>Ga0318552_10000115_pt1 | contig 21392 bp, 20 predicted proteins | sample GRESIP082b2f20_FD_203516 | JGI IMG/M metagenome (GOLD analysis project Ga0318552, IMG submission 203516) | Tropical soil microbial communities from Luquillo Experimental Forest, Puerto Rico - GRE.SIPMG.082b2f20 | ecosystem: Environmental > Terrestrial > Soil > Tropical forest > Bulk soil...
TTCCGGCGCGCCGAGGTGAGCGAGATCCTGCGGATGGCCGGCCCGCTGCTCGGCTACATCGCCACCACCCAGGTGGCCTTCCTGGTGGTGCAGAACGTGGCTAACAAGGCCTCGGTTCACTCCACCTACGACGGCGTCTCCACGTACACCTACGCCTGGCAGTTGTTCCAGATGCCCTATGCCATTGTCGGCATCTCGGTGATCACCGCGCTGCTGCCGCGGATGAGCGCGCACGCCTCCGAGAAACGGTATTCGCTCGTCAAGAGCGACTTCTCGGGCGGAATCCGGCTGTCGTCGGTGATCGTTGTCCCGGCCGCGCTGGTGTTCTTCGTACTGGGCGCACCGTTCGCGCAGGCGCTGTTCGGCTACGGCAGCATGTCCACCGCCGAGGCCAGCTACGTCGGCACGGTGTTCGGCATCTTCTCGCTCGGGCTGGTGCCGTACATGATGTTCCAGCTCATGCTGCGGGTGTTCTACGCGATGCACGACAGCCGGACGCCGATGTTCATCGGCGTGGCGGTGATGATCACCAACATCGCGGTCTGCCTGCTGGCACTGACCGCGCTCCCGCACGGGCATGTGGTGGAAGGCGTCGCGGCCGCCTTCGGGCTGGCCAACCTGGTCGGCACGGTCATCTCCTGGTTCATCCTCAGCAGGCGGCTGCACGGCCTGGACGGGCGGCGGATCGCCCGCAGCCTGATCCTGATGAACCTGGCCGCCATCCCCGGCGTGATCTTCGCGCTGGCCACCTCGTTCATGATCGGTGTCCTGCTCCCGCCCGGGCCCGCGTTCGGGATCGCGACCGTGGTCGTGGGCGGCAGCGGCGCTCTGCTGCTGTACCTGCTCTTCGCCCGGGCACTGGCAATCACCGAGGTCAGCGAGCTGACTGACGGCCTGCGCGGCCGGCTGCGCCGTTAGCCTGCCAGTTACCTGGCAGCCGAAACCCCGCTATCGTCGTGCAGCCGGTGTCACTCATGGGTAACGGTTGCGCTGACAGTCGCACACATACCGCAGCAGGCAAGGCCGCTCGGCCTACCATGGTGTCGGCACCGGTGCTTTTACCGTGTCTCTGACCGGGGGCTCAGAAGGGAGTGTCAAGGGCCGGCACCCTCTTGACGGCAGACCACATGAGCACGTTCACCTCAGAACCGGGAACCCGCCTCGGCGGGCGTTACCGGCTCGAAGACCGCATCAGCGCGAGCGGTGGCTGGTCGGCCTGGAAGGCGATCGACGAGACGCTGGCACGGGCGGTGACGGTGCTGACTTTCGCTGCTGGGTTCCCCCGGATCCACGAGGTGGTCACCGCGGCCCGGGCGGCGAGCAGGCTGACCGATGCCCGGCTGGCACAGGTCTTTGACGTGGAGGAGAACTGGGACCAGGCCTACGTGGTGATGGAGTGGGTGGCCGGGGATTCGCTGCACGACATGGTGGCCGGCGGGGCACTGCCGCCCGGGGAGAGCGCGGAGATCATCGCCGAGGGCGCCGAGGCGCTCGCGTCCGCGCACGCCGCCGGGATCGCCCACCTGTGCCTGACTCCGGACTCGCTGCGCTGGACCCAGGGCGGCGGAGTGAAGGTGGTCGGCCTGGGCATCGACGCCGCCCTGTCCGGGACTGTCGCCGAGGATCCGGCCCTGGCCGACGCCCAGGGCCTCGGCAGGCTGCTCTACGCCGCGCTGACCGGGTGCTGGCCGGCCGGTGACTGGCGCGGCCTGCCACCAGCGCCGCTGACGGCCGACGGGCGGCCGTGCAGCCCCCGGCAGGTACTGGCGGGAATCCCGGCCGCGGTTGATGAGATCACCTGCCAGGTGCTGTTCCAGGACGGCCGGGCAGCGGATCCGCCGCTGACCTCGCCGGCGGCGCTCGCGGATGCCCTGGCCCGGGTGATCCCGGCCCCGCTCGCCCCCCCGCCCGCGCCGCCCGGCCCGTATACCGATCCCGGCTGGATCGGCCAGGACGGCGGCCCTTACTACCAGTTCACCACCGAGCCGGCCGGCCGCCCGGGGCGGCCCGGCCCAGGCAGCCCGGGCGGCCCCGCCCGCCGTTCCGCGCACGGCGGTGGCGGCCGCACGCCGGTCGTCCTGGGCATCGCCGCGCTGCTGGGGGTGCTGCTACTGGGGTTCGGCGCGTGGGCACTGATCCACCACAGCAGCCCGCCCCCGGTCAGTCAGCACCATACGAGGCATTCCGCGTCGTCGACTCCGTCGACGCTGGCCGTGCTCACACCGGTCAGCGCGCACGGCTTCGACGCGCTCAGCACGCCGTCAGCGGACCCGGGGAACGAGAACGACCAGCAGGCCCAGTTCGCCATCGACAGCAACCCGGCCACCTACTGGAACACCCAGTACTACCTGGGCAGCCCGGTGTTCGGCGGCACCAAGACCGGTACCGGCCTGATTCTCGACATGGGCAAGCAGGTCCGGCTGGCGTCGGTGACGGTCACCTTCGGCTCCGTCCCCGGTGCCGATGTGCAGGTCGAGCTGGGCAACAACAACACCCGGGCGCCGGCCACCCTGTCCACCTTCACCACCGTTGCCATCGCCAGCAACGTCAGCGGCAGCTACACCTTCACCGTGCACAGCCAGGCGACCGGCCGGTACGTCCTGGTGTGGTTCACCAGGCTGCCCCCCGAATCCGCCTCGACCCAGAGCCGGTTCGAGGCGAGGATTTACAGCATCGTCGTCCGAGGCTCCAGCTGACACCCCCCGGGGACGAGCCAGCCGACACCGACTTGCTCCGGCGGCACGTGTCCGGCGATGCTGACGCGTTCGGGCTCCTGTTCGCACGCCACCGTGATCGGCTGTGGGCGGTGGCGTTGCGCACGCTCGGCGACGCCGACGACGCCGCAGACGCCCTGCAGGACGCCATGATCTCTGCCTTCCGCCGGGCTGATAGCTTCCGCGGCGATTCGGCCGTCACCACCTGGCTGCACCGGATCGTCGTCAACGCCTGCCTCGACCTGCTGCGGCGGCGGGCGGCCCGGCCCGCCACCAGCGGGCTGGCCGCGGACGCGCTGGACGCGCTCGCCGCCGGTCACCACCCAGGGCAGCCCGACAGCGACACCGCGCTCGATGTGACCGCCGCGCTGCGTACCCTGCCACCCGAGCAACGGGCCGCGCTGGTGCTGGTGGACATGCTCGGCTACCCGGTGGCAGAGGCTGCCGCGGTACTGGGGGTGTCCGAGGGCACGGTGAAAAGCCGCTGCTCACGCGGCCGCGCCCGGCTGCTGCCGCGGCTAGCCCATCTGCGCGGCCCAGCTGTCAGCCGGGCACCAGGGCTGGCCAGCGCCGTGTCACCCGCGCCCGGCCCCGGGCCCGGCCCGGGGAACCGTACACCGGCCGGGGACGTCTCAGCTGTGGAGAGAGGCGGTGAAAACCAGTGACGGGCCACGTCAGCGACGAAGCGATGGCCGACTTCCGCGCAGGGCTGCTGCCTGCCCGCGAGGCGGCCATGATCGGTGCGCACCTGTCCACCTGCTCCCGCTGTGCGGAGCTGGACGCGCAACTGGCGTCGGTGACCTCGCTGCTGGCGGCCACCCCCACGCCGCCGATGCCCGCCGCGCTGGCAGCCCGGCTGGATGCCGCCCTGGCCGCCGAGGCCGCCGCCCGAGTAGCCGGGACGGGCGCCGCCCACGCCGGATCCGCCAGGCCGGCCAGCGCCCCGTCAGCCATCCCACCAGCCACCGTCCCGGCGCCAGGACCGGCGGCTTCCGTGCCGCACGTCACCGGCCCAGGCGCACTGACACCAGACCACGCCGACGCGCAGCAGCCGGCGGCAGGATCCGTGCCACCGGGCACCACCGTGCCACCCGGCACCCCATCACCAGGCACCCGGCGGCCGGCCGGGGCACGCCGGGACAGCCGGGGCCCCGGGCGCGGCGGGATCCGGCCGCCGTCCCGGCTGGCGCTGCGCCTCGGCATGGCCGCCACGGCGATCGTGCTGCTGGCTGGCGGTGGGTACGCGATCGCGCAACTGGTCTCGGGTGGGGCTCCGGCGACCACGGCCGGGCCGGCGCTGGCGGCCCCGCACAGTGTGGCCGGCCAGAGCGCGGCCGGCCGCAGCGCGGCCAGCGGGCTCGCGCCAGCCGCCGGGCCCGCAGCCAGACTGCCGGTTGTCCACAGCGGGACCAGGTACCGGACCGGCCTGCTGGCTGCCCAGGTGCAGTCGGTACTGCGGCGGTTCGCGGCGCCGGCCCCGGAGCCGTCAGCCCACGTGCCCGGGCCGGTCGCCGCCCCGGCGGGATTTCGGCAACTGACCGCCTGCGTGAGCAGGGTGGCCGGGGCCGCCACACCCCGGCTCGTCGACATCGCCAGCTATCGCGGCCACCCGGTGGCGGTCATCGTGGTGCCGGTTCCGGGCAGCCCCACGGTGCGGGTGTGGCTGGTGGGAATGGCCTGCCCGGCGCGTGGCGGAGACGTGATTGCGCATTTCAGCATGCCCGGCACCGGCTGACACCGGGCCCCGCGGCTGGGAATCTCCCGGGCCGGGTATCGGTTGTTGGGGATGCGAAATTAAGCGAAAGGCGAACAGGTGACCGTCATCCGGGACGTCATCATCATCGGCTCCGGTCCCGCCGGCTACACGGCGGCGCTGTATGCCGCCCGGGCGCAGTTGCGGCCCCTGGTGTTCGAAGGCTCGGTCACGGCCGGGGGCGCGCTCATGAACACCACTGACGTCGAGAACTTCCCGGGATTCCCCGATGGCGTGCTCGGGCCGGACCTGATGGACGCCATGCGCAAGCAAGCCGAGCGGTTCGGGGCGGAACTGGTCGCCGAGGACGTGACCGGGGTGGACCTGGCTGCGGACCCCAAGCGGGTCATTGTGGAGGGCGATGTCTACCTGGCCCGGACGGTGATCATCGCGACCGGCTCCCGGTACCGGGAGCTGGGCGTGCCGGGGGAGAAGGGGCTTGCCGGGCATGGGGTGTCCTGGTGCGCGACCTGTGACGGCTTCTTCTTCCGGGACACCGACATTGCGGTGATCGGCGGTGGCGATTCGGCCCTGGAAGAAGCTACCTTCCTCACCCGGTTCGCCCGGTCGGTCACCCTGGTGCACCGGCGGGACGCACTGCGCGCCTCCAAGATCATGCAGGAGCGCGCGTTCGCCAACCCGAAGATCTCGATCCGCTGGAACAGCGTGGTTACCGAGGTGCTGGGCGAGAGCAAGGTGTCCGGCCTGCGGCTGCGCGACACCGTCACCGGCGAGGAGAGCACACTGCCCGTTGCTGGGGTGTTCGTGGCCATCGGCCACGACCCGCGCAGTGACCTGTTCAGCGGCCAGCTGACCGCCGACCCGGACGGCTACCTGCTGGTCGAGCAGCCGACCACGCGGACCGCGATTCCCGGCGTCTTCGCCTGCGGCGACGTGGTTGACCGCAGCTACCGGCAGGCGGTTACCGCGGCTGGCACCGGGTGCGCAGCCGCCCTGGACGCCGAGCGCTACCTGGCGGCCCAGGAATCTGACCCAACACCACCATCGCGATGAGGAAGGAATGAGCGTGGGCGCGACGAAGATAGTGACCGACGAGACCTTCGAGGCTGACGTGCTGAAGAACGCCAAGCCGGTGCTCGTGGACTACTGGGCGGAGTGGTGCGGCCCCTGCCGCCAGGTCGCCCCGGTGCTGGAGGCGATCGCGGCCGAGCACGGCGACAAGATCGACATCGTCAAGCTGAACGTTGACGACAACCCGGAGGTCACCCGGCGGTACGGGATTCTCAACATCCCGACGCTGGGCGTGTTCCATAACGGCGAGGTGGTCAAGGAACTCGTCGGCGCCCGCTCGAAGTCCAAGCTGCTCGACGAGCTTGCCGACTTCATCTGAGCCCGCTGGGCCGGCCATCGTGCTGGCCCGGGGAACCGGGGCCGGGCTACGGGGGCAAGCCCGGCCCCGGTTAATCGGGGGTACGACGAACGCTACGCCCGGGCGTGGGCCACGTCCTGAACATGACACGATCGTCATGTTCAGGCACCTGAATTCGGCCAGCCCGGCTAGGCCAGCCGCAGCGTCCGCTCCGGGGTCATCGAGCCGAGCAAGCGCTCCAGCGCCACTTCCACGTCCTCCCGCCAGGACACGGTGGCCTTGAGCTCGAGCCGCAGCCGCGGGAAATGGTGATGCGGGCGGACCGTCTTGAAACCCACCGCCAGCAGGTACTCCGCGGGCAGCACGCAGGATCCCTCCTCACGCCGCAGGTCACCGAACGCCTCGATGGCCTTGACCCCGCGCCGGGTGAGATCCTTGGCCACCCCCTGCACCAGCATCCGGCCCAGCCCGCCGCCCGCGAACTCGTTCAGGATGTGGGCGGTCATCAGCAGGACCGCGTCCGCGCTCACCGGGCTGGTCGGGAAGGCCACCGAACGCGGCACGTACACCGGCGGCGCGTACAGCACATAACCGGCCGCGACCCCATCGACGTAGGCGATCTTCCCGCAGCTGCCCCACTCCAGCAGCGTGGCCGAGATCCACGCCTCCTTCTCCAGCCCGGGATCGCCCGCCGCCTGGGCCCGGGAGTGGCTCACCGGGTCGAGTTCCCAGAAGACACAGCGGCGGCAGCGATGCGGCAGGTCGTCGAGATTGTCCAGGGTGACGTTGGCGAGACGGCGTGACACCTGGGTACCTCTGTGGTCAGATCGGACTGCGGTGACAACTGGCGGGCAAGCTGCCCAGGCTGTGGCGGCGGCCGCGGCCGCCCAGGCAGAGATCCCGGTTGCGGCGGGCAGGCCACGCCCCCAGCCCGTACCCTGACAATCGTACTCATCAACCCCGAGGAGAGTGCGTGGCGGCCGATAACACCACTCCAGCCCCAGCCAGCACTCCCGCTTCCGGCGACGTTTCACCTCATGCATCCCGGCAGCCCCCGGCGCCCCAGGAGTCACTGGTCGACCGCTATGTCGACCGTTACGCGGGGCGCGCACGGGACATGATCGCCTCCGAAATCCGGGCACTGTTCGCGGTGGCGGCGCGGCCGGAAATCGTCTCGCTGGCCGGCGGGATGCCCAACCTGTCCGCGCTGCCGCTGGACGCGGTCGGCGAGCTGGCCGGGCAACTGGTGGCCGGCCACGGCACGGTGGCGCTGCAGTACATGTCGGCGCAGGGAGATCCAGGCCTGCGCGAGGCCATCTGTGACGTGATGTCGCTGGAAGGTATCCGGGCCCACCCGGACGAGGTGGTGGTGACGGTCGGCTCCCAGCAGGCGCTCGACCTGATCACCCGGATCTTCATCGACCCCGGTGACGTGATCCTCGCCGAGGGCCCCTCCTACGTGGGGGCGCTCGGCACGTTCGCCTCCTACCAGGCGGACGTGGTGCATGTGCCGATGGACGACGAGGGGCTGATCCCGGAGGCGCTCGGGCAGGCGATCACCGCCCTGGCCAGCCGGGGGCAGCGGGTGAAGTTCCTGTACACGGTGCCGAGCTTCCACAATCCGGGCGGGGTGACCCTGCCCGCCGCCCGGCGGGCCCAGGTGCTCGACATCTGCCAGCGGGCCGGCCTGCTGGTGATCGAGGACAACCCCTACGGGCTGCTTGGGTTCGACGGCGAACCACTGCGGGCGCTGCGGGCCGACGACCCGGACGGGGTCATCTACCTCGGCACGTTCTCCAAGACCATCGCCCCCGGGCTGCGGGTGGGCTGGGCACTGGCCCCGCCCGGGATCAGGGACAAGCTGGTCCTGGCCGCAGAGGCGGCGGTGCTGTGCCACTCCAGCCTGGCGCAGCTGATGGTCCGGGAGTACCTGACCAGCCAGCCATGGCAGGAACAGGTGAAGGTGTTCCGGGAGCTGTACCGCGAGCGGCGGGACGCGATGCTGGACGCACTGGCTGCGGTCATGCCAGCCGGCTGCCGGTGGACGCGGCCGGCCGGTGGCTTCTACGTGTGGCTGCAGCTCCCAGCGGGACTCAACGCCAAGGCGATGCTGCCCCGGGCCATCTCCTCGCGGGTCGCCTACGTGCCCGGGACCGGGTTCTTCACCGGCGGGGCGGGCCGCGAATTCCTGCGGCTGTCCTACTGCTTCCCCGAGCCCGCGCGGATCCGGGAAGGTGTGCGCCGGCTCGCCGACGTGGTCGTGGCCGAGACCGAACTGCACAGCACGTTCCGCGGCCTGCTGCCACCACTGCCCGGCCCCGCCGGCGGCCCGGACTTCCTGACCGGCCCCGCGGGAGCGGACATCTCGCGGTGAGCGACCTGGGGCACGTGCTCATCCTGGCCGGCGGGCTGTCCGCCGAGCGGGAGGTGTCGCTGCGCTCCGGCCACCGGCTGCGGGACGCGCTGCAGGAGGCTGGTGTCGAGGCCGAGGTGGCGGACGCGGACGCGGGGCTGATCGCGGCGCTGAGCACCGACCCGCCGAGCGCGGTCTTCCCGGCCATTCACGGCGCTTACGGGGAGGACGGGTCGATCCAGGAGATCCTGGCCCTGCTCGGGGTACCGTTCGTCGGCGCCACCGCCGACGCCTGCCGGTTCGCCTTCGACAAGCCGGTGGCCAAGGCGGTTGCCCGCGCCGCCGGGCTGGCCACCCCCGCCTCGGTGACCCTGCCGAAGGAGACCTTCCACGATCTCGGCGCGGCGGCGGTCCTGGAGCGCATCGTGGCCACGCTCGGCCTGCCACTGTTCGTCAAGCCTGCCCGCGGCGGGTCGGCGCTCGGCGCAAGCCGGGTGACGACTGCCGCGGACCTGCCGGGCGCGATGATCAGCTGTTTCGCTTACGGCGACACCGCGCTGGTCGAGCAGTGCGTGGTTGGCACCGAGGTCGCGGTGGGGGTGATCGATCTCGGCGAGGGCCCGCAGCCGCTGCCCGCGGTCGAGATCGTGCCGCCGGCCAGCGGCTACGACTACGCGGCGCGCTACACCGCGGGGCAGACCCGGTTCTTCACCCCGGCGCGGCTGCCCGAGCCCGAGGCAGCGACGGCGGCGGCGGCGGCGGTCACCGCGCACCGGGCGCTGGGCCTGCGTGACCTCTCGCGCACCGACCTGATCATCTCCGGCGGCCGGCCCTTCTTCCTGGAGGTCAACGTGGCGCCGGGAATGACCGAGACCAGCACGCTGCCGATGGCGATAGCGGCCGCCGGCCGGGCACTCGGGCTGGTCTGCCGCGACCTGCTCAGCGCCGCGGCCAGTCGCGGCAACTAGGCATGTCAGCCCGGCGCCTGGCCCGCTGCGGGACCGCGGGGATGCGGCCCACCGCCGCTGGCCCGCCGGGCGCCTGGCCGGCGGGCCGGCCGCCACCGGGCCCGGCGGCACCGGGCGGCGGCCGCCGGTGACCACACGCAAGAGCTTCGCCAGCGACAACCACGCGGGCGCGCATGACGCCGTGCTGCGCGCACTGACCGAGGCCAACACCGGGGACGCAGCCGCCTACGGTGAGGACCCGTGGACGGCGCGAGCCAGTGCTGAGCTTGCCGCCACGTTCGGTGCCGCAGGCGGGGTGTTCTTCGTGTTCACCGGGACCGCAGCGAATGTGCTGGGCCTCAGCCTGCTGCTGCGGCCCTACGAGGCGGTGATCTGCGCCGAGAGCGCGCACCTCAACGTGGACGAGTGCGGTGCCGCCGAGCGGGTACTCGGCTGCAAGCTGCTGACCGTCGAGGCGGCGGACGGGAAGCTGACCCCTGCGCTGGTCGCCAGCCGGCTCGGCGGGCGCGGCGACGAGCACCGGGCGCAGCCGCGCGTGGTCGCGATCTCCCAGGTAACCGAATACGGCACCTGCTACACACTGGCCGAACTGGCCGAACTCGCGGGGTTCTGCCGGGCCGAGGGGCTGCGGCTATTCGCCGATGGCGCCCGGCTTGCCAACGCCGCCGCCTGGCTCGGCTGCCCGCTCGCGGATATCGCGGCGCAGGTCGACGTGCTGAGCTTCGGCGGGACGAAGAACGGTGCGGTCGGTGCGGAGGCGGTGGTGGTCATGGCGGCGGACCTGGCCGAGGGGGTGGCCTTCCAGCGCAAGCAGCAGATGCAACTGGCGTCCAAGATGCGTTACCTGTCCGCCCAGTTCGCCGGGCTGCTGGCGGACGGCACCTGGTGGCGCAACGCGCGCCACGCCAACCTGATGGCCCAGCGGCTGGCCGACGGCCTGGCCGGTGTGCCGGGGGTGACACTATGGCAGCCGGTCCAGTCAAATGCCGTGTTCGCGGTGCTGCACCCGGACCACATCGCCCGGCTGCAGCGGGACTGGCGTTTCTATGTCTGGGATGAGACGGCCCATGTGGTCCGGTGGATGGCCGCGTTCGACACCGCGGAAGCCGACGTGGACTCGTTCCTGGCGAGCATCCGGGAGACGGCCCGTTTCACGTGAAACAGGCGGCCCGGCCGTCAGCCGCTGCCGTTACCGGACAGGTCAGCCGACATGGCAGCGACGATCCGCGCCAGATCTTCGGCCGAGGCGAACTCCACCACGATCTTCCCCTTCACGACCTTTCCCTTGCGGCGGCCGAGTTCCACCCTGACCCTGGTCTCGAAAGCGTCCGACAGCCGCTCGGCCAGTTCGGTCAGCGCCGGGTCGGCCGGCTCCCTGCTGGCGGCCCGGCGCGGCCGCGGGGCTTCTTCGCCGCCCATGGCCACGATCTCCTCCACCGTCCGCACCGACAGCCCTTCGGCCACGATCCGGTGGGCGAGATGATCCTGGGCCTCCGGGTCGCCGAGGGCCAGCAGGGCCCGGGCGTGCCCGGCGCTGAGCACGCCCGCCGCAACCCGGTGCTGCACACCGGCTGGCAGGTTCAGCAGCCGGATGGTGTTGGAGATGTGCGGCCGCGAGCGGCCCACCTTCCGGGCCAGCTCCTCATGGGTCGCCCCGAATTCGTCTAGCAGTTGCTGGTAGGCCGCGGCCTCTTCGAGCGGGTTCAGCTGCTCCCGGTGCAGGTTCTCCATCAGCGCTTCGCGCAGCATGTCGTCATCGCCCGTGCCGCGGACGATGGCCGGGATGTGCTCCAGCCCGGCCAGCTGGCTGGCCCGCCAGCGGCGCTCACCCATGATGAGCTCGTAGTGCCCGGGCATGACCGGGCGCACCACGACCGGCTGCAGCAGCCCCACCTCGGTGATGGAGTCAGCGAGTTCGGCCAGGGTGTCCTCATCGAAGATCTGCCTGGGCTGGCGCGGGTTCGGGGTGATCGCGCCGATCGCGACTTCGGTGTAGTAGGTGCCATCGGCCACCGCGCCCGCCGGGCCGGCCGGGCTGAGGGCAGCAGCAGCCGGGCCTGCCCCGCCGTCGCTGGTGCCACGCCACGTCGCGGTGGCGGGCGCGGTCGGGATCAGGGCGCCCAGCCCCTTCCCGAGCCCTCGCTTCTGCTGGGCCATCACTTCTCCTCGCGTTGCCGCTGCTGGCGCCTGCCAGCTGCCTGGCCGCCGCCCGCGGTCACAGTAGAGCATCCCATCCCGGTGACCGCGCCAGGTGGCAGTTGGCCCGCCGGTTCAGCCCAGCCGGCCTAGTTGCGCCGCCCGGTCGGCAACCTCGCGGGCCGCCTCCAGGTAGGCTTGCGCGCCGCTTGAGCCGGGGTCGTAGGTCATCACTGACTGCCCGTAGCTGGGGGCCTCCGAGACCCGGACGCTCCGCGGGATCACCGTGCTGAGCACCACGTCCCCGAAGTGATCCCGGACCTCCTCGGCCACCTGTGAAGCCAGCCTGGTCCGGCCGTCGTACATGGTCAGCAGAATCGTCGACACATACAGCGTCGGGTTCAGATGGCTCCGGACCAGGTCGATGGTGCGGAGCAGCTGCTCCAGGCCCTCCAGGGCGTAGTACTCGCACTGGATCGGGATGAGCACCTCCGCGGCGGCGACCAGGGCGTTAACGGTGAGCAGGCCCAGGGACGGCGGGCAGTCGATGAAGATGTAGTCAAGTTCCGCGCTGTCGTAGTCACTCAGCGCCCGGCTCAGCCGGGCCTCCCGCGCGACCAGGGGGACGAGCTCGATTTCCGCGCCCGCCAGGTCGATGGTGGCCGGAGCGCAGGAGAGGCCGGGAATCTCGGTCACCGGCCGCACGATGCTGGCCAGTGCCTCGTCCTCGATCAGCACGTTGTACACCGACCTGGTGCCAGCCCGGTGCTCGACATCGAGCGCGGTCGAGGCGTTCCCCTGCGGGTCGAGGTCGATGACCAGCACCCGGGCGCCGTGCAGGGCCAGGCTGGCGGCCAGGTTGACGGCGGTGGTCGTCTTGCCTACGCCGCCCTTCTGGTTGGCGATGGTGATCCGGCGGCAGGACTGCGGGCGTGGCCACAGCTGCCCGCTCCCGCCCAGGGCGGCCAGTGCGGCTTCGGCGGCCGACACCGGCCGGTCCGCCGTCATCAGGCGTGCGCCGTCCACACCGGATGGGTGCCCGGCGACTGGTCCTGCCCCTGCCACCTCATCCTCCTGCCGTCGCTCAGCACCGGTTGCCGGGCCATCGGGGCTGGTTTCCCGTGAAACCGCCGCCGACAGCGCTCTGCGTACCCGGGCCGGTGCCGCATCTCCCGCGTGCTCGCCCGCCTGCGACAATGCCTCTCGCTCCTCATCCGCCCCCGCCCCGCGGATCTCACCCGAGGTGAGGTCCGGAGGCCGGCGCGGCCAGCCGAGCCCGCTCGGTTCACCGTGCGGCCCGCTACCGGGCTGGGCGCCGTAACGCCGCTGCGGCTCGGGCGGCCAGCCCACGCCGCCTGCGGACGCCATCACGGCTCCTCTCCTAGCGGCCGCGCCCCTCCGCTCACCTGCCGGCCGGCGGTCAGCCTGACCACTGTCGCAGCGGGATCGACCTTACCGTGCCCGGCCCGGACGACCGCCACCTCGGTCACGCCAGCCCGCTGGAGGGCCCGGCGGGCAGCGGCCACCTCCCGCCCGGCTCCTGCCCCCTTGACCGCGAGCACGATACCGCCCGGCCGGACCAGGCCCAGGGCCAGCGGCGCCAGCCGGGCCAGCGGCGCGACCGCCCGGGCGGTGACGGCGTCGGCGGCCAGTTTGCCCGCCCAGTCCTCCGCCCGGCCTCCCAGCACGGTGGCATTGACCAGGCCCAGCTCGGCCACGCACTCGGTGAGGAAGACCACCCGCCGCTGCATCGGCTCCAGCAGGGTAACCGCGACGTCGGGCAGCAGCAGGGCCAGCACGATCCCCGGCAGCCCAGCGCCGGAACCGAGATCCACCAGCGAGCACGGCCGTGGGACCAGCTCGGCGATGACCGCGCTGTTCAGCAAGTGCCGATCCCATAGCCGCGGGATTTCGTGCGGACCGATCAGGCCCCGAGTGACACCCGGACCCGCCAGCAGCCGCGCGTACTGCTCCGCCGCCGCCATCCTGCTCCCGAAAATCTCTGCCGCCGCTGGCGGTGCGGGGGGCACGGGCGCTGGCTGACCACCTGCACCATGAGGCTCATTAGCCTCTTTGGCACCATCGGTCCCGGACGGGCAAGGGGATGGGGTGGTCACACCAGGAATCCTTCAGCACGCCTGCCCGTTGCCGCCAGCACCGCCTGGGCCCGGCGCCCGGCGCATGCTTGCTTGCATAGCCCCCAGGCCCGATGCCAGGCAGCCGACGGGTGGGCCGCCGCCCTGCTCAGCGGGCTGGCACCAGCCGGCCTGTTATCCACCAGGCCGTCATCAGCCGCGCAGTCATCAGCTGACTGGGAGCACAACGACTCGCCGGTTGGGCTCCTCGCCCTCCGACTCACTGCGCAGGCCGGCTGCGGCGACCGCGTCGTGCACGATCTTGCGCTCGAAGGGGGTCATCGGATCGAGGCGACGGGCGACCCCGGTCCGGCTGACATCCTCGGCGGCTTCCCGCCCGAGTGCCGTCAGCTCGGTCCGGCGGTGGGCCCGGTAACCGCCGACATCCAGCATGATCCTGGTCCGCACGCCGGTCTGCCGGTGCACCGCCAGCCGGGTCAGTTCCTGGAGCGCTTCCAGTACCTCGCCGTTGCGCCCCACCAGTTCGGACAGCGTCGCCCCGACCACGGATACCAGTGCCCGGTCGCCTTCCACGTCCATGTCGATGTCGCCATCGAGGTCGGCCACGTCGAGCAGGCCCTCCACATAATCGGCAGCTATCTCGCTCTCCTGCTCCAGGTCCGCCACGTTCCGCGGGTGTTCGGCTGCTGACTCCCCGTCGTCCTCCCCGTCCCCGTCCCCGTCAGGCCCGGGCCCGATGGCGTCTGCGCCGTCCGTGGTGGCGGTGGCGGGCGGCCCGCCGGGATCTGCTGCCGCTGGCCCGGCTGTCGCTGGCTCATCGCCGCCGGCGGTTACCTCCCCGGCAGCTGGCAGCTCGTCAGGGTTCTCTGGGTCGGTCACGGCAGCCATGTTCTCACGCTGGCTCACAACCGGATCCTCCTCATCGCCGGGCCGGGCTGTCTGCAGTCGTCATGCTGGATTCCCGGCCGCCGGGGCCGTGGCGCCGCGCCTCCGGTCACCGGTGGTACCCGGCCGCCGCCAGCCCCGGCGTCACCCACTGGCCCGGCATGCCCTCTGGCTGCTGGTACCGTCTGCCGCCCGTCAATCCGTCACCGCTTGCCCGAGCGCTTGCGCCGGGACTGCCGGGATGGCTGCTGCCGGACGAGTTTAGTATCCGGTGGCGGTGGCGGTGGCGGTGGTGCCTCGGGTTCGGACCGGCGGGTCAGCCTGCGCAGCCTGCCCGACCCGTTGGCCGGCGCCTGGCCGGACGCGGTCGCTGGCTTCGCTGCCGAGGGAGCGGTGGATGGCTTCCGCCCGGACTGCGGCCGGCTGGCCGCGGCCGTCGCTGGCTTGGCTGCAGAGCCGGCCGGCTTGGCCGGCAAAGCCTTGCCTGAGGCCGGCTTGCTGGTCACCGCCGGCTTGGCCGGGGTCGTCGTCCCGCCCGGGCCGGCCACCCCGGCGGCCGTGTTGGGTACCGGCATCGGGTACCGCTTGAACAGCACGTACTGCTGGCCAAGCGTCCAGATGTTGGTGGTGACCCAGTACATGACCAGCCCGAATGCCCAGTACAGGCCGGACAGTGCGAACAGCGGCACGATGTAGGCCATGTATTTCTGCGACGCCGCCATCGGGTTGTCCGGCGTCATCTGCGGGGTCATGCCGCGCTTGGTGCTCTGCCGGACGGTCATGTAGGTGGTGGTCACGCTGATGAGGACCGCGATCAGGATGACGATCCGGGACTCCAGCGTCTGGCCCGGCAGCGGGAACAGGAACTTGTCCGGGATGTGGGCGCCGAAGATATCCGCGTGCTGCGCTGACAGCACCAGCGTGCGGCTGAGCCCGTAGGGGAGCGGCAGCCCGGGGTGCCAGCCTGAAATCCCCCGCAGCACGCTGAACAAGGCGAAGAACAGCGGCATCTGGCCGAGCAGCGGCAGGCAGCCGGCCAGTGGATTGGCCCCGTTCTCCTTGTACAGCCGCATCGTCTCTTCGTTGAGCGTCTGCCGGTCGTTCTTGTACTTCTTCTTCAGTTCCGCGAGCTGCGGGGCCAGTGCCGACATCTTGCGGGTGGCGTGCATCTGCTTGATGAACAGCGGCACCAGGATCAGCCGCATCAGAACTACCAGGATGACGATCGTCAGCACCCAGGTGAGCCCGCTGGCCGGGCTGAGGAAGGTGCTCAGCCCGGAATGGATCTGCTCGATGACCCAGGCGACCGCGTTGTACAGGGGGGTGAGCGGGTTCACGAGCTAGCTCCCTCGGGACGGACCGGCCGGCTGGGCACGGCGGGCGGCACGGGGTCATAGCCGCCGGGGTGGAAGGGGTGGCAACGCCCGATCCGGCGCACGGCCAGCCACGACCCACGGAGCGCACCGTGCGCACGTACTGCTTCCAGCCCATACTCACTGCAGGAGGGCGCGAACCGGCACCGCTGGCCGAGCAGTGGGCTGACAAAGCGCCGGTACAGGCTGATCACGGTGATGATCAGCCAGGCGGCCGGTGATGGCCTGGCTGCCGCCACCAGCCCCACGGGCATCGTCATCGCCGCTCCACCCCTACCTGCTGCCGCATGAGGACATCCATCACCAGGTCAAGCTCGGCAGCAAGATCTGCCTGGCGCGCGGTCGCGGCCGACGGATGCGCCCGGACCACAAGCAGGCTACCTCCCGGCAGCGAGGGCAGGTACTCACGGACCAGTGGCCGCAGGCGGCGGCGGACCCGGTTCCGCACCACCGCGATTCCCACTGCCCGGCTCACCACGAACCCGGCCCGCGGCGGTATGTCCTGGTCACCGGGCGGCACGAACAGGTGCCCGGTCAGCAGCTCCCGGCTCGCCCGGCTGCCCTGCCGGACCGCCAGTGAGAAATCACGCCGCCGCCCCATCCGGGACGCTGCCGGGAGCACCAGCGACTCCGTGCACGGCCGGGTCAGACGCTGACCCGGGACCGGCCCTTGCGGCGCCGGGCGGCCAGCACCGCGCGCCCGGCCCTGGTCCGCATGCGCAGCCGGAAGCCATGCGTCTTCGCGCGACGGCGGTTGTTCGGCTGGAACGTGCGCTTGCTCACGGGTGACTCCCGGTCCGGTGCTGCTTACTACCCGACCCAGCGGCCATACGCATGAGGGCACAGCAAAAAAGCCCTGGGTGACTGGGTGTGTCAACGTTACGCGCCCAGTCACCGCCGGTCAAACCAAGCGCCCGGAACGGCCGCCGGAACGGCCGTTTGCCAAACGCGCACCCGGCCCGCAGCCTAGGCTGTGGATAACCCATCCGGGCGCACCGCAGCAGCCATATCAGTGATCATGAGCCCTGCGTACCGGCGGCACGGACGGTTCGCGCACGAGATGAAATGCGGCGTGCACAGCTTGTGGAAAAGACTGTTGATCACAAGTGGGGGTGAGGTGACGACGTGACAAGCGAGACCGATCTGGGGGAGGTCTGGGCGAAGTCGCTGGACGAGCTCTCTGACCTGAATATCGAGCCCCACCAGCGGGCGTGGCTGCGGCTGACCCGCCCACTCGGGCTGGTCGAGAACACGGCGCTGATCGCCACCCCCAACGAGTTCGTGAAGGAGCAGCTCGAGACCCGGCTGCGGGCGCTCATCACGCATGCGCTGTCCCGTGGGCTCGGCCGTAACATCCAGCTCGCGGTGACCGTGGACCCGGCTGCCGTCGGCGCGCCAGCCGCACCGCCGTCACCCGCCGATGTGCCCGGCGAGCTGGACCAGCCAGGCCAGGTCCCGGTGCCACCCGACGCGGGCAGCCCGCCGTTGCCGGGCGGCGCTGGCGGCCAGGAATACGGCGGCCCGGCCGGCGGCCCGCCAGTTCCCGGCGGCCCAGCCCTCGGCGGCCCGGCCGCCGCTGGCCCGGCACCGGACCGACTCGCCCCGCCGCCGGACGGTCACGGCCAGGGCCACCTGACCGGCCTGCCGCCCCGTCCCAACGGCCAGCCCAGCGGCAACGGCCCGGCGCTGACCCGTCCCGCTCCCGCCCAGGCCCGGCTCAACCCCAAGTACACCTTCGAGACCTTCGTCATCGGCTCCAGCAACCGGTTCGCGCACGCCGCGGCGGTTGCGGTCGCGGAAGCGCCGGCCAAGGCCTACAACCCGCTATTCATCTACGGCGACTCCGGGCTGGGCAAGACCCACCTGCTGCACGCCATCGGGCACTACGCGCAGAGCCTCTACCAGGGGGTCCGGGTGCGTTACGTCAGCTCGGAGGAGTTCACCAACGACTTCATCAACATGATCCGCGACGGCAAGCAGGACGGTTTCCGCCGCCGTTACCGGGACGTGGACGTGCTGCTGGTGGACGACATCCAGTTTCTGGAGCACAAGGAAGGGACCCAGGAGGAGTTCTTCCACACCTTCAACACGCTGCACAACGCCAGCAAGCAGATCGTCATCTCCAGTGACCGTGCCCCCAAGCGGCTGGTGACACTGGAGGACCGGCTCCGCAGCCGGTTCGAATGGGGCCTGCTGACCGACGTCCAGCCGCCCGAGCTGGAAACCCGGATCGCGATCCTGCGCAAGAAGGCGGTCCAGGAAGGGCTGAACGCGCCACCCGAGGCGCTCGAGTACATCGCCTCCCGGATCTCCACCAACATCCGCGAGCTGGAAGGCGCGCTGATCCGGGTGACCGCGTTCGCCAGCCTCAACCGGCAGTCCGTCGATCTGCAGCTGGCCGAGATCGTGCTCAAGGACCTCATCCCGGAGGCGCAAGGCCCGGAGATCACCGCGGCCACCATCATGGGCCAGACCGCCTCCTACTTCGGCCTGTCCATCGACGACCTGTGCGGCACCTCCCGCTCCCGGGTGCTGGTGACGGCCCGGCAGATCGCCATGTACCTGTGCCGGGAACTGACCGAGCTGTCGCTGCCCAAGATCGGTCAGCAGTTTGGCGGCCGCGACCACACCACCGTGATGCACGCCGAGCGGAAGATCCGCTCGCTGATGGCCGAGCGCCGGTCGATCTTCAACCAGGTCACCGAGCTAACCAACCGCATCAAGCAGCAGGCACGGTCTGGATGACCGGCCAGGTACCGGCAGCGATGACTACGATCGGTCCACACAGGCTGTGGATATCCCTGTGGACACCCTTGGGATGCCCGGCGGACAACGGTGCCCGCCCAGTGGGTAACCGGGCCGGATCCAGCCTGCGTACCGGCGGTGTCCACCGGCCAGGCCCGGGCAGGAGCGGGTCGTGCACAGGCCCTGTGGGCAGCTGGAACCTCGGTCACCTGGGCCATCGGCCGCCGTCCCCAGCACCCACCGTTCCTACGGCTACTACGTTCTGTTTTTCATCTCCAAAACCACTACGTAGTAGGCAGCTGGCTCCCGTGCGCACGGGGCCCGCCCGGGCCAGCATCCGCTTGGGCCACAGCAGGCAACAGAAGGGCAGCTTCCGGTGAAGATCGAGGTAGACCGCGACGCGCTGGCGGAGGCCGTCGCCTGGACCGCACGCGGGCTGCCGGCCCGTCCGGCCGTCCCGGTCCTGGCCGGAATGCGGCTGGAGGCAGGCCGTGAGCTCACCCTGGCAAGCTTCGATTACGACGTGTCCGCCCAGGCCAGCATCCCAGTCGCGACCGAAACGGAAGGGACGGTGCTGGTCTCGGGCCGGCTGCTGGCCGAGATCACCCGCAGCCTGCCTGCCCGGCCGGTGCAGATCTCGGCCGACGGCAGCCGGGCCACGCTGACCTGCGGCAGCACCACGTTCAGCCTGCTGACGATGCCGGTCGAGGACTACCCGAGCCTGCCGGGGATGCCGCCTGCCGCGGGCTCGGTCGGCAGCGACGCGTTCGCCACCGCGGTCGGCCAGTCCGCCACGGCGGCCGGGCGGGATGACACGCTGCCGGCCCTGACCGGCGTCCGGATCGAGATCGAGGATGACATTCTCACCCTGGTGTCCACCGACCGGTACCGGCTGGCCATCCGCAAGCTGCGGTGGAACCCGGCCCGGCCGGAGCTCAGCGCCGCCGTGCTGGTCCCGGCCAAGGCAATGGCCGACACCGCCCGCGCCCTCACCACCGGCGCGGAGGTATCGATCGCCCTGGCCCTGCCCGGTGAGGAGAGCAGCGGAGGCGAGGGCATGATCGGGTTCGAGGGAGGTGGCCGCCGGACCACCACCCGGCTGCTCGGTGGCGACTTCCCGGCTTATCAGACGCTGCTCCCGACCAGCGCGGAGTCGGTCGCGGAACTGGCCACTGCCCCGTTCGCAGAGGCGGTCAAGCGGGTCGCGCTGGTCGCCGAGCGCAACACGGCAGTGCTGCTGTCGTTCTCGGCCGGGCAGCTGGTCCTGGAGGCGGGCACTGGCGATGAGGCGCAGGCAGTGGAAGTGCTCGACGCCGCGCTGGAAGGCAAAGAGATCCAGATCGCGTTCAACCCGGCCTACCTGCTGGATGGGCTGGCGGCGCTCGATTCCGACACAGTCCGGATATCGTTCACCGAGCCGTCCAAGCCGGCGCTGATCACCGGCAAGCCGTCGCCCGATGCCGAGCCCGACTATCGCTACCTGGTGATGCCCAAAGCCATCCGGTGACTAGCGTTGGACCCGGACGACGACGACGGGAGCACGCTATGCAGATCGGCATGATCGGGCTCGGCCGGATGGGCGGCAACATGGCCGAGCGGCTCCGCCGGGCCGGGCACGAGGTGGTCGGCTACGACCGCGATCCCGGCCTCAGCGACGTGACCAGCCTGGACGAGCTCGTTGCCCGGCTGTCCCCGCCCCGGGCGGTGTGGGTGATGGTGCCGGCCGGTGAGCCCACCCGCCAGACCGTCACCGACCTGGGCAACCTGCTGGCCGAGGGTGACCTGGTGATTGACGGCGGCAACTCCCACTACATTGACGACCAGGCGAACGCGGCCAGGCTCGGAGAGCGGCAGATCGGGTTCATCGACGCCGGGGTATCCGGCGGGGTGTGGGGCCTGCAGAACGGCTACGGCCTGATGGTCGGCGGTGCCGACGCCGACGTCGAGCGGCTCATGCCGGTCTTCGAAGCGCTCAAGCCAGCCGGTGACTCCGGGTTCGTGCATGCCGGGCAGGCCGGGGCCGGCCACTTCGCGAAGATGGTGCACAACGGCATCGAGTACGGGCTCATGCAGGCCTACGCCGAGGGCTACGAACTGCTCAACGCCGCTGACATCGTGACCGACGTGGCCGGGGCATTCCGCAGCTGGCGGGAAGGCACGGTGATCCGCTCCTGGCTGCTCGACCTGCTGGTGCGGGCGCTGGACGAGGATCCGGGGCTGGCGAAGATCCGCGGCGTCGCGCAGGACTCCGGTGAGGGCCGGTGGACGGTGCAGGCGGCGATCGACCACGCCGTGCCGATGCCGGTGATCAGCTCGGCACTGTTTGCGCGCTTCGCCTCCCGCCAGGACGACTCCCCCGCGATGAAGGTGGTCGCCGCGCTGCGCAACCAGTTCGGTGGCCACGCCGTCACCGCCTCCGGCACCGACCCTGCCTAATCCGGGGCACCGGTGGCCCGGCGGTCCTGCCCGGCTGACGGGGTTCGCCGGTAGCCTCCTGATGTGCATCTGTCCCGGCTCGCGCTCACGGATTTCCGGTCGTATGCCGCGGCCGAGCTGAGCCTGGAGCCGGGCATCAGCACCCTGCTGGGGCTGAATGGGCAGGGCAAGACCAACCTGGTCGAGGCGGCCGCGTACGTGGCCACTCTCGGCTCGCACCGGGTGGCCACCGACACGCCGCTGGTCCGCACCGGCGCCCAGCGCGCCATCATCCGTGCCCTGGTCACCGGCCCCGGCGGCGACAGCCTGGTCGAAATCGAGATCAACCCCGGCCGGGCCAACCGGGCCAGGCTGAACCGGGTGCCGGTGAGCAGGCCACGGCAGGTGCTCGGGGTGCTGCGGGCGGTGCTCTTCGCACCCGAGGATCTGGCCCTGGTTAAGGGAGATCCCGACCAGCGGCGCCGGTTCCTGGACGACCTGCTGGTGGCCAGCGCACCCCGGTACGCCGCGGTCCGGTCCGACTACGAGCGGGTGCTGAAGCAGCGGACCGCGCTGCTCAAGTCGCTGCGGGCGGTGCCCGGTGCGCGCGCCTACGCCCGGGCG
>Ga0318552_10000129_pt1 | contig 20355 bp, 20 predicted proteins | sample GRESIP082b2f20_FD_203516 | JGI IMG/M metagenome (GOLD analysis project Ga0318552, IMG submission 203516) | Tropical soil microbial communities from Luquillo Experimental Forest, Puerto Rico - GRE.SIPMG.082b2f20 | ecosystem: Environmental > Terrestrial > Soil > Tropical forest > Bulk soil...
GCGTGGCCGAGCTCGCGGCGAAGGCCGGCGTGCACCCGGTCGACTTCGCGCTCGACCTCGGCCTCGCCAGCGACCTCGAGGCGCGCTTCCGCATCGCGGTGATGAACCAGGACGAGAGCGCGGTCGCGGAGCTGCTCTCTCACCCGTCGGTGGTGCTCGGCCTGTCCGACGCGGGCGCGCACGCGAGCCAGCTCTGCGACGGCTGCTTCTCGACGCACCTGCTCGGCCACTGGGTGCGCGAGAAGCAGGCGCTGTCGATGGAGCAGGCCGTGCGGCTGCTCACCTCGCGCTCGGCCGAGGTCTTCGGCATCACCGGCCGTGGCCGGCTCGCGGTCGGGCTCGCCGCCGACGTCGCGGTCTTCGATCCCGACACCGTCGGGTGTAGCCCGCTGCGGCGCGTGCGCGACCTGCCCGCCGGCCAGGACCGGCTGGTCGCCGATGCGTACGGGATGCGCGCGGTGGTGGTGAATGGCGTGGTGCTGCGCCAGGACGGCAAGGACACCGTCGATCCCGAGGGTCCGTTGCCTGGCCAAGTGCTGCGCAGTGCTTGAGACGGCTCCGGCGCAAGCGTAGCGCCAAGCGAGGCCCAGCCGAGCGGAGGCCGTAGGCCGCGCCGCCCGCGGCCGTACACCGCTAAGCCTAGCGCTTCACCAGGTCTCTGCAGAAGGACCGGATCGCTCCGTTCAACACGTCGGCGGCTTCCCACTGCAGGTAGTGGCCGGCGTCGCGCACCAGGAACGGGCCGACGTGGTCGGGGAAGACGGCCGCGGCCATGCGATCGAACTCCGGGTAGAGCACGTGGTCCGAGGTCCCGAACAGGATCAGCGCCTGCGCGGAGGGGTTCTCGCCGAGCACCGGCAGCTCGCTGCGCTTCTTCGGGTCGAACACCGACTCGTAGCCCGCGAAGCCGGCGCGGAGCTTCGCGCCGTCGGCGAACGGCTCGGTCATGAAGTCGACTGCCTCGCGGATGAACGCGCCCGGGTGCGCCCAGAAACGCGAGCCGTAGAACGCGGCGATGTAGCGGCGCCGCTTCTCCGGCGTGTCGAGCTCGCGCGCGAGCGCGTCGGCCTCGGTCCCCTGGCGCATGAAGTAGTCGCTCGCCTCCGCGGCCGGCCGCGTGCGCATGCCCGCCATCTTCTCCTTCAGGTAGGGGAGCGGGGAGTTGAAGAGCACCAGCCGCTCGACCCGCTCGGGGAAGCGCAGCGCGAAGTCCTGGATCACCGCGCCGCCGAGGTCGCCGCCGACCAGCACCGCGCGCCGGACGCCGAGCGCGTCGCACAGCGCTGCGAGGTCGCGGCTGTGCGACGCCACGTCGCCGAAGCCGTCGGGCGCGACGTCGCTGTCGCCGAAGCCGCGCAGGTCGGGCGCGATCGCGCGCAGGCCCGCCGCGGCGAGCGGCTCGAGGTTGCGCCACCAGATGCGTTTCGTTTCGGGCCAGCCGTGCACGAGCAGCACGGGGAAGCCTTCGCCCAGCTCGACGAAGGCCTGGCGGAAGCCCCGCGGCGCGACCGTGCGCACGCGGAAGCGCGCGGGGTCGAGCTCGCGCGGGTCGCTCAAGGCGTGCGCGTCTCGAGCACGTCGATCGCGTGCACCGGCGCGCCGTCGCCCTTCATCAGGTGCGCGATCGCTCCCAGCACCAGCCGCTGGCGCGCGAGCGTGTTCTTGCCGGCGAACGCGTTCGAGATGACGCGGAGCTCGAAGTGACCGCCGCTGCCGCGCACCTCGAGCGAGTCGCACGGCAGCGCCTTCGCGATCGCGTCGCGCAGCTTGTCGATCACCTCGGACGGCGGCGGGTGGATCTGCAGCGCCAAGGTCGTGCCGGGTCTAGTAGCGCGGCACCGACGGGTCGATCTCGCGCGACCACGCGTCGATCCCGCCGGCCAGGTTGTGGAGGTTGGTGAAGCCGAGCCCCGCGAAGTGCTCGGCCGCCGCCTGGCTGCGGCCGCCGTGGTGGCAGTGGAACACGATCCGCGTGTCCTTGGGCAGCTTCTCGATCTCGGCCGCGACCCGCGGGTCGACCAGCGTCGCGCCCGCGATGCGCGCCTTGCGGTGCTCGTCGGGCGTGCGCACGTCGAACAGCTGCACCGGCTCGCCCGCGTCCATCCACGCGCGCAGCTCCTGCACCGAGAGCTGGTGGACGGTGCCGGCCTTGGGTGCGTTGGGATTGTCGACGGTGAGCGCCTTGCGCCCGCCGCCCGAGTCGGCCGCGTCGATGCGCAGGCCCTGCGCGCGCGCGGCGGAGTCGCGGTCGAACAGGAGCGTGATGCCGTTCGACTCCGCGGCGATCTCGTGGCCGGCGCGGGGCGCGAGCGAGAGCGAGTGCTTGAAGCCGGCGTCGATCGCCACGTGCAGCTCGCCGGGCTGGCGCGCCTGCGCCTCGCGCAGGAGCTGCGCCGCGGCGTCGGTCACCGTGACACTCGGCGGTGTAATGAGCGCGAGCTCGAGCCCGAGCGCCTGGTGCAGCTCGCCGGTCGAGTACATCTCCTTCACGATGTCGCAGCCGCCCTGGAACTCGCCGCCGATGTAGAGCTGCGGGATGGTCGGCCAGTTCGAGAACTCCTTGATGCCCTCGCGCACCTCGCGGTCCGCCAGCACGTCGAAGTGCGCGTAGCCGGGCACGAGCCGGTCCAGGATCGAGACCACCTGGGCGGAGAAGCCGCACTGGGGGGCGTCCGGGCTGCCCTTCATGAAGAGCACCACCCGGTCCGAGGCGACGATCGACGCGATCCGTTCGCGCAACTGGCTGTCCATGCTGGTGAAACCTCTCCTCTGCCCGGGGGACCGGGCGGGTCCGCACAGTACGATTCCGGAAGACCGAGTCAAGATTCGGCCCGACCCCCCGCGATGCGCAAGCTCCGCGTCGCGAGCGCCCGGGCGTCGTCCGGGTCGTGGGTCACCAGGAGCGCCGCGCCCTTGAACTCGCGGAGCTGCCGGCCGAGCTCGGCGCGGAGCTCGAGCCGGGCGCCGGCGTCCATGGCCGCGAGCGGCTCGTCTAGCAGCAGGAGCCGCGGCTCGACCACCAACGCCCGCGCCAGTGCGACCCGCTGCGCCTGGCCCCCGGACAGCGTGCCCGGGCGAACGTCGGCCCAGTCCGCGGCGCCCACGCGCTCGAGCGCCTCGCGCGCGCGGCGGCGGGCCTCCGCACGCGGCTGGCCGCGCGCTTCGAGCCCGAACGCGGCGTTGTCGAGCGCGGAGAGGTGGGGGAAGAGCAGGCGGTCCTGGAACACCATGCCGACCGAGCGCTCCTCGGCCGGGACCAACACGCCGCCCGCGGGCTCGTCGAGCACCTTCCCGTCGAGTTCGATCCGCCCTGCGGTGAGCTGCAGCGCGCCGGCGAGCACGCGCAGCGTGGTGGTCTTGCCCGCGCCGTTGGGACCGACCAGCGCCAGCACCTCGCCCGAGCCGACGGCGAGCTCGAGCCGCAGTTCCAGCGCACCGAGCCGCAGCGCGAGCGCCGCCTCCAGCATCACGCGCCCAGCCAGCGGTCGCGCAGCGCCACCAGCGCGGCCACCGAGACGATCAGCAGCACCAGACTCAGTGCGATCGCGGCGTCGGGGTCGTGCTCCAGCGCCAGATAGACCGCGAGCGGCAGCGTCTGCGTGCGGCCGGGGAAGCTTCCCGCGAAGGTGATCGTCGCGCCGAACTCTCCGAGCGCGCGGGCCCAGCACAGCGCCGCGCCAGCCCGAAGTGCAGGTGCTGCCAGCGGAAGCGTGACCCTGCGGAGCGCGAAGCCCGGCCGCGCGCCCAGCACCGCCGCCGCCTCCTCGAGCCGCGGATCGATCTGGCGGAAGCCCGCCTCCGCCGAGACGACCAGGAAGGGAAGGGCGACGAAAGTCTCGGCGACGACCGCGCCCGCGGTCGTGAACGGCAGCGTCACGCCCAGCGCGGCGAGCCACTCGCCGACCAGGCCGCGCCGCCCGAACGCGAGCAGCAGAGCCACGCCGCCGACAACGGGCGGCAGCACCATCGGCAGCGTCACCAGCGCGCGCACCAGGCGCTGACCGGTGAAGTCGGTGCGCGCGAGCAGCCACGCCAGCGGCACACCCAGCGCGAAGGAGATCGCCGTCGCGGAGAGCGAGCACACCAGAGAGAGCACCAGCGCGTCGCGCGCGGTCGGGCTCTCCAGCTGGTGGCCGAGCTCGGCCCAGGGGGCACGCAGGACCAACGCAACGAGAGGTACGCCGAACAGAGCTGCGGCCCCGAGCGCGGGGGCCAGGAACAGGAGCGGCGCCCGCCTCATGGAGGGGCGAAGCCGAAGCGCCCCAGGACCTCGCGGCCTTCTGACGACACCACGAAGTCCACGAACGCATTTGCCTCACCGGCCTCGTGTGTCGCCTTCGCGATCGCGATCGGATAGGTCGCGACCACGTTCTGCGAGTCTGGGATCTCGACGCCGTCGACCTTGCCGGCTGCCGACCGGACGTCGGTCGTGTACACGATCCCGGCATCGGCCTCGCCGAGGATGACCTTGTTCAGCACTGCCTTCACGTCGGCCTCGAGCGAGCGGGGGGTCACGCTCACTTTCGCTTCGGCGAGCGCCTCCCGTGCGTATTTCCCCACTGGCACCTGCTCGGCGGCGAGCACCACCGCGAGGTCGGTCCGCGCGAGGTCCGACAGCTTCGCGACGCGCTTGGGGTTGCCCTTCTCGACGGCGATCTGCAGCCGGTTGTGTGCGAACGTCCGCGGTGCGTCGACCAGGTCGCGCACCCGAGCCATGGTCACCTCGTCGGCGGTCGCCAGCACGTCGGCCGGAGCGCCCTGCTGGAGCTGAGTCACCAGCAGCGAAGACGCGCCGAAGCTGAAGGTCACATGGGTGTGGGTGCGGGCCTCGAACGCCGTTGCCAGGGCCTGGAAGCTCTCCGAGAGCGAGGCCGCGGCAAACACGGTGAGCTCGTGCTTCGACTCCTGGGCGCGCGCGGGCAGAGCGAGCGCGAGCAGAGCGACCGCGAAAGCGAACCTGCAGAGTGTGCGCCTCAAGTCGCCCGTTCCACGGTCACATGAGTCGCCTTCACCAGCGCGACCGCGCGCACGCCCGGTGCGAGCCCGAGCTCGTCCACCGCTTCGCGCGTGAGCAGCGACACCAGCCGGTGTGGCCCGGCCTGGATCTCCACCTGCGCCGCCACCTTGTCCCGCACGATCCGGGTGACGATTCCGGGGAAGCGGTTGCGCGCCGAGTGCGTGGAGCGCATCCGCGCCGTCGCCTTCGCACTTCCAGCGGCGAAACGCGCCAGCTCGGCGCCGTCGACCGCGCGCTGACCGCCCGCGGTGCGCGTGGCCCGGAGCCGTCCCGCGTCGACCCAGCGCCGCACTGTGTCGGGACTCACGCCGAGCAGCTTTGCCGCCTCACCCAGGCGAAGGGTCTTGCCGCCGCCCGCCTTGCGCCGCCTGGTCCCCATGGAGCGCCATCATGAGGGCGTTCCTGCGCGACTGCAAACGCCGCGCGGGCACACGGCGGCAGCTGCGAGAGATTCCCGGCGAATCCCTCGAATTCGGCGCGTTTGACCCGGTCCCGGGCCGCGGCTACCGTGCCGCGGCCGCGCGACCCCATCGTCTAGCCTGGCCCAGGACGTCGGCCTTTCACGCCGATAACGCGGGTTCGAATCCCGCTGGGGTCACCAGCGTGTGCTACGCCCGCATCCCTCCCGCCTTCGCGATCGGGTGCAGGCTCGCTTCGGCGCTCGGGCGCTTGCCGACGCGCTCGAACCAGGCTGCGACGTTCTTGTGCGCGGGATTGCGGGGCTGGCCGACGCCGGCGCCGAAGTCGAGGCCGCAGTAGAGCACGATGTCGGCGAGGGTGAAGCGCTTGCCGCAGACCCACTCCTTGCCCGCGAGCTGGCCGTCGAGTTTGGCGAGGTAGTACTGCGACATCGCCTTCAGGCCCGCCGCGGCTTCGGGGATGGTGTGCAGGCGGTCCTTGAACATGGCCAGGCCCTCGGCGAAGCGGAAGCCGTTCGCGAGCGGCTCGGTGACGCCGAGCTCGATGCGGCGGATCCACATGCGCGTCTCCGCGCGCTCCTCGGGTGTGGCGCCGACCAGCGCGGGCTTGGGGTGCTTCTCCTCGAGGTACTCGCAGATCGCGACCGTCTCGCCCAGCACGGAGCCGTTGTCGAGCTCCAGCGACGGCATCTGCCCGGCCGGGTTCTTGTCCGTGTAGGGCGGCCGGCGGTTGGCGCCACCCATGATGTCGACCTGCTCGCTGGGGATCTGGATCCCCTTCTCGAGCATGAACATGCGGACCAGGCGCGGGTTCGGGCCGAGCGAGTCGTACAGCTTCATCGAGTCCTCCTTGGTGGCGCGCGGCGGCGCGTCCCTATCATACGACGCTGGAGGACCCGGGGTTGGGTGAGGCGCTGCCCGTCTGGACCGTTCTGCCCTTCGCAGGGCTCCTGCTCTCGATTGCGCTGCTGCCGCTCGCGGTCCCGCACTTCTGGGAGAGCAACCGCAACAAGGCGGTGGTCGCGGCGCTGTTCGCGGCGCCCGTCGTGCTGGTTCTCGCGCTCGGCTTCGGCCGCGACGGCGTGCGCGAGCTGCTCGAGAACGCGAAGGCGTACACCTCGTTCATGCTGCTGCTCACCGCGCTGTTCGTGATCACGGGCGGGATCACGGTGCGGGGCTCGCTCTCGGGCACACCGCTGGTGAACACCTTCGCGCTGGGACTCGGCGCGGTGCTGGCCAACCTGATCGGCACCACCGGCGCCTCGGCGCTGGTGATCCGCCCGCTGCTGCGCGCGAACGCGCCGCGGGAGCGCAAGGCGCACATCGTGGTGTTCTTCATCTTCGTGGTGTCGAACTGCGGCGGCCTGCTCACACCGCTCGGTGACCCGCCGCTGTTCCTCGGCTTCCTGAAGGGAGTGCCGTTCGCGTGGACGCTGTCGCTCCTCCCGGAGTGGCTGCTCGTGAACGGGGCCCTGCTCGTGTTGTTCAACTTCTGGGACCAGCGCGTGCTCGACGCCGAAGAGCTCGCGCGGCCGGGGTCGCAGCTCGAAGAGGTCATGAAGCACGAGCCGCTGCGCATCGAGGGCCTGCACAACGCGGGCTTCCTCGCAGCGGTGATCGCAGTGGTGTTCTGCGCGGGACAGGGCGTCGGGAACCGCGGCGCGGCCTGGCCCTTCGGCGTGCAGGAGCTGGCGCTCGCCGCGCTTGCCTTCGCGGCCTACCAGGTCACCCACCACGAGCACCGCCGCTTCAACGCGTTCAGCTTCGGCCCGATCGTCGAGGTCGCGGTGCTGTTCGCGGGGATCTTCGTCACCATGGCGCCGGCGCTGCTCCTGCTCAACGCCCACGCGGCCGAGCTCGGGGTGCGAGAGCCCTGGCAGTTCTACTGGACGTCGGGAGCGCTCTCGAGCTTCCTCGACAACGCACCCACCTATCTGGCGTTCGCCGCGACGGCCGCCGGGCTCCACGGCATCGCGCCCGAAGGCCGCTACCTGGCCGACCTGCTGGCCCGGGGAGGGTCCACGGGCCGGCTGGTCGCGGCGATCTCGTGTGGCTCAGTGATGATGGGTGCGAACTCGTACATCGGGAACGGCCCCAACTTCATGGTGAAGGCGATCGCCGAGGAGGCCGGCGTGCGCATGCCGACGTTCTTCGGCTACATGGCATACTCCGTGGGGATCCTGATCCCGCTCTTCGTCCTGGTCACGTTCGTGTTCATGGCCTAGTCCCGATCAGAGCTTCGAGGAGGTCCGCGATGAAGCGCTTCCTTCCGCCCAACGAGCTCGCACGCGACTCGCGCTTCAAGCGCGCGAATTCGCGCAACCAGCTGGTGCCGTCGCTGCCGGACGACGTCGACCAGGTCGTGGCCGTGCTCGAGGCGATCGCTCCCAAGATCCGCGAGCGCGTCGCGGGCACGGCGATGGAGCCGCTCTTCGACGAGCTCGGGCCGGGCTTCACGATCCTGATGAACGCGGTGCAGCCCAAGCCCGGCTCGCCCGAGGCCGAGCGCCAGCTGCGGCTGCGCCTGCACGGGATCTTCGTCGGCGAGCTGCAGGCGCTCGAAGCCGCGGGCCGCACGCTCTGGGATTTCCCCGAGGCGCCCTGGGAGTTCAAGCTGAACATGGCCCGGCAGTGCTGGGACGAGACGCGCCACGTCCAGATCTACGAGAAGCTCCTGCAGCGCGCGGGCGGCGCGATCGGCGACTACCCCGAGAACACCTTCCTGTTCGAGGCCTCGTGCCACGACGATCCGGTGCTGCGCGTGACCGGCGTGAACCGCTGCCTCGAGGGCCTGGCCTGCGACGTGTTCCGGCAGCTGATCGACTTCGGGAAGGCAACCGGCGACGACGTGCTCGCGCAGGCGGTCGACTTCGTGCTCGCCGACGAGCTCACCCACGTGCGCTTCGGCAGCGACTGGGTGCGCGAGTGGACCCGCAACGATCCCGAGCGCGCGCGCCGCGCGCACGATTTCCAGCGCGAGGTGGACCAGCGCTTCACCTTCGGCGGCGCGCGCAACATCGCGCGCGAGGAGCGGCTCGAGGCCGGTTTCACCGAGGCCGAGCTCGAGGAGATCAGCGCCATGAAGGGCGGCGGACCGAAACGGGAGACGCTGGTGCGCGCCGCCGAGATCGCGCGCGAGCGCCACCTCGCCAGGCGCACGGCCGAGCTCTGAGCGCGCTCGCCAGGCTGCGCCGGGCGGCGCTCTTGGCGGCGCTCGCGGCGGGTTGCCTCGCGCAGCCGTCGTCCGAGCCGCGCCCGCGCACCGTGCTCGACACCGCCGAGGACGACCGCCACGTCGGCCAGGAGCAGAGCCAGGCCGTCGCCACGCAGATCGGCGTGGTCAAGGACGAGGCGCTGGCGAAGTACGTGCAGGCGCTGGGCGAGAAGGTGGCGCGTTTCGCACCGACGTCGCCCTTCGCGTACCAGTTCCAGGTCGTCGACCAGTGGAGCCCCAACGCGTTTGCGCTGCCCGGCGGCTACGTCTTCGTGTCGCGCGGTCTCCTGGCGCTGACCAACAGCGAGGACGAGCTGGCCTGCGTGCTTGGCCACGAGATCACCCACGCGGCCGAGCGCCATGCGGCGAGCCGCCAGGCCTACACCGAGCAGCTGCCGCTCTTCTCGCTCGGGTTCGTGCGCAAGGCGCGGCTCGCCGCCTACTCGCGCGACCAGGAGCGCATGGCGGACACGGGGGGACAGAAGATGTGCTCCGCCGCCGGCTACGACCCCGCGGCGCTCGGCGTCTTCCTCAGCTCGCTCGATGCGATCACTCGGCTGCAGATGGGAAGCTCGCGCGTCCCCACCTTCCTCGACACGCATCCCGGCGCGGCGGAGCGCGCGGGAAACTCGGCGCTGTTCGCGGCGACCTTGCCGCCGCCGCCCACGCGCGATCCGGTCGCCTGGCGCGAGGCGTACCTCGCCCACCTCGAGGGGATGGTCCTCGGCTCGGACCCGAGCCAGGGTGTGAGTCGGGGCTCGTTCTTCCTGCACCCGGACCTCGGCTTCGCGGTCCCGTTCCCGAAGGGCTGGGAGGTGCAGAACACGCCCGCTGCGGTGGTCGCGCTCTCGCCCAAGCACGACGCGCGCTTCGCGCTCGAGCTCGCCGGCGCGGGCGACGACCCCAGGCAGGTTGCGGACGCGGCCCTCGCCGAGCGGCTGCCCAAGGTAAAGGCGCAGATCGACTTCCAGGGCCCCGCCAAGACGCGCTGCTGCAAGGCCTGGGTGGTGCGCGGGCACGTCGAGAAGGGGAGCTCGACGCTCGCCGGGCAGCTCGCCTGGGTGGCGCTGGCCGGGCGGGTGTACGAGCTGTCGAGCGTGTACGTGCCGAGCGCGAGCGAGAAGTACGCCGACCTGGGTCGCTTGTTCGTGCGCAGCTTCCACCCACTCACGCCCGAGGAGCGCGCGTCGATCCAGGTCGACCGGCTGCGCCTGGTGCGCGCGCACGCGGGCGAGACGCTCGGGGCGCTCGCCGACCGGATGGGCAACGCGTACAAGAGCCATCCGACCGCGATCGCGAACGGCGTCGCCGTCGGCGCGGTGCTCAGCGAAGGTCAGCTGATCAAGATCGGCGTGCTCGAGCCGTACGAGACCGGCGCGAAGGCGGCCAGCTCGATTGACGCAGAGTCACGCGAGTGAGAGCATGCGGTTCGCGTCGGAGGGAGCGATGGCACCGTCGAGATACCTATCTGCAGCTGCCGCACTGTGTCTGATCCTGGCGAGCCGGAGTGAGGCAGCGACCTATTCCCTGACCGGCGACGACTGGGCCACGAGCCGTATGGCGAGCGTCGGTCTCCCACTCACCGGCTCCCTGAGCGTCGATTTCTCCAATCCGCTCGCCGTGTCCGCCGATGGCACCTGGCAGACTCATGTCTCCGTCGACCTGCCGTCACCAGGCCCCCAAGGGCACGTCACCGTCGACATCACCGGCACGATCCACGCGACGCATGGGGTCCTGTCCGGGACCGATGTGCTGTGGAGCGGGAGCAGCGACGCCCAGGTGGGCGAGTCGGGGATCCTCACGGCGACCGGGTTCGCGTGCACAGCGCTTGCGCCCGCCTGCACGGGCGATGGCGTGCCGTTCACGTTGGCGGCGCTCGTCCAGGCCTCTGGCGCGTCCCCGGTGCCCATCCCGCTGGACTTCGGGACCTGGAGCTTCACCGCGGGTCTCGGCTCCATGCAGAGCTCGCAGATCGTGCTGGCGCGCTTCGACGCCGGCAATCCGCTGGGTCAGCCCGCCGGCGCCTCGCAACAATATCTGCTGCTGACCGGGTCGGCCGTCCCCGCCCCGGAGCCCGCGGGGCTCACCCTCCTCGCCGCATCGTTGGCTCTGGTTTGGACTGCTCAGTCCCGCGCGCGGCGCGCCTCGCGCGCGAGCCGCACGTACACGTCGCGCGCCTCGCTCGCGTCGACGTCGCGGCCGAACGGCACGTAGTAGAGCCCCTCGGGTGCGCTCGCGCGCACGAGGAACCCGGCGCTCTCGACGGCGGTGATGCGCGCGCGCTCGGGGCGGGCGCCGCTGAGCGCTGCCACGATGTCGCGCAGCGCCGTCTCGTGGTCGTCGTTCATGTGCGCGATCACTCCCGGCCCTGCCTCGAGCCAGCCCCGTGCCAGCGGATCACACAGGACCGCCTCGGGCGGCAGCCAGCGGATCGCGCCGAACCCGCCGATCGCGCGCACCTTCACCGGCGCGAGCAGCCAGAAGGAGAAGTCGTGCGCGCTGCCGTAGCCGGGCGCATCGGGCACGCGGGCCGCGTAGCGCGCGTGGAGCTCCTCGAGCGCTTCGCCCGAAGCTTCGGCGCGCTCCGCGCGCGCCAGCACCGTGACGCGCCAGGTCGCCTGCGCGTCGCCGCCCGCCTCTGCGGCCGGGTCGCGCACGAACAGCGCGCAGCGCGGGTCGCGCGCGAGGTTCCGGGTGTGCTGCGCGATCGCCGAGATCAGCACGAACGGCGTACCGTCGGCGCGCAGCGCGAACGGAGCGAGCGAGCCGAAGGGAAACCCCGCGATCTCGGGCTCCGCCGCGAGCGTGCACAGCGTGGCGTTCGTCGCCCCGAGCAGCCAGGCGCGCGCGTCGCTCATGCGAGCCCCAGCCGTTCGAGCTGGTCGCCGGGCGCCTCGACTTCGAGCAGCGCCGTGCGCAAGAGCTCCGCGGCGCGTTTCCCCTGCGGCCCGTTCGCGAGATTGCGCGACTCCGCCGGGTCCTCGCGCAGGTCGTAGAGGTGGTTGCCGCCGAAGCGACCCAGCGCCCAGTAGGGCAGGCGATCCCCGGGTGCGTAGGGCTGTCGGATCACCGGGATCTTCGAGCCGGGCATGCGGTCGAGCCGCGCGCGCTCGTCCGGCGGCGGCAGCCGCAGGTCGGGCAGGCCGCCGACGGGCATGGTCGACCAGCGGTTCGAGAAGATCGAGAGCGGCGCGTTCTCGCGCGCGGGCGCACGCGCGTATTTCGTCGCGCCGTCGATCACGTGGACCTCGCGGCCCCAGTAGCCCGAGAGCGCCCAGTCGCGGATCGCGCTCGCCTCGCCGCGTACCAGCGGAGCGAGCGAGCGGCCGTGGGTGCGGTGTGTGGCGCGCGCGCCGAACAGCTCGAGCAGCGTGGCGTGCAGGTCCACGTTGGTGGTGAGCGCGCTGCACGCGCCCGGCGCGATCCCGGGCCAGGCGACCAGCAGGGGGATGTGGCCCATCGGCTCGAACACCGGCAGCGCCGGCTTGCCGAAGGCGTCGCGCTCGCCCAGGTAGTGGCCGTGGTCGGTGCACACGAACACCGCCGTGGAGTCCCACAGCCCGCCGCGGTCGAGCGCGTCCAGGACGTTCCCGAACCAGTGGTCGATCATGGTGAGCTTCGCGCCGTAGCAGGCGCGCAGCTGGCGCGCCTGGCGCTCGGAGATCACGCCGCTCGCGACACCCGCGGGTGTATAGGGCGGCCAGATCAGGTGCGGGCCCTCCCAGTCGGGGTCGTACATCGAGGCGTAGGGCTCCGGCGTGTCGAACGGCTCGTGCGGGTCGAATTCGTCCACGAACAGGAGGAAGCGCTCGTGGAACGGGGCGTCGCGTTCGAGCCAGCGCGCCGCTGCCGCGAGCGTGCGCGGCCCGGGGAAGTCGTGTTCGCCGCGGAACCAGCCGCGCGAGTCGTCGTAGGGCGAGTGGCGGCGGCCGAACAGCGGCGCGCCCAGCCAGCTCGGGTCGGGCCGGGTGCGCCAGGGATCGCCTTCGTGTCCGCGCTGGTAGTCCCAGGCGGTGAAGTCGCAGTGATAGTTCTCGCCGCCCACCTCGAACAGATGCGGGTGGTCCGACACCAGCATGGTGACGACGCCTGCGCGCCGGAGCGCTACAGTCAGCGGCTCCTCCCACAGCTCGATCGAGCCCCACGGCTTCCACAGGAAGTCGAGCGCGCCGCAGAGCAGGTCGTGCCGCGCGGGAATGCACGGCAGCGAGCCGGAGTAGTGTGCGTCGAAGCGCACGGCGCGCCGCGCGAACCGGTCGAGGTTCGGGGTGGCGAACTCGCGGCCTCCATATGGCCCGACCAGATGCCGATTCAGACTGTCGAGCAGCACCACGACTGCATTTCGCGGCGCCCGCTGCGTCGAATTCATGGATGCATTCTAAGACCACCGGAGGCACGAAGATGAAACGAAGTCTCGCCCTCGCGGTGCTCGCGCTGGCGTTCGCGCCCGGCGCGCGCGCCGACGTCTCGCCCGGCGACGTGATCACCGCGGCGAACAAGGAGAAGGTCCGGGGCCTGATTCCCGACGAGTTCTACACCTACGCGATCCAGAACTTCCCCGATCTGAACATGAAGATCGTGGAGTCGAAGGACTACCCCGTCCATCCGAAGTACGTCGAGGCGACCGCGCAGTTCGCGTGTCAGGCGCACATCGACGCGGACGGCAAGCTCGTGAACTACACCGCGGGCCAGCCGTTCCCGTACTCGGAGTGGGCGAAGGAAGCGACCCACCACAAGTGCGACCTGACGCCCGACGACCCGCAGTTCTCGCTCAAGCTCGCCTGGGACGTGAACTTCCGCTGGCAGGGCGGCTCCGGCCTGAACCTGCCGCACTGGGGGTTCGCGAACCTGCGCAACAACGGGCGCGAGGAGTGGCGGCTGTCGCAGGGCGAGTACCGGCGCACCTACTTCAGCGCGCGCGCGGACCTCCTGCCCGAGACCACCGAGCTCGAGAAAGGCACCAACGTCGAGTGGGCCGAGTTCTTCGACGTGAAGTCGCCCTTCGACCTGCGCGGCACCATGTTCCTGCTCTACCGCTACCGCGACAACAAGGCCGACGACACCTGGGCCTACATCCCGGCGCTCCGCCGCGTGCGGCGCATCGCGGCGACACAGAAGAGTGACTCGCTGCTCGGCACCGAGTTCACGCTCGAGGACTTCTACCTGTTCTCGGGCTACGTGTGGGACCACAACTGGGAGTACAAGGGCGAGAAGCCGATGCTGGCGATCCCCGACAGCGGGCGCACCTGCTTCCCGAAGGACTCGGGCGAGACGGAGGCGCGCGGCATGGCGCGGCTCGGCACGGAGCAGGAGTGGCACGAGTGCCGCTTCGATCCCTACGGCGTGCTGCCCATGGTGGGCGAGTCGTGGCAGAAGCGCGAGGCGTTCGAGCTCGACGACGTCCCGAAGCAGAGCGGCCATCCCTACAGCCGCAAGAAGATCTGGTACGACAAGGAGACCATGGCGCCCGGCCTCGCCGTCGCCTACGACCGCGGCGGGAAGCCGTTCAAGATCCTCGGCCTGGTGGGCCGCTGGAGCGAGACCAGCGGCATCGCCGAGAACAAGGGCCGCGACGTGATGCTCGGCAGCGCCGTGATGATCGTGAACCTGCAGAGCACCAACTCGAACCTGGGCCAGTTCGACGGCGCGAACGCGATGGAGTTCTCGGTCGCCGAGAGCAAGCGCTACTACGACACCACCAAGCTGAAGGTGGAAGGGCACTAGTCTTAGCGCCGACCGGCGCGAGGGCGGCCTCGCGCCGGCGCCTTCGCTCGGCTGCGCCTCGCTGCGCGCCCTTTCGGGCTTGCTGTCGGCTATGCTCGTGCCCATGGAAATCCGCACGAGCCAGGTCCAGGTGAAGACGCCTGACGGAGTGATGCCCGCCTATCTCGCCGAGCCGACGGCGCCCGGGCGACACCCCGCGGTGATCGTGGTGATGGAGGCGTTCGGCCTCAACCACAACATCGAGGAGATCAGCCGCCGCATCGCGGGCGAGGGCTACGTCGCGCTCGCGCCCGACGTGTACTACCGCTGGCCCGACAACAAGGCGCGCTACGACGAGCTGCCCAAGGCGATCGGGCTGATGCAGAAGCTCGACGACAAGAAGATCGTCGCCGACGTCGGCGCAGCGCTCGACTTCCTGGCCGCGCGGCCGAACGTGAACGCCGCGAAGACCGGGATCACCGGCTTCTGCATGGGCGGACGGATCTCGTTCCTCGTCGCCGAAGAGCTGCCCGACCGGATCGCGGCGTCGGCGCCGTTCTACGGCGGCGGCATCGCCGGGCTGCTCGGCAAGGCCGACCGGATCAAGGCGCCGCTCCAGCTCTTCTTCGGCGACCGCGACGCGTTCATTCCGCAGGACCAGGTGAAGGCGATCGACGCCAAGCTGCGCGAGCTCAAGAAGAGCTACAAGCTCGAGAACTACGCCGGCGCCGACCACGGCTTCTTCTGCAACGAGCGCGCGTCCTACAACGAGAAGGCCGCGAGCGACGCCTGGACCAAGCTCCGGGCGTTCTTCAAGCAGCACCTGGCGGCGTAAGGAGCGGGCATGTCGCGTCCCTTCCCGGCCGATCCCTACCTCGAGGGCAACTTCGCGCCGCTCGGCTTCGAGTGCGACGCAAACGACCTGGTGATCCGCGGCGAGATCCCGCGCGGGCTCGAAGGCGCGCTCTACCGCAACGGCGCCAACCCGCAGTTCGCGCCGCGCGGCCGCTATCACTGGTTCGACGGCGACGGGATGATCCACGGCTTCTTCTTCGAGAACGGCCGCGTCTCGTACCGCAACCGCTGGGTGCGCACCGAGAAGTGGCAGCGCGAGCGCGCGGCGGGCGAGGCGCTGTTCGGCGGCCTCGCCGACATGGGCGCCACCGACCCGAGCGTCGCCGGCGTCTCCGGCAACACCGCGAACACCAACATCGTCTGGCACGCGGGCCGGCTGCTCGCGCTCTGGGAGGGCGGGCTGCCCAGCGAGCTCGACCCCCACACGCTCGAGACGCGCGGCACCTGGGACTTCGCCGGCCGCTTCGCGCGCCGCAACCACGAGACCGGGATCATGACCGCGCATCCCAAGCTCGACCCGCGCACGGGCGAGATGCTGATGTTCGGCTACAGCGCGATCGAGCCGTACCTCGTCTACAACGTGGTCGACGCGCGCGGCGCGCTGGTGCGCAGCGTCGAGCTCGACGTCCCGTGGCCGAGCATGATGCACGACTTCATCACCACCGCCGAGCACGTGATCTTCCCCGTCTTTCCCGTGGTGTTCGATCTCGCGGCGGTCGCGAACGGCGGCGCGCCGCTGTCGTGGCAGCCCGAGCGCGGCACGCGGATCGGCGTCTTGCCGCGGAACGGCGGCGCAGAGGACCTGCGCTGGTTCGAGACCGACCCGTGCTTCGTGTTCCATCCGATGAACGCGCACAGCGAAGGGGAGCGCGTGGTCTGCGAGGTCGCGCGCTCGCCGGTGGTGCCGCTCTTCGGCCTGCCCGACCAGGGCCCGCCCAACCTCTGGCGCTGGACCATCGACCTCGCGCGCGGCGACGTGCGCCAGGAACGCCTCGACGACGCGGCGATGGAGTTCCCGCGGCTCGACGAGCGCTACACCGGTCTGCGTTACCGCCACGGCTACGCCGTCGGCCGGCTGCGCACCGGCGACGGGCGGCTCTCGTTCGATTCGGTCCTCCACTACAACCTGGAGACCGGGAGCCGCAGCGCCCACGTGCTGCCCGAGCGCTGCTACACCGGCGAGCCCGTGTTCGTGCCGCTCCGCCCGGGCGCGCCGGAAGGCGAGGGGGTGCTGCTCGCGACCGTGTACCGCGAGGCCGAGCACCGCAGTGACCTGCTGGTACTCGACGCGGAGAACGTCGAGAAGGATCCGCTCGCCACCATCGAGCTGCCGGTGCGGATCCCGTTCGGGTTCCACGGCAACTGGCGCCCGGGCTAGCGCGCGAGCTGCAGCCGGTACCTGCGCACGGTCACCTTCGCGTCGTAGGTGTCGCGTTTCGAGATCCGTGCCTTGAACGCGCGATACGCGGGGTCGATCGACAGGAACTTCCGCTCCGACACGAGCGTGCCGTTCGCGGCGAGAGACTCGGTGACGGCGCTCTTCACCTGTGAGTCCGTCGACTCGCGGCCCAGCTCGATCGAGTCGACGAAGACGGTCCCGTCGGGCGCCGCCAGCGGCGCGAGCTCGGCGAGCATCGACTCGGGCGTCTCCGCGCGCAGGATCACCGGGAAGTCCCCGCGCGCCCGATCGAGGTAGTAGCGCAGGCACGCGGCCTGGTCGGCGACCACGCCGCCGGTCTCGCCGCGCAGCGAGAGGACGACCTCCTTCCAGGGCGTGGCGTAGACCGGCATCAGGAAGTGCCGCGACAGGACCCAGTTCGCGTCGCCGTAGAGCGCGAGGCCGAGGAACGGCGCCACCAGCAGCGCGCGCGCGGCGCGGGTCTCGAGCCGCGAGTACGCGAGCCCGAAGGCGAGATAGAAGATCGGCAGGCAGTAGAGCGTGCGCGAGGGCGTGAGGATGAAGCTCATGCGCTTGGCGATGAAGCTCGTGATCACGGCGGTGAAGCAGGTGCCGGCGATTCCCGCCGCGAGCATCGCCAGCGCCGGCCCGCTGCGCTGCGTGCCGAGCTCGCGCGCCGCGACCAGCACGGCGGCGACCAGCGCGACCACGCCCGCGATCGCGATCGGCTCGAAGGGATAGGTCATCTCGCCCAGCACGAACGCATAGGCGCTGTAGGCGATCTTCACCGGCACGGAGACCCAGGACGCGTTCAGGTCGGCCACGCGCTCCACCGCCTGCAGGGTGCGGATCTGCTCGATCGTGATGCCGAGCCAGGGCAGGAAGGGCAGCGCCGCGAGGACGCCGATCGCGATGAAGCGGAGCAGCAGCTCGCGCCGGACGACGGCGACCCAGACGAAGTGCATCACCGCGACGAACGACGCGGGGTAGTCCGTGTACAGGAGCAGCGCGTAGAGCGCACCCAGCGCGGCGCTCCTGCCTGCGCGCGGCTGCTCGAGCCAGGCGAGGAACGCGAGCGTCGCGAGCAGCGCGAGCGCCGCGGCGAGCGCGTAGTAGCGCAGCATCGGCATGCACAGCCACAGCTCGCTCGCGAGCGCGAGCAGGATCCAGAATGGATGGAAGCGTCGCTCCGGCATGAGCGAGCGGAAGACGGCGAGTGCCGCGAGCAGCAGCGCGCTGCCCTGCAGCCCCTGGAACAGGCGCAGCGCGAGCTCGCTCGCCCCGAACACGTCGACCCACAGCCGCAGCAGCAGGAAATACGCCGGCGGGTGGCAGTCGGCGGCGATCTCCGCGAGCCCGCGCCCGACCGAGAGCGTGGCGAACTCGAGGCTGCGGATCTCGTCGCCCCAGAAGCTCTTGGTCTTGGCGGCGAGGAGCGCGATCGCGACGGCGACCGCGGTCGTGAGCACCGCATCGAGCGCGCCGACGCGTGCGCGCGTCACTGGAGCGAGCGCAGCAGCGCCGCGACGGCGCCTGCCGGGTCCACCCAGGCCCCCTCCAGCGTGCCAGGGGCGAGGTCGAGCACGCGGTCCGGCCGGCGGGACTCGAGCTGATCGGGCTGGATCGCGACGGTCACGCCGCCTTCCGATGCGAACACGTTCTCCGCGCCCGCGATCTGCAAGAGGTGCGAGAGGAAGGCGTCCTTGCCGACGATGCGGAGCGGCTTCCGGCTGGCGACGAGCGCCAGGTGCAGCGGCCCGCCTTTCGCGTTCGCGATCGGATGCGCCGCGATCTCGCGAGTCACTCGGTCGATCATCTCGCCCGCGGCCCTGGGCTGGCCGAGCACGGTGGCGATCTCGGTGTAGGCGGTGAGCGCGTCGGAGGTGCTCACGGGCGAGAACACGCGCACCGCGATCGTGCGCGACGCGAACGCCGCGCGGATCTGCGCCGAGGCCGAGCTCGCGTCCGAGATCGCCAGGTTGGCGCGGCTCCCGAGCGCGGATTCCAGCGCCTGCGGATCGTTCGGGTCGAGCGTCGCGAGCGCGTTGCCCAGCCCCATCGCCTGGGCGACGCGCGTCGTCGCCGGCGAGATCGAGATCACCCGCTGCGCGGGCGCTCCGGAGCAGGCCAAGAGCGCGCACAGCACGAGCGCCCATCCACGGTTCGCCCAAACCCCCACGCGCTCAAGTTAGACTGGCGGGATGGCGGGCGCGACCCTCCGCACCGAGCTCGACTCCGGCGTCTTCGTGATCACGCTCGCGCGCGCGCGCGAGTACAACACCATCACGCCGCAGCTCCGCGACGAGCTCGCCGCCGCGATCGACGCGGGCGATGCGGAGCACGAAGCCCACGTGATCCTGCTGCGCGCCGAGGGACCGGCGTTCTGCGCCGGCTACGAGCTCGAGGGGTCGACCGCGGCGCAGTCGCGCGAAACCGAGGACAAGGCGCCAGACCGGCGCCGCTCACGGGTCTGGGATTCCGTCGCCGACCTGCGCATGATGAGCCGCTACGTCGCGACGTACATGAAGCTCTGGTACGCGGCGAAGCCCACGATCGCCGCGGTGCAGGGCTGGTGCATCGGCGGCGGCACCGACATGGTGCTTTGCGCAGACTTGATCGTGGCGGGCGAGAGCGCGCGCTTCGGCTACCCGCCCTCGCGCGTGTGGGGCACGCCCACGACCGCGATGTGGGTCTACCGCATGGGTCTCGAGCGCGCGAAGCGCTACATGCTGACCGGCGACGAGATCCCCGCGAAGAAGGCCGCGGAGATCGGACTGATCCTCGAGACCGTCCCCGACGCCGAGCTCGATGCGCACGCGCGCGCGCTCGCGCGGCGGATGGCGCAGGTGCCGACGACGCAGCTGGTGATGCTGAAGCTGCTCGCGAACCAGACCGCCGAGAACATGGGGCTCGCGGCGAGCCGCACGCTCGGCACGCTGTTCGACGGTATCGCCCGCCACACCCAGGAGGGGCTCGACTTCGTCTCGCGCGCGCGCGACGTCGGCTTTCGCCAGGCGGTGCGCGATCGCGACGATCCATTCGGCGACTACGGCAGCCGCAAGCGCGAGGAGAAGAAACCGTGAGCACCGTCCGCTACGAGACCGAAGCCCCCATCGCGATCGTGTCGATCGACCGCCCGGCGGTGCGCAACTGTGTCGACGGGCCGACCGCGGCGGAGCTCGCCGCTGCGTTCCGCAAGTTCGACGCGGACGAGTCACTCGCCGTGGCGATTCTCACCGGCGTCGGCGGCACCTTCTGCGCGGGCGCGGACTTGAAGGGCGTGTCGGAAGGGCGCGGCAACCAGGTGCGGCTCGACGGCGACGGGCCGATGGGACCGTCGCGGATGCTGCTCTCGAAGCCGGTGATCGCCGCGGTCGAGGGCTACGCCGTCGCGGGCGGCCTCGAGCTCGCGCTCTGGTGCGACATGCGCGTCGCGGCCGAAGACGCGGTGTTCGGCGTGTTCTGCCGCCGCTGGGGTGTCCCGCTGATCGACGGCGGCACGATCCGGCTCACCCGCCAGATCGGCCACTCCCACGCGCTCGACCTGATCCTCACCGGGCGCGGCGTGTCGGGCGACGAGGCGCGCATGATGGGATTGGCCAACCGCATCGTGGCGAAGGGTAGAGCGCTCGACGAAGCCCGCGCCCTGGCGAAGCAGCTCGCGGCGTTCCCGCAGCGCTGCCTGCGCAGCGACCGGATGTCGTCGTACCGCCAGTGGGAGCTCCCGCTCGGCGGCGCGCTGCAGCTC
>Ga0318552_10000140_pt1 | contig 19820 bp, 14 predicted proteins | sample GRESIP082b2f20_FD_203516 | JGI IMG/M metagenome (GOLD analysis project Ga0318552, IMG submission 203516) | Tropical soil microbial communities from Luquillo Experimental Forest, Puerto Rico - GRE.SIPMG.082b2f20 | ecosystem: Environmental > Terrestrial > Soil > Tropical forest > Bulk soil...
GGACAAAACGTCGGTGAAGTGGGCGGCGAACTCACCCCGGGCCGGGGCGAGGCGCCGGCCGGTCCGCCGGGCCCGGGCGGCGGCCAGCCACGGGACCAGGGCCCCGGCGGCGACCAGGCCCGCCGCGAGCGCGACCCCGGCCGCCGGGAGGATGAGCAGGCACGCGATCACCGCGCCGGTCCCGGCCAGGAGGGCGGCCGCCGGCGGCACCACGCCCCGCAGGAACAGGTCCTGGGTGGCATCCACGTCACTGACCAGCCGCGCCAGCAGGTCACCCGGGCGCAGTGTGCGCAGCCCGGCGGGGGCGAGCCGCTCCAGCCGCTGGAAGGCCCGCACCCTGATGTCGGCAAGAATTCTGAACGCCGCGTCGTGGCTGGCCAGCCGCTCCGCGTAGCGGAACACCCCGCGGCCAACCGAAAGACCCCTGACCGCGACCACGGCGATCGCGATCGCGAGGATGTTCGGGTGCTGCGACGCCCGGGCGAGCAAGAAGCCGGAGGTGCCCAGCAGCGCGATGCCGCAACCGGTGGCGGCGGCGCTCGCCAGCACCGCGAGGATCAGCCGTGCCCGCAGTGGCCGGGCCAGCCGCAGCACCCGGACCAAGGGGTCCTGACGCAAAGTTCCCGCGCGTGAGGTCATGACGGCACCAGCGCGGCCAGCTTGCCGTGGTCCAGCGTGATCGTCTGGCTGGCCTGCCTCTCCCAGGCAGGGCCGTGGCTGACCAGGACGACGGTGCGGTCCGCCAGCAGGGTCTCGATTGTGGCGAGGATCTCCGCGGCGGTGATCGCGTCCAGGTGCGCGGTCGGCTCGTCGAGCAGAAGTAGCGGGGCGTCGCGCAAAAACGCCCGGGCCAGCGCGATCCGCTGCCGCTGCCCCGCCGACAGGCGGCCAGCCCGGTCCCCCAGCTCGGTATCCAGGCCAGCGGGCAGCGCCTCAATGAACTCCACCGCCCCGGCGAGCGTGGCGGCGTGCTCGATCGCCGCGCGGCTCGCGCCGGGCCAGCCAAGGGCGATGTTGCTGGCCACCGTGCCGGCGAACAGGTGCGGGCGTTGCGGCACCCAGGCGATCTGGGCCCGCCACGCAGCCAGGTCCAGCTGTGCCAACGGCACCCCACTGACCTCGATTGTGCCCGCCGTCGGCTCGATAAACCGAAGCAGGAGGCCAACCAGGGTGCTCTTCCCCGCCCCGTTCGGGCCGGTCACCGAGATCCGGTCGCCCGGAGCTATCGCCAGGCTCACCTGGTCCAAGGCCAGTCCGTCGCGGCCCGGATAGGCGACGCATGCTTCGTTGAGCATGATGTAGCTGCTGCGCAGGTCCACCTGTGCCGGTGCGCCAGGCCCGGGCCTGGCGCGGGCCGCCGGGCTGGTGGCCGGCACCGGGACCGCGAGGATGTCGCAGGCGCGCGCGGCCGCCGTGGCGCCCTCCATGCTGGCATGGAACTGCGCGCCGAGCGCGCGCAGCGGCAGGTACGCCTCGGGGGTGAGCAGCAGCACGAGCAGCGCGGTCTCATATCCCAGGTGCCCGGCGAGCAGCCGCAGGCCCACCTCCACCGCCACCAGCGCGGTGGCCAGCGCCGCCGCGAGCTCCAGCACCAGCGCCGACAAGAACGCCACCCGCAGCGTGCCCATGGTCGCCTTCCGGTGCGCGTCGGCGACCTCACCGATCACCCGGACTTGCGCCTCGGCCCGGCCGAACAGCTTCAGCGTGGGCAGCCCTTCGACCACGTCGAGGAAGTGCCCGCCGAGCGTCGCCAGCAGCCGCCACTGGTGCTGGGTACGGGCCTTGGTGTGCAGCCCGACCAGGACGGCGAACACCGGGATCAGCGGCAGCGTCACCGCGATCACCAGGCCCGAGATCCAGTCCGCGGCGGCAACCCGGGCCAGCACCGCCACCGGCACCGCCACCGCGAGCACAAGCTGCGGCAGGTACCGGGCGAAGTAGGGGTCGAGCGCGTCCAGGCCCTTGGTGGCCAGGGTGGCGATCTCCCCGGTCCGCTGCCCGCCCAGCCAGGCCGGGCCGAGCCGCAGCGTGTGCGCGGTGAGCTTGTGCCGTAGCTGGGCCTTGACCGTGGCCGCCGCGCGCAGCGCCACGGTCTCGCCGCCGCCGGCCGCCGCGGCGCGGGCGGCGACGACCGCCAGCAGCACGGCCAGTGTCGGCCACAGGGCCGCTACCCCCGTCCCGCGGGCCGCGGTCGCGAGCGCGTGCGCGAGCAGCCCTGCCTGGACCAGCACCAGGGCGGTCACCGCCAGCCCCAGCCCGACCGTGAAGATCAGGTAACCGCGGGCTGCCCTGGCGTGCCGCAGCAGCCGGGGATCGACGGGCCTCACACCGGTGGTTTCGGGGCGAGGACCGGCGGCAACCCGTTAGGCATTCATCGCTCCTGACCGGCCGTCTCCGACGGGAGTCGACGGCGTGCCGGGCGCGGCAGGCTCGGCGGGCGGTGTCTTCGGCTCGAACTCCCGGGCACTGACCCGCCGGCGGAACACGTAGTAGGTCCAGGCCGTGTAGATGAGCACCACCGGCAGCAAGATGATCGCGACGACGCTCATTATCTTGAGCGGGTACGCGGGGGACGCGGTGTTGACGGCGGTCAGGTTGTTGGCCGCGCTGGTGCTGGAGACCATCACGTTGGGGTACAGGCCCACGAAGATCGCCACGATGCACGAGGCCATGGTGACCGTGGTCGCGGCGAAGGAGAAGCCGTCGCGCTCCTCGTAGACCAGCCAGAACGCGGCGAGGATGGCGACGATGGCCAGGAGCTCGACCGGGTTGAGGAAGAACGTGTCGCTGTGCGCCACGTGGGTCCAGATCGCGAACCCGATGACGGCGGCGGCGGTGACCGGGGCGATGCGGCGGGCCAGGTGCCGGCTGCGCTCGTGCATGTCTCCCGTGGTCTTCAGGGACAGGAACGTCGCGCCGTGCAGCGCGCAGATCAGCGCCAGGGTGACCCCGGTGAACACCCCGTAGGGCTGGAACAGGTCCCAGAATGAGCCGGTGTAGTTCTGCGCGGAGTTGATGGGCAGCCCCTGCAGCAGGTCACCGAGGGCTATGCCGATGATCAGCGGCGCCAGCACGCTGCTCACGGTCAGCAGCCAATCCCAGGTGCGCCGCCAGTGCGGGCTGTCCCGCTTGCCGCGGTACTCAAACGACAGGCCTCGGGCGATGAGCGCGGCCAGCAGCAGCACCAGGGCGAGGTTGAAGGCCGAGAACATGGTGGCGTACCAGCCGGGGAACGCGGCGAACATGGCGGCCCCGGCCACGATCAGCCAGACCTCGTTGCCGTCCCACAGCGGCCCGATCGTGTTGATCGCGGCCCGGCGCTCCGCGTCGTTCTTGCCGACGGCGCTGTGCAGCATGCCGACCCCGAAGTCGAACCCCTCCAGGATGAAAAAGCCGGTCCACAACACCGCTATGACGATGAACCAGAACGGGACGAGTCGCATCGCAGCCCCCTTTAGTACTGGACGGCGGGCACGGGCTCATCCGCCTCGGCGCCGGTGCGCTGCGGCGGGAGCGGCTTTTTCGAGTACTTCAGCATCAGCAGCAGGTCGATCGTGGCGATCACCGCGTACACCAATACGAATGCCGCCAGGCTGATCGCGATCCAGGTGGTGGACAGCGAGGGTGAGATGCCGTTCTTGGTCAGCATGATGCCTTGCACGATCCACGGCTGCCGGCCGGACTCGGTCAGCAGCCACCCGGCGGTGTTCATCAAGAACGGCAATACCACGGCCCACATCGCGACCCACAGGAAGAGCCGCGAGGTGTCGAGCCTTTTGCGCCGGATCAGCCACAGCCCCCACCCGCCGATGAGCAAGACCACCACCCCGCCGTAGGCCATCACCCGCATCCCCCAGTACTGGATGAACACGTCCGGCACGTAGTTGCCCGGCCCGTACTTGGCGGCGTACTGGTTTTGCAGCGGGGTGAGCCCGACGACCTTGCCGTTCCAGGTGTTGGTGGCCAGCAGCGACAGCAGGTGTGGGACCGAGATGATCTGGGTCGGGGTGTGGTCGTTGTTGCCACCACCGATCTGGAACAGCGAGAACGAGCACGGCTGGCAGGTGGTCCACTGCGCCTCGGCGGCGGCGATTTTCATCGGCTGGTACCGGGCCTCGATGACCCCGAGCTCGTCGCCCACCAGCATGGTGAACAAGATCGCCGGGACCAGGACCACCACGCTGAGCTTCGCCGACCGGAGGAACACGTCCTTGTCCTTGTCTTGGCCGCGGCGCAGCTGCCACGCCGACACCGCCAGCATCACCATGGTTCCGGTGACCAGCGCGGCCAGCAGGACTTTGGAGTACCCCCAGACGAACACCGGGTTGGTGAACAGCGCCCAGATGTCGTTCAGCACCGGCTTGCCGTGGACCATCTGGTAACCGACCGGGTGCTGCATCCAGGAGTTGGCGGCCATGATGAACGCCGCGGACAGGACCGTGCCGAGCGACACCGCCCAGATCGTGGCCAGGTGCACCCGCCGCGGCAGCTTGTCCCACCCGAACAGCCACAAGCCCAGGAACGTGGACTCCAGGAAGAACGCGGCCAGCCCCTCCATGGCCAGCGGCGCGCCGAAGATGTTCCCGACCAGCCGGGAGTAGGCGCCCCAGTCCATCCCGAACTGGAACTCCTGCACCAGCCCGGTCACCACGCCGATGGCGACGTTGATGACCAGCAGCGTGCCGAAGAACCGGGTCAGCCGCAGGTACTCGTCGCGGTTAGTGCGGTACCACGTTGTCTGCAGCACCGCGGTCAAGAACGCCAAGCCGATCGTGACGGGGACGAAGAAGAAGTGGTTGATCGTCACGAATGCGAACTGCCATCTCGCCAGATCGACGTTCATGCGTCCCTCCTGGTCCGGCTAGCTGCGCGGGCTCACTCCGTCCCCACCTGGCCGCGCGCGGCGCTCATCGCGCTCCGAGTACCCCGCTGACCTGGCCGGCGCCGTGGTTGAGCTGGTAGTCGAGGTTGACCGCGGCGCTGATCAGGGCCAGGTGGCTGAACGCCTGCGGGAAGTTGCCGAGCTGGCCGCCGGTGCTGTCGATTTCCTCGGAGTACAGGCCGAGGTGGTTGGCGTAGGTGAACATCTTCTCGAAGACCAGCCGCGCCTCGTCGAGTCGCCCGGAGCGGGCCAGGGCGTCGACGTACCAGAACGAGCACAGCGTGAAGGTGCCCTCGTCGCCGGCTAGCCCGTCGGGGGAGGCGGACGGGTTGTACCGGTAGACCAGGCTGTCGGAAACCAGTTCGCGGTCCATCGCCTTCAGCGTGGACAGCCACATCGGGTCGCGCGGGGAAATGAAGCCCTGCAGCGGCATCATCAGCAGCGAGGAGTCCAGCACCTCGGTGGTGTAATGCTGGGTGAACGCGCCTACCTTCGGGTTCCAGCCGCGGTCGAAGATCTGGTTGTAGACGCGGTCCCGCTCGGTGGTCCACCGGGCCAGGTCGGCCGGGCGGCCCCGGCGCTGGGCGAGCCTGATCGCGCGGTCGAGCGCGATCCAGGTCTGGTACCGGGCGTAGGTGAAGTCCCGCTGGCCGCCGCGGGTCTCCCAGATGCCCTCGTCCGGCTGGTCCCAGTTGTCGCACAGCCAGTCGGTGATGCGGGTGATGTCCTTCCAGCCCTCGTGCGCCGCAATGAGCCCCTGGCTGTCGGCGAGGAAGAACGAGTCCGCGGCCTCGCCGTAGATGTCGAGCTGCAACTGATCTGCGGCGCCGTTGCCGATCCGGACAGGGCGGGAGCCGCGCCAGCCCTCGAAGTGGTCCAGGGTCTCCTCGACCAGGTCGGAGGTCCCGTCGATCCGGTACATGATCTTCAGTGGCCGGCCTTCGCCGGTGTACTCGGCCGCGCGATCGCGCAGCCAGGCCCCGAAGGCCGCGGCCTCCTCGGTGTAGCCGAGGCTGAGCAGCGCGTAGATGGAGAACGAGCCGTCGCGGACCCACGTGTAGCGGTAGTCCCAGTTGCGCTCGCCGCCCTCTTGCTCGGGCAGCCCCGTGGTCGGCGCCGCGACCAGCGCGCCGGTCGGCGCGTAGGTCATCAGCTTCAGCGTCATCGCGGAGCGGGTGACCATCTCCCGCCACCGCCCGGTGTAGCTGGACTTATGCAGCCAGTTACGCCAGAAGCGCGCGGTCTCGTCGGCCAGCCGCTGGGCCTCCTCGGGTGCCACCATCCGGGGCGCACCCCCCATGGACTCCAACACGACGCCGCCGATGTCGCCTTCGCGCAGCGTCCGCGTCCACCGCACCCCGTCGGCATCCCGCTCCAGCGTGATTCCCGCGTCCTGGATGGTGGTTCCCGGCGGTGCGATGCCGTGCATGGTCAGCTCCAGCCCATCGGACTGGAACACCCCGCCGCTGTTGGTGAGCTCCAGCTTGTGCGATGCGCGGCCGTAGTCGAAGCGCGGCTGGATCTCGATGGCGAACCGCATGGTGCCGCGCACCACCTTGATGTTGCGCACGAGCCGGTGCCGGTCGGTCGCCCCGCCCTCGGCCACCGGCATGAAGTCGTGTACCTCGCCGACCCCGTCCGGGGTCATGAACCGGGTGACCAGGATCGCGGTATCGGGCAGGTACAACTGCTTGCTCACGTAGTCGTCCCGGTCGGGCCTGATCCTGAAGAACCCACCACGGTCGGCGTCGAGCAGCGACGCGAACACGCTCGGTGAGTCAAACCGGGGGACGCAGAACCAGTCGAGGGTGCCATCATTAGCCACCAGCGCCGCCGTCTGCAAGTCGCCGATCAGCCCGTGGTCGCTGATGTTGGGGTAGCGGGCCATTGCGTTCTCCTCCCGGAGCCGTTCCCGTGCCGCTGCGGCGGGCCTGGGTGGGCATCCTTGCGGCCCGCCGTCACTGGCCCATGGCTCCGAGACTTCCGCACAGCGGTGTCCCAGTCGTCACCCCCGTGGGGGGATTGCGCCATGAGTTCAGGCCACGCGATACCCGCGACTGCCCAGGGAACTGGTCACCGCCGTGATCACCTGCGGCAAGAACATGGCCCCGTACTGGGTGTTGGACAGGCCATACTGACTGGGGCTGGTGAAGATCGTGCTCGCCGCCGGGAACGTGACCAGGGCGATGCCCTGGATCAGCCCGGCCGCGTAAAGGGCATTGACCTCGGCCTTCGTCGCCATCTGCGCTGCCTGGGTCAGGTCGTGAGCCGCTGGGTGAGGTGTTCGCCGACGCGCAGGGCGTTGGCGATGGCGGTGAGGGCGGGGTTCACCGCGCCGATGCTCGGGAAGAAGCTGGTGTCCACGACGTACAGGTTGTCCACCTCATGCGCCTTGCAGTTGACATCGAGCACCGAGGCGGCCGGGTCGGTGCCGAACCGGCAGGTGCCCGCCTGGTGCGCGCACCCGGCAATGGGGATGCTCATGTCCATGTAGAAGTTCTTGCCAAGGACGTGGTGCTCGGCCATCCCCGTGTGGTTGAGGATCTTCTTCAGCTCTTCGTATAGCCGGGCGGCCTCTTCATTGTTGGTTGCGGTGTAAGCCAAGTGGACATTGCCGTCGGCGTCGGTGGTCACCCGGTTCTCGGGCACCGGCAGGTCCTCGGTGGTGAGCCAGAAATCCACCGCGTGGCTGGCCACATCCGACAGGGTCCATTCGGGGGACAGCTTGGTCAGCTTGGGCTTCTCGCCGCGCATGGCCTCGGCGTTCGACTTGCCGATCATCTGGATGTTTCCGGCCGGGTACTCGTAGTCCTTGGTGGGGAAATAGAAGTCGTTGATGCCCAGCGTCTTCTGGAAGACGGTGTCGTTCTTCTCCTTCGACAGGGCGACCACGGCCAGGCAGTTGTGGAACATGTAGTTCCGCCCCACCTGGTCCGACCCGTTCGCCAGGCCGTGCGGGTGGGAGTCGCTGGCCGAGTTGAGCAGCAGCTTGGCGCTGTTCGCCGCGCCGACGCAGACCGCCACAATGTCACCGGTGTACATCTCGCGGTTCCCGTCCCGGGAGACCACGACCCCGGTGACGGTGCGACCGGTGCCGTCGGTCTCCAGCTTGGTCACCTCGGCCCCGGTCAGCAAGGTAACGTTTTCCCGCCCGAGCACCGGCCGCACCGCGATGACCTCGGCGTCGGACTTGGCGTGCACCAGGCACGGGTAGCCGTCGCACCAGGTGCACCGGATGCAGGCGCTGGCCGGCCGGTTCGCCTCGTCCAGCAGGATCCCGCACGGTGCGTGGAACGGCTGGTAGCCGCCTTTCTCCAGGCCGTCGGAGATCTGCTGGATCCTGTCCTCGTGCGAGACCGCTGGCCACGGGTAAGGCTGGGAGCGGTGGCCCTCGGTCGGGTCTTCGCCGCCGTTGCCGTGCACTTGGTACAGCTGCTCGGCCTTGGCATACCACGGCTCGAAGTCGTCGTAGGACAGCGGCCAGGCCGGGGAGATCCCGTCGACGTGCCGGAGTTCGGAGAAGTCTTCGGGGCGCAGCCGGTACAGGGCCGCGCCGTAGAGCTTGGTGGCCCCGCCGACGAAGTAGTGCACCTGGGGCTGGAACGGCTTGCCGTCGGGGTCGAACCAGGTGTCCTTGGAGATGTACCGGCCATCCACGAAGACCGGGCGCGGGTTCCAGTTTTCCAGCTCGCGGGGCAGGAAGTTCCCGCGCTCCAGCAGCAGGATCGTCTTGCCCGAGCCGGCCAGGGCATGCGCGAGCGTCCCGCCCCCGGCCCCGGTCCCGATGATGATCACGTCGTAGTGCTCAGCCACGGCTACCTCCTTCTACGCTGTCATGCTCAAGCCCCAAGCCCGGCGACAGCATCACCCACAAGGGGGAAGCTTGGTGCCGTGCTGGGCGACCGCGCCAGCCGTGACGCGATCAGATGAGCTGGAGCTGGCGGGCCCGGCGGACCGCCTCGCCACGGTGCGTGGCCGCCAGCTTGTGGCAGATGTGCTTGATGTGGGATTTGACGGTGTTGGCAGAGATGTACAGCTCGCTGGCGATCTCCGCGGTAGTCAGCATGCTGGAGACGTGCCGCAGCACCTGCAATTCGCGCTCGGTGAGCGGCTCGCCCGCTGGGATCGCGGTCTCATCCGGGCCGTCCGGCCGTGCGGGGGATCTGGCGTAGGGAATGAGCAGCGTGACCAGGTGCTGATGCGCACTGACCCATTCCGGGTCGCGCCGGAGCATCGGCGCGATCCAGCCGCGCTCTACGGCGAACGGCAGCCTGACCTGCTCACGTTCGGCAAGCCGCAGCGCATGCCCCAATGATCGGCGGCCCCGGGCACGGTCACCCTCGTGGTAGCTGACCTGGGCGGCCACGAGGGCCGCCTGCAACCGCGCCCGGTCCGGCACTCCCTCGCGAGCGGCTAGTACCGGCGCGAGCGCGGCCCGGGCGCTGTTCCCGTCTCCGGCCGCTGCCCAGGCACGAGCAACCATGACCGTAGCCTCCGGCGAACTGTCGCAATCGGCCCGCTTGGCCGCCGCGAGCGCTGCCTCGATGTCGCCGGCGGCTGCCAGCGCCTGCGACTCGGCCAGGCTGAGCCGTTGCTCGAGCCAGGCCGGAACAGGCCTGCCCGATCGTGCCCGCGTCACGAACTGCGCGGCTGCTTCAGCGTGCCCTTCGGCGAGGCTGTCCCACGCCGCCACCAGGCAGGCGACCGTCCCGGCCAGCGTGTCCGGGCTCATCGCGAGGGCTGCGTCCAGCTGCCTGAGCGCGCTGCGCTCCTCGCGCAACTCATGGCGCTCGAGATGCACCCAAGCCAAGGCGGCGAGCGCGGCGGGGCTGAGGCCTTGGTCTTCTGAGGGCCGTCCGTTACCCGGGCCGGCCGCTGCCGCCTGGGGGGCCAGTTCGGCGGCGCGGCCGAGCCGGCCGCGCAAGGCCTCCGCAAGGGCCAGATGGCCAAGGCAGTCAACGCGTTCGCGGTCGTCTCCTGGCGCCGCTGCGGCGGCTGCCCCCGCTTCGAGGACGCCGGTCGCCTCGTCGAAACGGCCCGACCACAGCTCGGCAGCCCCGCGGGCGGCCAGCACGCGGGCGCGGATCTGCGGGTGCCGGGTGGGCACGTCGCCGGGGATCCTGCTGACCAGGGCCTCGGCGCGGGCGCCGGCTTCCGCAACCGCAGGGAGATCACCGTCGCGGCGGGATGCGGCGAGGCGGATCAGCGCAACGGCCAGCCGAGCCGCGTCCTGCTGCCCGCGGGAAAGCCGCTCGAAGGCCCTTTCCGACGCGTCCAGAGCGGCCGCGGCCGAATCGGGCCGGCTGGCCGACAGGGCGATCGCAGCGGAGACCAGGTACGGGTGAGGCTCGGCCCAGGTTTCGCCGGCCGGCATGGCCGCGAACTCATCGGCCATGGGCCGGCCGCCTCGCGGCTCGATGATCTCGCCGATCGCCAGGCCGTCGATGACCATCCTGGCGGCGAGTGGCCAGTCGCCCGCTCGTGCGGCGTGCCGCACTGCGTCGGTGAGGCGGCCGTTCCGCTCATACCACTCAGCGGCCCGCCGGTGCAGCGCGGATACGTGGTCCGGTGAGTCAAACCTCAGCTTGCGGCTGAGCACCTCCGCGAACAGGGTGTGGAATCGGTACCACCCGCCCCCGACCGGCTGGACAAACGCATTGGCGCGCGCCAAGGCCGTGATGATCTGGCCCGCCTGTTCGTTGCCGGTCAGTTCGGTGGCGATCTCGGCGTTGACCTGCTCCAGAACCGACACCTTCAGCAGGACTTCGCGGGCTTCGCGCGGCTGGGTGTCGAAGACCTCGGTCACCAGATACCCGCTGAGGGCGGTCTCCTCGGTAACCAGTTCCCCGGCGAACCGGTCCGGGTCGCGATGAGCGGCCAGGGATATCGCGGCGAGGCGAAGGCCGGCCGCCCAGCCCTCGGTGTGCCGCATCAGCGTCTCCAGCGAGTCTGCCGACAGATGGCACCCGAGCCGGGCCAGTAGCTGGCCCGCCTCGGCCACGGTGAAAGCCAGGTCATCCGCCCGGATCTCGGCCAGTTCGCCGGCCAGCCGGTAACGGTGCAGCGGGAGCGGGGGATCCGCCTGTGAAGCGACCGCCACGCGCAGGCCGGCCCCCGCGTTCCGCAGCAGGAAGTCGAGGCCACTGAGCACCCTTGGCTCGGTAAGCAGGTGGAAGTCATCGATCACCAGCGTCACCGGCGGATCCTGCGCGGCCAGCGCCGCCGCGAGCCGGAGCAAGAACGGGTGTTCGGCCGCCCGTCCTCGCGTCGCGGAGGAAAGTGCTTTCGGCATGGGGACTCCGCCCCTGCGCAGCGCCGCCACGACGTAGGACCAGAAGGCGCCCGGCCGGTTGTCGTACTTGTCGAGAGTGACCCAGGCGATGGGCCCCGGCTCCGCCGCCGCCCACAGCGCCAGCGCCATCGTTTTGCCCGCGCCCAAGGGGCCGGTGACCACGGTCAACGGGCACCACCGAGTGCCCTGAGCGATCTGCTTAGTTACCCTCGGACGCGCCACCGCCCAGTTCGGTACGCCCGGCACCGTGACCTTGGATGCCAGTATCGGATCGCTGATCAAAGCCGCCGGCCGCTTGGAGCCGGTCGCCACCTGCTTGGCAGCATGGGTCGCCATCACAACCTCCGCTGGGGCCCCGGCCGGGCCGCGCTGCCCGGCCACCAGCGGGCACCTCACCCGCACCACCACGAAACCCCAACCAGGACATACTGCGCATCCCACGATTGGTGGTAAGCCGCCGCTCCTTGCCGGGTGTTGAGCGCGTTTTAACCCCTGTGGGGGATGAAGCTCGCCCGCCGTGGAGGTGTGCTGATGGTGCACGACATCGGAGGCTTATGAATCAGATGGCGAGATTCCAGGAGACCCTGCGCAGACTCGCGATCTTCGACGAAGGATTCGTCGATGCCGGGTTTGGCCTGGACCGGGCGGCCATGTCTGCCCTGGATGCGAAGACCACGGCGTTGCTGCAGGTAGCGGTGTCGGTGGCCATCGGGTCATCGGCGGTCTGCCTGCAATGGAGCGCCGCGCGCGCGCTGGCGGCGGGCGCGACCAAGGACGAGATCACCGACGTTCTCTTGGCGATCATCCCGGTGGCTGGCCTCGGCCGGATCGTCTCTGCCGCTCCCGCGGTGGCGACCGCGCTTGAGTACGACGTCGAAGCGGCGCTGGAGGAACCAGGCAATCACTAGCGCATTGCCCTCGACCTATGCCTGGGGGTTCCCTGCTGGTCATCGGTGTGTTGCTGGCAACTGGCCACCTGCGCGGCCGGCGCCAGCGCCCCGCCGAAGCCACGCATGGGCCGGAAGAGAAGAACGGCTGGGTGCAGCGGGTCTTGCAGGAGCCCCGGTACGGGCTCGCCATTCTTATCGGCGCCGCGGTGGGCACGCCTGGCGCGCCTATATTGCCGCGCTGCATCAGATAGTCAACGGGGATGCGCCCAGCGCGGTGCAGGCTCTTGCGGTGGCCGGCGGCTACACGGTGATCAGCGGCGCCCTGCGGCTACTGGGTTGATCAGCGATTTGACCGGCCCGGGTCACCGGCGGCGAGCCCGCGCCACCTGCCCCGGTCCGAGTCGTATTCTTCGCGCTCGAACAGGAGCATGTCGTCACCCAGCAGGATGAGCGAGTAGGGGCTTGGGCCTGTGCCCGGGACGTGGCCATGGTTGTGCACGTCGTCGGGTGGTACCAGCGTCGCCACATCGCCGCGGCGCAGGGCGCGCTCGTCCGCCAGGCTCAATTCGGCGCGGCCGCCGGGATGGCGGACCACGTTCCAGTGTTGGTGCGTCTCCACCCCGCGGACGGGGGCGATCGCGACCCAGCATCCGTGGGAGTGGGTGTAGGCCATGACCCCTTCGGGCCGGGACCAGCACCAGGCGCGGGCCTCGCTCCGGCCTCGCCAGCCAGTGCACCCCGGGCGACTCGACGGGCATCTGCGCGATCAGCGGAGCGAAATGCTCCTCCTCGGCGGCCAGCTCCAACAGCAGCCGGCCCACCTCGGCCATGTCGGGCGCATCGCCGAACCGTAGCTCATTGACCTGAGCCAGGCAGCGGCGGACCGGGTGAGGAAAAGCGCCGGCGCTCATCTGTCTCAACCTAACTCGTCATCAGCAGCATCGCTGGGCTGCCCGAGCGCGATCATAGGGCCATCCTTGTGGGGTGAGGCTCCTTGTACGGAGGGATCGCGGTGGACCTGCAGGAAAAGCGCCAGCTTGACGTGGTGAAACAGGCGGCGACCGTCAGGGCGCGGGCCCGGCCCTGGCGCGCCATCATCTTTACGGTGCTGGCCATCGCCGCCGCGTGCGTGTCCTATGCGTTCGGCCGTCACCTGAAGACCCTGTTCGAGCCGGGGCACCTGGGCAACTCGATCGGCGCTGCATCGGCTGCCGTGGCTTTCTTGGTCTTCGCGACCATCGCGGTGGTGTCGGTTGCCAGCCGGACGCGGGAGACGCTCCAGTCGGTAACCGGATCGGCGCATGCGGGGGTTGTGCGGTACGTAATTGTGCTGCTCGGTGCGATTCTCACCATCGCCGTCACGCTGGCGCTGCTCAAGGTCCCGGTCGGGCAACTCCTGGTTGGCGGTGCGTTCGCCACGATCATCATCACCATCGCGGGCCAGCAGGCACTCAGCAACATCTTCGCCGGGCTCGTCTTGCTGCTGTCGCGGCCGTTTCAGGTCGGCGATGCGATAGTGCTGCGCTCGGGGGCTCTCAGCGGTCAGATCGAGGGCACCGTGACGGAGATAGGAATTACCTACCTGCGCCTCGACACCGGCGATAACGTCATGTCTCTGCCGAACTCGCAGGTGCTGGCCGCGGCCGTAACCCGCCAGACACAAGCCCCCCAGCCTCCTGGGGACATGACCGAGCAGATCACCCAGCCCGGGTGATCTGCGTGCGCCGCAGATTTCTTATGCTGATCTGCGGCCAGCGTCCAGGTTTCCCTGGAGATGCGTTCATGTTCGGGTGGGCCGGTCATGCCTCGGCTGTGTTGCCGCGGTTCGTGTCGCCACGCGCGGATAACAGTGGCCCCTGGTGCGGTTCGATTGCGGTAAAGGATTCCCCAAGACGTGGAAAAAGGATGTCGCGGGTAGTCCGGTTGTACCTTGATACCTGGGTAGGACCGCGTACGTCACTACCGGGGAGGCGGACCGCCTTGGTCACCACGACATCGCTATGTCGATGCTGTCCTATTACTGCTTGTTTGATCTTTAAGTACGTTTCGGAGAATGAGGCCTGAGGTCGTCGTTGTGTCTCAGGTGATGTCTGGCAGGGCTCAAGGGACTGCTACTGAGCCGGGCTTGGCGTTGTCTGAGCCGAAATTCCATCCACCCGTGGCACGGCCGGGAATCGTGGTCCGGACGGCTCTGCTCCAGCGGTTGGCCACCGCGCAGGCGCCGGTCGTCACGGTGACCGCTCCGCCCGGCTACGGCAAGACGGCGCTGATGGCGCAATGGGCCGACCGGCTCGGGCCGCGCGTGGCGTGGCTGTCCTGCGACAACGCGGACAACGATCCCGTTGTGCTGCTCAGTGCCCTCGCGATTGCGCTTGACCGGATCGGCCCCGTCGACCCGGCGATATTCCAGGCGCTGGCCTCCTCGGGCGCCGGCGTCACCATGGTTCCCAGATTCGTATCCGCCGTCGCCTCGATGCGGCCGCCGGTGACCGTGCTCCTGGACCAGGCGGAGGCCGTCACGAATCGGCAGTGCCTGAACGCGATCGCCGAATTCGCGCTGCGCCTCCCGTCTGGCTGGCAGCTCGCGCTGGCCTCGCGAACCGCGGTGCCGCTGCCGACGGCGCGGTTGCGTGCTCAGGGAGGGCTCCTCGAAATCACCGCCGACGACCTCGCGATGGGGCCGCAGGAAGCATGCCAGTTGTTGAGGGGGGCCGGAGCCGAAGCCGACGAGGCGGCCCTTGCTGATGTCCTGCAGCGAACCGAAGGGTGGCCCACTGGGCTATATATCGCCGCGCTGGCTATGAAGTCCGGTACCCGGCAGGGCGCGGTCGGTTCCACCTTTACCGGCGACGACGTCTTCATGGGCGACTACCTGCGCTCGGAACTCCTCGACCAGATGTCCGGCGCGGAGGTGTCGTTCCTCACCCGCACGTCGGTCCTGGACCGGATGTGCGGACCACTCTGCGACGCGATCCTGGGTGAGCACGGCTCCGGGGCCGTCCTAGAGCAGCTGGAAGCAAGGAACCTGCTCGTCGTCCCACTTGACCGCCGGCGTGAGTGGTACCGCTACCACCGCCTGCTGCAAGAACTCCTGCGCGCAGAGCTCCAGCGCCGCGAGCCCTATCTGGTCCAGGATCTCCATTTCCGGGCGGCGATGTGGTTCGAGGCGAACTCCATGCCGGAGGCGGCGATCGACCATGCCCAGGCGGCGGGGGACTACGACCGGGTGGCCCGGCTGATTCTGGAGTTGCAGCAGCCCGTCTGGTCCGTTGGGCGAGTCGAGACGGTGCGGCGCTGGATGGAGGGCATCAGGGACGTCACGGCAGCCGAGAACTACGGCGCGATCGCCGTGCACGGCTCACTGATCTTCGCCCTCCTCGGCCAGGCGAGCGAGGCCGAGCGCTGGGTGGCCGCCGCGGAGCGCGCGGGCCCCGCCGGGATTCTCCCGGACGGAAGCACGATGGAAGGCACGCTGGCGTACCTGCGCGCGATCTTGTGCCGCGATGGCGTCGCCGAGATGCGGCGTGACGCAAAGATCGCTCGGGACGGACTGAGCCCGGCGAGCCCTTACCAGGCAACGATGATTTACGCTGAGGGCCTTTCCCACCTGATAGAAGACGACCCGGCCCAGGCTGACCCCATCCTCGCTCGCGCCCTCGACGTCTCGGCCCATGTCGGCGCTCCGCCGCTGACCGCTCTTGTTCTCGCCCAGCAGTGCCATCTGGCGGCCCGGCGCAGGTCCTGGGCAGAGGTGACCTCACTGGCCGAGCGCGCGGCCGCGATTCTGCAGGCCGTGAACCTCGAGGATTACTGGACCAGTGCCCTTGTCTACGCGTGGGCGGCCCGGGCCGCGCTGCACCAGGGCAACAACTCCGAGGGACGCTTCTACCTCGGGCGTGCTTCCCGGCTCAGGCCCCTGCTGACTTACATGTTGCCCGTGGTGTCGGTCCAGGCGCTGCTCGAGATGACTCGCTGCCACATCACGCTCGCCGACCGCGCGGGCGCGGCGGCCGTCCTGACGCAAGCCCACGGCATTCTCCAGCAACGGCCCGATCTCGGCATCCTGCCCGCGCAGGCCGACCGGCTGCAGGCCAAGCTCGCGACCGTCGAAGCGCGCGCGGCCGGCCCCTCGGCGCTTACGGCGGCCGAGTTGCGGCTCCTGCCACTGTTGTCCACGCACCTGCCGGTCTCGGAAATCGCGGCCGAGTTGTTCCTCTCACCGCACACCGTCAAGTCGGAAATGAAGTCGATCTACCGCAAGCTAGGCGCCACCAGCCGCACCCAGGCGGTCGCTCGGTCCCGGGAACTGGGGCTCCTGCGCCTCTAGCGCCGCCCGCCGAAGCCAGAGCATTGACACAGGTCACTGACGTCAACGGGAGAGGAGCGGCATCGTGGATCAGAAGCTCGAGGTGGTTATCATCGCCGTCACGGATGTCGACCGCGCGAAGGAGTTTTACCAGCGCCTCGGGTGGAGGCTGGACGTCACGCCGCCCGGCATCGTCCAGTTCACGCCGCCCGGGTCCTGGTGCTCGGTTCAATTCGGCCCGAACCTCACCTCTGCCACGCCCGGTTCAGGCAAGGGATACCTGGTCGTCTCCGACATCGAGGCCGCGCGCAACGAGCTGGTCGCGGCCGGGGTCGAGGTGGGCCAGATCTTCCACCTCGGCCCGGACGGCCCCATTAGCGGTCCGGATCCAGAACGTCGCACCTACCGCTCATGGCTCTCGTTCAACGACCCCGACGGCAACAACTGGCGGCTCCAGGAAATCACGGCCCGGCTGCCCGGGCGAGTCGACCCCGGCGTGACCTCGTTCAGCTCCGTCAGCGACCTGGCGACTGCGATGCGGCGCGCGGAGGCCGCCCACGGCGAGCATGAGAAACGCACCGGCCAGGCAGACGCGAACTGGCCCGACTGGTACGCCAGTTACATGATCGCAGAACAGGCCGGGACGAAACTCCCGACGTAACCGGCTACGACGCGATCGTCGGGGACTGCCCGGCATCGCCGGCTCCTCGGAGGACGCCGCCGATGAGGGTGGGGCAGCGATCGCCGGTCAGCTCCTGGGCTGGTAGCTGGGCGGGATGAGCAGGCTGATGAGGGCGTCGGCAAGCCAGTCCTGGTACCGGTCGGGGTCCCAGTGTTGCTCGATGACCAGCCGGTGGTAGACGCCGGGGTCCATTAGCAGCCAGATGACGTCGGCGGCCTCGGCTGGTGTCAGTTCTGGCTTGAGCGCGCCGCGGTCGGCTAGACCTTGGGCCATCACCCGCATGCCGCGGATTCGCTGGGTGCGGCCCTCTTCGGCCAGCGCGCGGATATCGGCGTCAAGCCCGGCCGCAGCCTGGATGACTGCGTGGAGCGGGGCGGTCCGTGCGGCGGACTGGCGGACGTGGCTGGCGTGGCTGACCAGGATCTTCCGCGCGTCGGGTTCGTCCTGCATGGCCCTGACGTGGGGGCGCTCGAGCATAGGCACAGGCTCGTCGTCGCCGACGAGAGCCCAGTCCATCGCGAGCTTGAGCGCCTCGGCCTTGCCGCCAACCGACGTGAAGACGGTCTTGCGGCTTACCCCGGCGGCTTCTGCGATGGCGTCGATGGTGGTCGCCCCGTAGCCGCGCTGGGTGAACAGGCGCGCGGCGGCATCGACGATGGCGCGCCGGGTGGCCCGGGCCTGCGCCGCGCGCAACGTGGATTTGTACGGCTTCTTGACAGCAGTGGTCATTTCAGGTAACTATCAGTGTAATGAAGTTATCGATGGTGGCATGATGACACCAAGATAGCACCGAAGGGGGAGCCGGAGATGCGCACACTGGTCGTGGGCGGCGGGCCGATCGGGACGATCTGCGCTATGGCGCTGGCGCGGCGGGGCGATGACGTGATCATTGTGGACCGGGATCCCGGCCCTCCCGCGGCCGACCAGTGGGCGCGGCAAGGGGTGATGCAGTTCCTGCTGCCGCACTTCTTCCGCCCGATCGTGCGCCAGGTGCTAACCGACACCCTGCCTGACGTATGGGACGCGCTGATCGCCGCCGGAGGCGTTCCGGCCCGCCCGCCGGGCTTCCCCGCAGAGATGACCGGGCTGCAGTGCCGCCGCTCGACCTTCGAACGGGTCCTCTGGGACGCTGCCCGCCGCGAGCCGCGGTTGGCGCAGCGCACCGGGCACGCCGACCGCCTGATCGCGGGCCGCGGGCGCGCCGCCGGGGTGGTCGTGGACGGGCAGGCGGTCGAGGGTGACCTGGTGATCGCGGCTGTCGGGCGCGCTAGCCGATTTGCCGACGAGGCGCGCGCTCCCGCGGAGGGCGCCGCCTGCGGGTTTAGCTACGCCGCGCGAATGTACCGCGGGCGGCCGGGAGTGGAACTGCCCAGTAGCGGGCTGCCGATGGCCTCGCTGCACCGCGGCTACCTTGCCATGGTCTTCCCGCAAGACGACCGCACCCTCTCGGCGCTGATCGTGCGCGCGTCGGCCGACAAGGAGCTCGCTGAGCTACGGCACAATCACTGCTTCGACGCTGTCGCGCCGCTGATCCCGTTGCTTGCGCCCTGGACCGATCCTGGCCAGTTCGAGCCCATCACCGACGTCATGGCCGGCGGCGGCCTCGCCAACAGCTACCGGGGCCAGCTCGATGAAGACGGCAGGGTGGCCATTCCAGGGGTCTTCTTCATCGGCGATGCCGTGTGCACGACCTACCCTGCCGCCGGCCGCGGCGTTTCACTCGGCCTGCGCCAGGCACAGGCCCTGATCGGCATGCTGGCAGGCTCCCGCGACGACCTGCGAGATGCTGCCGAGCAGTTCGACGCCTGGTGTGCCGCCAACATCAAGCCCTGGTACAAGGACCATCGCTACTGCGACGCTACGATGCTGCGCCGGTTCGACGGCGAAGACATCGACGTCGAGGCGCCCCTCCCCTCCGACGTCGTCTGCGCCGCAGCCGCGGAGGATCCCGCCATCTGGGCCGCCGCTCGGCCCTACCTGGCGATGCAGGCATTGCCCTCGGTGCTCGACACCGTCCAGGACAAGGCCCGCGCGGTCCTGCGTACCGGCTGGCGGCCTCCGCGCGCAGCCGGCCCCGCTCGCGATGAGCTAGCCGAACTGCTCCGGCAACCCACCGCTCGGGCAGCAGCATGACCCGTGCGTGCTCTGGCCGGGCGGGTACCGCGCTACACGTCGCGCGGAGCGACCGGCGGTGCTTCGGCTGCTTCGAAGGCGGCAGAGAACAGGTAGCTCGTGGCCAGGCTGCGGTAGGGCCGCCATTTCTCGGCGATGGCCAGCACCTCCTGCTGGTCCGGGAGATGGTCGAGCTGATAGGCGGCCCGGATGGCTTTACGGAACGCAAGGTCGCCCGGCAGGACGACGTCCTCCCGGCCAAGCGCGATGATGAGAGCCCCCTGCACGGTCCACGGGCCAATCCCCGGAATGACGGTGAGCTCGGCCATGAGCTCGTCGTCGGGCAGGCCGCTCAACACCTCCTGGTTCAGGCGACCGTCGGTCAGCCGTTCGGCAAGATCGCGGAGCGTGGCGATCTTCCGCCAGGAGAGCCCGGCCTCGCGGATCTTGCCGGGGTCTACTTCCAGCAGCTCAGCGGGTGCGGGGAGGCGCCCGCCGAACAGTGCCTCGATGCGGGCCAGAATCGTCCGGGTCGCCGCGACCGATAGTTGCTGCCCGGCGACCTGGAACAGCAGGGCCCCGTAGAGGTCCATCGGCGGCAGTTGGGCCAGCCACGCCATGGGGTCGAAGTCCGGCCGGTCGTTGATGAGCCGCGC
>Ga0318552_10000141_pt1 | contig 19806 bp, 17 predicted proteins | sample GRESIP082b2f20_FD_203516 | JGI IMG/M metagenome (GOLD analysis project Ga0318552, IMG submission 203516) | Tropical soil microbial communities from Luquillo Experimental Forest, Puerto Rico - GRE.SIPMG.082b2f20 | ecosystem: Environmental > Terrestrial > Soil > Tropical forest > Bulk soil...
CACTCGCCGTGAACGGCACGCCGGCCTCGCGCGCGAGCGCCTCGAGCCCGCTCGCGACCCGCTTCGCGCTCGCCTCAAGCGCGTCGTAGATGCCGTCGCGCGCGGCGAGCTCGAGCACCGCGAGCCCCGCTGCGGTGGCGAGCGGGTTCCCCGAGAGCGTGCCGGCCTGGTAGACGGGGCCGACCGGCGCCATGCGCTCGAGCAGCGCACGGCGACCGCCGTAGGCGCCGACCGGCAGGCCGCCGCCGATCACCTTGCCGAAGGTCGACAGGTCGGGGATCACGCCGAAGCGCGCCTGTGCGCCGCCGAGCGCGACGCGGAAGCCGGTGATCACCTCGTCGAAGATCAACACCGAGCCGTGTCGGTCGCAGAGCGCGCGCAGCCCGGCGAGGAACTCGGGCCTGGGCAGCACCACGCCCATGTTCGCCGCGACCGGCTCGACGATCACCGCCGCGATCTCGCCGCCGCGCTCGCCCATCACGGAGCCGATGCGCTCGAGGTCGTTGAACGGCAGCACGATGGTGTCGGCGACCGCCGCGCGCGGCACGCCGTCGGTGCCGGGGATGCCGAGCGTTGCGACGCCAGAGCCCGCAGCGGCGAGCATGTGGTCGGGGTGGCCGTGATAGCAGCCGTCGAACTTCACGATCCGTTCGCGGCCGGTGGCGCCGCGCGCGAGCCGGATCGCGCTCATGGTCGCCTCGGTCCCCGACGAGACCAGCCGCAGCATCTCGACTCCGGGCACGAGCTCGACCACGCGCTCGGCCAGCGCGATCTCCGCCTCGGTGGGGGCGCCGAAGCTGGTGCCGCGCGCCGCCGCGGCGCGCACCGCTTCGAGCACGACCGGGTGCGCGTGACCCACCAGCACCGCGCCCCAGGACGCCACCCAGTCGACGTAGCGGTTGCCGTCCTCGTCCTCGATGCGCGCGCCCGACGCCGAGCGGATGAAGCGGGCCTGGCCGCCGACGTAGCCGAACGCTCGCACCGGGCTGTTCACGCCGCCCGGGATGACTTCGCGGGCGCGCTTCATGAGCCGCTTCGAGCGGCCTGTCTTCACCCCGGTGCTCCGGCGTCGCCGTCGTCGGCGTCGTCTTCCTCTTCGGCGAGCTTCGCCACGGAGACGACGTGCTCGCCCTCGGAGGGCTCCATCAGCCGCACGCCCTGGGTGTTGCGGCTCATGGTGGGGATCTCGGCCACGCGGGTGCGGATCATCTTGCCGCCGCTCGTGATCAACATGATCTCGTCGCCGTCGGAGACCTGCAGGATGCCCACGACCTGGCCGTTCCGCTCGGTGGTCTTGATGGTGATGATCCCCTGCCCGCCGCGGTTCTGCTCGCGGTAGTCCTCGAGCGGCGTGCGCTTGCCGAAGCCGTTCTCGGACACGGTCAGGATGGTCTTGCCGGGCTTCAGCACCTCCATGCCGACGGTGGCGTCGCCCTCGCGCGTGGCGATGCCGCGCACTCCGGTGGCGCTGCGGCCCATCGCGCGGACCTGCTCCTCGGGGAAGCGGATGGACTTGCCGTCCTGCGTGGCCAGGAGGATCTGCTCCCCGCCGCTGGTGCGCGCGGCGGCGATCAGCTCGTCGCCCTGCGAGATGTTGATCGCGATGATGCCGCTGGGGCGCGGGTTCGAGAACGCGGCGAGCTCCGTCTTCTTGATCGTGCCCTGCCGGGTCGCCAGCACCACGAAGCCGCCCTCGTCGAAGTCGCGCACCGCGAGGATCGCCTGGATGCGCTCGCCCTCGCCGAGCCGCAGCAGGTTCACCAGCGCCTTGCCCTTGGCGGCGCGCGACAGCTCGGGCAGCTCGAACACCTTCAGCCAGTACACCCGGCCGAGGTTGGTGAAGCAGAGCAGGTAGGCGTGCGTGGAGGCGACGATCACCTGCTCGACGAAATCCTCGTCGGCGGTGGCGGCGGCCACCTTGCCTTTGCCGCCGCGGCGCTGCGCGCGGTAGAGCCGCGGCACGTGGCGCTTGGCGTAGCCGCGGTGGGTGATGGTCACCACCATGTCCTCTTCCGCGATCAGGTCCTCGGTGGTGAAGTCCTCGACCGGCGCGGCGAGCTCGGTGCGGCGCGGGTCGGCGTACTTCTCGCGGATCTCGGTCAGCTCTTCGACGATCTTGTCGGTCACCAGCTGGTCGCTGGCGAGCAGCGCCTTCAGTTCCTCGATCTTGGCGCGCACCTCGGCGAGCTCGTCGAGCGTCTTCTGCCGCTCCATCGCGGTGAGCCGCTGCAGCCGCAGCTCGAGGATCGCCTGCGCCTGTCGCTCCGAGAGCGAGAAGCGCGACATCAGACCGTCGCGCGCCTCGGAGGGCGACTGGCTCGCGCGGATCAGCGCGATCACCGCGTCGAGGTTCTCGAGCGCGATCGCGAAGCCTTCCAGGATGTGCGCGCGCGCCTCGGCCTGGCGCAGGTCGTAGGCGGCGCGGCGGCGCACCACCTCGCGGCGGAAGTCGAGGAAGTGCTGCAAGAGCGGGATCAGCCCCAGCGTCTGCGGGCGGTTGCGCACCAGCGCGACCATGTTCACCGCGAAGGTGGTCTGCATCGGCGTCAGCTTGAACAGCTGGTTCAGCACGACCTGGTCGTCGGCGTCCTTCTTCAGCTCGACCACCACGCGCATGCCGCGGCGGTCCGACTCGTCGCGCACGTCGGCGATCCCGTCGATGCGCCCGTCGCGCACCAGCTCGGCGATCTTCTCGATCATCGAGGCCTTGTTGATCAGGTACGGGATCTCGTCCACCACGATGCGGCGCTTGCCGCCGCGCGCCTCCTCGATCTCCGCGCGCGCCCTCACGGTGAGGTGGCCGCGCCCGGTCCGGTACGCCTCGCGGATCGGGCCCGAGCCGCAGATCAGCGCGCCGGTCGGGAAGTCCGGACCGGGCAGCTTCTCCATCAGCTCTTCGAGTGACGCGCGCGGGTTGCGCGCGAGCAGCACCAGCGCGTCGACGGTCTCGGCGACGTTGTGCGGCGGGATGTTGGTCGCCATGCCCACCGCGATCCCGTTCGACCCGTTCACGATCAGGTTCGGGATGCGCGTCGGGAGCACCACCGGCTCCTGGCGCGTGTTGTCGTAGTTCGGGACGAAGTCGACCGTCTCGCGCTCGAGGTCGGCGAGCATCTCGCCGGCGATGCGCGTGAGCCGCGCCTCGGTGTAGCGCATGGCCGCGGGCGGATCGCCGTCGATCGAGCCGAAGTTGCCCTGACCGTCGACCAGCGGGTAGCGCATGGTGAACGGCTGGGCGAGCCGCACCAGCGACGGGTAGACCACCGCCTCGCCGTGCGGGTGGTAGTTGCCCGAGACGTCGCCGGAGATCTTGGCGCACTTGCGGTACGGCCGATCGGAGGCGAGGCCCAGGTCGTTGAAGGTGACCAGGATGCGGCGCTGCGACGGCTTCAGCCCGTCGCGCACGTCGGGCAGCGCGCGGGCGACGATGACCGACATCGAGTAGTCGAGGAACGAGCGGCGCATCTCGTCCTCGATCGCGACCGGCGTCGGCGGATTGACTGGCGGGAGCTCGGGTGTCTCTGGCGTCTCGGTGTCCGACATGCGCTGGCCGCTAGACGTCGAGGTTCACGACGTTGAGCGCGTTCTTCTCGATGAAGTCCTTGCGCGGCTCCACCAGGTCGCCCATCAGGATGCTGAAAGTCTGCTCGGCCTCGGGCTTGTCCTCGACGTGCACCTGCAGCAGCACCCGCTTCGCCGGGTCCATGGTGGTCTCCCAGAGCTGCTCCGCGTTCATCTCGCCCAGGCCCTTGTAGCGCTGGATGTACTGGCCCTTGCTGGCCAGCCCGAGCAGCGCGTTGAGCAGGTGTCGCGGCCCGGCGATCTCGCGCGGCTCACCGCCGGTGACCAGGCGGTAGGGCCCGGGGGCGAGGTCGCGCGCATGCTCGGCCAGCGAGACGAAGCGCTGGTAGTCCGGCGACTCGAGCAGGGTCTGGTCGAAGTCGACCGAGCGCTGCACCACCGCGTGCGGCACCGCGACGTTGGCCTGCCAGCGGCTGTGCTCCTCGTCCTGCGCCCAGGTGACCCGGATCGGGACGACCTCGGGGTAGGCGCGCTCGAGATACGCGGTGACCCGCGCCTCGAACTCGGCCCGCTCGCGCGGCTCGGCGAAGCGCGCGGCCGCGGTCATGCCCGAGGCCGCCGCCGCCTCGACGATGCGCGCGTCGATCGCACGCCGCTCCATCGCCGCCGCGACGCGCTCGCAGCGCTGGGCGTCGGCGAGCAGCTCGCGCAGCGACGGCTCCACCAACGCCGCCTCCTGGCCCGCGCCGAACACCTGGGTCTCGGCCAGGCCGATGCCGAGCAGGTGCTGCGAGAGCTCCGTGTCGGTCTGGATGTACTGCTCGCTCTTGCCGCGCTTCACCTTGTAGAGCGGCGGCTGCGCCAGGAACAGGTGGCCGCGGGTGATCAGGTCCGGCATGTGCCGGAAGAAGAACGTGTGAGCAGGAGCGTCTGGATGTGCGAGCCGTCGACGTCGGCGTCGGTCATCAGGATGACCTTGTGATAGCGGAGCTTGCTGGCGTCGAAGTCCTCGCCGATGCCGACGCCGAGCGCCGCGATCATGGTCTGGATCTCGTTGTTGGCCAGCATGCGGTCGAGCCGCGCCTTCTCGACGTTGATGAGCTTGCCGCGGATCGGCAGGATCGCCTGGTTCGAGCGGTCGCGGCCCTGCTTCGCGGTTCCGCCTGCGGAGTCGCCCTCGACGATGAAGATCTCCGAGCGCGCGGGATCGCGCTCCTGGCAGTCGGCCAGCTTGCCGGGCAGGCTGGCTCCGTCGAGCGCGCCCTTGCGGCGCGTGAGCTCGCGCGCCTTGCGCGCCGCTTCGCGCGCGCGCACCGCCTCGGCCGCCTTCTGCGCGATCGCCTTCGCGGCGACCGGGTTCTCCTCGAGATACGCCGAGAGCGAGTCGTAGACCAGGTTGGCGACCAGACCGGTCACCTCGCTATTGCCGAGCTTGGACTTGGTCTGCCCCTCGAACTGCGGATGCGAGAGCTTCACCGAGACCACCGCCGCGAGCCCCTCGCGCGCGTCCTCGCCGGTGACGGTGACGGCTTCCTTCTCGGCAAGGTGGCCCGAGATCCACTTGTTCAGCCCCCGCGTCAGCGCGTTGCGGAAGCCGGTCAGGTGCGCTCCGCCCTCCACCGTGTTCACGTTGTTGGCGAAGCTGTAGACGCTCTCGTTGTAGCCGTCGTTGTACTGCAGCGCGACCTCGATGTGGACGTCGGTCGTGACCATGCCGTCGCCGGTCGACTGCTCGTAGCTGCGGTCGCCGGAGAGGAAGATCACGGGGTGCAGCGCGACAGTGCCGCGGTTCAGGTACTCCACGAACGAGGCGATCCCGCCCTCGTAGTGCAGCTCGTGCTTCTTGCCGCTGCGCTCGTCCTCGAGGTCGATGCGGATGCCCGCGTTCAGGAACGACAGCTCGCGCAAGCGGTTCGCGAGCGTGTCGAAGCTGTATTCGGTCAGCTCGAAGATCTTGGGGTCGGGGTGGAAGGTGATCTTCGTGCCGGTCTTGTCGGTGACGCCGACGGTGCGCAGGTCCTCTTGCGGCACGCCGCGCTCGTAGCGCTGCTGGTAGACCTTGCCGTCCTTCTTGATCTCGAGGTCGAGCCGGTCGGAGAGCGCGTTCACGCACGACACGCCGACGCCGTGGAGGCCGCTCGAGACCTTGTACGCCTTGTTGCTGAACTTGCCGCCGGAGTGGAGCGTGGTCATCACCACTTCCACCGCCGGGCGGCCGAGCTTGGCGTGGGGATCGACCGGGATCCCGCGCCCGTTGTCCTCGACCGTGACCGAGCTGTCGGTGTGGATCGTGACGCGGATGGCGTCGCAGAAGCCGGCGACCGCCTCGTCGATCGAGTTGTCGACCACCTCGTAGACGAGATGGTGCAGCCCGGCCGGTCCGGTCGAGCCGATGTACATGGCCGGTCGCTTGCGGACCGGATCGAGACCCTCGAGAACCTCGATGGATCTCGCGTCATATTCGGTCATTCGTGTTTCCGAACCCCCGGGGACCGACGTTTACAAGGCCGTTTCCGAGCGCGGGGAGGACCGAAGCCCTGGCTAGAATCGAATCGCACCACGTCGCGGCGCGGCCCTGCGAAACGCAGGATCCCCGTGCGTCGCAACGTGCGGCAAACGCTCGGTAAAGTAGCCGAAAAAGGGTCGTCCGGCTACAGCCGCATGGGCATGATCACGGCGCTCTCGTCGGCGTCGTCGGCCGGCCGGATCTGCGCCGGGCTGAGCTCCTCGGAGAGCTCGATCGCGACCTCCTTGGCGGTCATCGCGCCCAGCACGTCCAGCACGTAGCGCGCGTTGAAGGCGGTCTCGAAACGCTCGCCCTGGTACTCGACGGGAACGAGCTCGCGCGCCTCGCCCAGGTCGGGATTGCTGGCCGAGAGGTCGAGCTGGCCGTCGGCGAGCACGAAGCGGAACCCGCGCGACCGCTCGTGCGCCATCAGCGCGATGCGGCGCACAGCGTGCAGCACGCGCTCGCGCTCGACCAGGAGCCGGATGCGGTGGCTCTTGGGGAGGATCTGGCGGTAGTTCGGGAACTCTCCGTCGATCAGCCGCGTCGTGAGCAGCAGATCGGGCCTGCGCACGTGCAGGAAGCCGTCCGCGGCGCCGATCTCGAGCGCGCCCTCGGACTCGTCGCAGAGCTTGCGGATCTCGCTGATCCCCTTGCGCGGCACGATGATGCCCTTGCCGAGGAATGCGACCGGATTCGGCACCGCGCGCTCGATCAGCGAGATGCGATAGCCGTCGGTGGCGACGAAGCGCACGCGTTTGCCGTCCGCGCTCTCGACGAAGACGCCGTTCAGGTTGTAGCGGGTCTCGTCGGTGGAGGTGGCGTAGAGCGTGTGGTCGATCAGCTCCGCGACGAGCGCCGTGTCGAGCTGCGCGAAGCTGGCGCTGTCGGAGCCCGGCACGCTCGGGTACTCCTCGGGCGAGGTCGACAGCAGGTTGAACTTGGCGGGCCCGCAGGTGACCGTCACGCGCGCGTCGTCGGCTGCGAGCGCGACCTCGCCGTGCTCGAGCTCGCGGACGATCTCGTACAGCTTCTTCGCGCCCAACGTGACCGAGCCCGCCGTCTTCACCTTTGCGGGATGGCGTGCGACCACCGCGACCTCGAGGTCCGTCGCCGCCAGGGTGATGCCCTCGTCGCGCGCTTCGAGCAGGACGTTCGCCAGGATCGGCATCGTCCCGCGGCGCTCGACGATGGCCTGTACGCGGCCGAGACCGCGCAGCAGCTCTTCGCGTTCGATCGTGAGCTTCATACCAACCTCCGCCCTCTGCTCCTGATCTTATGACATGAAATGCAGGAGGAGGAGAGAGCGCGGTGGAAATCTGGAGAACGGCTCGCCGCCCGCGTCGGCGCTGGTGATTTCATCCACCGCGCGGGTGGGCGGTCTGCGCTCCGTCGGTGGAGCCCGGTGCCGAGCGGGCTCGGCAGCCGCGTTTTCCACCGCTCACCCACCTCCCTCGGACAGCCGCAAGAGCTCTTTTTCGACCAGCACCACGGCGGCGCGCAGGCTCGTGTTGTCGGCGAGCTGGCCCTGGACCACGCGGTCCGAATGGAGTGCGGTGGTGTGGTGGCGTGCGAAGAGGCGGCCGATCTCGGGGTAGGAGAGCCCGCAGTAGCGGCGCACCAGGTACATCGCGACCTGGCGCGGCACGGTGACCCGGGCGCTACGGCTCTGCGAGCGCAGGTCGCGAACGCGCACGTCGAACTGGCGCGCCACCGCGTTGAAGACGTCGCCCGTCGAGATCTCCGCCGGCTTCTCGCCGGTCTCGTTCAGCAGGCGTTTCACCACCTCGAGATCGAAGAGGGCATTGCCCGCCGACGCCCGCGTCATGAGGCGAGTCAGCGTGGCGTCGAGGTGGCCGAGCACGGAGCGCAGCTTGGTGGCGAGGAACGCGGCGACGGGATCGCTCGGCTCCGCGCCCCAGCGTCGGGCGTGCGCGACCACGATCGCGACGCGGGTCTCCCACTCGGGCGCGCGCGTCTCCAGCGGCGTGAACCGGGCGAGCGCCGCGCGCAGCGACTCCACCAGGCCCGGGAGGCGGTCGGCCGGGCGCGACAGTGCGACGGCGATCGGGACGCCGCGGTCGCACAGTGCGTGAAGCGCGCGCGCCAGCTCCTCCTGTGTGGCATCCCGCCCGACGAGGGACTCGAGATCGTCGACGACCAGCGCGGCCGCCTCGTCGAAATGCGCCCGGAATCGGTCCACGTCGTCGCGCCCGATCGCCGCGATCAGGTCGAGCGAGAGCCGCTCTGCTCCACACGCGACGAGCGGCTCCTTGCCCTGCTCGGTGAGCTGGGTCGCGATCGCGCGCAACAGGTGCGTCTTCCCGGAGCCGCGGCCGCCGTGGATGGCGAGCGCGGCGCCATCCGCTCCTGCGCTGCGCGCGAAAGCGAGAGCGCGAGCCCTGGTGGCGGCGTTCACGGGGCTCGCGATGAACGAGGCGAAGCTGAAGCCGGGGTCCGCGATCGATCCGACCCGGTCCGTTGGCACCAGCGCGAGCGCAGTCGCCCCGTCGGTCAGCGTCTGGAGCGAGGTCTCGAGCGCCGCGAGCTGACCGCCGCGCAGCCAGCTCTCGAGCTCGGCGGAGTCGATCGCGACGCGGAGCTCGTCGGTGCGGCGCTCGAGCGGGCGCGTGTGCTGCGCGAGCGCCTCCCTCGTCGCTGCCGAGAGTCTCGGCGAGGGCGCGTGGAGCACCGACTTCCACAGCGAAGTCGCCTCGTCGGGGTGGACGAGAAGAGACGGATTCGAAGTCATCTGGGGGCGTCGGACCTTTCGCGAGCGCGAACGAGTGGGATGCGACCTGCTTATCAAAGCGGCGCGCAGCAATGCAAGAACGGATCGCGGGTCTCGTTGACACCCCTCGGGGCCGATGCTTTCATACACGCCCGCTGGCGATCAGACCTCGCCGGACGACTCCCCATGAAGCGCACCTTTCAGCCCAGCCGCATTCGCCGAGCCCGCAACCACGGGTTCCGCGCTCGCATGAGCTCCTCGGGCGGACGACGCGTGCTCTCGCAGCGCCGCGCGAAGGGTCGTCATGCGCTCACGCGAGTGACCAAGAGGAAGTAGCGATCCCGAGGGCATGGCCGATTCCCGCGGCGCAGTCGGGCGGCGGATGCGGCGACGCGACTTTCTCACGTCGACTCGCGAAGGAACACGCCGTGCCACGCGGTTCTTCACCGTCTTCGTGTTCGATCGAAGGGATGGCCGCGAGAGCCGTCTCGGCGTCACGGTCACGCGCAAGGTCGGCGGGGCCGTGCTGCGCAACCGCATCAAGCGGCTGGCGCGCGAGTGGTTCCGCGGCCGCAAAGCCGAGTTCGGATCATGCGATCTGGTGTTGATCGCCAAGCGGGATTTCCCGCGCTCGGTGCGCCTCGACGCGCTCCGGCTGGATCTCGACCGGGCTTTGCCGTCGCGTCGACCGCGACTTTGACGCGGCTCCTGGTCGGCCTGATCCGCGCGTACCAGCTCGCGCTGTCGCCGGCGTTCGGCCCCGCCTGCCGCTTCCATCCGAGCTGCTCCAGCTACGCCATTGCGGTGATCGAACGCGACGGTCCGTGGCGGGGCGGACTGCGGGCGCTGCGCCGGCTGGGGCGTTGCCATCCCTGGGGGGATGGCGGCCTCGATCTGCCCTAGCGGCATGGAGGGACGCGATGGATAAGCTGCAGATCGTCGCGATCGCGTTGGCCGTCGCGCTGCTCGCGGGCTCTCTCCTGTTCCGCCCGACGCCGCCGCCTCCCGCGCCCGAGCCCCCGCGCGCCGAGGAGGCCGCGCCGCCCGCGGTACCCACGGCACCGGCCACGCCGCACGCGATGATGCAGGAGAACGAGACCGTGACGCAGGGTGGTACACCCGAGCAGGTCTTGACGCTTCACAATGACGCGGTCGAGGTTGGTGTCAGCTCCGTCGGTGCGCGCGTCGGAGAGGTCGACCTGCTGCAGTACCCGGCGACGATCGATCGCGACTCCGGGCCCGTCCAGCTCCAGACCAGTGAGCACCGCGGGACGATGTTCCTCTTCCTCGGTCCCGAGCCGCTGCGCTCACTCGAGGCGGCGCCGTGCCAAGTGGTGAGCTCGAATCCGCACAAGGTCGAGCTTCGCGCGGAGCGCGACGGGGTCAGTGTGACGCGAACCTTGGAGCTCGATGACGCAGGTTACGGCGGGCTCTTCACCGTGCACATCCAGAACGCCGGGCGGGAAGCGGTCCATCCCAAGCTCGACCTCGTGCTCTACGGGCACGATCGGGCGGTGACGGCGCCGGACCACTTTCCCAAGTACAGCCTGGTCGCGTCGGTCGACGGAGCTGTCAAACGCACGCCGATCCAGGGGATTTCGTCCACGGGCCTCGTCGGGACGCTGCTCGGGCGCGGCGCTCCGACGGGCACGCCCTACCCCGCGCCGGTGGATTGGGTCGGCGTGGACAGCCAGTACTTCCTGCTCGCGGCTCTACCCCAGAACGCCGCTGATGCATCGGCGTTCCTCGGTCCGACGGGAGTCGACAGCGGGCAGGCGGCGCTCGGCCTGCAGCCGTTCGACGTCCCGCCCGGAACGGGCATCGAGCGCAGCTACCGGCTGTACTTCGGGCCGAAGATCGAGGCGACCGTTGCCGCGGTCGATCCGCGCCTGTCGCGCGGCATCGACATGGGCTGGTCGTTCGTGAAGCCGCTCGTGAGCGTGTTCGCCGCGATGCTGCACTGGACGCACGATCACATCGTCCCGAACTACGGCGTCGCCATCATCCTCTTGACGATCCTGGTCCGCGTCGTGGCCTTCCCGCTGACGCAGCGCTCGATGAAGTCGATGAAGAAGGTCAGCGCGCTCGCGCCGCAGATGAAGGAGATCCAGGAGAAGTACGCCAACGACCGCGAGAAGATGCAGCAGGAGCTGATGAAGCTGTACAGCCAGAAGGGGGCAAACCCGCTGACGCCGCTCGCCGGTGGCTGCCTGCCGATGCTGATCCAGATGCCGGTGATGTTCGGTCTCTACTACGCACTGCAGAGCTCGATCGACCTGCGCCATGCGCCATTCGCGCTGTGGATTCGCGACCTCTCGGCGCCCGAGAACTTCTTCTCCGTCGCCGGCGTGCCGATCCGGCTGCTCCCGCTCTTGATGGGCGGCTCGATGTTCCTGCAGCAGCGGCTCAGCCCCGCGCCGAACGCGGACCCGCAGCAGCGCCAGATGATGACACTGATGAGTGTCATGTTCACTTTCATGTTCTATCAGTTCCCGTCCGGACTCGTGCTCTACTGGTTCGTCAGCAACCTGCTCGGCATCGGACAGCAGCTGCTGGTGAACCGGGCCCCTGCCACCGCAACCGCTCCATCGGAGAGAACCGCATGAACGCATCCGTCGACGACGTGAAGGAATTCGTGGCCGAGAACCGCGAGGCCGCGCTGGCCATGGCCGCGGGACACTTCCGGACCAGCGAGGATCAGCTCGAGACATGGGTGGTTCCACCCACGATTCACATCTCGGGTCTTGGCGATCGCGTGCTGCTGATCGCGGCGCTCCGCTCCGAGCGCAGCAGTCGAGCAGCGGAGCCGCGCCGCGAGGAGCGCCGTGATGAGCGCCGCGACGGCGGCCGCGGGGGCCGCGACCGCGACAGGGATCGGGATCGCGGCGGCCGGGATCGCGATCGCGGTGACCGCGATCGGGGACGCGAGCGCCGGTCGTTCCGTGGAAACGGCGAGGACGAGGCGCCGAGGCGCACGTTCGACCGCGCTCCCGCAGCAGCTGAAGCAGCCGAAGAGCCGGCGCCAGCCGCCACCGTGCGCAGCGAGCTCGGTCAAGTGGGCGTTTTCGTTGCGGGTCTGGTCGAGCGGATGGGTCTGCGCGAAGTCGCCGTGACCGAGGCCGAGACCGAGGACGGCGAGATCGTGATCACTCTGGCTGGCCGTGCGATCTCGGGGCTCGTCGACCGCGATCCGCGGGTGATCGCCGCACTCTCCCATCTTGCCCACCGCGCGGCCGAGGCGCTGCTCGAAGAAGGCGCGTCGGCCCAGGTCCTGGTGAAGGGCGCGCGCCGCCCTCGCGAGGAGGGCCGCGATCGCGACCGCGATCGCCCGCAGCGCGATGGCCGGCGGGATCGCCGGGAGGGCCGGGACGGTCGCGGAGATCGATCGAGCCGCGGACGTGACTCCGACGACCGCGACATCGATGAGGCAGAGCTCGAGCGGCTCGCCAAGTCGGCCGCGAAGTCGGTGCGCGAGACCGGCGAGTCCGAGCTGCTGCCCCCGATGAACTCGCGCGAGCGCTGGTTCATCCACAACGCGCTCAAGGACGAGCGCGGGGTGCGCTCGGAGAGCGAGGGCGAGGGCGCGCGCAAGCGGGTCAAGATCTTCCCCGCGTGAGCGAGAGCCCCGGGCTCGAGGCCACGCTCGCCGCATACACGCGGGAGCTCGCGCGCTGGGGCCAGCGGATGAACCTCGTCGGCTCCACCGAGCCGTCGGCGATCGCGCGCCACCTCGAGGACTCGCTCGCCGCGGCGAGCGAGCTTCCCCCGCACGCCACGGTCGTCGATCTCGGCAGTGGCGCGGGATTCCCGGGCTTTCCGATCGCCCTCGCCCGGCACGACCTCTCCGTCGTGCTGGTCGAGATCCGCGAGAAACGCCTCGCCTTCCTGCGCCACGTGGCGCGCGAGCTCGCGCCCCGGGTCGAGGTGCTCGAGAGCTCGATCGAGTCGGACCCGCCGCACGCGTTCGATTTCGCTCTGCTGCGCGCGGTCGCGAAGCCAAAGCGCAGCCTCGAGATCGCGATCCCGTGGGTAGCACCCTCGGGAGAGATCTGGATCTGGGCCGGCCCCGCGGACGATCTCCCGGGCGCGCGTCCGCTCGCCCTTCGCTCGGGCGGGAAGATCCTGCGCCTGCGTGCGTCCGATTTTTCCCGTGGAACGACCTGAAGTCGCTCGAGTTCCCGTACTCGCACGTGGAACGATGGGATAGAATCGCTCTGCGGGGTCACCCGCGGGGTGAAGAGTGGCTCGGGTCATCGTTGTCGCGAACCAGAAGGGCGGCGTCGGGAAGACCACGACCGCGGTGAATCTCGCGGCGTCGCTCGCCGCTGCCGAGACCCCGACGCTCCTGGTCGATTTCGACCCGCAGGCGAACGCCACCTCGAGCCTTGGCGTCTCGCCCGCGGAGGTGGAGCACGACGTCTACGACCTGCTGATGGGCGAGGTCTCGCTCGCGCAAGCGGCTCGCGAGACCCAGCTTCAGTTCCTCCGGCTCGTCCCGTCTTCGACCGACCTCGTCGGCGCCGAGGTCGAGCTCGCTTCGGCGCCCGAGCGCGAGCGGCGGCTCCAGCGGGCTTTGGTGCGGGCCCGTGACGAGTTCGAAGTCGTGCTGATCGACACGCCTCCCTCGCTCGGCCTGTTGACGCTCAATGCCTTGGTCGCGGCAGACGCGGTGCTCGTACCCCTGCAGTGTGAGTACCTTGCGCTCGAGGGCCTCGCCAAGCTCACGCAGACCGTCGATCTCGTGCGCGGCAGCCTGAATCCGAAGCTCGCGATCGCGGGCCTAGTCCTCACCATGTACGACGTCCGCAACAACCTCGCGCTGCAGGTCGCGCGCGAGACGCGCGAGCACTTCCGAGACCAGGTCTTCCGAACGGTGATCCCGCGCAACGTGCGGCTCTCCGAGGCGCCGAGCCATGGCAAGCCCGCACTGCTGTACGACATCAACTCCAAGGGTGCGTTGAGTTACCTACAGCTCGCAGAAGAGCTTCTGGAAAGGATCAAGAGTGGCCAGTCGTAAAGGTCTGGGCCGAGGGCTCTCGGCGCTGATCCCGACGCCGTCCTCGACGCGCGTTGAGCGCAGCGCGTCAGAAGGCGAAGATGCGGCGAATGCGCCGCTCTACATCGCGATCGCGCGCATCGCGCCGAACCCGTCCCAGCCGCGCAAGGTGTTCCGCGAGAGCGAGCTCGCCAGCCTCGCCGCGTCCATCCGCGAGCAGGGCATGCTGCAGCCGCTCGTCGTACGGAAGCGCGGCGACGGCTACGAGCTGATCATCGGCGAGCGCCGTTGGCGTGCGTCACAGCTCGCCGGTCTCGACGAGGTCCCGGCCGTCGTCCTCGACGCGACGGACCGCCAGGTCGTGGAGATGGCGCTGGTCGAGAACGTGCAGCGCGCCGACCTCAACCCGATGGAGCTGGCCGAGGCCTTCCGGGTGCTGATCGATGACGAGGGCATGACGCAGGAAGAGGCGGGCCGGCGCGTCGGTCTCGACCGCTCGAGCGTCGCGAACCACCTGCGGCTGCTCGAGCTCCCGACGGAGATCCAGCAGGACCTGATCGACCAACGCCTGACCATGGGGCACGCGAAAGCCATCCTCCAGGTCCCGTCACAGCAGCGGGTGCTGGTGCGCGACCAGATCATCCGCTCGGCGCTCTCGGTGCGCGCGGCCGAAGAGCTGAGCCGCCGCGCGGCGTCATCGGCGCCGCGTCATCCGCGTCCCGGGCCGGTCCGCGACCTCCATGTCGCAGATCTGGAAGAGCGGCTGCGAAAGAAGGTCCAGACCAAGGTCCGCATCATCGGACGGCGCGCGCGCGGCCGGATCGAGCTGCACTACTTCGGCGAGGCCGAGCTCGAGCGGCTCGCCGCGCTCTTGCTCGGAGAAGCGCCGTGAAGGGCGAGCTGCAGACCTTCCTCAACAGCGGGACGTCGTTCGAGGGCAAGATCTCCTTCACCGGGGCCGTCCGGATCGACGGTCACTTTCGCGGCACGGCGAGCGCGGACGGGACGCTCGTCGTCGGCGAGACGGGAACGATCGACGCCCGGCTCGAGGTACGCGCGCTGCTGGTGCTCGGCTCGGTCGTGGGCGAGGTCACCGCCAAGGAACGGGTCGAGGTCGGCCCGCACGGCCGGATCGACGGAGTGGTCCGTGCGCCTCGCTTTCGCGTCGAGGAGGGCGCCCAGGTGAACGCTCGCATCGAGATGGGCGAGCCTGGCGGCGCCCGACGCTGAGGGCAGCAAAATGCGGCAGCGTCGGCGATTGACTTGAACCTCTGCTTTGCCATATTCGCCCACGCCGCCGGAGGGTTGCGCCGCGGGCTCCGTCTTCCAGCCACGCGTGCGACCAAAGGGAGATCGGCTTGCGCACCCCTGCGAACATCCTGCTCTCGGTGTCGCTTGCATTGGTCGCGGCTGCAGTCCCCTCCGCCGCGCACGCGGCAGACCTGAACCTCGCGCCGGACTGGAAGGTCGTCGCCGTCGACATGGCGGTGTTCGGGCTGCTGATCTACCCGGTGAACCGACTGCTGATCGCTCCGATGCTGCGGCTCGTCGCCGAACGACAGCGCGCCACGACCGGCTCGCTCGACCGCGCCGGACAGTTGCAGAAGGAGGCGAGCGAGCTCGGACACCAGCTCGAAGCGCGCCTCGCCGAGGCGCGTGCGCGCGCGAATGCGCAGCGCGTGCAGATTCTCGGTGCCGCCGAAGAGGAGGAGCGGGCACTGATGAACGCCGCCTCGGCCGATGCGGCGCGCACCATCCAGGTGGCACGCGGGGCGATCGAGGCGGACCTCGTCGAGGTGCGCAGCGCCCTGGAACGCGACGCGGGCACGCTCGCGCGCGAGGCCGCATCGCGGCTCCTGGGTCGGGCGATCTGATGAAGCGAGGGGCTCTCACCGCACTCCTCTTCGCTGGAGCAGTCGGGCTGGCGCAGAGCGCGGGCGCCGCCGAGGCGGCCGAGCACGCACCGAACCCGATGTTGCTCGTCTTCCACGCCATCGGCCTGCTCGTGCTGATCGGCGTGCTGGTCTACTTCGCGCGCGTGCCGCTCCGCGACTTCCTGCGCGATCGCAGCGACGTGCTGCGCCGTCAGCTCGAGAGCGCACAGCAGGCTCTCGACAGCGCACGGGCCGAGAACGAGCAGATCAAGGCACGGCTCGCGCGGATCGGGGACGAGCACGAGGCCCTGGTGCGCGAGGCCGCGGAGCTCGCGGAGCGGGAGCGGGTGCGCGCCACCGAGCGCGCGCGCGCCGCGGCGGACCGCGTCCGCGCCGAGGCGCAACGCGCCGCGGACCAGGAGATCGAGCGCGCTCGAGTCGAGCTGCAGCGCGAGGCCGCGCGGCTGGCCACCACGCTGGCCGGCGACCTGCTGCGGCAGAGCATCACCGCCGACGACGAGCAGCGGCTCGTCGCCGAGTTCGTCGAGCGGATCGGACGGCCGTCGTGATCGGCGCAGGGGAGATCGCCCGCCGCTACGCCCGCGCCATCTTCGGCCTGGCCGAAGGCGCGCAGGCGCACGCCAAGCTGCTCGACGAGGTGCGCACGCTGTCGGACGAGATCGCGGGCAGTGCCGAGCTCGGCCACGTGCTGCTGGCACCGCTGCATCCGCGCAGCGAGCGCAAAGCGGTGCTGCGCGAGCTCGGCACGCGGCTGGGGCTCTCCGTCGAGGTCCGCGTGGCCTCGGAGATCCTCGTCGACGAGAACCGGCTCGTGCTGCTCCCGCCGATCGTCGACGAGCTGGCTCGGCTGGTCGACGAAGAAGCGGGCCGCGTGGCCGCGCGCGTGGTCTCGGCGCGCCCGCTGGATGCCGGAGCACGCCAGCAGATCACGGCGGCGCTCGCACGCCGCGTCGGCGTCCAGGTGGCGGTCGACTTCGCGGTCGATCCCGAGCTGATCGGCGGCGTGGTCGCGCGCGTCGGGGACGTGCTCCTGGACGGCAGCATCCGCACCCAGCTCGAGCAGCTGGGTGAAACTCTGAAGAAGGGGTCCGCAGCATGAAGATCAAGGCAGCGGAGATCAGCGATATCATCCGGCGGCAGATCCGCGACTACGATCGCGAGGTCGACGTCGCCGAGACCGGGACGGTGCTCTCGGTCGGTGACGGCATCGCCCGCGTGTACGGCCTGGCCAACGCCATGGCCGGCGAGCTGGTGGAATTCAGCGGCGGCGTGCGCGGTCAGGTGCTGAACCTCGAGGACGACAACGTCGGCATCGCGGTGATGGGTACCGGCGAGCACATCCGCGAGGGCCACGTGGTGAAGCGCCTGGGTGAGATCGTCCAGGTGCCCGTGGGCCCCGAGCTGTGCGGCCGCGTCGTGAACGCGCTCGGCGAGCCGATCGACGGCAAGGGGCCGATCAAGTCGGCGGAGACCCGCCGCGTCGAGCTGAAGGCGCCGGGCATCGTGAAGCGCCAGCCCGTGAAGGAGCCGCTGCAGACGGGCCTGAAGTGCATCGACTCCATGACGCCGATCGGCCGCGGCCAGCGCGAGCTGATCATCGGCGACCGTCAGACCGGCAAGACCGCGATCGCGATCGACACCATCATCAACCAGAAGTCGACCGGCGTGCGCTGCATCTACGTCGCGATCGGCCAGAAGCAGTCGACCGTCGCTCAGGTGATGGGCAAGCTCGCCGAGTTCGGCGCGATGGAATACACGACCGTCGTCGCCGCGACGGCAGCCGACTCCGCGCCGCTGCAGTACATCGCGCCCTACACCGGCTGCACCATGGGCGAGTACTTCCGCGACAACAAGCAGCACGCGCTGATCATCTACGACGACCTGTCCAAGCACGCCACCGCGTACCGCCAGCTGTCGCTCCTGCTGCGGAGGCCGCCCGGCCGCCAGGCGTATCCCGGCGACGTGTTCTACCTGCACTCCCGGCTGCTCGAGCGCGCCGCGAAGATGTCGAACGAGGCGGGCGGCGGCTCGCTCACCGCGCTGCCGATCATCGAGACCCAGGCGAACGACGTCTCCGACTACATCCCCACCAACGTCATCTCGATCACCGACGGGCAGATCTTCCTCGAGTCGAACCTGTTCAACTCCGGCCAGCGCCCGGCGATGAACGTCGGCATCTCGGTCTCGCGCGTCGGCTCGAACGCGCAGGTGAAGGCGATGAAGTCGATCGCCGGCACGCTGAAGACGACGCTCGCGCAGTACCGCGAGGTCGAGGCGTTCGCGCAGTTCGGCAGCGACCTCGACCGTGTGACGCAGGAGCAGCTCGCGAACGGCCAGCGGCTCACGCTGATGTTGCGCCAGGGGCAGTACAAGCCGCTGCCCGTCGAGGAGCAGGTGGTGCAGATCTACGCGGCGACGCCGCGGGCGGACGGCAAGCCGTCGTGGCTGCGGAACTACCCGCTGGAGGACGTGACTCGCTACATGGACGAGATGAGCGAGTTCATGCGCGAACGCCACCCGGAGATCCTGAACGAGATCCGCACCAGCGGCGCGCTCGGCGATGCGGTGCGCGGCAAGCTGGACGAGGCGCTCGACGCGTTCGCCAAGACCTTCCAGGCCAGCGCAACGGCGGCGTAGCCAAGGCCATGGCCCGCGTCAGGGAGATCCGCAGCCGGGTGGCTGCGATCAAGAAGACCCAGAAGATCACCAGCGCCATGCGCATGATCTCCGCGGCCCGGCTCGCGCGCGCGCAGCAGGCGGCAGAGGCCTCGCGCGCCTACGGCGAGAAGCTGCGGGAGATCTTCGCGTCGGTGGCGAGCGGGCTCGACGGCGACGCGCACCCGCTGCTCGCGCGGCGCGCGAACGTCCGCAAGCTCGACGTCCTGCTCGTCACCAGCGACCGCGGGCTGTGCGGTGCGTACAACGCGAACCTGATCAAGCACGCGATCGCGCTGGTCGCGGAGCGGCGACCCAATCTGGATTCGGTGTCGGTGATCGCCGTCGGCAAGCGCGGCCGAGACTTCTTCCGCCGGCGGCGGATCGACATGCCGAAGTCCTGGATCGGCCTCGCGCCCACTCCGGAGCACGCGCGCGAGATCGCCGCGTACGTGACCGGGCGCTACCTCGCGGGCGAGAGCGACGAGCTCATGATCGTGTACGGGCGGTTCGTCTCGGTGCTGACGCAGACGCCCCTGGCGCTGTCGGTGATTCCGGTGTTGGCAGCCGTGCCCGACGCCAAAGCCGGTCCGACGCTGTCGTACGAGATCGAGCCCGAGCCGGAGGCCTTTCTCGCCGCGGTGCTGCCGCGCGTGATCGAGTTCGCCGTGCTGCGCGCGCTGCTGGAGAACGCCGCGAGCGAGCACGGCGCGCGCATGACCGCGATGGAGAACGCGACCGAGAACACCAAGGAGCTGATCCGCAGCCTGACGCTGGCCATGAACAAGGCCCGTCAGACGCAGATCACCACCGAGCTGACCGAGATCGTTGCCGGCGCGGAAGCGCTGTAGGAGCAAGCCCCATGAGCGATGGAAAAGTGCTGCAGGTGATGGGTGCGGTCGTCGACGTCGAGTTCCCGCCGGGACAGCTGCCGGAGATCTACACCGCGCTCACGCTCTCGAACCCGGCGATCAGCGACAAGCCCGACAACCTCGTGATCGAGGTCGCGCAGCACCTCGGCGAGAACCACGTTCGCTGCATCGCGATGGACACCACCGACGGCCTGGTGCGCAGCATGGGCGTGCGCAACACCAGTGCGCCGATCGCGATGCCCGTCGGGCCCGGCACGCTGGGCCGGATCATGAACGTGATTGGCGAGCCCGTCGACGAGGGCGGGCCGATCAAAGCGGTCAAGCGCCTGCCCATCCACCGCGAGCCGCCCCCGCTCGCCGAGCAGTCGACCACGATCAAGCAGTTCCAGACGGGCCTCAAGGTCATCGACCTGCTGTGCCCGTTCCCGCTGGGCGGGAAGATCGGCCTGTTCGGCGGCGCCGGCGTCGGCAAGACCGTGCTGATGCAGGAGCTGATCCGCAACATCGCGCAGGAGAGCTCCGGCTACTCGGTGTTCGCCGGCGTCGGCGAGCGCACGCGCGAGGGCACCGACCTCTGGCTCGAGTTCAAGGAGTCGGGCGTCCTCGAGCAGGCCGCGCTGATCAACGGC
>Ga0318552_10000148_pt1 | contig 19290 bp, 21 predicted proteins | sample GRESIP082b2f20_FD_203516 | JGI IMG/M metagenome (GOLD analysis project Ga0318552, IMG submission 203516) | Tropical soil microbial communities from Luquillo Experimental Forest, Puerto Rico - GRE.SIPMG.082b2f20 | ecosystem: Environmental > Terrestrial > Soil > Tropical forest > Bulk soil...
GGACAGCATGCGCCGGCGCATCCTCGCCGATCTGTCGGTGGCCCGCACCGCGCACGAGCAGCTGCAGGCCCGCACCGAAGACCTGCAACGGTCAAACGCAGAACTGGAGCAGTTCGCCTACGTGGCATCGCATGACCTGCAGGAGCCGTTGCGGAAGGTGGCCAGCTTCTGCCAGCTGCTGCAGCGCCGCTACGCTGGCCAGCTGGACGCGAAGGCGGACGAGTACATCGAGCACGCCGTGGATGGCGCCAAGCGGATGCAGGCGCTGATCAATGACCTGCTCGCGTTCAGCCGGGTGGGACGGACCGCGCAGCACCGTGAGCCGGTCTCCTGCGGCTTGCTGCTTGCCCAGGCGTGGGCGAATCTGGGTACTGAGGTCCGCCGGTCACATGCGACAATTGAGGTGGGCGATCTCCCAGTGGTCCTGGCCGAGGCGTCGCTGCTCACCGCGGTTTTCCAGAACCTGCTCAGTAACGCGCTGAAGTTCCACGGGGATGCCCCGCCCCGGGTGTCGGTGTCGGCCCGCCCAGACGGCAGGTTCTGGCTGTTCACGTTCAGCGACAATGGCATCGGGATCGAGCCGGAGTACGCCGAAAGGATCTTCGTGATCTTCCAGCGCCTGCACGACCGGGCCACGTACCCGGGCACCGGAATCGGCCTTGCCATGGCGAGGAAGATCATCGAATATCACGGCGGGCGGGTCTGGCTGGACATCACGGCCACAGCAGGTGCCCGCTTCTGCTTTACCCTGCCGCTGCTCTCGGGCGATGAGGCCGGTCATGACTGACGCCACGGCGTGCGACGTCGTCGATGTCCTGCTGGTGGAGGACGACGAGGGCGATGTACTGATGACCAGGGAGGCGTTCCGGCACTACAAGATCCGCAATCAGCTGCATGTGGTCACCGACGGCGAGCAGGCGCTGCAGTTCGTGCACCGGGCCGGCAGTTACGCGGGTGCCCCGCGCCCCGGGCTGATCCTGCTCGACCTCAACCTGCCCCGCCGGGACGGGTATGAGGTGCTCGCCGACTTGAAGGAAGACCCTGACCTGCGGGTCATCCCGGTGGTCGTGCTGACCACCTCCCAGGCGGAAGAGGACATCCTGCGCAGCTATCAGCTGCACGCGAACGCCTATGTCAGCAAGCCGGTGGACTTTGAGCGGTTCATGGACGTGATCAGCCAGATCGACAACTTCTTCGTGAGCGTGGTCAAACTGCCGCGCTGATGCCGATATACGGTGTGCACGTGGAGGAACTCCGGCTCTCGTCGCAGCCCCGGGACGGCTTTCTGATCATCGCGATCGGCGGGGAGCTTGACATCGTGACGAGCCGCCAGTTCGACGCATACCTGACTGAACAGCGGCAGCAGCACGGCCGCATCATTTTGGATCTGAGCGCCGTCGATTTCATGGACACCGGCTGCCTGGCGGTGATCGTGGGCCACTGGAAGGAACTCACCGCGGTAGGCGGCACGCTGGCACTGGCAGGTGCCCGGTACCGCTACACCAAGACACTGTGGATCACCGGGCTCGCCGACCGGCTGCCGCTTTACGACACCGTCGACGCGGCCGTCGCGGCGGGCAGCACCGGAGCAGGCAGCACCGGGGCGGGCGCCGGCCTAGCCAGCCCAGAGTGAGCACCGCCTGCACCGCAGGATGGTTTGACTATCCCGGCGGCGGGGGAAATAGTTCGTCAGAACGGTGCTTACGACGCAGGCACGCCCTCACGCCGTCCTGGCGTGGCAATGGGGTGTGCCTTTTTAGTTCGCCTTCGTGGGCTAGCCGCTTCCCCCGCCACCAGGGCTGCGGCAACCCAGGAGGCATCGTGATGAAGATCGCCCTCGTCGCCCACGATGGCAGCCCGCTTTCCCCGCAGGCCAGCCAGGAACCGGTTTCCCAGGCGGCCAGCATCGGCTCGCACGCCCAGGCACTGGCCAGGCTCGGGCACCGGGTGACCATCTACGCCCGGCGGGATTCCCGCGGCCTCCCCGGCAGCGCGATCCTCGCGCCGGGGGTAACCGTCGAGCACGTGGCCGCGGGCCGGCCGGCACCGCTCGCCGACGACGAGCTTGCGGGCACCGTCGCCGGGTTTTCCGACTACCTCGCCCAGCGGTGGCACCGCACCCCGCCTGGCGTGGTCCACGCCTACTTCTGGCTGAGCGGGCTGGCTGCGCTGGCGGCTGTCCGCGATCTAGGTGTCCCGCTGGTGCTGACGTTCGGCACGCTGGGCGGTCCTCGGCCAGCCGATGACTGTGCCGATCACTCGCATGACACCCGTATCCGGCTCGAAGCCCACCTCGCGCGAAGCGCGGACGCCGTGCTGGCCCGCACCGCGGAGGATGCGTCCCAGCTGGCGCGGATGGGTGCTCCCCGGGCCTGCCTCACCGTGGTGCCGTGCGGTGTGGACACCGGCATGTTCACCCCGGAGGGGCCGGTAGCCCGGAAGAACGGGCGGCCCCGGCTGCTCGCGGTGGCGCCACCGGGCGAGCAGCACGGGTCCGGCATCCTGGTGCACATGCTCGCCCGGGTGCCAGGCGCTGAGCTGATGATCGCCGGCTGGCCCAGCGGCCCGGGCCAGGCGGCGCAGCGGAGCCAGGACGATGCTTGCCAGGAGCTGATTCGGCTGGCCCGGCGTCTCGGCGTGGCGGACAGGCTCGCTTTCGCCGGACGGGTCCCGGCGGAGAGATTCCCTGCGCTGCTCCGCTCTGCGGACCTGCTGGTCAGCGCCGCACCGTCGGACCACATCGCCACGATTGCCCTGGCGGCGATGGCCTGCGGCACCCCGGTCGCCGCGACCGCCGCGGGCAGCCTTTCTGAGGCCGTCATTGACAGCGTCACCGGGGTGCTGGTCCCACCCGCCCGGCCCGGCCTGCTTGCCCGGGAACTGCGCCGGCTGCTGGCCAGCCCGCTCCGGCTGGAGGGGTACGGGATAGCTGCCGCGGACCGGGCCCGCGCCCGGTATTCGTGGGACCGGATCAGCCGGGAGACGCTGGCGGTATACCAGCGCTGCCGGCAGCCCGCGCGGCTGGCGCACGCTACCTCAGGCTGAACGAGACCGGCGCACGCTACCTCAGGCCAAGAGGCTGACCGCGGAAACCGGGGGCCCCGGGCGCTGTCCGGGCTGCCACGATCTGAATAACCTGGATCGTGGGATATCCCGCGCAAGGCTGCAGTTCCGGCCCTGACCCCGGCGTGAACGGAGATAGGCGTGCCCCGCTCTGACCTCGCGCACGAGGCTGTCGGACTGGTGGGCATCACGAACACCTCCGAGCCGCGTTCACTGAACCAGCTGGTGGCGCTGGCGTCACGCCAGGTGGCGGCATGCTCGGGGGCGATGGCTGCGGTGTGGCGCGGCGGTGAGCCAGCGATGCAGGCTGCCACCCATCCTGACCTCCCCGCGCTGCTGGAGGCGCAGCTGGTGTCAGGGTGTGGCCCGGAGCTGGATGCGCTGGCCGGGGCGGGCCCGGTGGAGTGCCCCGACACCCTGGAAGAGACCAGGTGGCCGGAGTACGTGCGGCTGGCGAGGCGCCTGGGCGTGCGCTGCTCTGTCACCCTCGCCTACCAGCCGGGCCCGGAAGCGCCCCCGCCGGCCGCCGACGCGGTGACATTGTCACTGTGTGGCGCACGCCCGCGATCACTGGCGGCCGGCCTTGCGCCCGCGGAGCTGCTTATCGCGTTTGGCGGCGCCATCATGGGCAACGCCGCCGAATATGGTGACACCCGGCGGGCCGCGGTGCAGCTGCGTGCTGCCGCGCAGTCACGGGCGGTCGTGGACCAGGCCAAGGGGATGATGATGCAGGTGCTCGGCTGCAGCGCCGAGGCCGCTCTGGGCAAGATGAGGCAGATCTCGCAGGAGCGTAACCTGCGGGTGACCGAGGTCGCCCAGGTCATCATTGATGCCCGTGGCCGGCTGCCCCGGGCCAACTCCCCAGGCCGGTCGTGATGGGCAGGCCGGCCACCGGTGGCGGGCCAGGAGGCGCGGACAGCGAGGCGGCGGAGCTGAAGACCCGCGGCGGCGCGCTCAGGCAGGCGGCCACCCTGCCCGGAGCCGACCTGGACTCCCTGCTGGAAGCGGCACTGGCCGAGCTCGACGCGGCGGTCGACGCGCTGGCGACGGCGGACGGCGGTGACGGGTCCGGCGATGGCCCGGCCGGCGCGGTGCATGCCGAACGGCGGCTGCTGCACGCGGTGTTCCAGCAAGCGCCGGTGCCGCTGTTCCTGGTGGACCCCGACGGCACCGTCCGGAGGGTGAACACGGCGGCCGGTGAGCTGCTTGGCGGGGGCCCTGGTTACCTAACCGGGAAGCTGTTCACCGCCTTCATCGATCCGCAGTCGAGGGCTGCGGTGCAGACGCTGCTCGCCGCGGCGGCCCGTACCCGTGACCAGCGGCAGCTTCGCTGCCTGCTGCTCACTGCGGCGGGCCCGGCCGAGCATGTGCTGGCGGTGCAGCCGGTCACCATCCGCGGCGATCTGGATCAGCTTGTCGTGGCGGCCACTGCGGCCACGGCCGGCCGGCCCGGCAGGTCAGTCAGGCCGGCCCAGGGCAGTCGACGCAGGCGGCAGCCTGGCGAGCCGGCCGCGGACGTGCCGGACGACATGATCCGCCGCCTCGACCTGGTCACCGCGGCCGCGCGGATCCTGCTGGAAAATGTCACCTACAGCGAGCCGGTTGCCCTGCAGCAATGCGCCCGGCTGCTCGCCCGCGAGCTGACCGCCTGGGTCATCGTGGACGTGGAGCGGGAGGGCCGGCTGCGGCGGCAGGTGGTGGCGGGGCCGGAAGGCCAGCAGTCGCAGGAGCTGGCCCAGGTGGTGGCGGCGGTGGACCCGCCACCGGATTCGGTGCCGGGCCAGGTCCATGGGTCGGGCAGCTCGTCGCTGCTTCCCCATGCCGAGGATCTGGCCGCGCTGGGACACGGCCAGGATGGCGTCCCGCTGCTGTTGACGCTGGGCGCCAGTTCGCTGCTGTGCGTTCCGCTGTCCGACGGCGAGCGCAGCTATGGCGTGCTGACCATGGCCGGGCAGGCTGGCCAGGGGCGGTTCGGAATGGCTGATGCGGGCCTGGTGGAAGAGCTGGGGGAGCAGCTTGCACTCGCGATCAGGGCGGACCGGCTGTTCCGGCAGCGCAGCGACGTCGCTGACGCCCTGCAGGCGAGCCTCCTGCCGCGGCAGTTGCGCCAGATGCCTGGCACCGGGGCTGCCGCCCTGCACGTGGCAGCCACCACCGGCCGGGACGTTGGCGGCGACTTCTACGACCTCTATCACGCCGGGGGCGGCTGGGCGGTCGCGATCGGTGATGTCTGCGGTAAGGGTGAGGACGCGGCGGCGGTTACCGCGGCGGCGCGGCACGCGATCCGGGCCTTTGCGCATGCGAACCCGGACCCGGCGATAGTCCTCCGCAGCGCCAACAGCGTCCTGCTGGCGGATGAGTCCGGTGGCCGGTTCGTCACCGCCGTGGTTGGCCACCTGCGGTGGCGCCGCCGCCGCCTGCACGCCGTGCTGGCCAGCGCGGGCCATCCGGCGGCGGTGCTGATCAGGCCGGACGGGCGGACCCGGATGCTGCGGGGCGGCGGGCTGCCGCTGGGGATATTCCCCGACGCGGCGCCGGTCAGCCAGGAGCTTGACCTGGCACCCGGCGACCTGCTGTTCCTCTACACCGATGGGCTGACAAGCGCGTGCGGGCCAGACCGGGTCTACTTCGAGGACCGTCTCACCGACGAGCTGGCGGCACTGGCTGGCAAGCCAGCCGCGGCGCTGGTGTCGCAGGTGCAGGAGCTGGTGCTCGATTTCTGCCAGGGCGAGCTGCGGGACGACCTCACGATGCTGGCCCTGCGGGTGGAGGAGCCGCCGGCGCCCTGACACCGGTTGCTCCTGCTATCCGAAGAACTCCTCGACCACTTCCTCGGCCGGCGGGCGAGCGGTCATGGCCGGCTCTCCCATAACCGGCTCCGCGCTGTCTGTGGCCGCGGCGGGACTGTCCGGGCGGAGCCGCCGGAAGGTCCAGTGAGGAGTCTGCCCGGCGCGGTTGACGAGCGGTCCCCGCCGGAGAACCACGTGGCGCCGCAGCCACCCGTAGCTGCGCCGTGGCAGGAGCATGCCGGCTAGGCCGGTCAGCATGATCACCCAGCCGGCGATCTGGAGGTTGAGGAAGGATGGGTGGCGCGTGACGGCGAAGGCGAGGATGGCGCCGAGCGCGATCAGGGTGAGTCCGGTTGCGGTCCGCATGGCAGTCCTCCCTTGGGTGGCGGGTGGATCCGGCAGGCGGGTGGTCAGCCCGGCTGGTCGCCGGTGCCGGGGCCGAGCACGCACTCGCGCAGGTAACTGAGCGCGGCCGACAGCAGCCGGGAGACGTGCATCTGTGAGATGCCCAGCCGGTCGCCGATCTGGGCCTGGGTCATGTTCCCGTAAAAGCGCATCATCAGCAGGCGCTGCTCACGTTCGGGAAGGTCGCCCCAGTGTGCCATGACGGCTGCCATGTCGAGCGTGTGCTCCAGCTGGGGGTCGTCCTCGCCGAGCAGGTCCGCCAGGTTCCCTGGCTCGGGTCCGGCCGACCTGGGGGCGTCCAGCGACGATGCCTGGAAGGCCAGCTCGGCGCGCTGGGCGTCCTGCAGGTCTTCCTCGCTGACACCCAGGTGCTGTGCCAGCTCGCCGTTCGTGGGTGCCTGGGACAGCTGCTGCGTGAGCTCGGTGCGCGCCCGGCGCAGTTCCAGCCGCAGCTCCTGGATCGACCGCTTCACATGCACGTGCCACCGCTTGTCGCGGAAGTGGCGCTTGATCTCGCCGGTGATGCACGGCTGGGCGTAGGAGGCCAGGTTGCTGCCCAGCGCGGGGTCGAAGTTGTTGATGGCCTTGAGCAAGCCCACGTACCCAACCTGCATCAGTTCCTCATGAGATTCCGGGCTGAACTGATACCGCAGGGCGCACGCCCGGACCAGCGGCTCATAACGGCCCACCAGCTGCTCACAGGCAGCGTCCCGCTCCCGGCTGCCGCGGGGCAGCGACTGGACCAGCCTCACCAGAGCCGGGTCGCCTATCTCGGCCCTCTCCTGGGCAGGGGTCCGCGGCCGGGAGCGAACGGCGGTCACGTGATCACCTGCTGCAGCGGTTCTAGTCACGGTGACGTCATGCCCGTCAGGCACGGCCTAAACGTGCCGCCGGGTCGCGAGCCCCGGCGGATGGAGCCTCCGCCCTGGTCAGCGGCGTCAAAGTGATGCCGTGTGATTCTCGCCTCCCGTGACTTCCGTGCCGGTGGCCGTTTGGGCGGTTCTCTGCGCGGTAGCTGGTGGGCCTGGGTGAGAGGTGGCAGATGTCATCTGCCCAGTGGGAGGTAGCGATGCGCATCTGGTCGGTGCTGCTGCTGGCATGGCTGGTCATTGGCGCCATTGCTGCTGGGCAGCGCAACTATTACAGCGATTCCCATGCCAACTGCGCCGGAGCCGGGACCACCGCGGTGACGATCATCGCCGGCCCGCTCAACTACGTTGGGGGGGTCAACCCGCAGGTCAGCTGCCCGCAGCCAAGCGGGTGAGTCTCCGCTGCCGCCCGGGGTAATCAGCGGGCCTGCGGCGGCCGGCGCCCGGCGCCGCCGTTCCAGCCGCGGCAGGTCAGCGGCCGTGGGTCGCCGGATCCGGCTGGATGAGCAGCTCACCGAAGAGCGCACGGTAGTGGATCATGGCCTGGCTGAGGTCCTCGGTCGTGGCGATGCCCGCCGCCGCGTACCTGCTGATCTCCCTTGCGGCACGGTACCGGTCCAGCACGGCCGCATCCTGCACGGACACGTCGGCCACGATCTGGTCGTGAGCTTCGGCGGGGTATCCCCGCTGGTGCATCACAACGGCCACCAGTCGCTGCGCGTAGGCGACCGCCTGCTGTGGCCGATCGGCGAACTGCTGCTGCAGGTCAGCCCACTGTGCGGCGTCACTGGCCCGGGCGGCCGGGGTCAGCGGGTGGATGCCGAGCGGCTGACCGCGCGGATCGCGGCCGGACGGTGCATCTTCCGCAGTGGACCGGCGTTGCTTGTCCGCTATGTCCCGGTCATACTCCGGGCCGAACTCCTGCTGGAGCCGGCGCCGGCGGGCCACCATCATCATGCTGATCACCAGCACGTGACGGCGGCAACCACCACTATGCCGCCGGTGGCTGCGCCTGACATAACGTCCTCCCTCGCTCGGTTCCGCATACCAGGCCCGGACTGCCCCTCGTTCCCGGTCTCAAACAGCGGCGGCAACCAGGGGATACCCAGGCGGGGCTACCCCGCCAGCTGCCCCGGGACGGTCCCGGCTAGACGCCGGCGCTGCCGGACGGGGCAGTGGCGATATACGGCAGGCGCGCGAGGTCCAGGATCAGCGCCACCGAGCTGCCGGCGCCAGCCACCAGCGTGAGTTCCTGGTGGTGGGCTGCGAGCTGCCCCCGGACCTGGTAGAGGGAGCGAGTCCCGGCACTGCCCAGGCGGGTGACGCTGGTGAGGTCGACGATGAGTGGCAGGGTGCCGCCACGGCTGGCGGTCAGCAGCCGCCGGGCGAGTGGGGTGGCGGTGGTGGCATCGACCGGGCCAGTCACGCGGGCGCGGCAGAGCGCACCGTCGATCCCGATTTCCACGGCGAAGGACGGCGGCGGTGGAGGGGAGGGGGCATCGGTGCTGATCGGCGGGCCGGATATGGCAGGCCGGTGGAGACGGCACCGGAGTGTCACCGTGGTGCCGGGGATACGCCGGGCAGCGCCGGCGGGCTGTCCTGGATGACCGACCAGCATCTGGTCGACCACCTGTGCGGCTACCATCAGCCCGTGACCACGGTCGAGGGCTGACGGATCGGGCTGCCGCCAGCGGCCGTAGTCGGTGATCTGGCAGTGCAGGTTCCCGTCGTCAGCGAGGGCGGCCTGCACCTCGACCAGTCCAGGCTGGTCAGGTGGGTAAGCGTGCTCGATGACGTTGGTGACGATCTCCCCCACTGCCAGCTGCAGGTCGTCCCGCTCCTGGGTGGCCGGATCGATCTGGTCCAGCCATTCACCGAGGGCGTGCCGTACCGCGGTCAGGCTGGTCAGCGTGGCGGGAGCGCTCAGGTCCAGTGCCGGGATGCGCTCGGCGAGCCGCTGCGCGGCGAGGGTGACGATGTCATCGTCGTATCCGGCGCGGGCAAGCTGTTCCGTGGTCAGCTGGCACGCCCGGTCCGCGGGTGCAGGGGGCGCCCCGGGTGGCGGTGGCTGGCTGGCGGCGCTGGCGGCGGCTGCTGCCAGTTCGGCCATCCCCTCGGCGACAGACCGGCTGGGACGCCGGATGAGCCCGTCGGTGTACAGCAGTACCAGCGCGCCCGGCGGCAGGGTGCCGGTGGCGATTGCCGGCGGTGACCCGGTGCCGAGCGGGCCCGTTCCGGTGCCGGGCAGGTACCGGGCCGTGCCCCCGGCGCCGATGATCAGCGGCGGGGGATGCCCGCAGGTGGTATAACGCAGCGTCCCGTCAGCCGGATCAAGTAGGGCCAGTGCCAAGGTGGCTCCTGGCAGCCCGGGCGTCCGGGCGGTGAACGCGTCTGCCTTGGCCAGCACGGTGGCCAGCTGGGACTCGGTAGTGAGCAGCTCGCCCAGCACCGCGCGCAGCTGGCTCATCGCCGCCAGCGCGGCCACCCCGTGCCCGGCCACGTCCCCCACGACCAGGGCGACCGTGCCATCGGTGAGCGGGACTGCATCGAACCAGTCACCGCCAGCGGTGCGATCATCGTCCGCGGGCAGGTAGCGTGCTGCGATCTGGGCCTGTGGCAGGACGGGCAGTGCTGGCGGCAGGAGTGCGTCCGCCAGCCTGCCGACCGCACCCCGGGCACTGCCGTATCGCTGCCCTGTCTGAGCCGTCTGTCGGGCCTGCTGCGAGTGCACCCGTTCACTCATCTGGTTAGGGCCACCATCCGCCACCGTGGCAGGGCTGCCTGCCGCATGCCGCGAAGGCGCAGGTGACCGGGATAAAGTCGGCTGCCTTGCGTACCGGTGAACTCGCCTGCTGGCACATTCTTAAACCCCCACCGGGCGATTCTTATACACGCGCAGCCGTGGTGCCAGGTTGCGCCATCGGTTGCGCTCATCCTTCCGCGGCCGCCCGCAGCAGCTGCCGCCAGCCCGGCCGCTCACCGCCGGGGGACGTTGATGACGGCGTTGTTCGCGGTGGCGGAGATTGCGGTAGCGCCGGCCGCAACCAGTACCGGCGTGAGGGCGGTGCGGGTGCGCCCGTCGCCCACCTGGCCCACGTGACTGACGCCCCACGCGTAGACCTGCCCGCTGGTGGAGACCGCGTAGGAGGTGGCTGACCCGGTCGCCAGGCTGCGGTAGGTGACCCCGGCGGGCGGGTGGATGCTGACCGGCGAGGGCTGCATTCGCCGCGTGCCGTTGCCGAGCTGGCCGGCCCAGTTGTCGCCCAGGCCCACAGCGACCCGTCGGCCAGCAGGACCAGCGTCTGGCCGTTGTTCCACAGTGACCCGTCCTGGGCCACCTGGGTGACGGCGGCGGGCAGGTGCACCAGGACCAGTATGTCGGAGAAGTGGCGGCTGTGCCCGTCCCCGAGCTGGCGCTGGGTGTTGTACCCCCAGCCGTAGTACTGCCCGCTGGCGGGCAGCGCGCCAGAATTGGCGAACGCGGCCACCAGCCTGACCACCGGCTGGCCGCTCAGCCCGGCCACCCTGACCGGGGTGGCCGCACTGAGCGGGCTGCCATCGCCCAGGTCGCCGGCAACGTTCTGGCCGCAGGCCCAGACGGTGCCACCGGCGTCATACAGGGCGTGGTTGCTCGCCCCTGCCAGCGCGCTCACCTGGGACAACGGCAGCTTGACCGGGACCAGGTAAGCGGCTGCGGTGCCGAGGCACAGTTCACCACCACCGTTGCCACCCCAGCCCCAGGCGTGCCCGCGGGTGTCGACAGCCAGGCCGGTGTCATACGGCAGGCATCGGTGGGTATCGAGGCGATTTTCACCCCGGCGGGGAACCGCACCCGCACCGGCCTGGTGAAGGAGCTTGCCGTACTGCCATCGCCCAGTTCACCCTGGGTGCCCAGGCCCCAGGCATACAGGCTGCCGTCGGCCAGCAGCGCGTACTGGGCGCCGTTAGAGGTCCCCACCTCGGCCACCTTCCCCGGCAGCCGCACCGCTGCCGGCGATGTCCGGGTGCCAAAACTCCCCGGCCGGCCGCCGAAGAACGACCCCCAGGACAGGACCGTGGCGGTGGCCTGCGGCCTGGCCGCCACCGCTGGCGGCTGGCCGCCCGAGCAGCCGCCCGCCAGGGTGGCAGCCAGCACGGCTGCGGACAGCCGAAGACCCGCCTGCAGTGGCTTGTTTCTGGCCTCCCGCGCTGTGGTCGTCACCCTTCCCCTCTGTGAATGCCGGAACTGCCGTCAATACCGGCCGGAAAGGACTGGGATATCAGGCAGGTCGCTTGATGGATAGGGCGCTAATCATCATCCGGGCTACGGGTAAGACTCCTCATATGGCCGGTGAGAACGGGCGCCATGTGGTGGCGGGCACGGGCCCGCCCGCGGGGGGATGCGGCGCCACGGCCGGAGGGTCCGCCTGATGAGCACGGGGCACAGCCATGGTGGCAGCGTGGCGGCCGGGCACCGGGGCCGCCTGACGCTGGTGCTCGCCATAACCCTTGCCATCTTGGCCGCCGAGGTGGCGGGTGCGCTGTGGTCGGGGTCGCTGACGCTGCTCGCCGATGCCGGGCACATGCTGATGGACGCCGGCGGCATCGCGCTGGCGCTGCTCGCCATCAGCTTCGGCCAGCGGTCACCGTCGCAGGCCCGCACCTTCGGCTATCTGCGGCTGGAGATCCTAGCGGCCGCGCTCAACGCGCTGCTGCTGTTCGCGGTCGCGGTCTTTGTGATCGTGGAGGCGATCCGGCGGCTCATCCACCCGCCGCAGGTGGCCAGCGGCATCATGCTGGCCTTCGGGATCTTCGCGCTGTGCGGGAACGCCTGCTCGCTGCTGCTGCTGCGGACAGGCCAGGGCGAGAGCCTCAACCTGCGCGGTGCGTTCCTGGAGGTGCTGTCGGATTTCCTGGGTGCCGCGGCGGTGATCGTGGCGGCGGCGGTCATCGAAGTCACCGGGTTCGAGCGTGCCGACCCGATCGCCTCCCTGGCGATCGGTGTGCTGATCATCCCGCGCACCTGGCAGCTGCTGCGCCAGGCCACCGATGTGCTGCTGGAGGCCACCCCCAAAGACGTCGACCTGGAGGAAATCCGGCGGCACATGCTGGCAACCCGCGGCGTGATCGATGTCCATGACCTGCATGCCTGGACCATCACCAGCGGCGTGAACGTGCTATCAGCTCACGTTGTCGTCAGCGATGAGGCACTGGGCGGGCCGGTGCTGGATCAGCTCGGTGGATGCCTGGCTGACCATTTCGACATCGAGCACTCCACCTTCCAGATCGAGCCGCCGGGCCACCGTGATCATGAGCCGATCCTGCACCGGTGACCGCGGCGTCCCGCCAGCGCGGCAGGCAGCGGGCAGGACGTGCACCCGCGGCGGGTTAGGCCGGCCGCCGCGGGGTAGCCGGACGTGTCTCAGCAAGTGGGTTACTCACCCCGATGGTGGAGAAGAGGATGATCAAGCTTGTGTACAAGCCGGTGAGCCGGATCGCCGGCGTGCTGGCCGGGATGCTCGCCGGTGCCATCTTCCGGCAGATCTGGAAGCTCGCGGCGCACGGGGATAACGCACCCAGCGCCACCGATTCCCGGCGTGGCTGGCATGAGATCTTGCCTGCCGCCGCCGCGCAGGGCGCGGTCTACGCGGCGGTCAAGGCGGCCGTCGACCGGGGCGCGGCCGAGGGTACCCGCAAGCTCACCGGCGTCTGGCCGGGGGAGAATGGCCAGCGGCCGCCGGCCGGGCCGTGACCACCGGCTCGGGGACGACCAGGACCGGGCAGGGCGCCTTGCGCAGCACGTATTGGCTGACCGTCCCCAGCAGCATGGACGCACTGCCGCGGCTAGCCAGCACGATGAGCTGGGCGTTGACATCCTGCGCGGTCTCGATGAGATTTCTCCCGGCCAGCCCCAGCACGGTGCGCAGCTGCACCTTCTCCGCCTGATCGCCCAGCGCGTCAGCCACCGTGTCACGGAGCGCTGCCTCCGCCACGGCCCGCTCATCGTCGGCGGTACGCAGAGCGGCAACCGGGCCGCCGCCGGGAGCCTCCAGGGCGAGTTCACCGCAGTACGCCATCACAGCGATGAGCTCCGCTCCCCGGTAACCCGCTTCCTCCGCGGCCAGCCTGATGGCCGACCTGGAGCCCGCCGATCCTCCGATGCCCACCAGGACGGTTGTGTGCTGCGGCGTCTTCCTCATGGTCCTCTCCTTCAGCCCCGGCGCTGCGTGACGGGCAAGGCCTCGGGCATCAGGCGGCGGCACCCGCCCTGACGAGACCGCTCCGCGGCGGCGTCGGTCGCGGTGAGTGGCTAGGGCTAGGGGGCCCTGCCGGGTCTCCTCTGCCTTCGCAAGCCACCGGACTGCCCCGGATACACATGGCCAAACTTGCGGCCGAGGGCCGCATGTGCAGGCGGCCAGCTGTCACGCCACCAGCCGCCGCAGGCGCTCCCGGGCACGGGTGAGCCCGGCCGCCCGCCTGCCCATCCCGGCCCACGGGTCGCCGCGGGCGCTGAGGCTGCTGACCCGCGGCAGCACCGTCCGGATGGTGAACTGCCCGGGCCGGAGCTTGTCATCGAGCTCGTCCCAGCTCAGTGGGGTGGCCACCGGTGCGCCGGGCCGGGCCCGGACCGAGTAGGGCGCGACGGCCAGCTGGCCGTAGGCGTTGCGCATGAGGTCGAGATAGACGAGCCCGCCGCGCTTGTCCTTCCGCTGCTCCGTGGTGACCAGCCCTGGGTTCCTGGCCGTGAGCAGGGCCGCCACCTCCTGCGCGAACTCTCGTGCGGTGTCGAAGTCTGCCCTGGCGTCCAGTGGCACGTGCACGTGCAGGCCCTTCCCACCGGTGGTCTTCAGGAACGTGGCAAGGCCGAGCTCGTCCTGGAGCAGTTCCCGCAGCATCAGCGCGGTGGACCGCACGTCGCCGAACCGGCCCGCATCGGGCGGGTCCAGGTCGAAGATCAGCTGGTCCGGGTTGCCGATCCGGCCCAGTCTGCTCAGGAAGGCGTGCAGTTCGATGCAGGCCTGGTTGGCCAGGTACACGATCGTGGCCGGCTTGTCGCAGATCACCTGGTGCAGCGAGCCGCCCTGCTTGCGGACCTCGGCACGGGTGATCCAGTCCGGAAAGTAGCCGGGGACGTTCTTCTGCATGATCCCCGCGGTCGTGATGCCGTCCGGGTAGCGCTGCATGGCGACCGGCCGGTCCCGCAGCCACGGCAGCATCGCCGCTGCCGCGCTCTGGTAGTAGGCCACCAGCTCACCCTTGGTGATGTCGTCACCCGGGAACAGCACCTTCCCGGTGTGGGACAGTTCGACGGTGATGCGGCCGGCTCGCACCGTAGCCGGGGTCATGGTTTCGTTCCCGGCTGTGGCCTCTCCCGGGTCACCGACGCCGGATCCTTGTCCCGCCGCAGGCCCTGATACCGCGGGTGGCGCAGCTGGCCGGCGGTGGTCCACTCGCTGAAGCCAACCTGCCCGACAAGCTGCGGCTCGACCCAGTGCACCCCTGACTTTGGCAGCAGGCCGCGCGCGAACGGGGGCTGGCGGCGTTCCAGCCCGGCGAGCGTGCGCTGGAGGCTGGCGAGTGTTGCCTCGTCGAAACCGGTGCCCACCTTGCCCGCGTAGGTGAGCCGACCCTTGTCGTCGTAGTAGCCGATCAGCAGGGCGCCCAGCCCGCGCCGGGAGCCCTGCGGATCGGTGTAGCCGCCGATGACGAACTCCTGGCTGTTCTCACATTTGAACTTGAGCCAGTCGCGCCCGCGCCCGGCCCGGTAGGGCGTGTCTGCCCGCTTGGCGATCAGGCCCTCCCAGCCGTTCCGGCATGCTTGCGCCCAGTACGCCTCGCCGTCCCGGTTGCGGTGGGTGGCGAAGCGCAGCGGCCCGGTGAAGCTGAGCAGGCTGCGCAGGATCCGCTTGCGGTCGCGCAGCGGCAACTGCCGGACGTCGCGGCCGTCGGCGTACAGCACGTCGAAGAGGTAGTAGTAGACCGGCACCCGGCGGCGCAGTTCGGCGTCCGGATGGTGCACCCCGAGCCGCTGCTGGAGCTTGGCGAAGCTGGTGGCCCGCCGCACGAACGCGACCACCTCGCCGTCGACGATGAAGCCGGTCGCGCGCTGGCCGGCCAGCGCCTGCTCGAGTTCTGGGTAGGTGCTGTTCACCTGCTGGCGATTGCGCGTCATCAGCTGCACCTGGCCGGCCCCGGAGTAAGCGAGGCACCGCTCGCCGTCGAACTTGCGCTCATATATCCACCCGGGGTCGGAAAACCTGTCGTGAGTGAGCGTGGCCAGTTCGGGTTCCAGCCAGGCCGGCAGCGTACTCGCGGCCGGGTTCTGCGCACCTGCCGTTATGCTCATGTGCCTTCTCCTCGGTGACGGCACCCGCTCCTCAGTCGATCACGTTGAACTTGTCCGGGTCGGGCCCGACGCGCTGGTTCTTGTTCAGCAAGGTGATGGCCTCCACGTCCGCGCCGGACAGTTCGAAGTCGAAGATGTCGATGTTCTCCCTGATCCGGGCCGGGGTGACCGACTTGGGGAAGATAATGTCGCCGCGCTCGATGTGCCAGCGCAGGACCACCTGGGCGGGGGTCTTGCCGGCGGCCCTGGCGATCGACCCGATCGCCGGATCTGTCAGCAGGCCGCGGCCGCGGGCCAGCGGTGACCACGCTTCGATAGCGATTTGATGCTCGGCGCAGAACGCCCGTACATCGTCCTGGGTCAGGTAGGGGTGGCACTCGATCTGGTCGACCGCTGGCGTTATCTCGCATTCGTTATGCAGGCGGCGCAGGTGGTGCGGCTGGAAGTTCGAGACGCCGATCGACCGTGCCCGGCCATCCCGGTAGAACTCCTCCAGCGCCTGCCAGGTCGACACATAGTCGCCGCCGTATCTGCCGGGCAGTGGCCAGTGGATGAGGAACAGGTCGAGATAGTCGAAGCCGAGCTTGTCCAGCGACCCGGCGAAGGCCCGGCGCGCGTCATCGGGGCGATGAGCATCGTTGCTCAGCTTGCTGGTGACGAACAGGTCGCCGCGATCCAGGCCGGATTTGGCGATGGCATCGGCGACCTCCCGCTCGTTGCCGTACATCTCGGCGGTATCGATGTGCCGGTAGCCCGCCTGCAGGGCCGTGGCGACGGCTTCGACGGTGTCCTGCGGCTTGACCAGGAAAACGCCGAAGCCGAACTGGGGGATGGTCCGGCCGTTGCTCAGCATGACGTCGGGTATGGCGGTCACGCGGTTCCTCCGGTGCTAGCTGGATGTCTCAGCACTCAATGCCCGTTGCTGGTGGCTTCATCCATGGGCCGCGCCTGTCACCGGGTGGCCGGGCGGCGGCGCCTGCGGGCTGGGGCGGTGGCGGCCGGGACGGCCGGGGTGAGGGGCAGCTGCGAGGGGGGCTTGACCTCTGCCAGCCGCAGGTAGGTCACCAGCCGTCCGCCCCGGGTGGCCAGGCCGGCCAGTACCTGCTGCAGTTCGGTCACGTCGCGGGCGACGACGGTGAGCAGGTAGTCGGTTTCGCCGGCCACGTTGTCGGCGGTGATGATGTGCGGTTGCGCCCGGATGTGGTCGTCGAAGATGCGGCTGGAACGAGGGTCGTGGTGAGAGAGGGTGGCGGTCACGTACAGCTGCAAAGGGAATCCGGCGGCCTCCGGGTCGAGCTGGGCGCTGATGATACGGATCACACCTGACTCCTTCAGCCAGCGGACACGGTGCAACGTGGCTGCGGGGGACAACCCGACCAGGCGGGCGAGCTCGAGGTTGGTGCGGTCGGCGTCAGCCTGCAGGGCGGTTAGCAATTGAATATCAATTTCGTCAAGTTGAACGGCCATAGAACAAAATCTTATACGTGCTAGGACCTGTAAGCTCAAATTTCTGGGCGGCCTGGCGGCACCATGAGTCCATGACCACTAACCGCCGCCGCGCCGTCGCAGCGCTCGCCGCCGCCGGGCTGGCCTGGGGCACCACCGTGCCGCTGTCCAAGCTGGCCCTGGCCTGGCTGGCGCCCGGCTGGCTCACCTTCGCCCGTTTCGGCCTGGCCGCCGTTGTGCTGCTGGCCGCTGCGTCACGTTCTGGCCTGCGCGCCGCGTGCACGCCGACGGTGCTGGCCTCGGGGGCGATTGGGTACGGCGGGTCGGTCCTCGTGCAGAACACCGGCATCACCCGGACCAGCGTCACGCATGCGGCCCTGCTGATCGGTGCGGCACCGGTCCTGATCGCGATCATCGCGGCGCTGTGGCACCGCACCGTGGCCCGCCCGGTGGCCTGGGCGGGGTTCGCGGTGTCGCTGGCGGGCATCGGCCTGATCACCGTCGGCCGCGGTGGTGGCGCGACCGCCGGCGGCGATGGCCTCGTGCTGGCTGCGCTGCTGCTGTCGGCTGCCTTCACCGTGGCGCAGGCCCGCGTGCTGGCTGGCCGTGACCCGGTTGCGGTCACCGCCATCCAGTTCCTGGGCGCTGCTCTGGCCGTGCTGCCTTTCTCGGTGACCGTCGAGGGCATGCCCCCGGCACCCCACGGCCCTGGCGCCGTTCTAGCTGCGGCCGCGCTGGCGCTCGGCGGCACCCTGCTGCCGTTCACGCTGTTCGCCTACGGGCAGAGCAGGATATCAGCCGAGGTGGCCGGTGCCTTTCTCAATCTCGAGCCGCTGGTCGGCGCGGCGACCGGCGCCATCGCCTTCGGCAACCCGGTCGGCCCGGTCCAGGTCACCGGGGGCGCGGCCATCATCGCGGGCATCGCCCTGAGCAGCCTCCCGCTGCTGGCCGGCCACCGGCGCCGGCCGCGCGAGCGCGGTGCAGCGCCGGCCGCCAGCGCGCGCCGCCCAGTCCCCGCCGCGGGCAAGTCCCGGCTGGCGGCACAGGCACCGGGCAGGCCCATCCGCACCGGCGCTGCCCGGTGCCCCGACCGGCGGCCCCAGGTCAGCGGCGGCAGCCGCCGGGACACCGCCGGACGTGGCGTCCGCAAGCCCGATCACCCGCCTGGGCGGCGCCAGATCGCCGGTCACGGCTCGCTGGCTGCCAGCCAGCGTTATCCGAACCGTGACGAGCGGCCCAGAAAGGCGCGGGGACGGTGCTCAGCGGGCGCATTGCCGTCTAGTCGCCCTGTCTGCCGGATCCGCGCAGCGTTTGCTGGGCCGAGGGCATTGCGGGCGGGTCCGGGGCGGATGACCCTGGCCCGGCGGGGGAGACGCGCATGTTGTACCGGTCGCACCACTGCTGCTGCCGCGGGTTAGGTTGGGACCGATGAGTGCCGGCCCGTATCCCGACCCACTGCGCCGCTTCCTCGCTCAGCTGGATGCCCTGCGGTCCGGCGGAGTGCCGGCCATGGACCAGGTGGGAAGGCTGCTGGTGGGGCTGGCCGCCGATGAGGAGTATTTCGCTCCTCTGGTTGCGCAGATGCCCGCCGAGTCGCCCGCTGTGCAGTGGCTGGCCCGGCCTGAGCGGGGTCCGCGCCTGGTGCTGGTCCACCGGCCCGAGGGGGCGTGATGGCTTATACCCTCTCCCACCGGTGCTGGGTCGCGATCGCCCCGGTGCGCGGGGTGGAGACTCATCAGCACTGGAACGCGGTCCGCCATGCTGGCGGCCGGGCCGACCTGAGCCTGGTCGGCGAGCGGGCCATGCGCCGGGGTGACGTGGTGACGCTAACCCCGCCGGATGATGTGCACAATCACGGTCACGTCCTGGGTACCGGCCCCAGCCCGTACTCGCTCATCCTGCTGGGTGATGACATGCTCCTGTTCGAGCGCGAGGAATACGACCCGGACCGCGGGACCTGGCGCGGGCTGGCGCCCGGTGACCCAGGCCGGTCGAACCGCTGATCAGCTGGTCGTGCAGTCCTCCGGGCCCGGCCCTGCCCGCCTCAGGATGTCTCGCTCGGTGCCAGCCTGCACGGCCGGCAGCGCCCGGCCACCGTGGTTATCCCCGAGGCTGGAAGCGCCTGGTCCACTGCGGGCCGATGGCGGCCCATCCTGTTTCCCAGGCTGTGAGCCGGCGCCGGTCGAGCATCCATCGCAGGGCCCGCCCTAGGCACCAGATCGCAATCCCCAGCGCGCATGTGGTGAGGACCGCGGCAGTGGCTTCTCGGGCCGCCAGTGTGGAGGGGCTCGGTGGCGGAGCGATCGGCGTGCCGGCCGCGTTCACCGAAAGCCGGACGGTGCTGCCTGCGGGCGGGCCGGTGCTGACGGGAATCCGGCCCACCCGGGCCTTG
>Ga0318552_10000175_pt1 | contig 17481 bp, 12 predicted proteins | sample GRESIP082b2f20_FD_203516 | JGI IMG/M metagenome (GOLD analysis project Ga0318552, IMG submission 203516) | Tropical soil microbial communities from Luquillo Experimental Forest, Puerto Rico - GRE.SIPMG.082b2f20 | ecosystem: Environmental > Terrestrial > Soil > Tropical forest > Bulk soil...
GTCGGCATCGCCCGGCGCATGAGCCTGACCGGGGATTACCTGTCCGCCACCGACGCGCTGCGTGCCGGCCTGGTCACCGAGGTGGTGCCGCACGACCAGCTGCTGTCCGCCGCCCGCCGGGTGGCTGCGTCCATCGTCGGCAACAATCAGAACGCGGTGCGGGCCTTGCTGGCGTCCTATCACCGGATCGACGACTCCCAGACCAGCGCCGGGCTGTGGCTCGAAGCCATGGCGGCCAGACAATTCCGCACCAGCGGCGACGACATCGCCGCCAATCGGGAAGCGGTGCTGCAACGCGGGCGGGCCCAAGTGCGATAACCAATAAGATCCAACCAACCGGCGGAAAGAGTCACCCAAGGGAGGAATCGCGATGCGTGCTGTCGTCGGCCTCACCATGCGGGTCCTCGGCGGCCTGGCCCTGGCGGCTTCCGCGATCGCGGCGCCCGGACCGCGGGCCGCCGCGCAGCCGCCACCAGGATTTCCCAATCTCGATGGTTTCACTTCTGTCCCGGCGGATGGCTATACCACGACAGCCGGCCCGGGCGCGCCCCCGCGGATCAGTTTTTCCGCCACGTCCACCCTGGTGTGCGACTTCTATGGCGGAACGGCGCCCCCGCCGCAACCGTCACAGGACATCAAGTGCAACGGAGACATGCCCGGAATTGACGACATTCCCTTCCCCGGTGGGGGTCATCCCAAACCGGGCAATTGCGTTGTGGGTGCGGTGAATTTCAAGGGACCCGGCTACGAATTGAGCCGCATGTCCTACGGCGGATGCGACGGCAGCGCGCCCACATTGCCGTCCGGCGGCAAACCGCTGGGCGCGGGCCAGAAGTTGTCGTACCTGAACGTGACATGCGCCGTCGGGGCCGACAATCTCGTCGCCTGCCTGGACACCACCAGCGGCGAGCACGGATTCGTCCTGCAGCGCTCGGGAAGCTGGGCGTTTTAGCCGAGGGCCGCGCGCAGCGACGACACGGCGTCGTCGATCGAGCCGGCGGTCGAGTAGCCGGCGGCCAGCCGGTGGCCACCACCGCCGAACGCGGACGCGACCGCCGCCAAATCCACGTCGGCCTTGGCCCGCATCGACACCGACCATTGGCGCGGTGCGACCTCCTTGAAGACCGCCGCTACCTCGGCCTGCTGCGTGGTGCGCACGATGTCGACGATGCTCTCCACTTCCTCGGGACGAGAACCGGTCAGGTCCCGATTCTCGACAACCGCATAGACCAGCCCGCGACCGCCGACGGCGTCCGGCAGCAGTTGCGAAGACCCGAGCACCCGCGACAGCAGCGGCAGCCACCCGAACGGATGGCTGTCCATCAGCGTCCGGCTGATCGCGGCGTTGTCGACGCCGATGTCGACCAGCCGGGCCGCAAGCCGAAGGGCGCGGGCGCTGGCCCAGCGGAACGAACCGGTGTCGGTCGTCAGGCCGGCGTAGATACAGTGCGCCACGTCGAGCTCGATCGGCTTGCCCCAGGTGTCGAGCATTTCGGCAACCATCATCGTGGTGGAATCCGCCGACACATCGATGAAGTTCGCGGTGCCGAACATCTCGTTGGATGCGTGGTGGTCGATGACGAGCAGCTGCCGGTCGGGAAGCGCCAAATCGCTCAACTCCCCCAGCCGCTTGAGGCTCGGAACGTCAACGGTCACAACCAGATCGACGTCGCGACGCATCGCATCCGGGTCGACCAGCAGATGGCAGCCGGGCAACGACGCCAGCGACTCCGGCAGGTCTGCCGGCGCGGCGAAACTGACCTCGACACCCTTGCCGCACTTGTCCAGCACCAGGGCCAGTGCCAGCCCCGCGCCAATGGTGTCGGCGTCGGGATGGACATGAGCGACCACGGCGATCGTCGCGGCGCGCGACAGCAACTCGACGGCGCCGAGGGCGTCGACGCGTGCCCCCACCCCCGGGGCACCGTCCAGCTCAGTCTCCGGGTCGATCGTCGTCATCGGTGTCCTCCGCGTCGAGCCCGTTCAGTGCCCCCGATCCCGGCCCGCGGTCACGGTATGGATCGGGCTCCCCTGCCGGCTTGGCTCCCGAGCGAACCCGCGCCACATCGGCGTCCGCGGCGCGGGCGCGGGCCAGGAGTTCGTCCATCCGCTGCACGTTGTCGGCGGTGGTGTCCCGGGTGAACGTCAGCGTGGGGGTGAAGCGCACACCGGTGCCGGCCCCGACCTTGGTGCGCAGCGTGCCTTTGGCCCGTTCCAGCGCGGCCGCGGCCGCCGAGTAGTCCGGCTCGTCGTCCAGCGTGGGCCCCATCACTGTGTAGAACACCGTCGCATCGTGCAGGTCGGCAGTCACCTTCGCGTCGACGATGGTCACCCCGTCCAGCCCCGGATCCTTGATCTCGAACTCGATCGCCGAGGCGACGATCGTGAAAATCCGTTTCGCCAGCCGGCGCGCCCTGGAGGGGTCGGCCATCAGGCGCGCTCCTTTTCGACGAGCTCGTAGGACTCGATGACGTCGCCCTCCTTGATGTCGGAGTAACCCAGCGTCATACCGCACTCAAAGCCCTCGCGGACCTCGGTCACGTCGTCCTTCTCCCGTCGCAACGACGTGATCGACAAGTTGTCGGCAACGACGATGTGGTCGCGCAACAGCCGGGCCTTCGCGTTGCGGCGCACGGTGCCGGAGGTGATCATGCAGCCGGCGATGACGCCGACCTTCGAGGAGCGGAACAGCGCACGGATCTCGGCACGACCGAGCTCGTTCTCCTCGTAGATCGGCTTGAGCATGCCGCGGAGGGCCTTTTCGATCTCGTCGATCGCCTGGTAGATGACCGAGTAGTAACGGATCTCGACGCCTTCGCGGTTCGCCAGCTCGGTCGCCTTGCCCTCGGAGCGCACGTTGAACCCGATGATGATCGCGTCGGAGGCGGACGCCAGGTTGACGTTGGTCTCGGTGATGCCGCCGACACCACGATCGATGACGCGCAGCGCCACCTCGTCGTCGACCTGTATTCCCATCAGGGCCTCTTCCAGCGCCTCGACCGTACCGGCGTTGTCGCCCTTGAGGATCAGGTTCAGCTGGCTGGTTTCCTTCAGCGCCGAGTCCAGGTCCTCCAGGCTGATCCGCTTGCGCGACCGCGCCGCCAGCGCGTTGCGCTTGCGGGCGCTGCGCCGGTCGGCGATCTGGCGGGCGATGCGGTCCTCGTCGACGACCAGGAAGTTGTCACCGGCGCCGGGAACCGAGGTGAAGCCGATGACCTGCACCGGCCGCGACGGCAGGGCCGCCTCGATGTCCTCGCCGTGTTCGTCGACCATGCGGCGGACGCGACCGTAGGCGTCCCCGGCCACCACCGAGTCGCCGACGTGCAGCGTGCCGCGTTGAATCAACACGGTGGCCACCGGGCCGCGACCGCGGTCCAGGTGCGCCTCGATCGCCACACCCTGGGCCTCCATGTCGGGGTTGGCCCGCAGGTCCAGCGCCGCGTCCGCGGTCAGCACCACCGCCTCGAGCAGCGCCTCGATGTTGGTGCCCTGCTTGGCGGAAATGTCGACGAACATCGTGTCGCCGCCGAAATCCTCTGCCACCAAACCGAATTCGGTGAGCTGGCCGCGGATCTTGGCCGGGTCGGCACCCTCCTTGTCGATCTTGTTCACCGCCACCACGATCGGCACATCGGCGGCCTGCGCATGGTTGACGGCCTCCACCGTCTGCGGCATCACGCCGTCGTCGGCCGCGACCACCAGGACGGCGATGTCGGTGGCCTTGGCACCGCGGGCACGCATAGCGGTGAACGCCTCGTGGCCCGGGGTGTCGATGAAGGTGATCAGCCGCTCGTCGCCGTCCAGGTCGACCCCGACCTGGTAGGCGCCGATGTGCTGGGTGATGCCGCCGGCCTCTTCCTCGCGGACGTTGGCCTTTCGGATGGTGTCCAGCAGTCGGGTCTTACCGTGGTCGACGTGGCCCATCACGGTCACGACCGGCGGGCGGGTCTGCAGGTCTTCCTCGCTGCCCTCGTCTTCGCCGTAGGTTAGGTCGAAGGATTCCAGCAGCTCGCGGTCCTCGTCCTCGGGGCTGACGACCTGGACGTTGTAGTTCATCTCGCCGCCCAGGAGTTCGAGCGTCTCGTCGCCGACCGATTGGGTGGCGGTCACCATCTCGCCGAGATTGAACAGCGCCTGCACCAGCGCCGCGGGGTTGGCATCGATCTTTTCGGCGAAGTCCGACAGCGATGCGCCACGGGCCAACCGGATCGTCTCGCCGTTGCCGTGCGGTAACCGAACGCCGCCGACGACCGGCGCCTGCATCGAGTCGTATTCCTGGCGCTTCTGCCGCTTTGACTTGCGGCCGCGCCGGGGCGCACCTCCGGGACGGCCGAACGCGCCGGCGGCACCGCCGCGCTGGCCGGGACGGCCACCACCGCCGCCACCACCGGGGCCGCCGCCGGGGCCGCCTGGTCGGCCGCGGAAGCCGCCGGGCGCGGCGCCCACACCGCCCGGACCGCCGCGGTAGTTACCGCCACCGGAGTCGGAGCGGCCGCCGGGACCACCGGGCCGGCCGCCGCCGGGGCGGGGCGCTCCCGAGCGCGCGGGCCGGGCCTGTCCACCGGCACCGCCGGGACGGGGTGGCATGCTGCCCGGCGAAGCGCCCGGGCGCGGCGCTCCCGGCCTGGCCGCCCCGGGACGGGGCGCCTGCGGACGCGGGATGGGCCGGTCGACGGGCTGCGCCGACGAGAATGGGTTGTTGCCGACGCGCGGGGTGCGGACACCCGGCTTCGGCATCGGTCCGGGACGCGGGCCCGGTGTCATGCCGGGGTGCGGGGCCGGTTGGCCGGCGGGCTGTCCGGGGGCCGGGCCTCCCGGCTGCCCGGGCGGCGGCGCCGACGGCCGTCCGGGTGCCGGCGCCGGCGGCGCGGGCGCTTCCGTGGCCGCCACCGGGGACGGCGGGGCGGCGGCGGTTGCCGTCGCGCCGGTGTCGGCGGCCGCGGCAGGGGCGCTGGCCGGTGCGCCGTTGCCGGTGGCCTTGCTGATCGCCTTGTCGAGGGCTTTGTCGAGTGACTTGTCGGGAGCCTTGCCCGCCGCCTTCGCGGGGGCCGGCTTGCTGCCGCCAAAGGACTCGCGCAGCCGGCGAGCGACCGGCGCCTCTACCGTCGACGATGCGGATTTGACGAATTCGCCCTGTTCGTTCAGCCGGGCGAGAACTTCCTTGCTGGTAACACCGAGTTCCTTTGCCAACTCGTGTACGCGGGCCTTGCCTGCCACTACATCTCCTGTCTATGAGGCGACAGCAGTGGGCCGCGCCTCGGGTTTAGCTATGACGCATTGTCATCGGGGCTTCACGGTGTGCTCATGTTCTTTGCTACCTGTTCTGTTGCCGTGAGGATCGGGCGCGCCTAGGGACTCTAGGTGCTCGACCACCGCGGATGTGTCCGGTGAACCGGCGATGCGCAACGCTTTGGTGAAAGCCCGCCGCCGAATCGCCTGTTGCGCGCACTGCAGTACGGGATGCAGCCACGCACCCCGCCCCGGCAGGTTACTCCCTGTGTCAACGACCACGGCGTATTCGCCGTTCCCGCTCGGCACAGCCACCACTCGAAGCAGTTCGACGGCCAACCCTCGCTTCCGGCACCCCACACACGTCCGCACCGGGGCCGAAAGCTCGCGCTGGATCACGGCTCAGTCTAGCGTCACTTCACCGGAGGTCAGAACCACCCGCAGTCGCCGCCGTCAGCGGGCTGCCAACGTGAGGATCTGCCCGGCGAGCAGCCTTATTCCATCCGGAAATTCGATGCCTGAACTGGCGCACCGGGTGGGCACGGCCGTTCCGTCGACGGATGCGTCGTACTCGGCCGCGCCGCCGACGACCGTGAGCCGGCGCGCGTCGAGTCGCCCGCGCGTGCAGCGCAGGACGAGCTCGTTCCCTTCCCGCGACCACAGGCCCCACCCGGAGCCGGCGAGGAAGGGCACTGTGGTCTCCGGGCGGTCGAAGGTGTACGCGCCGGCCGGGCCGTCGTGGGCGAACCCGGCGAGCGCCTGCAGGGCCGACCAGCCGGCCAGCGACCGCGCGTAGTGGTCGCCGCACTCGATCTCGTTGAACGGGTTGCGTCGCCGCCCGTCATAGCGCGCCCACACGGCGTCCAGGACGGCCCGGCCCTCTTGATGCAGGCCCTCGCGCCAGCAGTGCGCGGCCACCTGGTACTCCGAGCCGGTCCACACCTCGTCGGCGTAGCGGATCGGCACCGCGGGCCGGCCGCCGTGCGGCCAGGTGCACACCAGCAGTCCCGCGTCGTCACCGTCGGCGAACACCCGGTACGGGTGGGTGAAGTCGCGGAACCCGCGACGCAGGTTGTGCCGCACCACGGCGGCCAGCGCAGTGCGCACGTGCTCGGCGGGCAGCAGGTAGCCGAGGTCGAGCTGGTGCGCCCACCACTGCCCGATCAGCTGGTCGGCCAGGCACCCGTCGCCCCACTGGTAGTCGGGCCACAAGTCGGGATCGTCGCCTGGCAGCAGCCGCTGCACGTAGTACTCGCCGGTGAACAGCGCCGCGTCATAGGACTCGCTGGCCGTCGAGAAGGTGGTCCGGTACGCCGCCGCCGCGCCACCGTCGTCGACGAGCATGGCCATGCGTTCGGCGGCACGCAGCGCGGCCAGCCACAGGGTTCCCATGAACGGGTTGGGCCCGGTGAGGTCGATGTCGTGGGTGCTGGGCTGGACGCCGGTGAGCATCCCGGTGCCGTCGACATTCCAGGTGCGGTCGACGTGGCTCAGCAGGCGGGTGAGGTGGGGCCAGTACCGGCGCAGCCAGTCGATACCTGCGCCCGCGCGATATTCGCGGTAGGTCTTTAGGACGGTGCCGAGCATGCCGTCCAGCGCCGGCTGGTCGGGGCCGCCGATCGGCTCGCCCCGCAGCTGCGGCAGGTAAGTCGGCGCGATCACCCGGTGCGGTATGTACCCGGCGGGGGCCTGCATGATCTCGAGCTCGGTCTCACGCATGCTCCGTTCCAGCTCGGGAAACGCCGCCGCGAGCGCCTGCGCGTAGTTCCAGACGTGGGTGCAGTTGAGCGGGCAGGAACCGCCGTAGGACCCCGACCACATCGCCGTCGAGGCGCCCAGCACCCCCTCGAAGGCGAAGAACCGCGCGTCTGCGGCGCGGAAACAGGTGGGGCTGCGCACGGTCGCGAGCTGCGCTGCGAAGTGGGTGACCGCGGCGTCGTCCAGGCCGGAGCCGGCCAGCGTGGAAGTCCACGCGCCGGTGGCCTCGCGCAGCGCGGACCAATCTCGGCGCAGCCGCTCGAACACGTCCTGGGCGTCGGCGTAGCGGGTGGCGTAGTGGTTGCCCAGCCAGAACCGGGACCGACCCCACTCGGGGCGGTCGGGGCCGAGCTGTTCGAAGTTGACGTACCGATTGGGGAAATACCAGGTCAGCGCGACCCGGACCGTCCGCCGCTGGCCGGGCTGCAGCAGGAACGGAACGCCAAGGCCGGCGTTCCAGGTACTGCCCTGCGGGCTGGCACCGGTCGCCGACTGCGGGGCATGCCGCTGCGGGTCGGCAACGCTCGCCGCGAGGGCCAGCCGCGGCGTGCCGCTGGCCAGCGCCCGCGAGCGCAGGAAGGCGACGAACCCGTCCGGGTGCCGCCACCGGGTCAGGGCGGCGGCCCGCGGGTCGTCCGCGGCGAGCACCATCTGCCCGGCACCGGGGTCGTCGTCGGGCAGCGCGCCGTTCTCCAGCACCACGGTCGTCCAGCCCTCGCGACGCAGCACCCGGTTGGTGTTGCCGCCGTACCCGGGCGCGTGGACGCCGTCGATCGGGCTGATGCCATCCCAGCCGACCGCGTTTTGCACGGTGGCGCCCAGCGTTCCATGCACCGGGTGTTCGCCATCGTTGATCAGCAGGAACGTGAAAAGCGCCGCCGGAATGGAGCTGGCATCGACGTCCAGCGGCACCAGCGGGTTGAACGCCTCCATCGCGACGTGCAGGGGAAAAGCCGGGTCGAGGTAGCGCACCCGCGCGATCGGGTAGGTGCCGCAGAAGGTGGTGCGGGCCACCCCGGGATGCCGGCTCAGCAGGTCGCGTTGCCAATCCGGCGCCACGTCGTCGGTGACCAGCGGGGTGCCGGTGGACTCTCGCGGCGGCGCCTGCAGGATGCGCACCTCGTCCAGCGGCGGCTCCCACCGGCTGACGCGGAGCGCGAAGAACGACCCCGGTAGCGCGCCGGCGTGGTTGCCGATGTTGTGCAACTGCCACTGCCGCAGGCCGCCGTCGGCGCAGATGGCCAGGTTCCCGGTGCCGATACCGCCGAGCGGCATGGCCAGGTGACCGAACTCGGCGCCGTCGCACTCGGCAGCGCGTATGTCGTCGGGCCAGGTCACGTTGGCGGGTGGGTGGGCTCGCCGCCCACCTCCAGGTCGTCGGCGCTGGGCAGCGGCGGGCGCGGGACGGACGGGCGGTCGAGGTAGAAGACCGCGGTGGAGGCGATGTCGTCCTGCAGTGGCTGGTACCGGTGCCGCGACGTCCATCCGAGGGCCTGGATGTCCACTCGCAGGTCGGCGTGGAAGTGGATCGGGTCCAGCAGATGCCAGCGGTACATGCCGAACCGCTGCTGGCTGCGGTACAGACCGTCCGGGCGGATGACCTGGTGCAGCCCGAGGAACGGCGTCGAGTAGGTGGTGTACCCCCGCCCCGGGACGTCGAAGTTCCACGCGCCGCCGAAGTAGTCCTCGGTGCCGGTGCCACAGATCGTGGGGAACTCCTCGTCGCCGTCGAGGTAGAACTTGACCTCGCCCTCGCCCCACCAGCCGGGGCGGTTGACGCCCCAGGCGAGGTACGTGCCGACGTACTTGCCGGTTCCGCTCACCCGGTCGAGGATCGGGTGCGCGCTGCCGGCGGCCAGCGGGTTGCTGCGGTGGAACTGGCTGTGCAGGTACCCATCGCCGGCCCCGCCGGCCGTCAAGTCGACGTCGATCTCGTAGCTGACCTGGTAGTAGACGGTGGCGGTGTGCGGCGCGCGGTTCTCCAGCGTCAGCCGGGCGTGCCGCGGCACCGGCATCGGCCAGTAGCTGTTGAAGCCGCCGTACGGGTTGGCCGCCACCGGCACGGAGGAGAGCTGGGCGAACTCACACCAGCCCTGGCCGAAGAAGTCGCCGACCGGGACCTCGATTGCGGGCTCGCCCGCGCCGTCCCAGCAGGCGCGCAGGATGAGGCTGCGCCAGTTACCGGGGTGCGTGGTCAGCCAGATGTGCGTGATGAGCGCCGGTCCGTCGATGGCGGCCAGCTCGAACGTGCTGTGCCCGTCGATGTGGACGCTGGGCGAGATCTTCCAGCCCGTGCCGAGGTGTGCCGCGGCGGCCGCGCCGGTGCCTTCGGTGGCGCGCGCGCCGCCGCCCTTGGCCCCGCCGAAGTTCTCCGGGCTGATCGAGCGCGATTGCGCGCCGCTCAGCCGGGCCAGGGATCGCAGGTCGATCATGCCGTGCCACCGCCGATCGCAGCGCGCCCCATGACGACCAGCATGCATGATCGGTGTCATCATCGGGATGCAACTGCGCGAAGGGAGGTCCGCCCATGCGCAGCGCGGCGACGATCGCCCGCGTGAGGCGATTAGCTCTTGCAGCCGTGGCCCTGGCGCTGGTCGTCTACCTGTCCATGCTGGCGGTGCGACCATCCGCCTCGAGCGTGCTGCCAACCTGGCTGAGGTGGTTCGGCCAGCCGGGATCGTGGCCGACGATGGTGATCGTCGTTGTAGTGCTGATCGCGCTGTGCGTGTTCGACTTTCGTTCGCGGACCACCCACCAGACGCGAAACGTTCCCATCACCGTCATCGCCGGCCTCGCCGGCACGGCTGCGGTACTGGGCTTGAGCTCCTACTGGAATTGCCACGACGCCACCGATCCGCCCCTCTTTACGCCGGTGATATTGACGGGGTCGATGTTCTGGGGCGGTATGAGCGACGTGCAAGTTGGCGGCCGTACTTGCCCGGACCCAACCCCTATCGCGCTCGAGGTGGCACGGCTGACGGCGCTGGGGGCGATTTTCACCGGGATGTTCGGCGTCGTCATCGCGGTGTTCCGGTCACAGCTCGACCGGCTCCGGGTCAGCCTTGCCCACACCGTCACCGCCGTCGTCGGCATCGACGAGGACACCCGGTCAATGATCGGCGCGGTCGCGCGGACGATGGACCGGCACAGCACGCTGGTCGTCATCACCGGCGGCTCCGACGAACCCAGCGAGCGGGAAGCCCACCTCCAGCGTGCCCGCGTGTTGTCGGTGGACTTCAACCAACCGGCGACCCTCGAATCCTTGTCACTGTGGCGCAATCTCGAGCGGCTTTACTTCATGTCGGCAGATCCGTCGACCAACCTGGCTTAGCTGGACGTGATCACGCGTCGACTATCCGCAGTGGGCAGCGGGCGGCGGTTACCCCTCATCATGCGCATCGACGATCCGTGGCAAGCCGAGGGGTGGCGGGCCCGGTACTTCGGTGGATCTGACACCAGATGGGCGGCCGACGCCGTCGGCAAGTACGAAACGACCGCTCGATGGCTGCTCGACGGCATCATCGCGGCGAGGACGGTACGGCGGGTATTCGTCTGCGGCACATCGACGTTGACGTTAGCGCTGTGTGCCGACCTGACCCGTCGCCAACTGGAACACGACTACTACGCCGAGCCCGGCGCGGCGGCACTGCCGGCACTCACACTTGTCGGCGAGGACGCCAACGAATGCCGGCGGGATCATGAGTTTCACCGCCGGCAGATCGGATTCGTGCCCAGCGGGCCAATCATCGATGCCGCGCCCGAGGCACCGAGCGTGCAGACGTTGACGCGCCTGATCGCCGATGAAGACGCGGAAGCCTGTGCCGCGATATTCGTCGACGACCCCGCCCATCGAGTGGCCGGTGGCCTGGCGCCCGGGACCAGGCTGGCCGCCCGTTTTCCCACCATGCCCGTGTACAGCTGGGATCGCGACGCCCAAACGGCCGACGACCGGTTGCCGGTCGTTGGCCAGCTGCGGACATACCGCCCGAGGCTGGAGACACCCGAGGGGCAAGCCCAGGATGCTTGGGAACGGGCGGCCAGACTGATCCACGAGCGCTACGTCGCCACGATCGGCCCGGGGGCACGCCAATCTCCGGCGACGTTGCCGTGGGCCCAACTCGACGAGTTCTACCGGGGCTCCAATCGACGCCAGGTGCGCAACGCCCTATGGATGGTCGAACAGATCGCCGTGCACACCTGGAACACCTGGGACAGCCCGCCGACGCCGCTCGTCGCCCGCGACATGGCCGGACGGACGCCGCTGGAACAGCTTGCGCAGATGGGTTTCGACCGCGACACCGCTTTGAAAATGGCACAGGCGGAACACGAGGACTGGCGCCGCTACTACCGCCGCGCGGGCTGGAAGTACGGTCCGGCACGCGACGACGCGCGCCGGATCCACGACAAGCTCGTCGACTGGTCGGTGATCGAAGGCAATCCGGAACTGCTCAGGGCCTCCGTGACCAGTCTGGCGACCACGTTGTGGAGCCTCCGTCAGCTCGGCTATCGGTCACGTCCGGTGTGGCAACCATTCACTCGGGTCGGGGCGGTGACCGCCGAACAGCGAAGCGAGCCCTGGACGTGGACGTCGCGGGCGGGAGACACGATGCGGGCCGACGCCGGCGACTGGGCGGTCTGGGAGGACGGGGATAGTTGGTCGGTGCGCGACGGCATTTTCCAGGCCACCTACGAGTACGTCGACGGAAGCCAATGGCGAAGGCGCGGAGAGGTTCTCGCCCGACCCGCGCGGCCGGGCGAAACGCTCGACACCCTGGAGGGCCCCGCGACTGCGGCGGACGGTGACTGGGTGGTGCGAGGCGCCGACGGCGAGCAATGGCCGGTTCCCGGCGATGAATTTGCCCAGCGGTACGCCGAAGTTCGCCCTACAGGGTCCGGCTAACGGTCGTGTGCCATCCCGTGCGTGGCCCCGTGCTCTGGTTGGCTCTCCGAATGCCCCGGTGAATCCCCGCGAATGTCGATGCGCCACCCCGTGAGCCGGGCGGCCAGCCGGGCGTTCTGGCCCTCCTTGCCGATGGCCAGCGACAACTGGAAGTCGGGGACGACCACGCGGGCGGCCCGGGCGGACTGGTCGATCACCGACACGGAGACCACCTTCGCGGGCGACAGCGCGTTGGCGACGAAGCGGGCCGGGTCTTCGTCGTAGTCGATGATGTCGATCTTCTCCCCGGACAGCTCGCTCATCACGTTGCGGACCCGCTGCCCCATCGGACCGATGCAGGCACCCTTGGCGTTCAGCCCGGGAACGTTCGACTTCACCGCGATCTTGGAGCGATGGCCGGCCTCGCGGGCGACCGCCACGATCTCGACCGACCCGTCGGCGATCTCGGGGACTTCCAGCGAGAACAGCTTGCGGACCAGGTTGGGATGGGTACGGGACAGCGTGATCACCGGCTCACGGGACCCGCGCGTCACACCCACCACGTAGCAGCGCACCCGGTTGCCGTGCTCGTAGCTCTCGCCGGGAACCTGTTCGGCCGCCGGGATCACGCCCTCGGAGGCCTTGGTCTCGGTGCCCATCCGGACGACGACCAACCCGCGGGCGTTCGCCCGGCTGTCGCGCTGAATCACGCCCCCGACGATCTCCCCCTCGCGGGTGGAGAACTCGCCGTAGGTCCGCTCGTTTTCGGCGTCCCGGAATCGCTGCAGCATCACCTGGCGTGCGGTCGTCGCGGCGATGCGACCAAAGCCCTCGGGAGTGTCATCCCATTCGCTGATGACGTTGCCGTCCTCGTCGACCTCGCGGGCGAGCACGCGAACGACACCCGTCTTGCGGTCGATCTCGATGCGCGCGTCCATCTGGTGGCCCTGGGTGTGCCGGTAGGCGGTGAGCAGCGCGGATTTGATCGTCTCGAGCAGTTCACTGACCGAGATGCCCCGATCCACCTCGATGGCATGCAGCGCGGCCATGTCGATGTTCATGTTCCGGCCTCCGTCCTGTCGGCCCGACCCCTGGTCACCCCGGTCGCCAGTTCCAGCTCGGTCTGGGATGGCGGTGAAAACTCCACCTGGACAACGGCTTTGACGACTTCGGCGAGCGGGATCTCGCGCACCGTCCACTCTCGGCCGGCGCGAACCACCAGCGCGATCGTGTGCTCGCGCGTCTCGCCCACGCGGCCGGTCAGCTGCGATCCGTCCGACAACGCGATTTCGACCTTGCGGCCACGGGCGCGGCGGAAGTGCTTCTCGCTGGTCAGCGGGCGGTCCACGCCGGGCGAACTGACCTCGAGCACATAGCGGTCCCGGACGCGGTCCAGGTCATCCAGCAAAGCCGAGGCCGAACGCGACAGCGTGGCAATCGTGTCGAGGTCGAGGGGGTCGTCGCCGTCGGCGATCACCGTGATCCGCGGCGGGCGCGCCCGGCCGTCGATGACCACGTCTTCGATTTCATAACCAGCGCGCGCGAACTCACCACCGAGTAGCTCGATCACCTGCGTCGGCGACGGTAGCCCGGTGGTCACGGCGAGCTCCTCATCTTGAGTTGTCCGGTCATCAGGCGGGTGTCCCCGCCCGATGAACTTCCGGGCGGCTTCCGTCTCCCGACGGAACGCACCCGCTTTCGTTCCGCGAGAGCCAGCTACCAACGATACGCCAGGAATCGCCGAGGACGGCACGTTCGCCGCGTGCACGTCAAGGTCCTCGCACCTGCCTGTCTCCGTGCCAATGGCAGGATGTTGCTGTGCCTAGCGCAGTGCCCGTCACCAGCAGGCGGGGTGTGCTCACTGCTGGCGCCGCTCTCGCTGTGCTCGGAGTCGTCGGATCCGCCTGCGGCGCTTCCCCGCCCAAGACGGCCACCGTCGAAGACCTGCTGGAGCCCCTGGACCAGGCCCGGAAAGACAGTGCACTGGCGGGTGCCGCCGCCGCGGCCGTCGGTAACCCACCTCAGGTCGCCGCCGCGCTGACGGTGGTCGCCACCCAACGCGCCGCCCACGCCCGCGCCCTGTCCACGGAAATCTCCCGGGCGGCCGGCAAGCTCACGTCTTCGACGAGTTCGTCGAGCGAAACCACCAGCCCCAGCCCGGCCGAACCGGCGGGCCCGCCACCGCCGCCACCGCCCATCTCCGACGTAATCAACTCGCTGCGCGCATCGGCCGAGAGCGCCAGCCGCCTGGTGGCCACCGAGTCGGGCTACCGAGCGGGGCTGCTGGCGTCCATCGCCGCCTCCTGCACGGCGTCCTACCAGGTTGCGCTGGTGCCGGGGGGGCCGTCGATATGACCTCCGGCAAGGACGCCGACGACACGGCGCTGTGCGACGCGCTGGCCATCGAACATTCGACCATTTACGGCTACGGAATCGTGTCCGCGATGTCGCCCCCCAGCGTCAACGGCATGGTGGTGGAGGCCCTGGCGCAGCACCGCCAGCGCCGCGACGACGTCATCGCCATGCTGGCCGCCCGCAAGGTCAACGTCCCGCTCGCCGCCACCGGCTACCAGTTGCCCCTACTGGTGGCCAGCCCCGCCGACGCGGCGCGGCTGGCGGTGCGGATGGAGAACGACGGCGCGACGGCTTGGCGCGCCGTCATCGAGCACGCCGACACGGCGGATGACCGCGCGTTCGCGTCGACGGCACTGACGCAAAGCACGGTCATGGCCGCCAGATGGAACCGGCTGCTGGGGGCCTGGCCAATCACGACGAGCTTCCCGGGCGGCAACGAGTAGCCGGCTAGCCGTTCAGGGCCGCCGCGATGTCGCTGGCCAGCGAGGCGCCAACGGTCAGCTCGCGAGTCTGTCCGCCGAAGCGGTCGCGCAGCTCGACCACGCCGTCCGCCCACCCCCGACCCACGACGACGATCCACGGCACGCCCAGCAGCTCGGCGTCCTTGAACTTCACCCCGGGCGACGCCTGGCGGTCGTCGAGCAGCACCTCGACGCCCAGCCGATCCAGGTCGGCGGCCAGTGTGGTGGCTCCGGCGCGCGCCTCCGCGTCCTTGTTGGCGATCACCAGATGAACGTCGAACGGCGCGACCGCCGACGGCCAGCGCAAGCCCAGTTCGTCGTGGTGCTGCTCGGCGATGACAGCCACCATCCGCGACACCCCGAGGCCGTAGGAGCCCATGGTCAGCCGCACCGGCTTGCCGTCCTCGCCGAGCACGTCGACGGTGAACGCGTCGGTGTATTTGCGGCCGAGCTGGAAGATGTGGCCGACCTCGATTCCGCGTGCCGATATCAGCGGGCCGGCGCCGTCCGGAGACGGATCGCCGTCGCGCACTTCGGCGGCCTCGATGGTGCCGTCGGTGGTGAAATCCCGACCGGCCACCAGCCCGACGACGTGGCGGCCGGGCTGGTCGGCCCCGGTGATCCAGCTGGTGCCGTCGACCACCCTCGGGTCCACCAGGTAACGAACGCCGTTGTCGCGCAACGCCTTCGGCCCGATGTAGCCTTTCACCAAAAACGAATACCGGGCGAAATCGGCGTCGTCGAGCAGCGCGTAGTCGGCCGGTTCCAGCGCCGCGCCCAGTCGCTTTTCGTCGACCTCGCGGTCGCCCGGCACCCCGATGGCCAGCAGCTCCCAGTCCCCGCCGGGCTGGCGGACCTTGAGCAGGACGTTTTTCAAGGTGTCGGCGGCGGTGACGGTGCGGCCCAGGTCGGCCCCGTTGGCCCAGTCCACCAGGGTGGCGATCGTCGGGGTGTCGCCGGTGTCATGGACCACCGCCTCGGGCTGCCCGTCGATGGGCAGCGCTTCGGGGCGTGCGGTGACGATTGCCTCGACGTTGGCCGCATAGCCGGACTCCAGGCAGCGCACGAAGGTGTCCTCACCGATCGGACTCTCGGCCAGAAACTCCTCGGAAGCGCTGCCGCCCATCGGTCCCGACACCGCGGACACGATGACGTAGCGCACCTTGAGCCGGTCGAAGATGCGTTGATAGGCCTCCCGATGCGCGTGGTAGGCGGCCTTGAGCCCGGCGTCGTCGATGTCGAACGAGTAGGAGTCCTTCATGACGAATTCCCGGACACGCAGGATGCCGGCCCGCGGCCGCGCCTCGTCGCGGTATTTGTTCTGGATTTGGAACAGCAGCAGTGGAAAGTCTTTGTACGAGCTGTATTCGCCCTTGACGGTCAGGGCGAAGAGCTCCTCGTGGGTCGGGCCCAGCAGGTAGTCGTTGCCGCGGCGGTCCTGAAGCCGAAACACCCCGTCGCCATATTCGGTCCAGCGGTTCGTCGCCTCATACGGGGCGCGCGGCAGCAGAGCCGGGAACAGAATCTCCTGCCCGCCGATGGCGTTCATCTCGTCGCGGACGATTCCCTCGATCTTGCGCAGCACCCGCAGCCCCAGTGGCAGCCAGCTGTACAGCCCCGGCCCGATGGGCCGGACGTATCCGGCCCGGATCAGCAGTTTGTGGCTGGGCACTTCGGCGTCGGCGGGATCATCACGCAGGGTGCGCAGGAACAGCTCGGACATCCGGGTGATCACAGCGGGCAAGCCTAGCCAGTGCGCGTGCCCGCCGAAAATCGCCGCGTCTGGCCCTTGGCGAGTTAGATCTCGCCGGAGTCGATCGCGTCCTTGACTTCCTGGGCGTGGGCAACCTGCTCCGGGGTGTACCGGATGAACAGCGCCGCACCGCCGACGATGACGGCCGCTCCGGCGACCCACAGTAGGCCGTAGGTGTAGCCGTGGTCGAGCGCCCGCAACTGGGCATCGTTCATGAACTTCACCGGGCCGTTGGTACCGCCCAGGTACATCGTGCGCGAGGTGATCACGGCCTGGATGACGGCCAGCACCAGCGGCCCGCCCAGGCTCTGCAGCATGAGCGCAATCGCCGACACCGGGCCGATCTGGTCGAAACCGACGCCGGCGATCGCCGACAGCGTCAGCGGGACGACGGCCATGCCGATGCCGATCCCGCCCACGACAATCGGCGCCACCAAGTTCGGGAAGTACGACACGCCGCGATGCATGAAGAACCCGCCGTAGATCATCGCGAGAAACAGCAGGTATCCGCCGCCGATCGTCAACACCCGCGGCGAAAACCGCGACACCAGCTGTGAGGAGACGCCCAGACCGACGCCCATCGCGATCACGAACGGGATGAAGCCGACGCCGGCGCGCAGCGCGCTGTAGCCCAGGATGTCCTGCACGTATAGGCCGATGCACACCGTCAGGCTGAACATGACGCCGCCGGCCAGGAAGATCGCGATGAACGTGACCAGCCGGTTGCGGTCGCGGAACAAGTCGAACGGCACGACGGGGTTTTCGGCGGTGCGCTCCACCACGACGAACGCGAGCGCGGCCGCCAACGCCACCGCACCCGAGCCGATGGTGGTGACCGAGATCCAGCCCTTTTCGGGGCCCATCGAGAAGGCGAACACGGCCGCGGTGCAGGCCAGCGTGGCCAGGACGGCGCCCGTCGCGTCGAGCTTCATCCGCTCCCTGTTGGTCTCCCGCAGCGCGGTCCGGGCCAGGTAGAGCATCACCAGCCCGATCGGCAGGTTGACCAGGAACGCCCACCGCCACGAGAACTCGGTCAGCGCCCCACC
>Ga0318552_10000184_pt1 | contig 17256 bp, 17 predicted proteins | sample GRESIP082b2f20_FD_203516 | JGI IMG/M metagenome (GOLD analysis project Ga0318552, IMG submission 203516) | Tropical soil microbial communities from Luquillo Experimental Forest, Puerto Rico - GRE.SIPMG.082b2f20 | ecosystem: Environmental > Terrestrial > Soil > Tropical forest > Bulk soil...
GTCATCCTCGCTGCTCAGCTCGATCGATGCCCAGCTTGCTGCCCAGCTCAGCGCGGCCAGCCGCTATCTCGCCACGGCGCCGGCCGGAGGCAGCCCGGTGCCGGGCGAGTACGTCGTCCAGGTCATCGACCGCTCCGGCCGGGTCCGCGGGGCCAGCGCGGACGTCGGCCTGACCCCGATGCTCACCGCGGCCCAGCTCGCCCGGGCCCGCGGTCACAGCATCGTTCTCACCACCACCGATGAGGGCGAGCAGGAACGCCTGATGGCCGGGCCGCTGGCCGGCACGCCGGCCCGCCCCGGCTGGGTTGCCGTCGCCGGGGTCTCCCTCGAGGCGTACAACGGCACGCTGAGCGACGTGACCCGCAGCCTGATCATCGCCGGGATCGTGCTGGTCGCCGCCGCCGGGCTCGGTGCCTACGGGCTGGCCCGCGCCGCCCTCTCCCCGGTCGAGCGGCTGCGGCGGGAGGTGGCCGCGCTGTCCGAGCGGGACCCGGCGCCCGGCGTACGGGTCCCGCACACGCGGGACGAGATCGCGGCGCTGGCCACGACCATGAACGACCTGCTGGGCAGGCTTCGCAGCGCGCTCGAGCGGCAGCGCGCGCTGGTGGCCGACGCCAGTCACGAGCTGCGCACCCCGTTCGCGGTGCTGCGCGGCGAGCTCGAGCTGGCCGGCCGGCCCGGCCGGAGCCGGGAGGAACTGGCCGAGGCGGTGGCGCACGCCGCCGACGAAGCGGGCCGGCTGGCCCGGATCACCGACCAGCTGCTCTTCCTGGCCCGCAGTGACGAGGACCGGACGGATCCGCAACGGGAGCGGACGAAGGTCCGGCCGCTGCTGGCCGGCAGCGCGGATCAGGCGGCCGTCCGCGCGACCGCGGCCGGCGTGTCGTGCGACGTGGACGCGCCCGCCGAGCTGACCGCGACCATGGACCCGGACCGGATCCGTGAGGCCGTCGACAACCTGGTCGACAACGCGCTCAGGTTCGCGCCCCGTGGGACGGCGATTCACATCTGCGCTCGCGCCGCCGACCGCGATCTCGTCATCGAGGTCCGCGACTCCGGCCCCGGATTCCCGCCCGACTTCCTGCCGCACGCCTTCGAGCGCTTCCGGCGCCCGGACTCCGGACGGGCCAGGTCCGACGGCGGCGCCGGCCTGGGGCTGGCCATCGTCAGCGCCATCGCGCAGGCTCACGGCGGCCGTGCCGTGGCCCGCAACCAGCCCGGCCACGGCGCCGCGGTCGCCTTGGAGCTACCCGGCGCAGCCGGCTAGGGCGTCACCGGACGGCGGGCTCCGCCGGACCGGCGGGGGGGGCGAGGCCGGCGGGCCCGGCCGCGGCCCGGTCGCCCCTGGTCATGGCCGACCAGCCGAGCAGCGCGATGGGGTAGGCGAAATAGCCGAACCTGGTGGCGGGAGCGAGCAGGAACATCACGGTCAGCGCGATGGCCAGGCGCCGGGCCGCCGCCGGGACATCGCCCGGCGGCCGGACCACGAGCCACACCACTATCCCGGCCGCGGCCGCGGCGAGCAGCCCGATGGCCGCCAGGTGCCCGGCCGGGCCGGTGCTGGCCAGCAGGTGACCGGGCAGCGGGCTGGCCGCCGGGGTGTGATGCTGGGTCAGCCCGAGCGGGAACAGCACGATGTTCTGGACGAGCGCACCGGGCGTGGCCAGCAGCCCCGGAGCGGTCACGGCGACCAGGACCGCGGTCGTGACCAGGGACGCGGCCGCGAAACGGGCGGCTACCCGCGCGCCGTCCCGGGCCACGAGCATGGCCGCGATCACCGCCAGGGCCGGCCAGGCGGTGGCCTTCATCGCGCACGCGACGCCGATGGCCAGGCCCGCCACCAGCGGCAGCCGGGGTGACCGGGCCACGCACGCGAACGCCAGGCAGGTCAGCGCGATCATCGGCGGATCGGTGATGCCGACCGCCAGCGGGAGCACCAGCACCGGCGAGGCCACCGCGAACACCGCGCTCCAGACCGCTGCCCGGCGGCAGGCCCCGCACCCCTCGGCGCGGTGCGGGGCGCCCATCCAGAACGCCACCGCGAGCAGGGCCACAGTCGCGGCCGCCAGCCACAGCCGCGTGTCGCCGAGCACTCCCCGCAGGCCGAACGCCCACGGCAGGCCGAAGACCGTCATCGCGGGCAGGTACGGGTTGTACGCCTGCCAGATGGCCAGTTGCCCCGCGGACAGGTAGGGGTTCCCGTGCCGCAGCAGCAGCACCGCCGACCGGGCGACGACAATCGGGTCCGCCGTGGCCGGGCCGCGCAGGATCAGCCAGATGGTCGGGGCCAGCAGGGCGAGGGCCAGCGCCGCGAGCAGCGGGCCGGCCAGGTGGCGCCAGCGCCACGCCGCCGCGGCGGCCAGCACGTAGCCGGCCGTGGCCCACAGGGCCCAGACCCGGTCAGCGCCGCCGCCGCTCAAGACGGCGAACACGGCGGCGTACGCGGCGAAGACGGCATACCAGGGAACCAGGCGCCGGTGATCGAGCGATCTGTGCTCGGGCAGCACGACCTGCCACCGGGACCAGTCCGGGCGCACCGCCCCGCCCACCCGCGCGGCCGCGGCCGGCGACCCCGCGGGCGTGCCGTCGCGGCGGGTCACGAGGACGTCACCCGCCCGGGCCGCGCCGACCGGTTATCGCTCCTGTAAATGCCCAGCATCCTTCACATGCCCGCTTGTCCTCCGCCGTTCCCAGCCCAACTTATCCGGCCTGGCGCTGATCACGCGGACCTGGCGCCCGCGCACCGCGGGAGGTTGGCCTACGATAGCTCAGCGTGCGCCAAGCCAGGCCGCTGAACCTGATGCGGGCGCGGGCCGGCGCCGAGCGGGTCACCAACGTCGAGTTGTTCTTCGACCTGGTCTACGTGTTCGCGGTGACCCAGATCTCGCACTACCTGCTGGCCCATCCGACCTTCGTCGGCGCGCTGCGGGCCGGACTGCTGCTGACCATGATCTGGCTGATCTGGGCCTACACCACGTGGGTCACCAACTGGCTCGACCCGGAGCGGATCGCGGTCCGGCTGCTGCTGCTCGCGCTCGCGGGGGCCAGCCTGGTCATGTCCGCCGCCCTGCCCGGGGCGTTCTCCGCGCGCGGGCTGGCCGTCGGCGTCGCCTACGCGGTGATGCAGATCGGGCGCAGCGTGTTCGCCGTGGTCGCGCTGCGGGGGCGGCCGCTGCAGCGCAATTTCCAGCGCATCCTGGCGTGGTGCCTGGTCAGCGGGCTGCTGGCGGTGCTGGGCGGGCTCGCCGCGCCCGCCGCGCGCACCGCTTTGTGGGTGGCCGCCGTCGGCGTCGACCTGCTCGGCGGGGCGGTCGGCTTCTACACGCCGGGGCTGGGCCGCTCGACCACCCGGGACTGGACGATCGAGGGCGGCCACTTCGCCGAGCGGTGCCAGGCGTTCATCCTCATCGCGCTGGGCGAGTCGATCGTGGTCACCGGGGCCGCCCTGTCCGGCCTGGCTCACGTCACCGGCGCGGAGGTCGGGGCGTTCGCCGTGTCGCTGGTCAGCAGCGCGGGCCTGTGGTGGCTGTACTTCGACCGCAGCGCCGAAGGGTCATCGCCGCGTCCGACGACCCGGGGCGGCTGGGCCGCTCGGCCTACCACGACATTCACCCGGTCATGGTGGCCGGGATCATCGTCAGCGCGGCCGCCGACCAGCTGACGCTGGCCGATCCGGGCGCGGTCGGCCGCGGGCCGGCCTCCTGGATGATCCTCGGCGGCGTGGGGCTCTTCCTGGCCGGGCACGCCGCGTTCAAGGCCGTCATCTGGCGCACGGTCCCATGGTCGCGGATCATCGCCCTGGCCGTGCTCGCGTTGCTCGGCCTGGCCGCCCCGCACGTCTCTGCGCTCGCGCTGAGCGCCTGCGCCGCCGCCGTCGTGATCGCGGTCGCCGTCACCGACCGGGTGCAGCATGACGACGCCGCCGAGGACGATCGCTGAGCGGTCCGGCCAGGTCAGCCAGAGTCCAGGTCGAGGGCCCGCCGCAGGAAGTCGACCTGCAGCAGCACCAGGTTCTCCGCGACCTCCTCCTGCCGGGCCATGTGGGTGACACCGGACAGCGGCAGCACGGTGTGCGGCCGCCCGGCCGCCAGCAGCGCCGAGGACAGCCGCAGGCTGTGCGCCACCACCACGTTGTCGTCGGCGAGACCGTGGATGAGCATCAGCGGGCGGTCCAGCTTGGGCGCGTCCGCGATCAGCGAGTTGTGCACGTATACCTCGGGATGCTCGTCCGGGTGGCCCAGGTACCGCTCGGTGTAGAACGTGTCGTAGAGGCGCTCGTCGGTCACGGGCGCGCCGGCCACGGCCGCGTGGAAGACGTCCGGCCGCCGCAGCACGGCCAGCGCGGCCAGGTAGCCGCCGTGCGACCAGCCCCGGATGCCGACCCGCGACAGGTCCAGGTCGGGATGGGCCGCGGCCGCCGCCTGCAGCGCCTCCACCTGGTCCTCGAGGTTCGGCGTGGCCTGATCGTAGAGCACCGTCCGGTCCCAGTCGGGGCCCCGGCCCGGCGTGCCCCGGCCGTCGGCGATCAGCACGGCGAAGCCCTGGTCGGCGAACCACTGCGAGGTCAGGTAGATGTTCCGCGAGGAGACCACCCGCTGCGCGGCCGGCCCGCCGTAGGGGTCGCACAGCACCGGCAGCCGCGCCGACCCGCGCTGGTGCCCGCGCGGCAGCAGCAGCGCGCAGCGCAGCTGGTACGGGCCGGCGGTGAAGAACGTCACGTCGGGGGTGAGCACCGGGGTCTCGGCCAGCGAGCGGATCTCCCCGGCCGGCTCGCCGCCGCGGCGCAGGGTCACCCGGGCGCCGAACCAGTCGAGCGACCTGGAGGTCAGGGCCACCACGTCACCGCCCCGGGCCGCCTGGTGCCAGCCAGGCTCGCCGGTCAGCCGCACCGGGCCGTCCGGCCCGCTGGCATAGACGTGCTCCTGGGTGGAGTCCTCGGCCGTGGCCGTGAACAACACGTCCGCGGCGACGTCCAGCACCTCGCGGACGTTCACCGTGACCGGGGTGGCGGGCTCGTCGCCGATCATCAGCCGGTACGCCCCGTCCCGGGCGATCACCCGGACCAGCCGGCCGTCCGCGGTCCAGGCCGGGGTCCCGACCACCACGTCCACCCAGGCCGGGTCGGTGTCCTCGCAGATGACCTTCGTGGCGCCGTCGTCGGCCACCGCGAGCACCTGCATCGTCCGCTGGTTCCGCGCCGCGACCCGCAGCAGCGCCGGGCCGCCGGCCGACCAGTGCACGCTGATCAGGTACGGCAACGCGGCGGTGTCCCAGTCCACCGGGGTCAGCGCCCCGTCCAGCCCGGCGAGCACCACGCTGACGTCGGCGTTCGCGGTGCCCGTGGCCGGGTACGCGACCACGGTCGGCGGGCGGTCCGGGTTGGCCGGGTCGCTGATGTACCAGCGCATGACCGGCGTGGTGTCCACGCGCGCCACCAGCAGCCGCTGCCCGTCCGGCGACCACCAGAACCCGCGCGTCCGGAACATCTCCTCCGCCGCCACGCACTCGGGCAGGCCGTAGGTCACGTTCGCGCCCTCCGGCACGGCCAGCGCCCGGTCGCTGCCGCCGCCGCTGGCCACGACCCGGAGCGCCCCGTCGGCCACGTACGCGACGTGCGCCCCGGTCGGGTCGGGGTGCGGGTCGAGCACCGGCGTCGGCGTGGCCAGCGCGCGCACTCTGCTATCACCCACGGGGCTTTCACCCACGGGGCTTTGACCCGCGGGGCTTTCACCCGCGGGGCTTTCCTGGACGGTGCCGGCCGGCCCCGCGCCGGCCCGCAGGTCGGCCACGAACAGCCGGCCGGACAGCGCGAACGCCGCCATCGTGACCGCGTCGTCGGTCGCGAACGAAACCACGCCGGCCGCGGCCTGCCGGGTCCGCTCCCGCCGGGCGCGTTCTTCGGCCGGGAGGTCTTCAGCCCCGCCGGACAGCAGCACCCGCGGGTCGGCGACCAGGCGTTCGGTGCCCGACTCGGTGTCCCGCACCCACAGGCAGGTGTCACGGTCGATGCCGGACCGGGCCCGCAGGAACGCGATCCGGCTGCCGTCCGGGGCGATCGAGAACGAGTGCGGGACGCCCAGGCTGAACCCCTGGGTGCGGGCGAACTGGCGCGGGAAGCTGATGATGTCGGCTGTCATGTTCCCGATCCTTGCAGATTGTTGACTGAGCCCCTGATCAGCCCCGGAGCCGGCTGGAGGCCAGTTCGGCTCCCTACGGCGCGAACACCGGAACATCCCCGCGCCGGAGCCCGGTAAGCTAGTGGGGCCCCGGCGGCGTCCGGGGCGGTTCCGGCTGTCCGCGCAGGGTGATCCTGCACCGCGGAGGGCTGGCCGGGCGGAGTAGCTCAGTCAGGCAGAGCAAGCGGCTCATAATCGCTGTGTCGCCGGTTCAAGTCCGGCCTCCGCTACGAACCTTCTCATCCGTCGAGGTCACGCCCGGGGGCACCCGGGGCGTCTAGGGAGGATGCGAAGGCTCGCAGAACTCGCGGATTGCGCGGGCGGTTACCCTTGAGCATGCTGGGGGAAGACTCGCGCGGCAGACCTTGTTAGGTGTCCGTGAGTCGACCGGGAAATCCGTACGAAAGAAGGGCACTCCACCGTGGCTGCGACCGACATCAGGCCCAAGATCACTCTGGCCTGCCAGGAGTGCAAGCACCGCAACTACATCACGCGCAAGAACCGGCGTAACGACCCTGACCGGCTTGAGCTGAAGAAGTACTGCCCGAACTGCCGCTGCCACCGGCCGCACCGCGAGACGCGGTAGGCGGCCACCGGATGGCCATCAACCGGGACTACATAGGCCGCACCTTCCCGGCCGCCGCGCCCTACGAGGTCAGCCGGGTCAAGATCGGGGAATTCGCCGACGCGATCGGTGACCCGAACCCGCTCTACCGCGACCGGACCGCGGCGCAGGCCGCCGGGTACGCCGACGTGATCGCGCCGCCCACGTTCGCGATCGTGATCAGCATGGCCGGCAGCGCCCCCGCCATCGCCGATCCCGGCCTCGGCCTGAACTACGCGATGGTGGTGCACGGCGAGCAGCGATTCGAGTACGACCGGCCGCTGATGGCCGGCGACGTGGTCACGGCGCAGGCCACGATCTCCGACATCAGGGACGCGGGCCGTAACGTGATGGTCAGCACCAAGACCGAGATCAGCACGGTCGGCGGCGAGCACGTGTGCACCGCGCACTCGACGCTGGTGGAACGGGGCGGTGCCGCGTGAGCGAGCAGGTCAGCTACGACGACGTCAAGCCGGGCGCGGAACTCCCGCCGGCCAGCTACCCGGTGACCCGGCTCAGCCTGGTCAAGTACTGCGGCGCGTCGGGAGATTTCAACGTCATCCACTGGAACGAGCGGATCGCCCGGGCGGTCGGGCTGCCGAACGTGATCGCGCACGGGATGTTCACGATGGCGCAGGCCGGGCGCTTTGTCACCGACTGGGCCGGTCCCGCAGTCGCGGTCGTCGAGTTCGGTGTCCGGTTCTCCTCGCCGGTGGTCGTCCCCGACGACGACATCGGGGCGACGATCGAGGTCAGCGGCACCGTCGAGGAGAAGCTGGACGGCAACCGCGTCGCGCTGGCGCTCACCGCGCGGTCGGGCGAAGCCAAGGTACTCACCAGGGCCCGGGCGGTCGTCCGCCTGCCGTAACGGATCTCCCGTTATGGCACCTTTTGATGGTGTTTAGGCCGTTCAGGCGAGCGCTGCGTACGCCGCCGCCCGGATGTCGCGGTGCACCTGCGGCAGATCCGAGGTTTCGAACATGCGCTGGGTCAGCACGATCACGGTCAGGTCGTGCGCCGGATCGACCAGCCACGACGTGCCCAGGCCGCCGTCCCAGCCGTAGCTGCCGTCGTCGTTCACCGCCAGGCCGAACCCCCACGACCGGCCGGTGAAGAAGCCGGGGCCCAGGCCGCCGCGGGCCTTCTGCTCCGGTGTCAGCTGGCCGGTCGTCATCGCGCGGGCGGAACCTGCCGACAGGACCGGCGCGCCGCCGCGCAGCAGCATCCGGGCGAACGCCAGCAGGTCGTCGGCGGTGGACAGCAGGCCGGCCGCGCCGTCGCCGAACGCCGGGGGGCGGCTCCAGGCCCCGTCCGGCGGGTCCCACACGGTGAGCCCGCCCGGCGTCGGCTGGTAGCTGGTCGCGAGGCGGCCGGTGTCGGTGGTGAAGAACGCCGTGTCCCGCATGCCCAGCGGCGCGAAAACCCGGGACCGCAGGAACTCGCCGAACGGCACCCCGGCCGCGCGGGCGATGAGCACGCCCAGGACCGAGGCGCCGGTGTTGTAGAGCCAGCGCTCGCCGGGCTGGGCCAGCAGCGGCAGCGTGCCCAGGCCCGCGATCCAGGTGTCGGGGTCGGGCTGCACGTCCGGCTCGGGCGGCCCGATGGGCGACAGGTCCAGGGCCCGGCTGGCCTCGATCACCGGCCAGGGCGCGGGCGAGGAGAACATCTCGGTCGCCATCCCGAACCCGAAGGTGAAGGTCAGCAGGTCGCGGGCGGTGATGGCCCGCACGGCCGGCGTGGTGTCGTCGAGCGGCCCGTCCATCCGCCGTAGCACCCGGCGCCCGGACAGCTCGGGCAGCAGCCGGTCGACCGGCTCGTCCAGACCGATCAGGCCCTCGTCGGCCAGCGCCAGCGTGGCCGCCGCGGTGATCGGCTTGGTGGTCGAGGCGATCCGGAACAGCGAGTCCCTGACCACGGGCGCGCCGCCGATGGCCAGCCGGCCGAGCGCCTCCGCGTACACCTGGTCTCCCCGGGCGACCAGCGCGACCAGGCCCGGGACGCGGTCGTCGCCGACGTGCCGCTCGGCCGTGTCGTGCAGCCGGGCCAGCCCGCCGGGGGTCAGGCCGTCAGCCATGACCGAGCCCACGTGGCGGGCCTGCCCGTGCCCCGCTCCCGCGTCGCGTCCATGGTGGCCACCGTATCGGGAGCGCAAGCCCGGGGCACCCTACGAGGCCGGCTGCCGGGCCGTGACCGCAGCCGCGAAGCTGCTCCGGTCGCCGGACCAGGCCGAGCGGGGTACCAGGTCCTCGAGCCCGCGCAGGTCATCCGGGCGCAGGCGCACGTCGGCGGCGCCCGCGTTCTCGGCGATCCGGTCCGGATTCCGGCTGCCCGGGATGGGGACCACGTCGGGGCCCCGGGCGAGCAGCCAGGCCAGGGCGAGCTGGCCGGGCGTGATGCCCAGGCCGGCCGCGACCTCGCGCAGCGCCTCGGTCTGGCGCAGGTTGCGGTCCAGGTCGCTGCCGTGGAAGCGCGGGTCATCGCGCCGGAAGGCGCTGTCGTCGATGGTGGCCCTGGTCAGCGTGGAGGTCAGCAGGCCGCGGCCGAGCGGGCTGTAGGTCACCAGCCCGATGCCCAGGCGCCTGGCTGCGGGCACGATGTCGTCCTCCGGGTCGCGCCAGAGCAGTGACCACTCGAACTGCACCGCGGTGATCGCATGCACGGCGGCGGCCTGCTCCAGCTGGCCGGGCGTGGCCTCGGACAATCCGATGTGGCGGACCTTGCCGTCGCGGACCAGCTCGGCCATCGCGCCCACGGTCTCGGCGACCGGCACGCGGGAATCGATCCGGTGCAGGTAGTACAGGTCGATCACGTCCGTGCCGAGCCGGGCCAGCGAGGCCTCGCAGTAGCCGCGGACGTGATCGGGATCGCTGTCGACCCGCACGCCGTGATCGTCCCGGACGAGGCCGAACTTGGTCGCCACCACGGCCCGGTCTCGCCGGCCCGCCAGGGCCCGGCCGACCAGCCGCTCGTTGTGGCCCTGCCCGTAGCTCATCGCGGTGTCCAGCATCGTGATGCCCTCGTCGAGGGCCCGGTGGATCGCCCGGACGGACTCGTCGTCATCGGCCGGGCCGTAGCCCTGCGACAGTCCCATGCATCCGAGGCCGATCGCGGAGGTCGCCAGCGCTTCGCGGCCCAGGTGTCGTTGCTGCATGACCCCAGCGTTCCGGAGACTTACTCATAAGTCCAAGACAGATTTGTGCTAGGAGTTATAGCGAAGCATTATTAATTCATGGAGCTGCGGCAGCTCGCCTACTTCGAGGCGGTCGTGCGCTGCGGGGGCTTCAGCCGCGCGGCGGAGCAGCTGCGCATCGCGCAGCCCGCGGTTTCGGCGCAGGTCCGGCGGCTGGAGGCCGAGCTCGGGACCCCGTTGCTCGAGCGCACCACCCGCCGCGTCGCGCTCACTCACGCCGGGGAGCTGTTCCTGGCCCGGGTCCGCGCCGTGCTCGGCCAGCTCGACGGGGCGCGTGCCGACCTGGGCGAGCTGGCGGCGGTACGGCGCGGCCACGTGCGCATCGGGGCGACCCTGGTGCTGGGATCGCTGGACCTGCCGCGCTCGCTCGCTCAGTTCCGCCGGCGCTATCCCGGGGTCACGCTCGCGCTGCGCGCCGGCCTGATCGCGGACCTGCTGGGCGAGCTGGGCTCCGGCGAGATCGACATCGTGCTGGGCCCGCTGCACCCCGAGCTGCTGGGCGGTTTCGTGGCCCAGCCGCTGGTCGAGGAGCGCATCGTCCTGGTGACGCCGCCCGGCCGGCCCGCCCGCGGGCTCACGCCGGCCGGGCCAGGCGGGTCGGCCGGGTCGGCTGTGCTGGCCGACTTCGCCGACGAGCCGTTCGTGTGCCTTCCGGCCGGCAGCGGGCTGCACGCGATCCTCGTGGCCGCGGCGGCCGCGGCGGGCTTCACGCCGCGCATCCAGCTCGAGACCCACAGCCCGGCCAGCATCCGCGAGCTGGTCGCCGCGGGCCTCGGCGTCGCGCTGATGGCCGAGTCCTCCGCCCGCGCGATCGGCCCGGACGTCCAGGTACACCGCCTGCAGCCTGCGCCGCGGCACCCGCCCATCGGCCTGATCCGGGTACCCGAGCGGACCCCGAGCCCGGCCACCCGGGCCTTCCAGCAGCACCTCGAGCAGGCCTATCGGGTCCCGGCCCCCAACCGGCCCGGCTCACCCCGGGTGCCGGCGGTCGCCGGTAACGTTTGACGGGTCGCTGGCGGCCGGCGCCGATCCCCGGCGCCAGCCCGGAGAGAGAGCAGAGAGAGCAGAACGTGACGGCGGGTGGGCAGGTCCTACGGGAGCAGGTGATGCTCTCCGGGTACACGACGCTGGGGCTCGGCGGCCCGGCCGCTCGGTTCATCGAGGCCGGCCGCGACGACGAGATCGTCGCCGCGGTGCGCGGCGCGGACCGGGCCGGCGAGCCGGTGCTGGTCCTCGGCAGCGGCAGCAACCTGGTCGTGGCCGACGAGGGCTTCCCCGGCACCGTGGTCCGCGTGGCGACCAGGGGGGTGACCATCGGCGCCGGCGGCGACGGCGTCACGGTGGCCGTGGCGGCCGGGGAGGACTGGGACACACTGGTCGAGCGGTGCGTGGCCGAGGGCCTGTCCGGGATCGAGTGCCTGTCCGGCATACCCGGCCTGACCGGCGCCACGCCCATCCAGAACGTCGGTGCCTACGGCCAGGAGGTCGCCGAGACGGTGGTCACGGTGCGGGCCTACGACCGGCTGCGGGACACCGTCGCCGAGCTGGCCGGCGCCGACTGCGGCTTCGGGTACCGGACGAGCGCGTTCAAGCGCGGTACCCGGGTGTCCCAGGCGGCGGTTCGCGGCAGCCGTCGCGCCGCGACGGACCCGGCCGCCGCGACCGGGAGGTTCGTCGTGCTCGGCGTCACGTTCCGGCTGGCGCGAGATCCGCTGTCGGCGCCCGTCGGCTACGCCGAGCTCGCCCGGGCGCTCGGGGTCGGCGAGGGCGAACGGGTGCCGCTGGCCGACGCCCGCTCCGCGGTGCTCGCGCTGCGCCGCGGCAAGGGGATGGTGCTGGACCCCGCCGACCCGGACACCCGCAGCGCCGGATCGTTCTTCACCAACCCGGTGCTGGACCGCCGCCAGTTCGCCGAAGTGGAACGCAGGGCCGCGGCCCGGTCGGGACGTCCGGGGGAGCGGGCCGGCGCGCCGTCCTTCCCGGCCGGGGACGGGCTGGTGAAGGTCCCGGCCGCGTGGCTGATCGAGCAGGCCGGCTTCGCCAAGGGATATCCGGGTAACGGGGGCGCGCGCATCTCGTCCAAGCACACGCTGGCGCTGACCAATCCGGGCGGCGCCAGCGCCGCCAGCCTGATCGGGCTGGCGCGGGAAATCAGGAACGGCGTGCGGCAGGCGTTCGGGGTCGAGCTGGTCAGCGAGCCGGTCCTGGTCGGCGCTGAGCTGTGAGGCGGGGCGGCGCCGCCTGAGCCGGCTGCCCGGCCGTGGGTTCCGGTCTCGCCGGGCGGCCTGGGCCCGCGAGATGCGCGACGCAAAGACCCGTCTCGGCGAACGGCTGGAGCCGGTCCGCGGTGACCGGTGCCCGCATCTGGTCGAGCGCGCCCTGCATGAGGCCGAGATGCAGCTGGCACACGACCTCCTGGTGCGCCTCGGCCACTTCGCGGAACGGGCACTGCCGCAGCCGGAGCTCGTACCCGGCTCCGTCCGGCCCGTCCGGCACGGTCTGCGGGGCCTCTGGGGCGAAGCCGAGCTCTTGCAGGGTGGCGGCCAGCCCCGCCACGGCCCCGCAGGCGTCCGGCCGCTGAAAGGGGGCAGGCCGCTCGGTGATGTAGCGGCCCCACTCCCGGCCGGCCTCCACCGCGGCCTCGCCCGGCTCGGGCAGCACGCCCGCGACCAGGCTGGCCAGCATCTCGGCCAGCAGGCGGTACTCGCGCCGCCCCGCGACGGTGCTCTCGACGGCCCGGTAGGCCATGCTGGGCCGGCCCGGGGCGTCGCGGGGCCGGACCGCGCGGGTGGCCAGGCCCGCGTCTACCAGCGCATCCAGGTGGAACCGGGCCGTGTTGGGATGCAGCCCGGTCCGGCCCGCGACGTCCCGCACGCTGACCGGTGAGCGCGCCGTGCGCAGCAGGTCGAGGACGTCAGCGCGCCGCTGGCCGAGCGGGGGGCCAGCGTCCGGAGCGAGAAGCGCCTTTACGTCCATCGCGGCTTTTTACATAAATCAACTAGTAGAAAATAAATAACGGTACCGGCGGGGGACGAGCCCGGCCCGGGGCGAACCTGGCCGGCCCGGCCCGCAGCGCTGCTGCCGTCCGGCGCGCGGGCCAGGCTGGCCGCCGGACGTCGCGGGGACAGCGTCAGGTGACCAGCTTTCCGGCGGGCAGCGGAGGGCGGCACGGCTACCGCGGGGGGAGGTCCTTGACGAAGGGCGTGTCAGCGCCCACCGGGCCGGTGCGAGCGGCCCCGCCCGGCGAGCCGAGCGGCTCGTCCCGGCCGGGCAGCGTCTCGGTGAAGAACTTCGCGTTCTCGCCGGTGTAGACCTGCCATTCGTCCGGCAGGTCGTCCTCGTAGTAGATCGCCTCCACCGGGCACACGGGCTCGCATGCCCCGCAGTCCACGCACTCGTCGGGGTGGATGTAGAGCATGCGCTCGCCCTCGTAGATGCAGTCCACCGGGCACTCGTCCACGCACGTCCGGTCCAGCACATCCACGCAGGCTTCCCCGATCACATAGGTCATCCGGCTTCCCCTCTCCCCGGGCCGCGACCCGTAGAACCGCGTTCTAACAAAGGAGTCTATAAAAACGGCCTCGGCGGGGTGAACAGGCCCCCGGCCCGGGCGCAGCCGGGGCGGCCGGCGGGCCGGTCGCGGCGGGCGAACCCGGTGCGTCAGGGCTGGCGAGGCGGGGGTCAGCGAGCTGGCTGGCGAACCCGCGGGCCCGGGCGGATCAGGTGCGTCAAGCCGCCGTGCGGCGTGGCAGCGGCACGTCCCGGGTGAACTGGTCCACCAGGTCACTCTGGGCGGGAACGGCGAGCCGGTCCATCAGCTGGTCGGCCACCCGGATCGGCGTGCCGGTGGCCGCGGCCAGGGCCAGCGCGTAGCCGATGCGGACGGTCATCTGCTTCGGCTCGGCGGTGCCCGCCGCGGTGAACTGGATCCGCGCCGCGGCCTGGACGGCGGGGTGCCCTCGACGTGGACCAGTGGTCAGCGCGGGGTCCAGCTCATCGATGTCCACGCCGGTCACCGTCACGCCCGCGGCGCGCAGCAGTTCCGCGGTGATAGCCTCGGCGGGCTCCGGGTGGGGGTGATCCCCCCGGCCGCGGAACAGGCCGTGCCCTTCGGGCCCGTTCAGCCACACCGGGAAGCCCCGGCCGCCGGATTCGTCGGTGAGTACGACCAGGAACGAGAAGATCCCGAACCCGCGACCGCGCCCGCCCATCCGCTCGCCTGGCCATGGCTTGATGTCTGCGATCTGCACCGTCGTCATGCTCGTGAAACGCTCCGCACCAGGACCAAGTGCCAGGCGCGTCGAGCGCCAGGCGACCTCGGGGCGGGGCCATCCGGCGGGCGGCCGAGAAGCACATGGTTCTTTAATTAGCTTTCATTAATGATAGATTGCAGGGGTGATCTTGCCTCCGGACGAGGCCGCCCTGGCCTCGCTGAGCAGCCTGGACGACCGGGTGCGCGGGGCCCTGTACGCGTTCGTGTCCGGGCGCACCGAACCGGTCGGGCGGGACGAGGCGGCGACCGCGGTCGGTGTCGGGCGCGCCCTGGCCGTGTATCACCTGGACAAGCTGGTCGAGGCCGGGCTGCTGGCCGTTACCTACCGGCGGCCCCCCGGCCGCAGCGGTCCCGGGGCCGGCCGCCCGGCCAAGCTGTACTCCCGGTCCGGCCGGGAGTTCGCGGTACGCGTGCCGCCGCGGGAGTACGAGCTGGCCGCGCGCTTGCTGGTCCAGGTGGTCGGCTCCGATCGCAGCGGCCAGAGCCGGACCGCGCTCGATGCCGCCGCGCGCCGGCTGGGTGCCCAGCTCGCGGCCGGCCGGCAGGCCGGGGCCGCCGGCCGTGAAGATCCGCGGCGGGCTCTGCGGGCCATACTGCGCGATCACGGCTTCGAGCCCTACGAGGTCGTGGATGGCGCTGTCCGCCTCAGGAACTGCCCGTTTCACCGGCTCGCGGAGCAAGATCCCGGCATTGTCTGCGGCATGAGCCTCGCGCTGATCACGGGGATGGTCACCGGGCTCGGGACCGGCGGCCTGCGCCCGGCCCTCGATCCGCGGCCCGGGCAGTGCTGCGTCGCGATACACCAGCGGAATACGGAGGACGAACGCCATGGCGCAGAACCTGGCTCTTGATCCAGCCGAATCGCCGCCGCCCGGGCGGCCCCGGGCCGCGCTCCGGATCGCCAGCGAGGGCGCACCCGTCGACCTGGCGGCAGCCGAGCGGGCGGCGGCGGACTTCCTGGCCGCCCTGGGGATCAGCCTCGACCGGGAGGGACTGCGCGAGACGCCGGCCCGGATGGCGCGCGCTTACGCCGAGTTGCTCGCCCCGCGGCCGTTCCACCTGACGACCTTCCCCAACGACGAGGGCTACGACGAGCTGGTGCTGGCGCGCGCGATCCCGTTCCGGACCGTCTGCGAGCACCACCTGCTGCCGTTCTCCGGGGTCGCGCATATCGGTTACCTGCCCGCCGACCGCATCGTCGGGTTGTCCAAGCTGGCCCGGCTGACCGAGCACTTCGCGGCCCGGCCGCAGACCCAGGAGCGCCTGACCAGGCAGATCGCCGACAGCCTGGACGCTCATCTGGCGCCCCGCGGGGCCGGGGTCGTGCTGGAGGCCGAGCACTCGTGCATGACCCACCGCGGCGTGCGGGCCCTCGGCGCCAAGACCGTCACCTCGGCCCTGCTCGGCGCGCTCCGCGCCGATCCCCGTTCCCGGGCCGAGTTCTTCGCCCTGGCCGGGGTACCAGGCTGACAGCACGGCCGGCCTGGCCAGGGTCAGGCCGGATCCGGCTTGATCATCCGGACTAGGGCCCGCAGGCCGGTCAGCAGCTCCTGGTGGTCGCTGATGCCGTCCAGGGTAGCCTCGATCCTGCGCACCATCTGGTCGATCCTGCGCCCCAGCTCGTCGTCGCGGTTGCGGGCCTCCGTCCGGTCGGCCGCCTGCTCATCCTGCACCCGGGCCAGATCGGTGGTCAGCACCTGCCGTGCATGCGCGATGTCCCCGGCCAGGGTGGACCCGGTCCGGCGCAGTTCCTCGCGCAGCTCGGCGACGGCCTTGGTCGCGCGGTCCACCTGGTGCTTCAGCGTCACCACGTCGTCGCGGGGATACGTGCTCTCGCGCGTCAGCACCGTGATCCGCTCGCGCACGTGGGCGACGTAGGCCACGGCGGGGCGGATGGCCGTGGAGAGCAGGTAAAAGCCGGCGAAGTAGTAACCCACCGTGGCCCCGGAGAAGTACGTGATCACCGCGACGACCGCGGCGGTGCCGACGTGCGCGCCGAGCGCGAGCCACAGCATCCGCCGGGCCAGCCGCGCGGCTTCCGCCTCCTGGTCCGCCCGGACGGCAATGCCCCGCTCGCGTGAGACGGCCAGGTCGGCCACGACCTGGCGGGCCGCGAAGTACAGGTTCCACGGCACGGTCACCAGCACGATCAGCCAGGCCAGGGCGACCCCGCCCGCCCCGATGGCCAGCAGCGTGGCCAGCGGCACCCCCGCCAGGCGCCCGAGCCAGGCGAACAACAGGGCCGCCGCCGCCCCGCCCAGGACCATGGCCCACCAGACGACCGGGCCGCGCGGCGCGTGGACGCTGATGGAGCCATCGTGATCCGGCGGCGCGTTGACGCTGATCGGGCCATCGTGGTAAGGCGGCGCGTTGACGCTCATGGGGCCATCGTGGTCCACAGGCATCCCGTTCCGGATCCGCCAAAGTACTCAGATGGCGCTACGAGCCCGCCGCGCTGCTGGCCAGCAGGGCCAGGAAGGCTCCCGCGACCATGAACGGGCCGAACGCAATGCGCTGCCCGCGGTGAGCGCGGCGGGACACCAGCAGGACAGCCCCGTAGACCGCGCCGAGCAGGAACCCGGCGAAGGCGCCGGCGAACAACGTCGGCCAGCCGGGCCAGGCCGTCAGGGTGCCCAGGCTGGCGGCCAGCTTGGCGTCGCCGAGGCCGACCGCGGACCGGCTGATCACGACGAGGGCCAGGTACGCGACGGCCAGGGCCAGTCCCCCGAGCACCGCCCTGAGCAGGTCGCGCCAGTGCCCGCTGACCGCGGCGGCCAGCAGCAAGAAGGCCACCGTCCCGGCGTAGGCCGGGGCGGTGAGGGCGTCGGGTAGCCGCTGGACGGCTGCGTCAATCCAGGCCAGCGCCACGGCCCAGGCGGCCAGCCAGCACGCGGCGGCCAGCACCAGGGCGGGGTGGACGCGGGCGGCCAGCGCCGCGTACAGGACCGCCGTGACCAGCTCGACGGCCAGCGGCGGGGGCCCGATGCGGACCCCGCAGGCGAGGCACCATCGT
>Ga0318552_10000195_pt1 | contig 16808 bp, 10 predicted proteins | sample GRESIP082b2f20_FD_203516 | JGI IMG/M metagenome (GOLD analysis project Ga0318552, IMG submission 203516) | Tropical soil microbial communities from Luquillo Experimental Forest, Puerto Rico - GRE.SIPMG.082b2f20 | ecosystem: Environmental > Terrestrial > Soil > Tropical forest > Bulk soil...
GCGTACGGGTACGCGGTCACCACGAACGGCTCGTTCAGCGTGATCCACAGCGGGATACGGTCGGCCAGCCTGGCCGCGGCCAGCCCGGCGTACTCGGCGAACCGGGCGGCGGTCTCCCGCGCCAGCCAGCCGCCCTCGGACTGCAGCGGCTCCGGCAGATCCCAGTGGTAGAGCGTGGGCACCGGGGTGATCCCGTGAGCCAGCAGCGCATCGGTGAGCCGTTCGTAGAAGTCCAGGCCCGCCGGGTTGGCCGCGCCGCGCCCGGTGGGCTGGATGCGCGGCCAGGCGATGGAGAACCGGTAGGCGCCGACGCCGAGCCGGGCCATCAGCTCGATGTCCTCGCGCCACCGGTGGTAGTGGTCGTCGGCCACGTCGGCGGTCTGCTGGTCGCGGATCGCGCCGGGCTTGCGGCAGAACACGTCCCAGATCGATTCGCCCCGGCCGTCCTCGTGCGGCGCCCCCTCGATCTGGAACGCGGAGGTGGACACCCCCCAGGTGAAGCCGCCGGGGAAGCGCGGCAGGGGCGGGCCGCTCACCCGCCTGCCTCGTCGGCCACGGCCCCGTCGGCCATGGCGGCGTCCACCTCGGCGCGGCGGGTGGCGAGCTCGGCCTCGTACTTGCGCCGGTCGACGTCCTCGGCGATCTGCTCGTCGTCGCGCATCAGCGCGTCCAGGTCGGTCTTGGCGGCGTCGAGCACCCCCAGGTCGGCGAAGGCGCGCTGGACCCCCGCGCCCCAGAGCCCGATGTCCTTCACGCACGGCACGATCCGGCTGAACAGCAGGGCCCGGAAGGTCTGCTGGACCGGCGAGTGCTCGGTGAACTCCAGGCACTCGGCGACGTCGAACCCCATCCGCTCCCACACCTCCTGGGCGCGGAAGCGGTTGCGCATCAGGTGGCAGCCCTCGACCACGAACTCCTCCCGGTCGGCCCGCTCGGCCTCGGTCAGCTCGGCGTAGTAGTCACGCAGGGCGAGCCGGCCGAACGCCACGTGCCGGGCCTCGTCCTGCATCACGTAGGCGAGGATCTGCTTGACCAGCGGGTTGGTGGCCATGTCCCGGTGCACGCCGAACGCGGCCAGCGCGAGACCCTCGATCATCACCTGCATCCCGAGATAGGGCAGGTCCCAGCGGGAATCGCCGAGTGCGTCGGCCAGCAGCCGCCCCAGGTCGGTGTTGATCGGGTAGTGCATGCCGATCTTGTCCCGCACGAAGCGGGAGAACAGCTCCACGTGGCGCGCCTCGTCCATGGCCTGGGTCGCGGCGTAGAACTTCGAGTCCATATCCGGCACCGACTCGACGATCCGGGCGGCCACGGTCAGCGCTCCCTGCTCGCCGTGCAGGAACTGGCTGAACAGCCACGAGGACAGGTGGGTGCCCAGCTCGTCGCGTTCGGCCTGCGACAGCGCCTCCCACTGCCGGGAGCCGTAGATGGGGGAGAACTCCTCGGAGATCCCCATCACGTTGGCGGGGTCGACGGGAAGGTGCCAGTCGATCCGCTTGCTGGCGTCCCACTGCTTGTCCTTGCCGCGCTGGTACAGGTCGAGCAGGCGGCCCCGGCCGCCGTCGTACTCCCAGGTGAAGCGGGCGGCGCCGGTCGCCGGGACGTCCCAGGTGCCTGGGGCGACGGGGGTCGCGTAATGGTCGTACGTGCTCACGGCAAGCTCCCAGGCTGGCGATGCCCACATATTACTGACTGGTATCGCCGTGCTCCAGAGCCGGGAAGGCGGCCGGGCGGCGGGCAGCGATGGATGCGCGGGGCCGGCTAGAGGCACACGGAGGGTTCGTGGTCGGCGTGGCCGGCCGGCTCGAGCTGGAAGGTGGAGTGGACCACGTCGAAGTGCCCGCGCAGGCAGAACTGCAGCGCGTCCAGCATGGCGGCGCTCCGGTTCCCGGTGAGCACCGCCGGGTCCACGACCACGTGCGCGGACAGCACCGGGAGCCCGGAGGTGATGGTCCAGGCGTGCAGGTCGTGCACGTCCTTCACCCCCTCCAGCGCGGTCATGTGCGCGCGGACCTCGGTCAGGTCCACCCCGCGCGGGCTGGCCTCCAGCAGCACGTCCACCGCGTCCCGCAGCAGGCGCCAGGTCCGCGGCAGGATCAGCAGGGCCACCGCGAGCGAGGCGATCGGGTCCAGCAGGGTGAACCCGGTGAGCGCGATCACGACCCCGCTGACGATCACCGCCAGGGCGCCGAAGGTGTCCGAGGCGACCTCCAGGAACGCGCCGCGCACGTTGAGGCTCTGCGCCTGCCCGTGCCGCAGCAGCAGCAGCGACGCGCCGTTCCCGGCCAGCGCCACCACGCCGAAAACGATCATCAGGCCGGAGCCGACCTGGGGCGGCGCGGCGAGCCGCTGGACCGCCTCGGTGATGATGAACGCGGCCAGGCCGAGCAGCAGCAGGGCGTTGACGGTGGCGGCCAGGATCTCGGCGCGGGCGTAGCCGAAGGTCCGGCGGTCGGTGGCGGGCCGGGTGGCCATGTAGGCGGCCAGCACCGACAGGCCGACAGCGGCCGCGTCGGCGGCCATGTGCGCGGCGTCGGCCAGCAGCACCAGGGAGCCGCTGACCAGCGCGCCGATGATCTCCCCGGCGGCGATGCCGGCGCTGATCGCCATGACCGCCGTCAGCCGGCCCCGGTGCCTGCCGGTGGCGGTGAGGCCCCGCGCGTGATCGTGGCCGGGCGGCACCCGCGCCTCCCCTCGCTCCGCTAGCCGTCGTCGGCCGGCGGGGACGCCTCACCGGCCGCGAGGAGCTCGTAGGCAGGATTGATCATCACCGGGCGGCCGTGACGGATCCCGACCGCGCCGCGGAAGCGGACCCGCGACCCGCAGATGACCCCCGCGATGTGCGAACGGCCGTAGAACAGGGCGGTCAGGTCGCCGGTGGCATCGGAGATCTCAACGGCGAGGACCGAGTTCCGCTCGACGGGCCGGATCTCGACCGCGCGGACCCTTCCCTCCACGGTGGCCCGGCCCGGCTTGGCCAGCGAGCCGATCGGGTTCACCCCGGGCGGGGGAGCAGGCCGGTCATAACCGGCCAGGTCCTTGCTCGTGCGGTTTCCCTCGCCGGGGTCTGTGCCCTGGCCGTCAGGCTGCGGCGCGCGGCGCCTGCGCAGCAGGTTCCGCAATGGCGAGGGCGGCGGTGCGGCCAGCACCTCCGGCATATCCCCGGCTCCTTCGGCCGCGGCGACGCCACGGGCCTCCGCGGGCGTGGCGGTCTGCCCGTTACCCAGCGGGTCGCCGGGGTCGACCGCAGACACGGGGGCCGGAGCCGCCTCAGCGGGCCGTCCGCCCGCCGCCCGTTCGCGCTCGACCTGGCGCTCGTGCAGGACCTCGAGCCGGCTGCGCACGTCGAACGGGACGATGGTGGCCGCCGCGTGCGGGATCTGGCTCACCGCGGCGGCGATCTTGTCCGCGGTGCGGTCGTGCAGGAGCCTGCCGAGCAGGGGGGAGTAGGTGCGCCGGGGCAGGACGGCGGTCACCTGTGTGCCCGGCACCGCCGCTTCCCGGCTGACCAGTTCGGCGGCCGCCCTGGTCAGGCGGCGGTCCGGCGTGTCGACGAAGTCGAGCACGATATCCCGCTGGCCCCGCAGCCACTCCTCCCGCAGCTGGCTGGCCTGGTCGGTGTCGATGACGAAGTGCACCGCGCGCAGCGTCGTCGGCCGCAGGCCCTTGGCGTACCTGACCGCCGCCAGCGTGGCCAGGTCGAAGCTGTCCACCAGCAGGTACACGGTGCGCCGGGGGTAGTTCGGCAGTTCGGGCGGCTTGGGACGGTCCCCGACCCGCTCGAGGACCTCGGCTTCCATCGTGTACTCGCGGTTCAGCCGGATGAAGGCGAACCACAGGATCGGGAACAGCACGACCACCAGCCAGGCGCCCTCGGTGAACTTCACCACCGCAAAGATCGCGACCACGATCGACGTCAGGACGCCTGCCGACAGGGCGATGGCCCGCTTGTGCCGCCAGCCGGGCTCCTTGTTCCGCTTGTGGTATCTGGCCATCCCGAAACCGGCCATGGAAAAGGCCGTGAACACGCCGATGGCGTACAGCGGGACCAAGTTGTTGACCTTCGGTCCCCTGATGATGATCAGGGCTATCGAGACGATGGTCAGGCCGATGATCGCGTTCGAGAACACCAGCCGGTGCCCGCGTTTGAGCAGCCAGCGGGGGAGGAACGCGTCCCCGGCCACGTAGCTGGCCAGGAAGGGGAATCCGTTGAAGCTGGTGTTGCCGCCGGTGAACAGGATCAGCGCGGTCGCGGCCTGCACCAGCAGGAACAGCGCATGGCCCAGGACCGAGTGGCCGAAGATCGCCTGCGCCTCCTGGGCCAGCACGGTCGGGTAGCCGCTCTCCCTGGGGGTCGCCAGGGTCGCGTGGGCCAGCCAGGAGATCCCCGCCACGAGGAAGCCAAGGATGACACCCTCCGTGACCAGCACCTGGCGGGCGTTGACCCCCTCGGGGGGGCGGAAGGCGCCGACCGCGTCGGAGACCGCCTCGATGCCGGTCAGCGATGCGCCGCCGTTCGCGAACGCCCGCAGCAGCGTCAAGATCATCGCGAAGGTGATGATGCCCGCCGTCCCGGGCCCGATCGGGTAGGTGCCCGGCAGCGCGTGCGGGTCATACTTGGGCAGGTCGCCCACGATCTCGCGGACCAGGCCGACCACGATCATCAGGATGACCGCGCCAGAGAACAGGTAGGTGGGCACCGCGAAGATCCGCCCGGCTTCCCTGATCCCGCGCAGGTTGCCGTAGCACATGAGCAGGATCACACCGATGATGATCGGCTCGGTGAACGGGCCGAGCGCCGGAACCGCGGAGACCACCGCGGCGGTGCCGGCCGTGACCTGGACGGCGACCGTGACCACGTAGTCGATGAGCAGGGCCACGGCGGCGATCTGGGCGACCCGGGGCCCGAAGTTCTCCCTGGCCACCACGTAGGAGCCGCCGGGCCTGATGTACACCATCACCACCTCGCGGTAGGACAGCACCACCAGCGCCATCACCACGAGGATGACCAGCGTCATCGGCAGGATGAGGGTGAAGGCCGCGACCCCCGCCAGCGGCAGCAGCGCGATCAGGATCTCCTCCGGGCCGTAGGCGGAGGAGGAGATCCCGTCCGGGGACAGCACACCCAGCGCGAGGGGTTTCGAGAGACGCTGATGGCGCAGCTCCTCGTTGACCATGGGCGGGCCGAGCAGGCGGCGTTTCACCGAGTACAAGAAGCTCTCTTCGTCCAGCTCGCCGCTTCCGCCGAGAAGGCCGACTGCGTTACGTATGGCCACGTCCGTGCGTCCCGTCGGTCGCATATCCCTGTCGTGGCCTTCATACCATCGTTGGCCAGCGTCTAGGCCACGAGGCCGGGCCGGAGATGGGAAAGGCGCGCCATGGCTACTGCCGCTGGGCGGTATCTCGTGGATTGATGGCCACCGGCGGCCGCCGGCAGGCGGCTCAGGCCAGGAGATCGTAGGCGGGATTGATCATGACTGTGCCGTTGTCCCGGACGCCGACGCGGCCGCGGAGCTGGATCTTGCTCCCGGGCTCGACACCGGGAATGTGCGTCCGCCCGTAGAAGAGCGCGGTGAGCTCCCCAGTGCCGTCGGTGACCAGGCAGGCGAGTACGCAGCTGTGTTCCACCGGCCTGATCTCTATGCTGTGGACCCGGCCCTCCACCGTGACCTTGCCGTTGTGGGTGACGGCGGCAATCGGCGTGACACCTGGCCGTACGGCGGGCTGGCCGGACCCGCGGCCGTTCCCGCCAGAGACCGGCACCGTGGCCTTGCGGATCGCCTGCCGCTCGGCCAGCACCTCCAGGCGGGCCTGCTCGTCGAACGGGATGATCGTGGCCACGGAGCGCGGTATCCGGCTCACCACCCGGGCGATCTTGTCGGCGGTCTGGTCGTGCAGCAGCCGCCCGAGCACCGGCGCGTAGCTCCGCCGCGGCAGCACCACGGTCACCTGCGTGCCCGGCTGGCTGGCCTCCCGGGCGACCAGCTCCCCGGCGGCCCGGGGTACCCGGCGGTCGGGGCAGTCCACCAGGTCCAGCGCGATGCCGCGCTCGGCGCGGAGCCATTCCTCGCGCAACTCGTCGGCCTGTTCGGTGTCGATGACGAAGTGGACCGCCCGCAGAACGGTGGGCCGCAGGCCGTTGGCGTAACGCAGCGCGGCGACCGTCGCCAGGTTGAAATCGTCCACGAAGACCAGGACCACGCGGCGTGCGTAGTTCGGCGGTTTGGGCGGCTTGCGCCCGCCGAGATCCTCGAGGACCCGGGCCTCCAGCCGGTACCGGCCGTTGAGTTTGATCAGCGCGAAAACCAGCAGCGGGAAGATGATCACGATCAGCCAGGCGCCCTCGGTGAACTTCACCACCGCGAAGATCACCACCACGATCGAGGTGAGCACACCGGCCGAGAAGTTGATCACTAGCTTGCGCCGCCACCCCGGCTCCTTCATCCGGTGGTGGTATCGCGCCATGCCGAACCCGGCCATAGAGAACGCGGTGAACACGCCGATCGCGTAGAACGGCACCAGCCGGTTGACGTTCGAGCCGACAAAATACAGCAGGGCCACCGCGAGCACGGTGAGCACGATGATCCCGTTGGAGAACACGAGCCGGTGGCCGCGCTTGGTCAGCCAGCGGGGCAGGAACGAGTCCTCGGCGACGAAGCTGGTCAGGAACGGGAACCCGTTGAAGCTGGTGTTGCCGCCGGTGTAGAGGATCAGCGCGGTCGTCGCCTGCACCACGTAGTACATGAAGTGGGCCGACGGCCCGAACACCAGCCTGGCTTCCTGGGAGATCACGGTCGGGAAGCCGCTCACGTAGGGAATGGCGTGGGTCACGTGAGCCAGCCAGGAGATCCCGGCGACCAGCGTGCCCAGAATGACGCCCTCGGCCACGAGCACCCGGCGGGCGTTGATCCCCTCGGGCGGCCTGAACGCGCTGACCGCGTTCGACACCGCCTCGATGCCGGTCAGCGAGGAGCCGCCGTTGGCGAACGAGCGCGCCAGTGTGAAGATCAGCACGAGGCTGGTCAGCCCGGCGGTGCCGGCGCCGACCGTGTAAGTGCCGTGGAGGTTGTGTACGTCCTGGGGGTGGAGATTCCCCAGCGCCTCCCGGATCAGCCCGACGGCGATCATCAGCAGGACCGAGCCGGTGAACAGGTAGGTGGGCAGCGCGAACGCCTTGCCCGCCTCGCGGATGCCGCGCAGGTTGCCGTAGCACATGACCAGCACGACCCCGATCGAGATCTCCTTCACCCACGGCCCGAGTACGGGGAAGGCCGATGCGACCGCCGCGGTTCCCGCCGCCACCTGCACGGCGACGGTGACCACGTAGTCGATCAGCAGCGCCACGGCCGCGACCTGGGCGATGCGCGGGCCGAAGTTCTCCCTGGCCACCACGTACGAGCCGCCGGCCCGGGTGTAGACCGTCACCACCTCGCGGTAGGACAGCACGACCAGGAGCATGACGAACAAGATCACCCCGGTCATCGGCAGAATCAGCGTGAACGCGGCGATGCCGAACACCGGGAGCAGTTCGATCAGCATTTCCTCCGTGCCGTAGGCCGAGGAGGAGATGCCGTCCGGGGAGAGCACACCGAGCGCGAGGAGCTTCGACAGCCGCTGGTGGCGCAGTTCCTCGTTGACCATGGGGGGGCCGAGCAGGCGCCGCTTGACGGAGTACCCAAAGCTCTCCGGCAGGTCGCTCCCAGGAGTTCCAAGCAGGCCAGCCGCCTTGCGCAGGGCCACCGGTTCCTTGCCTCCTATCCGCGGGCCGGCCCGGGCCTTCGCCGCGCCCAGCCGGGCCGGCCTGAGCGCCTGGCCGACCGCGGGCGAACTGCCCGCCCGCTGCCGGTCTGGACGCCGTGACCGGCTTGCTCGCGGCGCCCGCGACCGGCCCGCCCTGGCCAGCTTGCCGCCATGGCCCGCTCGCCGCAGCGCCCGTGCCCGGCCCTCTGACTCGCGGTTCGATCACTCCCCTCGACGCTAAACGCGGCCGTGCGCCGCATCCGCTAAAGCCGCGTCAAGAGTGCTGACCTGCGCGTTAAGGTTTTATCAAGATCCTTATTTTTCGGCCTGCGCGGCGTTCGACTGTCACTGAGATGAACGGTTCGACGAGGCGCGGGCTGGCCGCGCCCTACGCTCTCGTGACGGGTTACGCGGCGCTGCTGGCGATCGGCACGGTCGCGGCCGCCCTGCACGGCCGGTTCTCGGCCACGGGCGTGCTGATCGCGGCCGCGGCGGTGGTGACAGTCTGGTCATTCCTGGCTGAGCCGCTGGCGGTGATCCCGCTGGCCGTCGTCGGGTGGCTCACCGCGGTGGGGTTCTCCCACCCCCCCTACGCCGATCTGCGATTGACCGGCCCCCGGGCGGCGAACGCCGCCATCGTCATGGGCGCGTGCGCGCTGACCGCGGGCGGCCTCGGCCTGCTCATGCGCTGGTCGTCGAACAGGCCCATACTGGAGAACGTGGGCGCAGGTGGCGAGGCCGGGCAGCCCGGCGCGGAGCCCGGGCCGGCCGGTGACGGCCGCGGGCGGCTGGCGGGCGGGCCACCCACCGTCGGCTACGGTGCCCTCATGGTGAAGGCGGCCTATGCCGTCGGCGCCCGCCGGGCCCTGCTGGGGGTCCTGCTGGCCCTGGTCGGCCTGCCGCTGCTGACCGCCCTGCTGGTCCTGGCCCGCCCGGATCTGAGCCTGACCGACGACCTGCTGATCTACCTGGTGGCCGTGGTGGCGCTCGCGGTGACCGGCGGCTTCTGGCCCGCCGTGCTCGCCGCCGCGTCCGCGAGCCTGCTGCTCAACTGGTACTTCACCCCGCCGCTGCACACGTTCACCATCGACAAGCCGGACAATCTGCTGGCGCTCCTGCTGTTTGTCACGGTGGCCGTGGCGGTCAGCAGCGTCGTTCATCTCGCCGCCAGCCGGGCCGGCCAGGCCGCCCGTAGCCGCGAGGAAGCCAGGTCGCTGCTGGCGCTGGCGCAGACGGTGCTGGGCGGCGCCGACACCCCGGCGGCAGTCCTCGACCATCTCGTGCAGACCCTGGGCGGCCAGGCGGAGTTGCTGGAAAACGTCAGCGGCCGCTGGGTCAAGATCGCGGCCAGCGGCAGCGCGGGCCCCAGCGCGCCCATCACCCGTGTCGGCGTCCGCAGCGATCTGGCGCTCGAGGTGAGCGGCCAGCCGCGCCCCATCGCGCCGGGCCTGCTGGCCGGCTTCGCGGCGCAGACCGCCGCCGCGCTCGACCGGGAGCGGCTGCGCACCCAGGCCGCCCAGGCGGAGGCGCTGGCCGAGGGCAACCGGATGCGGACCGCGCTGCTCGCCGCGGTCAGCCACGACCTGCGCACGCCGCTGGCCTCGATCAAGGCCAGTGTCAGCAGCCTGCGGCAGACCGACGTCGCCTGGACCGAGGCCGACGAGGAGGCCCTGCTCGCCACCATCGAGGAGAACGCGGACCGGCTCGACGGGCTGATCGGCAACCTGCTCGACATGAGCCGCCTGCACACGGGCTCGCTGCAGCCGTTCCTCCGCCCGATCACCATCGACGAGGTGGCGCCGATCGCGCTGCGCGGGCTCGACGCCCCGGCGGACCTGCGGCTGGTGGTGCCCGACGGCATGCCGCTGGTCCTGGCCGACCCGGGCCTGCTGGAGCGGGTGCTGGCGAACCTGTTCGCCAACGCGCTGTACCATTCGCCGCCCGGCCGGCCGCCCGTCCTGCAGGCCCACCGGGCAAGGGATTCCATCGTGCTCGAGGTCATCGACCACGGCCCCGGCGTCCCGGACGCGCTGAAGACGGAGATCTTCGAGCCGTTCCGGCGCTTCGACGAGCGCAAGGTCGGGGTGGGTCTCGGCCTCGCCGTGGCCAAGGGCTTTACCGAGGCCATGGGCGGCGCGATCGTCGCGGCCGACACGCCCGGCGGCGGGCTCACGGTCAGGATCACGCTGCCGGTCGCCAGCCGGAGCGCCCAGTCCATGCAGGGCGCCGAGTCTTGACCCACGTGCTGGTCGTCGACGACGAGCCGTCGATCCTGCGGGCGCTGCGGATCAACCTGGCCGCGCGCAACTACCAGGTCAGCACGGCCAGCGACGGCGCCTCGGGGCTGGCGGCCATGGCCCGTGAGCGCCCCGACGTGATGATCCTCGATCTCGGGCTGCCCGACATGGATGGCACCGAGGTGATCCGCGGCGTCCGGGGCTGGGCTTCGACGCCGATCATCGTGCTGTCGGTCTGGGGGCACGAGAGCCAGAAGGTGGCGGCGCTCGACGCCGGCGCGGACGACTATGTGACCAAGCCGTTCGGCATGGATGAGCTGCTCGCCCGGCTTCGTGCCGCCATCCGCCGCGCCTCTCCCGCCCCGGACGAGCCGGTCGTGAAGACGGACGACTTCACCGTCGATCTCGCGGCCAAGCTGGTCACCCGCGCCGACGGCAGCGACGTGCGGCTGACCCCGACCGAGTGGCAGCTGCTGGAGGTGCTCGTGCGCAACCGCGGCCGCCTGGTCACCCAGCGCCAGCTCCTCCAGGAGGTCTGGGGACCCGCCTACGAGACCGAGAGCAACTACCTGCGCGTCTACGTGGCCCAGCTGCGGCGCAAGCTCGAGCCGGAGCCCGCACGGCCCCGTTACCTGCTCACCGAGTCCGGGATGGGCTACCGTTTTGCCTCCTGATCACGGAGTGTGATCGGCCGCCGCGCCGCCGCGCCCCAGCCGGGGCAGGCGGAAGGCGCCGGCGGCCGCCCAGGCGCGGTCAGCCGACGCCGAAGAAGCCGAGCGCGGTGCTGCCGAGCAGCAGCAGGCTCATCGCCGAGATGGCGGTCACGCAGATGGTCGCCGCGACCTTGAACACCGTTCCGTTGGCGGCGCTGCCCAGCACGCTGCGGCGATTGGTGAGGATCAGGATGAAGACCAGGATGACCGGGGTGATGATGCCCTGGAGCACCTGGGTGCCGATCAGCAGCGTGATCAAGTTGATGTGGGTGAGGGCCAGCGACGCGCCGATGAGGACCTGCACGCCGAACAGCCCGAGGAACAGCCGGGCCTCGGTGAACGTGCGGGACACCGACCGCTCCACCCCGACCGCCTCGCTGATGGCATACGCGCTGGACAGCGGGACCACCGCGCCGGCCAGCGCGGACGCGCCGATCAGCCCGACCGCGAACAACAGCTCGGCGCCCGCGCCCGCGACCGGCTTCAGGGCCAGGGCCGCCTCGGACGCCGAGGTCAGCGGGCCCTTCCCGCCGATGGCGGTGGCCGTGGCGATGATGATCGTCATCGACACGATGCACGCGAACACCGCCCCGGAGATCGCGTCGATCCGCGCTCGCGGGTAATCGGCGGGGTCGGCGCCTTTGTCGACCACCCCCGCCGCCGCGTACAGCTGCATGTAGGGGCTGACCGTGGTCCCGATCAGCGCCACCCCCAGCAGCAGGAAGGGCTTGCTGAACACGAGATGCGGGATGACCAGGTTGGAGCCGACCTCGCCCCAGTTCGGGTGGCCGAGGATGGCCGCGATCGGGTAGGCCAGGAACGCGAGCGACATGATCAGGAAGATCCGCTCGGCCCAGCGGTAGGAGCCGAACGAGACGAGCGCCCAGATGGCGACGGCCGCGATCGGGATGATGATGAAGCGGCTGACCCCGAGCAGCTCGAAGGCGGCCCCGATGCCGGCGAACTCCGACACGACCAGCCCGGTGTTGGCCAGCAGGACGCAGCCGAGCGCGACCGCGGTCTGCCGCAGGGTGAACTGCTCCCGGATGAGGGCGGCGAGGCCCTTGCCGGTGTAGGTGCCCAGCCGCACCGCCATCTCCTGCACCAGCACCAGCGCGATGGTGACCAGCAACATGAAGAAGAGGGTCCGGTAGACGAACTCGGATCCGGCCGAGGCGTAGGTGGCGATGCCCGCCGCGTCGTTGCCTGCGTTGGCGGCCACGATCCCAGGACCCGCGACGGCCAGGACCAGCCAGATCCGGCTCTTGCGGGAACGCATGATCCGCAGCCCCCCGGAGCGGATCCTGACCAGGCTCGCGAGGCCGCTCCGGGCCCGGGCCGACCGTGTTTCCTCGGCCTCCTGCACTTCCTCCCGCGCGGTCTCCTCCGCGTCCTCCTGCGCGCTGCTCACCGCAGGAGCCTGGGGAAGTGCAGCCGCCCATGGCCGGGGACCAGCGCATCCAGGATGTCGTCGGAAAGGATCCGCCCGAGCGGCCGGCCCTTATCGTCGACCACCAGCAGCGACGAGCGCCGGGATTCCACCAGCTCGGTGGCGACCGTGTCCAGGTCGGCGTCCGGACGCAAGGTGACGGGGGGGTTGCCGAGGTCAATCAGATCGGACAGCGGCTTGTCGCCGTCATTGACCAGCAGGTCGAACGCCGAGACATCACCGACGACGCGGCCCGCGGCGTCGACGACGGCGACGGAGTCGATCTCGGTCTGGTGTTTGGCCAGCTTGCGCAGCCGTTTGCGCACCGCGGCGACGGTCTCGTCTGGGGTCGCGGTGGCCAGCACCGTCGTCATGACCCCGCCGGCCTCGTCTTCGGGATAGCCGAGCAGGCGGGCGAGCTCCCGCTGGGTGGCCTCTGGCATGTGAGCCAGAAGCTGTGCCTGCTCAGCAGCGGGCAGGTCGCGCAGGGCGTCGACCGCCTCGTCGGGTTCCATCCGCGCGATCAGCTCGGCCGCCTGCGCGGGCTCCATCTCACGCAGGAGGGCGGTCAGCTCGTCCGGCTCCATCTCCTCAAGGACATCCGCGGCGAAGTCGTGGTCCAGGCTGGCCAGCAGCTCCTTCCGGCCCGGTCTTTCCAGTTCCTCCAGTACGTCCGCGAGCTCGGCGGGCCGCAGCCGGCGCAGCGCCGAGTTCGGCTCGCGCAGCTTCACCGCCGCCGGTGCCTCCGGCGAATCGGCGCCGAACGACTCGATCGCGGCCCAGTCGATGACCCGGTCCGGCGTCGGGTGCCAGCGGAAACGCTTCGGCCCGAGCCTGCGCAGCAGTGTCTGCAGGCCGACATCCACGCCCACCAGGCGGACCTGGTCGCCGACCTGGGCGAGATAGAGATCGGCCGCCCGGATGACCTGCACCTCGTCGGTGTCCACCAGCTGGTGATCGAGGATGTCGCGGTGCAGCAGCACTTCACCCTCGCGCCGGTGGAACTCGCGCAGGTCCAGCCGGGCCGTGCGGAGCGTCACCCAACGGCGCTCGACCCGGTCGATCGCGGACGCGTCGAGGAAGGCGTGGCGGCGCCCCACCCGGACCACGATCCCGGTCAGCGCCGGGTACGGATCGGTGTTGCCGTGCACCTGGGCAACCAGGTCGACGAGGCGGCCGACTTCCTCACCCGACTGGTTCAGCACCGGGGCGCCGATCAGGCCGACGAGCGAGATGATGTTCTGCCGGACCTGGCGGGAGGTCATCAGGCGCTGTGAGACGCCGCTGAACAGATGCGAGCCGGCGCCGTCGCCGCTGCGGGAGCGCGAGCCAGGCAGCCGGCCGTTGAAGAAGTGCCGGTCGGACACAGCAACCTCCTGGTCCGCCGGCCAGGCCGGGTGGTCTAACCCGGGGCGGCCGGCAAGCGTGGAAGGGATCGGCGTGGGTGGCGTCCGGCGGCCCGGCCCGTGATGACGGCCGCGCTCGCCGTGGTGGTACTACAGGGATCACCGAGCACGGCCACACCTCCCTCAGTCGGCTGCGATATACCAAGGCTAAACGCCGCGGCACAGTAAGCACATCTGGGCCGCGGCCCTGACGGCGGCGCCGGCGGCGTCAGGCTCCCTCTCCGCCGCGCGTCGTTGCGCCGCCGGCCGCTTTTTCTGCGGCGTGGAAGGCGTCGAGTGCCTCCGTGGGGGTGCCGTAGTAGCAGCCGGGGCCGAGAGCCGGGCCGATACCGTAACTGTCGAGCTGCTTCTGCACCGGGCCGAGGACTGTGCTGAGGGCCAGCCGCACGTGCCGCTGCTGAAGCTGTTCGTCGAGCCTGGCGATGACGACGGACGCGGTGTAGTCGATGTCTTCGATGGCCGTGCAGTCGACAACGAGCCAGCGCACCGGGCTGCCGTGGCCGATCAGCGCCATGACGTCGTCGACGAGCTTGGGGGTGTTGGCGAAGTACAGGCTGGTGCCGAACCGGTAGATCACCAGCCCGTCCTCGGTCCGGGCGCCGGGCGTCACCGGGATCGGCCGCCAGTGCCCGGCCGGTGACTTCACCAGCACGCTGTTGAGCGGGCTGTAGCTGTGGCGCAGGTGGTCGACGATCGAGGCGACCACGGCGAGCACGAGCCCGTACTCGACGCCCAGGACCACCACGGCCGCCGCCGTTAGCAGGGCGACGATCGACTCGCGCCGGCGGGTGGCCAGGATGCGCCGCATATCGCTGACCTTGATGAGCCCGGCGGCGATGAGGAACACCACCGCCGCCAGGGCGGCTTCGGGCAGGTAGGCCAGCGGCCCGGTGAGCAGGACAAGCACGGCAAGAACCACGGCCGCGGTCGTGAGCTGGGCCAGCTGGCTGCGGCCGCCCGCGTTGTCCACCACCTCCGTCTTGGTCGGGCTGCCGTTGACCACGAACGTGCCGGAGAACGCGGCGGCGGCATTGGCGGCACCCAGGCCCACCAGGTCGGTGTTCTCGCTGAACGCCTCCTCGTCGTACTTGACGGCGAAGGCGCGCGAGGTGGCCGCGCTCTGGGCCAGGATGACCACAAACATCGACGCCGCGACGCCGAGCAGGCTGGCGGCCTCGTGCCAGCCGAGGGCGGGCAGCACCAGGCTCGGCAGCCCGCGTGGGACCGGGCCGACGACGGCGACGCCGTGGCGGGCCAGGTGCGCGGCCCGGCTCACGCCGATGGCGAGGATCACCGCGATCAGGGGCCCGGGGATCCGGCGGGTGATCATTTGCGCCACGAGGACGATCACGATGACCCCGGCCGAGATCGCCACGTCGGCCGCGCGCACGTCGGGGAGCGCCCGCACCGTGTCCCAGAGCCTGGGCAGGGTCTGCCGGTCGGCGGCCGTTACCCCCAGCATGCTGGGGAGCTGTCCGATGGCCACCTGGATGCCCACCCCGGTCAGGAAGCCGACCAGCACGGTGCGGGAAAGGAAATTGGCCAGGAACCCCAGCTGGGCGGCCCGGGCCAGCAGCAGCATCCCTCCGGCCAGCAGCGCCGCCAGCCCCGCCAGCCGGACGTAATGCGGCGACCCAGCCACTGCCAGCCCGGCCAGCGCGGCCCCCAGGATCGCGGCCGTGGCCGAATCGGCCGCTACCACCAGGTGACGTGACGAGCCCAGGACCGCGAACACCGCCATCGGCAGGAGCAGCGTGTACAGGCCGGTAACCACCGGCATCCCGGCGATCTTCGCGTATCCAAGAACCTCCGGGATGCCGAGGGCGGCCAGCGTGACACCGGCCAGCACGTCGGTGGGCACCTGGGATCGCGTGATCGGCAGCACACCGCGCATCACCGGCAGCGCCCGCAGCCATCCCCGCCAGTGGCTCTCTGGCGAACCTGGCATTGCCTCACCCCCCGGCCGGTCGCGAGCGGTTGGGATCTGCTCATCATCCCGCCGCCACGCGGTCAGCGCGGTCACGGCCCGGTGCAGGCCGCGTGCCACCGCGGTCGTGCACCCGCCGTGGCGTCAGCCAGGAAACCGGCGGATGGCTTGGCGCTCCCCCGTGCTCAGCTATACATCACGCCGCGGCGCCGTTATCACGCAGCCTGGCGATATCGGCGGCACTGAACCCGAGCCCGGTCAGCACGTCGTCGGTGTCGGCACCGGGGCGGGCCGGCGGTGAGGGCGGCGCGCACGCGGTACGGCCGAACCGGGGCGCGGGCGCTGGCTGGGCCACCCCGCCCACGTCGATGAAGGTCTGGCGGGCGGCGTTGTGCGGGTGCCCGGGCGCGTCCCGCGGGCTGACCACCGGCGCCACGCACGCGTCCGAGCCGGCGAAAACGTCCGCCCACTCAGCCTGGGTCCGCCCGGCGAACGCCTCGGTCAGCCGGGCCCGCAGCTCCGGCCAGCCGGACCGGTCGTACTGGGCGGGCAGGCCGGCCCCGTCGAGGCCGAGCCGGTCCAGCAGTTCGGCGTAGAACTTCGGCTCCAGCGCGCCCACCGCCATGTGCCGGCCGTCAGCGGTGGCGTAGGTGTCGTAGAACGGAGCCCCACTGTCGAGCACGTTCGTGCCCCGCTCGTCCTGCCACGCCCCGGCCGCCCGCAGCCCGTACAGGAACGAGGCGAGCAGCGCCGAGCCGTCCACCATCGCCGCGTCGACGATCTGTCCCAGCCCGGACCGCTCGCGCTCCAGCAGGGCGGCGAGGACGCCGACGGCGAGCAGCATCCCGCCGCCGCCGAAATCCCCGACCAGGTTGAGCGGCGGGACGGGCCGGTCGCCGGCCCGGCCGATCGGGTCGAGGCTGCCGGACACGGCGATGTAGTCGATGTCGTGGCCCGCGGTCTCGGCGAGCGGGCCGTCCTGTCCCCACCCGGTCATCCGCGCATAGACCAACCGCGGGTTGCGCCCGGCGCACACGTCCGGCCCGAACCCGAGCCGCTCGGCCACGCCGGGGCGGAACGCCTCCACCAGCACATCGGCCCCGTCGGTGAGGCGGAGCAGGATGTCCACCCCGGCCGGGTCCTTGAGGTTGAGCCGGATGGAGCGCCGGCTGCGGCACAGCGGGTCGACCGGCGGCAGAGCCTGCCGGCCGGCGCGGTCGATTCGGTCTACCCGCACCACGTCCGCGCCCAGGTCGGCCATGATCATGCAGCCGAACGGCGCGGGCGCCAGGCTCGCGATCTCGATCACCCGCACCCCGTGCAGCGGCCCCATCCGGCACCCTCCGGCAGCGGCGC
>Ga0318552_10000206_pt1 | contig 16395 bp, 14 predicted proteins | sample GRESIP082b2f20_FD_203516 | JGI IMG/M metagenome (GOLD analysis project Ga0318552, IMG submission 203516) | Tropical soil microbial communities from Luquillo Experimental Forest, Puerto Rico - GRE.SIPMG.082b2f20 | ecosystem: Environmental > Terrestrial > Soil > Tropical forest > Bulk soil...
CGCAGCTGCACCCCCAGTGTGCGGGCCGCTGCCTGGAGGGATTTCGTCGTGGACTCGGCAAGAGTGGGATTAGTGGGGTTGACGAGCAAGGCAACGATCGTCGCCGTGGGGACCAACTCGTGCAATAGCTCGAGCCGCTTCGGCCCTACCTCCGCGTTCAACGACGTTACGCCTGTGACGTTGCCGCCCGGTCGGGCGAGGCTGGCGACAAGTCCCCGCCGCGTGATCCTGTCCAGCTCCAGGGGCGCACTCCAGATCGGCGTCCAATATGCGACTCCTGTAGAAAGAAAGACGGCGTCAATTCTCTGGCAGCCCCGCGATGCTCAGTCCGTCAACGCAAATCTGGCGGGCCCAGGCTCGCCGGAGGCTGACCTGGCGCGAGCGCGCCAGAGACGACGCAGGGATGGGCGAGCGAACGTAGCCTTGGCGGCACGGTGGGCTCTCGCACAACGGCGTACGTGTGGCTATCCTTCTCGACCGAAAGGCCCCTCCTTTGCCGCCTGCCGCGGTGAAGCAAGAAGGTGTCATCTGGGAGGATATGGAATCATGATCACGCGCCGCCGCTTTCTGACGAATTCTTCTGCACTCGCGGTTACCACGTTGTCCGCAGCAGAGGGGCTTGCGCAAGGAACGTTGACTCAATCCGGCCTGGTCGGCACGCTCGAGGGATCGCAAGTCGTCACGGACCCGGCGGCGATCCCGAAGTCGTTCAAGGAGGCGCCAGAGCTCGCCGAATTGGTCAAGCAAGGCAAGCTTCCACCGGTCGAAAAGCGGCTACCGTCCGAGCCGCTAGTGCTCAAGCCGTTGAAGCAGACCGGCCGTTACGGTGGCACGTGGCGGCGCGGGTTCGTCGGCCCCGGCGACGGCGAGAATGGCAACCGCATCAACGCCTCCGACAAGCTGCTGTTCTGGGACTACACCGGCAACAAGATCATCCCGTCGGTCGCCAAGAATGTGGAGATGAGCGCGGACGGCAAGACGACACGCGTCACACTGCGCAAGGACATGAAGTGGTCCGATGGTCAGCCGATGACCGCCGACGACTTCGTGTTCTGGTTCGAGGACATCTACAGCAACCGCGAGATCGTTCCGACCGGCATCGCCGACATGTCGCCCGGCGGCAAGCCCGGCCGCATCGTGAAGATCGATCCGGTTACAGTCGAGTTCCAGTTCGACGTGCCGTACTTCCTGTTGATCGAGATGCTCGCCGGTGACACGCTGATCGGCGGCGGTATGTCGGTTGGCATGTACCAGAACCGCTCGTTTGGCTGCTACGCGCCCGCACATTATCTCAAGCAGTTCCTGCCGAAATATTCCTCCGAGGCGCAGGTTAACGCGCGCGCGAAGTCGGAAGGCTTCGAGAACTGGGTACGTATGCTGCACAGCAAGAAGGACTGGAACCTCAATCCTGAGCTGCCGGTCATTGGCCCGTGGCGCACGGTGCGGCCAATTAACACGCCGACCTGGGTGCTTGATCGCAATCCTTACTATTACGCGGTCGACACCGAAGGTAACCAGCTTCCCTACATCAATCAGATTGTCATGACGCTCGCTGAGGACCTTGAAGTCCTCAACCTGCGCGCCATGGCGGGCCAGTACGATTTGCAGGAACGCCACATCGACATTGCCAAGCTGCCGGTGATTCTCGAGAACCGCGACCGCGGCAATTACGACCTGCATCTCGATCTCGCCTTCAATGGCTCTGACTCAACGATCCATTTCAATCAGAGCTACACGGCCGACCCCGAGATTGCGAAGTGGCTGACCAACGCTGACTTCCGTCGTGCGTTGTCGCTCGGGATCGACCGCAACCAGATGAACGAGACCTTCTGGCTCGGCCTCGGCACGCCTGGATCCACGGCGCCGGCGGAGAGCCTGCCGCAGAGCCCCGGGCCTGAATGGCGCAACAAATGGTCGACACACGATCCCGCGAAGGCGAACCAGATGCTCGATGCGCTTGGCCTCAACAAGAAGGATCGTGACGGCTACCGGCTGCGCACCGACAACGGTGAACGGCTGCGCTTGCAGGTGCAGACCGTGCGCGCCTTCCTGCCCTGGCCGCAGCAGATGGAAATGGTGGCACAGCATTGGCGACGCATCGGCATCTTCGCGGAAGTACGTGAGATGGAGCGCGTGCTCGCGTTCACGCGCACGCAGAACAACGAGCACCACATTCACGTGTGGACCAATGGCGGCACCGAATTGCTCTATCTGTTCCCGCGCCACGCCATCCCGGTCGATCCGACCGAAGCGTTCATGGGTCCGGAATTCGCCAAATGGTACGCGTCGGGCGGCCGTCTCGGCCGCGCGCCGACCGATCCCGCCCTGAAGAAGATCTTCGAGTTGTTCGGCGCCGCGTCCGGACAGAAGGACGACGAGCGCAATCGTACCGCGCAGGAGATCTGGAAGATTCTGGTCGACCAGCAATATTCGATCGGGACGGTCGGCCAGTCGCCGGCTCTGATGGGTGTGCGGCTCGCGAGCCGCAAGCTCGGCAACATCCCGTCGCGCGCCTGCATCGCGCAACATTGCCGCACGCCTGGTAGCTCGCGGCCGGAGACCTGGTTCTATCAGTCGTAGACGAGCCTTCACGCATGACAGGCGCACGGTAGAGCGGAGGCGGGAATGCTCGCGTTCATCGTTCGGCGGTCGCTGCTTGCGATCCTCACGATCTGGGTGATCTCGGTTCTGTCGTTCGCGATCATCCAGTTGCCGCCGGGTGACTTCGTAACCGCGTATATCGCGCAGCTTTCTGCAAGCGGTGCTTCGGTGTCAGAGGCCGAAGCGGTGGCGCTGCGCGAGCTCTACGGGCTCGGGCAGCCCTTCTATGTCCAGTACGCGAAGTGGATGGCGCGGGTGCTCGCCGGCGATTTCGGCGTATCCATGGAATGGAACAGGCCGGTGACCGAGGTGATCGGCGATCGGCTCTGGCTCACGGTGCTCATATCGTTCGCTGCGCTCGTGATCACGTGGGGCCTTGCACTGCCGATCGGCATCTACTCGGCGGTACGCCAATATTCAATTGGCGACTACCTCTTCACGCTGGTCGGCTTTGTCGGGCTCGCAGTGCCGAACTTCCTGCTTGCCCTCGTCATTATGTATCTCTCGTTTCGCTTTCTTGGCGCTAACGTTGGCGGGCTGTTCTCTTCGGAATTCGAACTCGCCGATTGGAGCTGGGCCAAGGTCTGGGATCTGATGAAGCACCTGCCGCTGCCGGCGGTGATCCTTGCGCTCGGTGGAACTGCGCAACTCATCCGCATCATGCGGGCAAATCTGCTTGACGAACTGCGGCGGCCTTACGTTGTCACTGCGCGCGCCAAGGGTTTGCCCGAGCGACGCGTGATCCTGAAGTATCCCGTCCGCGCGGCACTCAATCCGTTTGCCAGCACGGTCGCCTATCTCTTTCCTTATCTGGTCTCCGGCAGCGTCATTATATCGATCGTGCTCAGCCTGCCGACAGTTGGGCCGTTGCTGGTGCGTTCACTGATTTCGCAGGACATGTTCCTCGCTGGCACCATAGTGCTCTTGCTCGGCGTGCTCACGGTTGTGGGCACCCTGATCTCGGACCTTGTTCTGATGTGGGTCGACCCCCGCATCCGCTATCAGCTTGATTGAGGGCTCTCCGTGCTCGCACGCTTGTTCGGATCATCCTCCTCGGCGGAAGGCGCTGCCGCCGCCGAGGAACGCTTTGCCGTCGCGAGCCAGCTCAAGCTCACCTGGTGGCGCTTTCGCCGACACCGGCTCGCGGTCGCGAGCGGCATTGTTGTTATCCTGTTCTATTTGCTGGCCGCCCTTGCGGACTTCCTCGCCACCATGGATCCGCACGACACCGACGCGCGGCGCACCTACACGCCGCCGCAGGCGATCCGCTTCTTCGATGACGACTGGTCGTTGCGGCCGCACGTCGTCGTGCTGCGTGCTCGCCGCGACCCGAGCACGTTCCGCATGGTCCGCGACCAAGCGACCAAGGTCGATCTCGCGTTGTTCGTCGAAGGCTATTCGTATGAACTGTTCGGCCTGTTCCCGACCAATGTCCATCTGCTCGGCCTGAAGAATCCGCAACCGAGTGAGACCCTGCATCTGCTCGGTACCGACCGGCTCGGCCGCGATTTGTGGTCGCGCCTCGCGGTGGCGACCCGAGTTTCGCTCACTATCGGCCTTGTCAGCGTCGCCATCAGCCTGTTTCTCGGCGTGTTGCTCGGCGGCGTGTCAGCGATCTATGGCGGTGTTGTCGATACAATCGTTCAGCGGCTGATCGAGATTATCCGATCGATGCCGACGATTCCCTTATGGATGGGGCTTGCGGCTGCGTTGCCGAACACGTGGTCGGTCATGCAAATCTATTTCGCTATCACGGTGATCATCGCGCTCCTGGCCTGGACCGATCTTGCGCGGGTCGTGCGCGGAAAATTCCTCTCGCTGCGTGAGGAGGACTTTGTTACCGCCGCTGAGCTCGCGGGAGCCAGCCAGATGCGGATCATCTTCCGCCACCTGCTGCCGTCGTTTCTTTCCCACATCATCGCGGCGACGAGTCTCGCGCTGCCTGCGATGATCATCAGTGAGACGTCGCTGAGTTTTCTCGGCCTCGGCCTGCGGCCGCCAGCGATCAGCTGGGGCATCCTGTTGCAGGACGCGCAGAACATCGAGGCGCTGGCCTTGGCGCCGTGGCTGCTCGCTGCTGCGGTGCCGGTCATCACCGTTATCCTCGCATTCAACTTTCTGGGAGACGGGCTGCGTGATGCCGCTGACCCCTATGGCTGAGATCGCCGCGCGGGCAACGCAAAGTGGCGCGGCTCCAATCCTGTCGGTGCGCGGGCTGAAGACCTATTTCCACCTCCCCGAGGGGATCGTGCGTGCGGTTGACGGCGTGAGCTTCGATGTGCGCCCTGGCCGCACACTTGGTGTCGTAGGCGAAAGCGGGTGTGGCAAGAGCATCACTGCGCGCAGCATCCTGGGGATTGTGGACCGGCCAGGCCGCGTCGAGTCGGGTGAGATTTGGCTCCATGGCGCGACAGGCGCTCAAGCCGGTTCCATCGATCTCGTCAAACTCGCACCAAATGGCGCACAGATGCGCGCGATCCGCGGCAGGGAGATCGCCCTGATCTTTCAAGAGCCGATGGCGTCGTTCAGCCACTACTACACGGTCGGCAACCAGATCATGGAGGCGATCCTCCAGCATAGCGATGCGTCACGCGCGGACGCGCGGGCGCGCGCGATCGAACTCCTGCGTACCGTCGGCGTGCCGCAGCCGGAGCGCCGCGTCGATGAGTACCCGTTCCAGCTGAGCGGCGGACTGCGCCAACGCGTGATGATCGCCATGGCGCTCGCCTGCGATCCGCGCATCCTGATCGCGGATGAGCCGACGACCGCGCTCGACGTTACCACGCAGGCGCAGATTCTAGATCTGCTGCGCGGCCTGCAGGAGCAGCGCGGGTTGGCACTCATACTGATTACTCACGACATGGGCGTCATCGCCGAAATGGCCGATGACGTCGTCGTCATGTACCTCGGGCGCGCAGTAGAGAAGGGGAGTGTCGACGACATCTTTCATGCGCCGAAGCATCCGTATACCCGGGCGCTGTTGCGCTCTATCCCGAGCATCATGGCCGCGCCGCGCACAAGGCTCGCAACACTCGGCGGCTCGATCCCTCATCCGTTCAATCGTCCCGCGGGGTGCCCTTTCCATCCGCGTTGCCCGGAGTCCATACCCTCGGTATGCGACAGGGTTGTCCCACCCGTGCTCGCTGAAGGAGGCAATCGGGAGGTCAGCTGTTTTCTCTACGGCGGACGGCCATGAACGTCCTTGAGGTCATCGACCTGCGCAAGCATTTTCCGATCCGCCGCGGATTCCTGCGGCGTACGGTCGGTCAGGTCAGGGCCGTTGATGGCGTCAGCTTCCACATCCGCAAAGGCGAGACGCTTGCACTGGTCGGTGAAAGCGGTTGCGGAAAGACCACGGTGTCTCGCTGCATCTTGCGCGCGCTACGTCCTACCTCGGGTGAAATCCGCTTCACGGTCGACGGCAAGCAGGTGGACCTTGCGGCGCTGTCGACGCGCGCTCTCAAGCCCTACCGCCGCCACATGCAGATGGTGTTTCAGGATCCCTTCTCGTCGCTCAATCCGCGCATGGGTGTCGCCGACATCATCGGCGAGCCGTTGCTGGTTAACGGGATGCGCAGCGTGGACGAGCGGCGCAAGCGGGTCGCCGAGCTGCTCGACATGGTCCAGTTGCCGCGTGCTTACCGCAATCGCTTCCCGCATGCATTCAGCGGCGGCCAACGCCAGCGCATCGGCATCGCGCGCGCGCTGGCGCTCAATCCGAGCCTCGTCGTGGCCGACGAACCGGTGTCCGCGCTCGACGTGTCGGTGCAAGCGCAAATTCTCAATCTGATGCTCGACCTGCAGGATCGGCTGGGCCTGACCTACCTGTTCGTGGCGCACGACTTGAGTGTGGTCAAACATGTAAGTGACCGGGTGGCGGTGATGTATGTCGGCCGCATCGTGGAAATCGCTAGTACGCGCGCGCTCTACGAAACACCGAAGCATCCGTACACCGAAGCGCTGCTGTCTGCGGTGCCGAAGCCTGACCCACGGGCGCGCGCCGACCGCGTTATCCTTCAGCGCGAGGTCGCAGATCCAGCGCGTCCGCCTTCCGGATGTCACTTCCACCCGCGATGCCGCTATGCCGAGGAACGATGCCAGACCGAAGTTCCCGCGCTGGAAGAGATTGAGCCGACCCGGTGGGTCAGTTGCCATCGGGCGCGCGAGCTATCATTACGCGGTGTGCGATAGGGATACGTCCGGCGCGTGCGCCGATTTACGCGCTTCCATTGGAGCCGTGTGGCGCTAATGCGTTCGGCCCGCCCTCGAAGGGAACGCTACTGGCACCTGAAGGATATGGGAGATTTGCTGCAACCGGCTGGCCCCGATGCGGTTGGCGCCTTTCTCATATTTCTGCACCTGCTGGAAGGTGAGGCCGAGCGCGTCACCCAGCTTTTCCTGGCTCATTGCAAGCATCATGCAGCGCATGCGCACCCGGCTGCCAACGTGCTGGTCGGTGGGGTTCGGGGCCTTCTTTCGCGGCAATTGTAAGCGAACCGCCGTGGCTGACGGCTCGCTAAAGCCATGAGCAAAAATCGTCCGGACGCTGGGACATTCGACACTTTCGAGCGCGAATAGGGTGGCGGCCCTGCCGCCCGGAGGAGTGGCTATGCCGGATTTGCCTAGCCTTTCGTCATTATTGGCGTCCTGTGCTCGGATATTAGGCGGGTGCTGGAGCGCGATCAGCTCGTAGGACAGGATTAGCCTTTAACGCGTTCACGCGTGTTAGAGCCCGTGAATCTGGGCCATTGCCATCCATATGAAAATCGGGCCTCGCTGCACCGGGGAATATTTGGCACGAACTCAAAGGCAGAAGGACGCTTTGGCAAGCAGGACTTCCGCTATGTGGCCGAGGAAGACGTCTACATCTGTCCTGCCGGTGAAAGGCTACCTTACCGCTACACAAACGAGGAAAACGGGCTGATCCTACGCCGCTACTGGACCAATGCCTGCCAGGGCTGCGCCATCAAGCGCGCCTGCACCACCAGCAAGGAGCGACGGATCACTCGATGGGAACATGAGCATGTTCTCGAAGCTGTGCAGCGGCGGCTTGATGAGCATCCGGAGAAAATGCGTCAGCGACGCGAGACAGTCGAGCACCCGTTCGGCACGATCAAAGCCCGAATGGGTGCCACTCACTTCCTGATGAAGACGCTGCCGCGAGTGGCCACAGAGATGGCGCTACACATCCTCGCCTACAACATGACGCGCGTCATGAGCATCATGGGCGTCCGACCGCTCCTGGCAGCGATGAGGGCGTAGCCGCCAAACATCCCTCCGCTGCTGCTGCAGCATCGCCCTAGACCTGATGTTCAATCAGGGCCGTTTCCAGCCCCGAAAACCCTGCAGTTGTCGAGGCCGATGCGTCCATTGCTCCCGTCCAAGCGTTTTGACACGACCAAGACCCAGAGCCGACATAGGCCGCACCGAAATCCCGCGTTGCAGCAGTCCTTGCCGCGCTCAATGGCCTCGACCTGTCCGCGAAATGCGTCGCACCCGCGCCAGCAGCTTGGACTTTTCTCGAACCGTGTGCGTCATGGCATATCGTCCGTCCGGTAGAATTTTGGGAGCGACAGGACCTACATTTGACGATCCTGTCTCAAAACCGGTCGGTCGATATCCGGGGCGTGTTTCGACCTCATCCTCCGATCGGCCTTCTTCGCGGCGCGCCTGATGTCAGCAGCGGAGAGGCTCAGTATCCGCCTTGCTTGCTTGAACAGTTTGGGACTGATCGGGCGCGGCTTTAGAGAGACGCCCTTTCCGAGCCGGTTCGCAAGGATGCAAAACGCCGCGATTCGACCGAATGGCTTGTCGTTGGCTGGGATCAGGTACCACGGTGCAAATTTTGTGGACGTCTCCTCCAACATGTCCTCGATCGCCACAACATAGTCTGACTGGCGGGCTCGATTGCGAAAATCCTCGTAGGACAGTTTCCATCGCTTGATGGGATTGATGAGACGGTCGCGGAAACGACGGACCTGCTCATCCGGTGTAATGTGCAGGAATAGCTTGATCAGACGAACGCCGGAGTCGGTCAGCACGCGCTCGAACTCGTTGATCTCACGATAAGCGCGCCGCCATTCAGCCTCGGTCGCAAATCCTTCGACCCGTTCGACCAGCACACGCCCGTACCACGACCGGTCGAAAACAACTATCTGACCCTTCTCAGGCAGGTGGCGCCAGAATCTCTGCAGGTAATGTTCGGCACGCTCATGCTCATCGGGCGCTGAAATCGGATGAACTTTGAAGCTGCGGGGATCGAGCGCCCAGCCAAGGCGGCGAACGATACCGCCCTTGCCGGCGGTATCCCAACCTTCAAGCACGACCAGGGCTCGCTCCGAACTGCCAAGGTAGGCCTGCTGTATGAGTTGAAGCACACTTTGCAGTGAAGCGAGGCGTCGTTCGTAGTCAGCAAAGTCCAATTCAGGATAATCTGTCAGGTTCGCGAGGCGGGGACGACGTTTGACTAGAAAACGACGAGGGTTGGTATCGGGTAGCAGTACCGCTCGCGCCTTGCGGCGACGGCGTCGATCGCCTTTCATGGCCAGCGCCTCCGTGCCCGGTAGTCGTTTCTGGTCAATCCTTACCATTACGACGCGCAATGTATCTACCGGCATAGGTTGGTCGCAAATAGGGAGGAGCGGACCGGCGGAGCCACGGAGTTTGAGCTTGTGATCTCCTATGGTGCCGATACCGAACAGCAGTGGCAGGGCGCAGCGAGTTACGTCGATCGCATTCTGCGGGGTGAAAAGGCGAGCGAGCTTGCCGTTCAGTTGCCGGCCAAATTCATATTGTCGATCAATCTCAAGACCGCTAAGGCGCTCGGGCTGGAGGTGTCGTGGTTTTTGCAGCAGCGCGCCGACGAGGTGATCGAATAGGTCATTGCAACCCATGCACCTCGTTTGTTGCAGTGCATGAGTCCGGTTGTGGCACAAAGCGGACATGCCAGTCGTGTCGCTCGATGTCCGCTTTCGGGGGTAAAGCGGACAACATTTGCTCATTCTGAGCCTTACCGCTTCTGATCCCAAGCGATTTACCTACCTGCCTTAGTCACGCGCGATGGAAGCGTGGTATCATCCCTCCATTGCATGAATGACCCCCACCGGAGGGTCACATGGCAAGCTACATCGCACGACGAAAGTTTTTAGCCACGCTGCTAGGCGGCGCGGCTGCCGCGTGGCCGCTGGGGGCGCGCGCGCAGCCCGACCGGATGCGGCGCATCGGCGTACTCATGGGTTTCGCTGATGACGCAGAAGGACAGGCTCGGGTCAAAGGGTTGCAACAAGGGCTTCAGGAACTGGGATGGATAGAAGGCCGCAACGTCCGCATCGACTATCGCTGGACAGGCGGTGACGCGACTCGCGTACGAACCTACGTGGCAGAGCTGGTAAAACTGTCGCCAGACGTGATTGTCGCCCACACCCCGCCCGTCATAGCCGCGGTGCGGCAAGCGTCAAGCTCCATTCCAATCGTTTTTGCGGCCGTTATCGATCCCGTTGCCCACGGCTTCATTGATAACTTGGCGCGTCCGGGCGGAAATCTTACCGGCACCACTAATATTGAATTCTCGCTCATTGGGAAAATGCTGGAGATGCTCAAAGAAGTGGCGCCCGGCATTGTCAGGGCTGCCGTTATGTTCGGGACGAACCCCCAATACCTTGTCTACCTGCATTCGTTTGGGACCGTTCCACCAACGCTTGCCGTCGAGCTGAGCGCGGCAGCTGTTCGCGACGCGGGTGAAATCGAGGCGGCGATGTCCGAGCTGGGACGCAAACCGGGCGCGGGTCTGGTTGTTCCTCCAGATGCATTCACAATAATTCATCATGCGATGATCATCGAATTGGCGGCGCGGTACCGGCTGCCCGCCGTCTACGCGTACCGGTCATTCGTCGCGGAAGGCGGTCTGATGTCGTACGGGCCTGACGTATACGACATCTTCCGACGGACCGCCTCGTATGTCGATCGCATCCTGAAGGGCGCCAGGCCCGCAGATTTGCCTGTGGAAGCGCCGGTCAAGTTCGAGTTCGTCATCAATCTAAAGACTGCCAAGGCGCTTGGCCTCGACGTGCCGGAGAAACTGGTCGCGCTCGCCGACGAGGTGATCGAATGAGCGAGCGGCGTCTCGAGGCGGGGAGGACAGGGTTGGCCAACGTTTGATACTGTGCTCGTCATGACGGTTCGCGATTTCGTTAAGCCTTGGCGTACCTCGAATCGCCTGGGGGGCGCTGATGCCCACGCGCCGCAGCAAGCAGCGCCCGAAGCCCCCGTCGCAAAAACCCGCCGGCGCTTGTTCACCAAATACGTCGCGCTGTTCGTCGCAGTCGTCTGTATAGCGCTGGTGTCCAACGGCGTTTTCGACGTCCTGTTCTATTATCAGGAGCATAAGGCGTCGCTCATCCGCATCCAGCGCGAACAGGCTGAAGCCGCCGCCGCCAAGATCGGTCAGTTCATCAAGGAGATCGAGAGCCAGCTGGGCTGGACCACGCAACTGCCGTGGTCGGCCGGCTCGATCGAGCAGCGCCGCTTCGATGCCTTGCGTCTGTTGCGTCAAGTGCCCGCCATCACTGAGTTGGCCCAGCTCGACGCGACCGGCAAGGAGCGGCTGCGCGTGTCGCGGCTGGCCATGGACGTGGTCGCCAGCGGCGCCGACCTCTCCAATGATCCCAAGTTCGTGGAAGCGGTGGCGCGCAAGGTCTATTACGGCCCGGTCTATTTCCGCCGCGAGTCCGAGCCGTATATGACGCTGGCGATTGCCGGCACCCGGCGCGACGCCGGCGTGAGCGTCGCCGAAGTCAATCTCAAGCTGATCTGGGACGTTGTCTCGCAGATCAAGGTCGGCGAGCGCGGACACGCCTATGTCGTCGACGCGCAAGGACGGCTGATCGCGCATCCCGACATCAGCCTTGTGCTGCGCAACACCGACATGTCGAAGCTCGCACAAGTGCGGGCGGCGCGGGCGAGCGCGGCCGGCGGCGAGGACGCGGCCAGCAGCCCGGTGCAGGAAAGCGAGAATATCGAAGGGCGCGAGGTACTCACCGCCTATGCGCGGGTGGCGCCGCTCGGCTGGCTGATGTTCGTCGAGCTGCCGGCGGAGGAGGCCTATGCGCCACTCTACGCGGCTCTCAAGCGCCTGGGCTTCGTGCTGCTGGCCGCGCTTTTCATTGCCGTGCTCGCCGGGATGTTTCTCGCCGGCCGCATGGTCGGCCCGATCCAGGCGTTGCGCACTGGTGCTGCACGCCTCGGTGGCGGCGACCTCAGCCAGCGCATCGCCGTCAAGACCGGGGACGAGCTCGAGGCGCTCGCGGACCAGTTCAACGCGATGGCGGGGCAGCTGCAGGAATCCTATGCCGGCCTGGAAAAGAAGGTCGAGGAGCGCACGCACGAGCTGGAAACACGCAGTCGTGAGCTTGCGCAGTCGGTGGGGGAGCTACGTGCGCTTGGCGAAGTGACGCAGGCGGTGAACTCCACGCTCGATCTCGCTACGGTCCTTTCCACCATCGTCGCCAAGGCCGTGGAGCTGTCGGGCACTGAGGCCGGTTCCATCTACGTCGTCGATCCAGCCACGCAAGGGCTCCAACTGCGTGCCTCGCACGGCATGAGCGAGGAACTGATTGCCGAGCTCAACCGGCAAGGCGTCGATCTCAGCGAAAAGACGATCGCGGAAGCGGCGGCGCAAAAAGCCCCTGTGCAGACCCCCGACCTTAAGGACGCAGCGCCATCACCGGTGCTGAACATCCTGCTGCGGGCCGGATACCGAGCGGTGCTGATCGTGCCGCTGCTCGGTCCGGAGGGGCTCACCGGTATGCTGGTGGTGCGGCGCAAAGCGCCCGGCGAGTTTCCCCAGCACACCGTCGATCTGCTGCAGACCTTCGCAGCGCAAAGCGTGCTGGCCATCCAGAACGCCAATCTGTTCACCGAGGTGGAGGAAAAGAGCCGTCAGCTGGAAATGGCGAGCCAGCACAAGTCGCAATTCGTCGCCAGCATGAGCCATGAGCTGCGCACCCCGCTCAATGCTATCATCGGGCTGACCGAGATGATGGTCAGCAATGCGCCGCGCTTCGGCACGGAAAAGGCGCTGGAGCCGCTGCGCCGGGTCCACCGTGCGGGTACCCATCTTCTCGGCCTCATCAACCAGGTGCTCGACCTGTCCAAGATCGAGGCCGGCAAGCTCGAGCTCAGCCCGGAGACGGTGAATTTGGCGCCGCTGCTTGAGGACGTCATCGGCACCGCGCGGCAGCTGGCGGAGCAGAACAAGAACCGGCTCATCCTGGAGGCCCAAGAAAACCTAGGGCAGCTGACCGTCGATCCCATGCGGCTACGGCAGATCCTGCTCAATCTGTTGAGCAATGCCTGCAAGTTCACCAAGCAGGGCGAGGTTAAGCTGCGCGTCAAAAAGGTCGTCGACGGCCGCAACTGGATCGAGATCGCCGTGGCCGATACCGGCATCGGCATGACACCCGAGCAGCAGGCGAAGCTGTTCGAAGAATTCACCCAGGCCGATTCCTCGACCGCACGACAGTACGGCGGCACCGGTCTCGGCTTGGCCATCACGCGCAAGCTCGCGCGCATGATGGGGGGCGACGTGACGGTAACGAGCGAGCCGGGCAAGGGCTCGGTCTTTACCGTCCGCCTGCCCGGCGGCGCGGACCCGCAGGCGAGGAGCTCGACCGGTTCAGACGGCCGCCGTTCGCCCACGGCCGATTGCGTTCTCGTCATCGACGACGACGCCACTGCGCGCGAGCTGATTGCGGATCACCTCAAGGCCGAGGGATTTTCCATAGCGACCGCGGCGGGCGGAGTGGAGGGGCTCAAGCTTGCCAAGGACTTGCGGCCGACCGCGATTACGCTCGACGTGATGATGCCCGACCTCGACGGCTGGTCGGTGTTAGCCGCTTTGCGGCAGGACCCTGAGCTTGCCGAGATCCCGGTCATCATGATCACGATCGTGGATGAGCACCGCCGCGGCATCGCACTCGGCGCGGCCGGGTATCTCACCAAGCCGATCGACCGCGAGCGGCTGCATCGGCTGGTTAGCCGCTTTCGGGCACCGGTGCCGCCCACGCGCGTCCTGCTGGTGGAGGACGATGCGGTCCAGCGCGAGCGGATGCGCGGATGGCTCGAGGGTCCGCAATGGACCGTGCGAGAAGCAGCAAACGGTCGCGAGGCGTTGGATCGCCTCAAAGAAGGCAAGCCGGACGTGATCCTGCTCGATCTGATGATGCCGGAGATGGACGGCTTTGCGGTCGTCGCCGCCCTGCAGAAGGAGGCGGGCTGGCGGGACATCCCGGTCATCGTCATCACCGCGCGGGATCTCGATGCCAAAGACCGCCAGCGATTGAATGCCGGTGTCCAATTCGTGCTGGTCAAGGAACGATTCCAACCGGCCGACCTGGTCGAGCGCATCCGCCGGCTCGTGCGGACGAAGCCTGCGGTCAGCAACGAAATGGAAGCAGCATCGTGACCAAATTGCTTTACGTCGAAGACAACGATGACAATGTCTTCATGCTCAAGATGCGGCTCGAGCTGCTCGGCGATTTCGAGGTGCTGACGGCGGAGGACGGCGAGAAGGGCTGCGAGATGGCCGCTGCCGAGCGGCCGGACATTATCCTGATGGACCTCGAAATGCCCGTCGTCGACGGCTGGGAAGCTACGCGGAGGCTCAAGGGCAATCCACAAACCCGCGAGATCCCCATCATCGCCCTCTCCGCGCATGCGCTCGCCGGCGAGCGCGAAAAGGCACTCGCGGCGGGGTGCAATGAGTTCGACACCAAACCGATCGAATTCGATCGGCTAGTAGCAACCGTTCGGCGCATTCTCGCCGACCGCAAATGACGCTCTCAGGTGGAACATCCGCCATCGAAAAAATGGCAGGTTCCGCTAAGTCACTGGGGCCTCCTGTTCACCCCAGATTGTTCCCAGCGGCCACTTAATACGGTCGTGATTTCAAAGGGATGATCACCGCTCATTCGCAGTGGCATCCCCGTCGCCTGCCTCAATCAATTGTTCAGCGAATTCGACAGGCTTGCCGAAGATGCCGGGATCGAAAAGATAAAGATAAAGACGATCGGCGAAGTACGTGCGCCCGTATTCGAAGGGACAGAAGAACGACTTCCGCGATGCGGAGGCCATCGCCGAGGCGGTGCAGCGCCCGACGATGAAGTTCGTCGCGACCAAGACTGCCGAGCAGCTCGATTTGCAGGCACTTCACCGCGTGCGTGAGCGGTTGGTCAGTCAGCGCACCGGCATCATCAATCAGATCCGCGCCTTCCTGTTGGAGCGTGGCGTTGCCGTTCGGCAAGGCTTACGCTTCCTGCGCGCTGAGTTGCCACGCATTCTCGCCACGCCCTGCGATGTCTTGTCGCCGCGCATGGTGCGGGGTGATCGAGGACCTGGCAGGAGACTGGCGCCGGCTCGATGAGCGGATCGAGGGTCTATCGAGTGAGATCGAGGTTCTTGCACGCCGGGATGCCGGCTGTGAGCGCTTGATGAGCGTGCCGGGGATCGGCCCGATCATCTCCAGCGCAGGTGTCATCCCCCGCGCCCGCAGCCGAGGTCGACCCCTGAAAAAGTCATCCGCCGCCGCCCTCTGCACACCTCGATTCCGCCGCGGATCTGCTCCTCATCACTCTCGGATCCCATTGCCAAAAATCGCCCTGTGGCCCTAGTTGCCGGCAACCTCGCGGAGGTCGTCCGTGCGCTGGCGCTGTTGCCGCCCGTGGTGCGCACCGAGGCGTCGCGAACGGTGTCAGCCGAGCAGGCGCGTGCGAAGCTGTTTGAAATGATCATGAATGCGAAGCGTGCCGATCAGGTCGAGGCAGAGCGGGATGAAAGCGCCGAGCTCACGGCCTTGCGTGCGCAGGTCGCGAGCTTGCAGGACGAATGCAAGCACCTGCGCGGCACAAAGCCGCGGCAACTCCCGCCACCGTCGAACAAGCCGATGCCGAAGGCGGCCCCTGAGGCGAAACCGACGCCACCGTCTGCGCCTGCGCCAGCAGCATCGCCGCCGCAGAATTGGGATTCCACTCCGCACGGTCAAGCTTGGCATCGGTGGCGGAATAGTGGGGGCTCTGACGGTGGCAATGCTTACGCGCCCGCGCCCGGAAGTGATGGCGCGCCAGTGCTAGGCTGGCTTATACCAATCCGCTGAGTGGCTGACTCTCTAGGGATTCCCGAATCGACCGCGGCATGATTCAAGATGGCAAACTGAGGGGGTTTGCCATGGGTCACGCTATTCCGGTGCGGACGGACTATACTTCCGGCGAGGTTCGCCGCTTTGCTCAGCGAGCGAAAGACGCTGCACAGGCGCGACGGCTGTTAGCGATTGCGGCCGTGCTCGAGGGGACCTCGCGGGAAGAAGCGGCGAAGATTGGCGGCATGGATCGTCAGACGCTGCGGGACTGGGTGATCCGGTTCAACGAGCAGGGAGCGGACGGTCTCATCAATATTCCTTCTCCAGGGATGCCGCCCAAGCTCAACGCTATACATAAGGCCTTTCTTGCCCGCATCGTAGAGCAGGGCCCGATCGCTGCGATCCATGGCGTGGTGCGCTGGCGGGCGTGCGATCTGATCATGCGGCTGCATGAGGAGTTCGGGCTCTCGGTGTCGGACGATACGATCTATCGCGCTCTCAAGAAATTGGGCTTCTCGCATATGAGCGCCCGACCTAAGGCCTACAAGCAGAATGCTGAGGCCATGGACGCGTTCAAAAAAACTTCGCCGAGCGTGCGGAGGAAATCCGGGCGAAGCTTGCACCCGGCACATCGGTAGAGGTCTGGTTTCAAGACGAGATGCGGG
>Ga0318552_10000208_pt1 | contig 16385 bp, 17 predicted proteins | sample GRESIP082b2f20_FD_203516 | JGI IMG/M metagenome (GOLD analysis project Ga0318552, IMG submission 203516) | Tropical soil microbial communities from Luquillo Experimental Forest, Puerto Rico - GRE.SIPMG.082b2f20 | ecosystem: Environmental > Terrestrial > Soil > Tropical forest > Bulk soil...
CCCGGGCTTCGCGACCGGGCCTGTGCAGGTTAAGATATATCGCAATCATGGTGCCGGGACGTGCGCGGAGGCACGGCCAGAGGCACGCTCAGCGGCACGGATTAGTGCACGGTGCGAAGGAGGCCGGTGATTTGATCCCGGAACAGGCCCCGGTGACGCCTGGCGGCGAACCCGAATCTCGACGCGCTCCGGCGATACGCGCGTCCGACCAGGACCGCGACGCCGTCGCGCAGCGGCTGCAGCAGGCTTTCGCGGAACGCCGACTGGATGACGACGAGTTCGATGAGCGAATGCGCGCCGCGCTCACCGCCAAGACCAGCGCCGACCTTGACCGGCTCACCAGTGACCTGCCGGCCGCGCCGCCCGGCAGCACGCCGGCGGTCCCGGCCGCCACGCCGGGACGGTGGGCGATGGCGTACAAGAACTCCATCCGCCGCGGCGGGCGCTGGCGCGTCCCCGAGCGCTTCAACGTGATGATCTACAAGGGCCAGGGCTGGCTCGACCTGCGGGCCGCCGAGCTGACCGCGCCGGTCACCACCGTGGTCGCGGTCGCCTACAAATCACGCGTCGACATCCTGGTCCCGCCGGGCGTGCGGGTCGAGATGGACGGCTTCGGGGTCAGCAAGGGCTGGTCGGCCGAAGAGGAACTGGAGATCCGGCTGCCGCCCGACGCGCCCACGGTGCATGTCCGGGGCACCGCCTACAAGGGCACGATCGAGGCCCGCACCAAGCCTCAGGAACTGCGCCAGGCGCCCGGGCGCTGACGGGGCCGGGGCACCGTGAGCCGGGCGGCCCCGCGGTCAGGTAACCGAGCCGGCGGCGGCGCCGGTAACCCGGTCGTCGCCCCAGCGGGCCAGCTCGCCTTCCAGGTCGAGCGGAGCGATCATGTCGCCCTCGCGCAGCTCCCGCTCCCAGTTCTCGGCGGGCACCCGCCACATCACCTCGAACTCGATGCCGCTCGGGTCCTTGGCGTACAGGGACTTGGACACCCGGTGGTCACTCGCGCCCACGAGCGCGCCGCGCTCGCCGAGCCGGGCCCGGATCTCAGCGAGGTCCGCAAGCGTGCCCACCTCCCAGGCCAGGTGGTAGAGCCCCACGTAGGGATCGTGCGGCCGGGCAGCGTCCCCGACCTCGAACAGCCCGAGGTCGTGATCATTAGCCGACCCGGGCGCCCGCAGGAACGCCGCGCGGCCCGGGATCTCGGTGCGCACCTCGAAACCGAGTGTGTAGCGGTAGAACTCAACGGTCCGCGCGAGATCGCTGACGTAAAGGACGGCGTGGTTCAGGCGGCGTACGGCCATGTCAAGTCTCCCAGGTTGGCGTTACGCCAGGGAAAAGGCTCGGCTACGCGATCTCATTCCGCCCTACGCGGCCCGGCCGGGCTATCCCGGCGCCCTGCGGCCGGTGTACACCCCGCGGGGCCGGATCGGCGTGGCCCGCGCGTACTCCTCCAGCGCGTGCGCCAGCCAGCCCGCCGTCCTGGCCACGGCGAAGATGGCCTCGCCGGCCCCGGGGATCATGCCGGCCACGGTGGACAGTACCGCGAGCGCGAACTCGACGTTCGGGGCGGGCAGCGCCCGGCGCCGGGCCTCGGTCAGCACCGCCTCGGCGACGGCCAGGCGGCCGGAGTCCGGGGCTGCCTTCCTGATCAGGTCCAGAAGCAGAACGGACCGCGGGTCGCCGGCCTGGTAGACGAAGTGGCCGAGCCCGGGGATCCGCTCCCCGCGGCGGAGCAGCTCGCCGACCACCCGCGGTGCGTCGGCCGGGTCAGCGGCCGACACCAGCAGCACTTCCGCGCCCAGGGCCGCCCCGCCGTGCAGGGCGCCGCTCATCGCGCCGAGGCCGGTGCCAACCACCGCGTACGGGTCGGCTCGCACCGACGCGGCCACCCGCGCGGCCAGCGTCGACGCGGCCAGCTCGTGGTCGGCCAGCAGCACCAGGGCGGCACGCAGCGCGACGATCAGGCCGTCGGCGGGCGGGCGCACGGAGAGCTTGGGCGCCAGGCGGCCGGCGATGCTGTCGTCCGCGGCGGTGGCCTGTCCGGCCGCGGGCAGGCAGTCGACCATGGCGGCGATCAGGCCGCGGGCCGCGGCCATGACCGCGGGCCGGTCCAGGTGCAGCCGGAGCCGGTCGGTCGCCGCCACCGCGGGGACGATCACCTGCAGCCGCTCGAGCGGGTAGGTGTCCGGCGGGAGCGCGGCCTGGGCGGCCGTGCCCGCGGCGATGGCCTCGCCGGTCGCCTGCCACGGGCCGACGGCGGCCGGGTCGCAGAAGGATCCGGTCCACAGCAGGCCGGCCACGTCCTCGAAGCTCCGGCTGGTGGCCAGGGTGATCGCGTCGTGCCCGCGGAACCAGAGATGGTCATCGGAGATCTCGGTCAGCTCCGACTCGATCACCAGCTCGGCGCCGCCCGGGGCCCGGCGCGGCCGCCCGCGCCGGGCCAGGCCGGCCACCTCGGCGGCGTCGAACAGGCTGGCCCGGCCGTCCGGAGCGCGGCGCGGGGTGAGCACGCCGCGGCTCACGTAGGAGTACAGGCTGGCAGGCTTGATGCCCAGCCGCTGCGCCGCCTCCGAGGCCCCGATCCAGTCCGTCACGCTCCCGCCTCCCAGCTAGCACGGTAACCGGTCACTAGGTTGATTTCAATCAACATTGACTAATATGGACATGATGCTTCACGCTATCGGTATCGGCAAGCGGCATGGTGAGGCAGCAGCAGGCAGGGAGTTTCGGATGCCAGATACCGCGCAGATGACCACCAACGGGGACGCGCCCGCCGGGCTCGAGGGCGTAGTGGTCGCGCACACCCAGATCGGCGACGTCCGCGGGCTGGAAGGCTTCTACCACTACCGGCAGTACGACGCGATCGAGCTGAACCGCGGCCGGACGCTCGAGGACGTGTGGTACCTGCTGTTCCGCGGGCACCTGCCCGGCCGCGCCGAGCGGGAAGCCTTCCGGCGCGAGATCGCCGAGCACCGGGTGCTGCCCGATGACCTGGTTCCGTTCTTGCGGGCGCTCGCCGCCACCGAGCCGTACGACCCGCTCACCGCGCTGCGCACCGCGGTCTCCTTCGCCGCCCAGCGGTCCGGCTTCCGCTCCTGGCTCGATATCACGGCGGACCAGCTCTACGCCAACGCGATGCAGCTGTCCGCGCAGACGCCGGTGCTGGTCGCGGCGCTGCACCGGCTGCGGGACGGCCAGCCGCCGGTTTCACCGGACCCGGAGCTCTCCGCGGCGGCCAACTACCTCTACATGCTCACCGGCGAGCGCCCGGACCCGCAGCGCGTGTGGGCCCTGGAGCGGTACCTGATCAGCACGATCGACCACGGGTTCAACTCTTCCACGTTCACCGCGCGGGTGATCGCGTCCACCGGCGCCGATCTCGGCGCGGCCGTGGTCGGCGCGATCGGCGCCTTGTCGGGGCCGTTGCACGGCGGCGCGCCCAGCCGCGTGCTCGAGATGCTGGACGACATCGGGAGCCCGGACCGCGCCGAGGCCTGGACCAGGGCGGCACTGCTGCGCGGTGACCGGATCATGGGCTTCGGCCACCGGGTCTACAAGGGCAAGGACCCCCGCTCGGCGCTGCTGCGCGAGGTCGCCACCACGGTGGGAGGGCCCACCGCGGAGTTCGCGACCTCGGTGGAGGACACGATCGTCCGGGTGCTCGGGGAGGAAAAGCCCGGCCGGGCGCTCAACGCCAACGTCGAGTTCTACTCCGGGGTGGTCATGGATGCCTGCGGGATCCCGCGGCAGGAGTTCACGCCGACCTTCGCCTCCAGCCGGGTCATCGGCTGGTGCACGCACGTGCTCGAGCAGGTGTCCGGCAACCGGCTGATCCGGCCGTCGGCACGCTACGACGGCCAGGCGCCGCCGCAGCCGGTCCCGGCCGGCGACTAGCGGCCGAGCTGCCCCCGGTCGCGCATGTTGCGGATCCGCCGCCGCTGGGACGGGTCGAGCGCGCGCCAGGCGATGATGGGGATGGCGATGGCGAGGACGATGACCGCCAGTGCCAGCCACGGGCTAACGATGAACAGGATCAGCCCGATGATGACCCCGCCGATGCCGAACATCATGGGACGCGACATGTCTATCTCTCCTTAGGCGGGATGCACAGATCCCACTTCCTGCAACGCCAGGCTATCCCCTTATAGTTCCTGTGCTGGCCGTCCGGGCCCGGCGATGACCCGGCGCTGGCTGCGATGATGGCCTGGTGACCTGGAGGGACCGATGACGCTCTCACTGCCGATCTCCGACGGCGCCAACGAGCTGGTGTCGCGCAGCCCGCTGGCGCTGCTCATCGCGATGCTGCTGGACCAGCAGGTGCCGTTCGAGAAGGCGTTCAGCTCGCCGTACGAACTGGCGCAGCGGCTGGGGCACGAGCCCACAGCGGAGGAGCTGGCCGACTACCACCCGGAGGAGCTGGTCGCGGTGTTCAGCCAGCGACCCGCCCTGCACCGGTTCCCGCGGACGATGGCGGGACGAGTCCAGGAGCTGGGCCGGGTGATCGTGGACCGCTACGGCGGCGACGCCAGTCAGGTCTGGGCGACCGCCGCGACCGGCGCCGAGCTGGCCGGGCGACTCGCCGAGCTGCCCGGGTTCGGCGCGTACAAGGCGCAGATCACGATGGCGCTGCTGGGCAAGCAGCTCGGTGTCCGGCCGGAAGGCTGGCGCGAGGCCGCGGGCCGGTTCGGCGAGGAGGGCTCGCACTACTCGGTAGCCGACATCACCGACGCCGCGTCCCTGGCCGCCGTCCGCGAGCACAAGAAGCAGGCCAAGGCGGCCGCGAAGGCGCGCGCCTAGCCCGCTCGCCGGGCCGCCCGCTCAGACCGCGTCGCCCTTGAGGGAGAACTCGGACAGCCGCCGGGTGCCGTAGACCAGGGCAGCGACGGTCACGATCGTGCCCATGATCACCGCGGTCCCCAGCGTCAGGCCGGCGTGCAGGGCCGGATAGTGCGCGATCGCGTTCGCGACGCCGAGCGAGTACTGCTCGATCGAGAGCACACGGGCGCCGCTGACGAAGTTGCCGAGCACGACCTCCCAGATCAGCACGTACAGGAGCCCGACGGCGATCGCCCGGGTGGTGAGCACCGACAGCATGACGAACACCGCGTTGTAGATCACCGATCCGACCAGCGCGCCGACGAACAGCCCGGCCGCGAGCTTGCTGGGCCCGCCGGTCGCGATCAGCCCGGCGACCAGCTCGGGCACGGCCACGAAGGCCATGGTCAGCACGGCCGCGACGCAGAACTTGGTCACGATCACCGACGAGCGGCGCACCGGCGTGGCCAGCAGGTGGACGATGCTCCCGTCGTCGATCTCGGCGCCGAGCACGCTGGTGCCGATGATCAGCGCGGTGAGCGGGAGGATCACCGAGAACCCGAAGTCGCCGAGGATGTGACCCGGCCACTGCGCGCCCGGCGGGCGCGCCGCCTTCAGCACCAGCGTGACCAGAATCAGGATCAGCGGCGGGAGCGCGAACAGCAGCGCTCGCTTCCGGCCGAAGACCGCGCGCAGCGTGATCGACGCAATGACTTTATTGAACGCAACGTCCACGGCTCATCGTCTTTCGTGTCAGGACTCGACGAGGTAGGCAAAGACGCTTTCCAGCGACTCGTCTTCGGGTAGCAGCTCGCGCAGCCGGATGCCCTCGTCTCGGGTGAGCGCCGCAAGCTCGCGGCTGAACGCGCCGTAGTCGGCCGCCCGCACCTGCAGGCCGTTGCCGGTCACCTCGACCCCGGTCACCGCCGGACGGCCGATCAGCGCGGCGCCCAGCCGCCGGTCGTCGGACGTGCGCACCAGGAACACGTGCGGCCGACTGGTCATCAGCCGCCGGATCGCGCGGAAATCCCCGGAGGCCGCCAGCCGGCCGGACACGATCACCTGGATGGTGCCGGCCAGCTGCTCGACCTCCTCCAGGATGTGCGAGCTGAGCAGGATCGTGCGTCCCTCGGCGCCGAGCTTGGTCAGCAGGTCCATCATGTGCAGCCGTTGCCGGGGGTCCATCCCGTTGAACGGCTCGTCCAGCAGCAGTACATGAGGGTCGTGCACCAGCGCGGCCGCCACCTTGATCCGCTGTCGCATCCCCTTCGAGTAGGTCGAGATCTTGCGGTCCTGAGCCTGCGCCATGTCCACGATCGCGATCGCGCGCCGGGTGGCGGCCACCGGATCGGCGAGCTGGTGCAGCGTGGCCGTCGCACGGACGAACTCCTCTCCGGTGAGGAACGCGTACACGGAGTCGCGCTCCGGGACCAGGCCGACCGTCCGGTAGATCTCCGGGTTGCGCCAGCTGGGCACGCCGCCGACGGTCAGCTCGCCGCGCGAGGGCGCGAGGAAGCCGGCGATCAGGTGCAGCACGGTCGACTTGCCCGCGCCGTTGGGGCCGAGCAGGCCGGTGACGCCCGGGCCCAGCGTCATCGTGATGTCGTTGACCGCGACCACGTTGCCGTACCAGCGGGTCACGTTGCGCAGTTCGATGGTGTTCCTGCCCTCGTGGCCGCTCATACCGAACCCGCCTTCCGGTAGCGCGCGAAAAGGCCTCCGACGCTGGCCGCGAGCAGGACGAGCAGCATCACCCCGTAGAGCGGGCCGTAATGGCCCACGCCCGGCAGGAAGGTGGGTGAGGTGCCGCCGAGCCACTGCCGCACGCCGTCGAGGACGGTGAACGGGCTCACCAGCCCGGACAGGTGGGTCGCGGTGGTTGGCACCTGGACAAGCTGATGGACTTCGATCGGCCCCGAGGCGGGCACGCCCGGCGGGCGTGGTGCCCCGGGAGGCGGCCGGACCAGCGCCGCGCGCATCACGTTCCGCTGGGTGACCGAGATCAGGATCCCGGCCAGGACCCAGGTGAGGAAGAAGAAGATGGCGATGGCGCCGGTGGCGAAGGCGCGGCGCCCGCTCAGCGAGGCGAGGACGAGCCCGATCGACGCGAGCAGCACCGCCCACATCAGCCCGACCAGCAGGCCGGGGATCAAGGCCTTGGTCTGGTGCCAGATCGCGCTGCCGCCGTGCGCCTGGGCGATCGTGCCCACGTAGAGCAACAGCAGCGGGATCTCGATCATCGCCAGGCACGCGGTGATGAACGCGGCCAGCTTGGCCAGCGGGTAGTCCATCCGGCGCAGCGGCCGACAGAAGTACAGCGGCAGCACGTGGCTGCGCAGGTCGCGGGAGACCAGCTCGGGTGCTTGCGCCGCGATAAAGATGATCATGACGATGACACGCAGCTGGAACAGGTACGTGTCGTAGGGGACGATGCGGGGCTGGCCCTGGGCCACCGCGACCGCGTTGGCCACCGCGGGCAGGCAGATGACCACGAAGGTGATCACCGGCACGATCTTGGCCTTGGCACCGCGCCCGATCCCGAACGCGGAGCGCAGGCTGTGCCAGTACAGGGCCCGGATGATCTGGGCCCGGCCCAGCCGCGGCCCGGTGTAGCGGCGGTAGCCGATGTCGTGGATGACCCCGGTCTCAGCCGACATGAGAAGCCTCCGGTTCGGCGTCCGGGGCCTGATCGTCCCGGAACAGTTCCTCGATGCGGCGGCGCCGCTGCTCCAGCCGGTTGAGCGGCAGCCCGAGATCGGCGACCGCGTCGCGGACGGCGTCGTAGGTGGCGTCGCCCTCGAGCCGGACCAGCACGGCCCGCTCGTACGGCCGGGGGTCGAGGCCGCGCCGACTGAGCTCGGCCAGCAGCCGATCCGAACCCTCGTCGACCTCGACCAGCAGGACCTGGCTCACCTGGGTCATGCTGGTGATGGTGTCGGCGCGCAGCAGCCGACCGCCGTCGATCGCCACCAGGTGGTCGCAGATCCGCTCGATCTCGCCGAGCAGGTGCGAGGCGACCACGATGGAGATGCCGAACTCGGCGCCGATGCGGCTGATCAGCTCCAGCATCGAGGTGCGGCCGGCCGGGTCGAGCCCGACGGTCGGCTCGTCGAGCAGCAGCAGCCGCGGGTCGCCGACCAGCGCCTGGGCCAGCTTGACCCGCTGCTTCATGCCGGTCGAGTAGGTGCCGATCTGGCGGTAGCGCTCCTCGTACAGGCCGACGTGGCGCAGCGACTCGGCGGCCCGTTCCTTGGCCGCGGTCGGCGGCAGCCCGGACATCCGGCCTAGATGGGTGACGAACTCGGTGGCGGTGACATCCGGCGGCAGGCAGTCATGCTCGGGCATGTAGCCGGTCAGCGCCCTGATCCGCTCGCCTTCGTGCACGCAGTCGCCGCCGAGCACCCTGGCCTGCCCGCTCGTCGGCGGCAGCAGGCCGAGCAGGATCTTGATCAACGTCGACTTGCCCGCGCCGTTGGCGCCGACCAGCCCGGTGATGCCGGGCTCCACGGTCACCGTGAGCCCGTCGAGCGCGGTGACCGGGCCCGGGTAGCGCTTGGTCAGCGCGGTGGTCTCGATGACCGCAGTCCCCCGGCGGCCCGGTTCCGGGTCCGGCGCCAGGGTTTCGGGCCGCGATGATGGCTGAGCACTCACGTGCCTGCGCCTCACAATCATCAGGTCTTGCCCCCGGCACCGGCCGGGCCGGCATGAAATTTGTCAGCGGCGCCGGCCGCGGCCGGGCACGCTGCGCTCTCAGAGTGCCGCGCGCGGCAAGCGCTGTCGTCACCCGGAAGTCTGATCTTTGAGTCATCCCCCAGCGCTAGTCCAGCCGCGCCCCAGCTATGGCAGGTGCTCTGCGGGGGTTAGCGCGCCCGCGGCCGCGAGTAGATGTCCGATGTGTCGCAGGTCGCCGCGGCCGGCCTGGTTGCGGAAGACTGGATGCCATGTCGCAGCAGCGTTCGCGCGCCGGCGCGGCCCGCGGAGGGGGGCTGGGCCACCTGGCGCTGGCCGCGGCGCTGCTCACCCTGGTCGCGGTCGGGCTGCGCGGCATGGTGCCCGCCCCCGCGCTCGACGGGTCCTACCGTCACGACGGCCTCCTGCTCGCGGCGTCCGCCGAGGCTGTGCTCGCTTGCCTGCTGGCCGCGCTCCTCGTCCGACGCTCGCGGGCTCCGGAGGAGGCGATCATCGCCGCGCGGCTGCGCCGGCTGCTCACCTACATCGTGGTGACCGCGCTCGTCGCGATCCCAGTCGCGTACCTGTTCGATGTGGCCGCGCACGTGCACCTGCCGGCGCGCCGGGCGCGGCACGCCTCCGGGTCGCAGAGCGTGCCCGCCCGCGTCCCCCGCAGCCACCTGGTCAGCGACCGTATCGTGGTCATCATCCTTCTGGTGCTGGTGGCCGCGGTCGTGATCTACTTGCTCGCGCGGTTCATCGCGGCGTACCGCGGGACCTGGACCGGCTGGCGCCGGAGCGCGGCCAGCGCGGCCGTCGAGCCCTCCACCGAGGACGATGAAGGCCAGCTCCGCGAGGCCATCGAGTCCGGCCAGAGCGCGCTGCGCCTGCTCGACGACGCCCGGGCCGCGATCATCGCGTGCTACGCGGCCATGGAACAGGCCCTGGCCCGGGCCGGGACGGCCCGGGCCGCCGCGGACACCCCCTATGAGCTGTTCCTCAGGGCGGCCGACCGGGGCTTGATCCGGACGGATGCCGCGACCCGGCTGACGGCATTGTTCTACGAGGCGCGGTTCTCCAGCCACCCGATGCTGCCAGCCCGGCGCGATGACGCGCAGCAGGCCCTGAATGAGCTGGCCGGGAGCCTGGCCCAGGCCAAGCACTCGGTGGGGCCGGGATGACCAGCCAGGCGGAGCCGACCAGCGACGGCTGGCGGGCGGCGGCCCCCGAGATCTGCATCGCGGCCGTACTGGTCGCGGTCGCGGCGGCCACCGGATACGTGGCCGCCGGGCTGCCGGGCGCCGCAGCGGTGGTAATCGGGGCGACGGTGGTCGCGCTCGTCGTGATGCGTGCGATCACGCCGCTGGGCACCCCACCCGGTGACGTCCGCCAGACCGACGCCGAGGCGGTCCCGGTCACGTTCACCGGCTACTGGCGCAAGCGGGCCGGGCTGGTCGATGGCACGCAGTCCCTGGCCGCGTACGACGCGGTGCTGCGCGGCACCCTGCAGCACCTGCTGGCCGCCCGGCTCGCCGAGCGCCACGGCATCAGCCTGCAGGACGACCCGGACGCCGCGCGGCGGCTGCTGTGCCCGCGCCCCCGCGACGACGCCCTGTGGTACTGGGTGGACCCGGCGCGCCCGCCGGCCCAGGCGGGGAAGCAGCCGGGCATCCCGCCCCGGACTCTGGCCCGGCTCATCGACCGACTGGAGCAGCTGTGAGCGACCTCACCCGCACCCCTGGCCAGACCGCCGAGCGGTGCGCCGCCGTGCTGGACGAGATCGAGCGCGCGGTCGTCGGGAACCGCCGGGCGCTCGAGCTGGTGATGAACGGCATTCTGGCCGGCGGCCACATCCTCCTCGAGGACCTGCCCGGGCTCGGCAAGACCCTGATCGCCCGCTCGTTCGCCCGCACGCTCGGCCTGGACTTCGCGCGGATCCAGTTCACCCCCGACCTGCTCCCCTCGGACGTGGTCGGGGCACCGCTGTACGACCAGCGGACCGGGCAGATGGTGTTCCGCCCCGGACCGGTCTTCACCCAGCTCCTGCTGGCCGACGAGATCAACCGCACGCCGCCCAAAACCCAGGCGGCCCTGCTCGAGGCCATGGGCGAGGGGCAGGTGAGCATGGACGGCGAAACCCGGCCGCTCCCGCAGCCGTTCGTCGTGCTCGCCACCGACAACCCGATCGAGTACGAGGGCACCTACGAGCTGCCCGAGGCTCAGCTCGACCGGTTCCTGATGCGGCTGCGGCTCGGCTACCTGAAGGCCGCCGACGAGGTGCTGATGCTGCAGCGACGGCTGGACCGGGCCACGGAGCAGGCCGAGCTCGGCCAGATCACGGACGCGGCCGAGCTGACCGCCATGCGCCGGTCGCTGGAGCAGGTGGAAGTCTCGCCCGACCTGCTCGAGTACGTGGTCGCGATCATCCGGGCGACCCGGGAGCACGCCCAGATCCAGGTGGGCGCCAGCCCGCGCGGCGCGCTGGCGCTGGTCCAGCTGGGCCGGGCCCAGGCCGTGGTGCGCCAGCGCGACTACGTGATCCCGGACGATATCAAGAGCATCGCGGTCGCGGCGCTGGCCCACCGGATCACGCTGCGTCCCGAACTCTGGGTACGCCAGGTGAGCTCGGACGACGTGGTGGCCCGGCTGCTGACGACCGTGCCCACGCCGCGGACCGACCCCGCGGCCCGGGCCGGGGCCTGACGGCTCGTGGCCGCGCAGCGGGAACATCAGGCGGCCGGGCCAGGCCCGGCGCGCCAGGTCCGGCCGCGGTGGTCGGCGTCGGCCCATGCCCGGCGGCTCATCGCGCTCGCGCTGGCCGGCCTGATCATCGCGCTCATCACCCGGCGCCCGGAGTTCGCCGGGGTCGCCGCCCCTGCGGTGCTGCTGCTCGCGGCCCGGCGCCCCGAGCGGCCCGGTCAGGTCGGCGTCAGCGTGCGCACCAGCGCGACCAGGCTGTCCGAGGGCGAGCGCGCCGACCTCGCGGTGACGGTGACCGGTTACGGGGATCATTCGGTAGGCCTGATGATGCACCCGCGCTACGCGGTGGTCCCGGAACCGGGCCCGCCCTCCGGCGGCGAGTCGCGCCTGCCGTTCCGGGTGGACCGCTGGGGGCGGCGGAGCCTCGGCGTGCTGGAGATCACGCTCCGGGACCGGTGGCGGCTCACCGAGGGTCACGCCACAGTCGACCTGCCCACGGTCGACTGCTACCCGCGGCCCGCGGCGCAGCGGACCAGGGTGGTGCTCAGCCGGCTGCCCAGCCGCCTGGGCGAGCACGCGTCCCGGTCGCCCGGGGACGGAGTGGAGTTCACCGGCGTGCGCGAGTTCGTTCCCGGTGACCGGCAGCGCCGGGTCAACTGGCCGGCCACCACCCGGCGCGGGCGGCTGCAGCTGAACACGTTCGCGGCCGAGCGCACCCAGAACGTGGTGGTGCTCGCCGACACCAGCTCCGACGTCGGCGAGCCCGGTTCTACCCCGGCCGATTTCGCCGTGCGCGGCTCGGCCGCCGCGGCCCGCGCGTACCTGGCCGTCCGGGACCGGGTCGGCCTGGTCATCTACGAGCACAGCGTGCGCTGGCTCGCCCCAGGCTTGGGCGCGCGCCACTACTACCGGATCATGGACTTGATGCTGGCCAATCCCGGGCTGGCCGACGTGCGCTCCCGGGAGGCGGGGATCACGCGGCTGCCGCGGGCGGGCCTGCCGCCCGGCTCGCTGATCCTGGTGTTCAGCCCGCTGCTCGACCGCGGGCTGGTCGAGACGCTCAGAGACCTGAGGGAGCGGGGCTTCAGCGTCCTGATCATCGACGTGCTGAACGCCGAGCCATCGGACCGCAGGGACAGCCTCAGCGCGCTCGCCCGCCGGATCTGGCGGATGGAGCAGCAGGCGATCAGGTTCTCGCTGCGCGAGCTCGGCATCCCGCTCGTGCACTGGGACGGCGAGCAAAGCCTGGACGAGCCGCTGGCCCCCTACACCAGGAGAGTCATGGTGAGCCGCCGGTGACGATCGGACCGCAGGCCCGGGCCGCCGCCGCCGCGGGGCTGCTGGCCGCGGCCTGCGTGGCCTGGTCGGCCAGCCCGCTGTCCGGCACCGGCGGGGTGTTCCTGGCCGTCGCGGTCGTGTGCGCGGCCCTGAGCGTCGTCCGGCTCGCGCTCGGCGCCGTTCCCGGCGAACCGCTGGTCTACCTGAATCCGGTCCTGCGCGCCGGGCGGGTCGCAGCCGCCCACGTGCGCGGGACACCGTGGGCCGAGGGGCTGGTCATCGCCGCGCTCGTGCTTGAGGCGCTGCACCGTTCCCGGCCGTGGCACACCGGCCTGCTGGGCGCGGCCCTGCTGGCCTACCTGCTCGCCGTGCACCTGGCCGAGTCCCGGGCCCGGCTGGCCGTGCTGCGCCCGCAGGTCCCGCTGCTCGCCGCCGGGCTCGGGCTGCTGGTGGTCGCGGTGGGCGCGGCCATGCTTCCCGCCGTGACCGGTTCCGCCGCCGACCTGATGGCGATCCTCGCGGCGGTGGCCGCGGTCGCCGTCGGCGGCCTGGCCCTGCAGCAGCCGTGACCGGTTCCGCGGCTAGCGGCCCACGGCGTAGCCCTGCATGCCACGCGGGTTCGCGCCGGCGTACAGGAACCCGCGGTCCCTCGCGATCGCGCTGATCCGGCCGAGCGACCACGGCGGCATAACGGTCACGTCGTGCCCGCGGCGGCGCAGATCGGCGAGCACCGGCTCACCGACCCTGTCCTCGGCGGCCAGCGAGCGCGGCACGGACCCGCGCGGGTAGAAGGACGACGGGAAGTGGTCGGTGTGGAAGGCGGGCGCGTCGATCGCCTGCTGCAGGTTCAGGCCGAACAGCACGTGGTTGAGGAAGAACCCGAGCGTCCACTGATCCTGCTGGTCGCCTCCGGGCGTGCCGAACGCCAGGTAGGGCTCGCCGTCGCGCAGCGCCAGGCTGGGCGACAAGGTGGTCCGCGGCCGCCGTCCCGGCGCCAGGCTGCTGGCCAGGCCCGGGGTGAGGGTGAACATCTGCCCGCGCGTGCCCAGGCAGAACCCGAGCCCGGGAATGACCGGCGAGCTCTGCAGCCAGCCGCCGCTCGGCGTGGCCGTCACCAGGTTGCCGAACGAGTCAGCCACGTCCAGGTGGCAGGTATCCCCGGGCCCCAGCTCTGGCGCGGAGACGGCCACGGTCGGCTCCCCGACGCCATGGCCGCGATGCCCGCCATCCGCGGAATACGCCGTCGAGCCGTCAGCGCGGCCGCCGAACGCCGCCAGCGCGTATCCGGGCAGCCTTGGCTCGGCGCCCCCGGGCGAGCCGGGGACCAGGTCCGCCGACGCCACCTGGCCGACGAGTTCCCGCCGCTGCGCCGCGTACTCGGGCGACAGCAGCTGGGCCAGGGGCACGTCGCTCTGGCGCGGGTCCCCGTACCAGGCCTCGCGGTCGGCGAAGGCCAGCTTGGCGCACTCGGTGACCGTGTGGATGAAATCGGCGCTGCCCGGCCCCATCGCGGTCAGGTCGAAGCCCTCGAGCAGGGCCAGTTGCTGCAGGAAGACCGGGCCCTGCCCCCACGGCCCGGTCTTGCATACGGTCAGGCCGTGGTAGTCGAGCGTGGCCGGGGCTTCAAAAGACGCCCGCCAGCCGGCCAGGTCCGCCCCGGTCAGCAGGCCCCGGTGGCACTGCCCGGTGACGTCCATCACCTCGTTGTGCTCGATGAACCGGACGATGGCTTCGGCCACGAACCCCTCGTAGAACGCCGCCCGGGCGGCCTCGATCTGCGCCTCGCGGTCGGACGAGGCGGCCTCGGCCTCGTGCAGGATCCTGCGGTAGGCGGCGGCCAGGTCCGGGTTGGTGAACCGCTCGCCCGGGGCCGGACCAGCGCCGCCGCGCAGGTAGACCTCGGCCGAGCTGGGCCAGTGCGCGCGGAAGGTGCCGGCCACGGCGGCCACCCCGGCGCTGGCCGAGGCCAGCATCGGATACCCGCCGTCGGCGTAGCCGATCGCGTACTGCATCACGTCCCGCAGCCGCATCCGGCCGTGCCGGGCGAGCAGCAGCATCCAGGCCCCAAAGGCGCCGGGAACGACGGCCGCGAGCAGCCCGGTGCCGGGTACCAGGTCCAGCCCCAGCGCGGCGTAGCCCTTCAGGGTCGCGGCGGCGGGCGCAACGCCCTGCCCGTCGAGGACGAAGACCTCGCCGTCCGCGGCGTCGAACCCGATCACCGGGACCTCGCCGCCCGGCCCGTTCAGGTGCGGCTCCACCACCTGCAACACGAGGCCGGTCGCCACCGCGGCGTCGAATGCGTTGCCGCCCTTCTCCAGCACTGCCATGCCCGCGGCCGAGGCCAGCCAGTGCGTCGATGCCACCATGCCGAACGTGCCGGCTAGCTGTGGCCTGGTCGTGAACGAAGAAGTGCCGGGCACCCCGGGGCCTCCTGCCAGTCCGACGGTCTGTGTCCCTTATGTGATATGCGCCCGGCCCGCCCGATCGCAACCGTCGTGCCCGGATAGGCGTCATAACTGCGTGGCCATCGGCGCCACCGCGGGAGGGACACCGACGATGACATCATCCGCCAGCGCGGTGCGGGGACTGGCCGCCGCGGCCGTTCTCGCCTGCTCCGCGGCCCTGGCCACGGCCTGCGGGACCTCGTCCAGCCCGGCAGCCTCGCCCGGCTCGTCGCCCGCCGTCACCGGCACGCCGACGCTGTCACCCGGAACCGCCAGCCCGGTGAATTCCCTCACGGCCACGCCGTCCCAGGCTGGGCCCGCGCCGTGCGTGACGTCGGCGCTGAAGGTCGCGGTGCCGAGGGGCCAGGGCAACGGGGCCGCCGGCAGCAGCTACTACCCGATTCAGTTCACCAACGCTTCCGGCACGTCGTGCACGCTGTACGGCTACCCGGGCGTCTCGTTCGTGACCGCGCCGGGCGGCCGCCAGATCGGCATCGCCGCGACCAGGAACCCCACCACGGCCAAGCAACTGGTCACGGTGCCGCCCGGCCAGACCGTCCACGCCCAGCTGCAGGTAGTCGACGCGGAGAACTACCCTCCGACCGGCTGCGGCCTGGTCACCGCGCACTGGCTGAAGATCTACCCGCCCAACCAGACCGCGCCAGCCTACGTCCGCTTCACCGCCCAGGCCTGCTCGAAGCCGAAGCAGATCCTGTCCGTGCAGACCGTCCAGCCGGGCTCGGCCGGGACGTAGCCAGCCGGTAGCGTTTCCGGTCATGGATGACCTGTTTCCCCGGCTGCGCAGCGTCTGCGACCTCGATGTCGCCGAGATGCGCGAGTACAGCGGGCGGCACGAGTACGACGGCATGATCCAGGACCTGTCCGCCGGCGGGGTCCGGGCGGGCCTGGCTCGGATGGCGGAGGCCTCGGCCAGCGGCCCGCCGCTCGACGACCCGCACGACGAGGGGCACCTGGCCGCGGCCGAACGCGCCGCCCGGGTCTGGCTCGGCGACCTGGAAATGCACCGCCGCAACCCCCTCGTGCACCTGGCCGGCCTCGACCTGGCCTGCTACGACCGGGACTACGCTCCGCAGCGTGAGCGGGACGAGGCCCGGGCCCGGCACCTCGCCGCCTGGCCGGAGGCCATCACGGCCGCCGTCGAGACCCTCGATCAGCTGAGCGCGCCGGTCGCCGCCGCCCTCGTCGACGGGATCCGCGGGCTGCCCGCGGGCATCCCGGCGGGCACCGACGACCGCGTCCGCAAGGCCGCGCTCACCGCGCACGCGCGGCTGGTGGCGCACATCGACCGGGCGGCCGCCGGAGGTGACCCGGACGCCGCGCTGGGCTCGGCGGCGCTGACCGCGCTCATGAACAGCGCCGAGGCCACGCAGGCCGACCTGGGCCGCCTGGCCGAGCGGGCCGACGCCGAGCGGGACCGGCTCACCGCCCGGCTCGCCGAGAGCTGCGCGCAGGTGGACC
>Ga0318552_10000217_pt1 | contig 16133 bp, 12 predicted proteins | sample GRESIP082b2f20_FD_203516 | JGI IMG/M metagenome (GOLD analysis project Ga0318552, IMG submission 203516) | Tropical soil microbial communities from Luquillo Experimental Forest, Puerto Rico - GRE.SIPMG.082b2f20 | ecosystem: Environmental > Terrestrial > Soil > Tropical forest > Bulk soil...
GTCATCTCGCTCACCATCAGCGGCGGGCTGTCCGACCTCACCCTGCGGGACGCCGGGGTGCTCGGCCTGGCGATTACCCTGACCGGTGTCAGCCAGCGGCGCCTGGTTCTGCGCCACTAGCTCAGGCGCGCCGGCTGGTCAGATCCGGGTCCAGGCCTCCGCCAGGACCGTGCGCAGGATCTGCTCCATCTCGTCGAAATGCTCCTGCGTGCAGGTCAGCGGGGGAGCGAGCTGGATCACCGGGTCGCCCCGGTCGTCCGCCCGGCAGATCAGGCCCGCGTCGAACAGGGCGCCGGACAAGAAGCCGCGCAGCAGCCGCTCGGACTCGTCGTCGTCGAACGTCTCCCGGGTGGCCTTGTCCTTGACAAGTTCGATCCCGTAGAAGTAGCCGTCGCCGCGGACGTCGCCGACGATCGGCAGGTCACTCAGCTTCTCGAGGGTGGCGCGGAACGCGCCCTCATGCGCGCGGACGTTCCCGAGCAGGTCCTCTTTCTCGAACACGTCCAGATTGGCGAGCGCGACGGCGGTCGACACCGGGTGACCGGCGAAGGTGATGCCGTGCAGGAAGGTGGCGTCACCGTGGAACGGCCCCTCCAGGTGCCCGGCGTGCCGCGGGGACTGATAGCCGTGGCTGTCGTGCTGGCCTGCGCCGAACGGGTGCATCAGGGCGTCCCGCACCAGCATCCCGCCAAGTGGTGCGTAGCCGGAGGTCACGCCCTTGGCGAAGGTGATGATGTCCGGCTGGTAGCCGTAGCGGTCACAGCCGAAGTAGTGGCCGAGCCGCCCGAAGGCGCAGATGACCTCGTCGGAGACCAGCAGCACACCGTACTTGTCGCAGATCTCCCGCACCCGGGTGAAGTAGCCCGGCGGCGGCGGGAAGCAGCCGCCGGAGTTCTGCACCGGTTCCAGGAACACGGCGGCCACCGACTCCGGGCCCTCCCGCAGGATGGCCCGCTCGATTTCGTCGGCCGCCCACCGGCCGAACGCGGCCAGGTCGGTGGCGACGAAATCGGGCGCCCGGTAGAAGTTCGTGTTCGGCACCCGCACCCCGCCGGGCGCCATCGGCTCGAACGGCTCCTTGATGCCTGGCAGGCCGGTGATCGCGAGCGCGCCCATCGAGGTGCCGTGGTAGGCGATTTCCCGGCTGAGTACCTTGTACCGGCTGGGCTGGCCGATCGTCCGGAAGTACTGCTTGGCCAGCTTCCACGCGGACTCGACCGCCTCTGAGCCGCTGGTGGTGAAAAAGACCCGGTTCAGGTCGCCCGGGGCCAGCGCCGCCAGCCGCTCGGCCAGCTCGACCGCCCGCGGGTGGGCGTAGGACCAGAGCGGGAAGTAGGCGAGCTCGGTGGCCTGGCGCGCGCCGGCCTCGGCCACCTCGGCCCGGCCGTGCCCGATCTGGCTGACGAAGAGCCCGGACAGCCCGTCCAGGTAGCGCTTGCCGTGGTTGTCATAGACGTACTGGCCCGAGCCCCGGACGATGACCGGCATCTCGCCGTCGGCGTAGGACGACATGCGGGTGAAATGCAGCCACAGGTGCCGCCGGGCCGCCGCCTGCAGGTCGTGCCCGGAGAGGCTGCTGCCGGCCGGTTGCGGAGTGCTCATCTGGTCCCCCAGCTGTAGGTCTGCTTGCGGAGTTTCAGGTAGACGAAGGTTTCGGTGCTGGTCACGGTCGGCGCCATCCGCACCCGGCTGAGGATCTCCAGCAGGTGGTCGTCGTCCTCGCAGACCACCTCCACCAGCAGGTCAAACGATCCCGAGGTGATCACCACGTAGTCGATCTCCTCCATGCCCGCCAGATGGTCGGCGACCCGCTCCAGATCTCCTTCGCACTTGATGCCGATCATGGTCTGCCGGTGGAAACCGAGCGTCATCGGGTCGGTCACGGCCACGATCTGCATGACGCCGCTGTCCAGCAGCCGCTGGACCCGCTGCCGGACGGCCGCCTCGGAAAGCCCGACGGCCTTGCCGATGGCTGCGTAGGAGCGGCGGCCGTCCTGCTGAAGCTGCTCGACGATTCGCTTGGACGTGTCGTCCAGGACCGGGCGAACGCTGCCGTTGCCCCGGGTGCGGACGGCCCGGTTCCGCCGGCCCGCGCCGTGGCTGTCGCCGTCGGGGAGGATGACAGTCCCTGGCGGGTGAGCCATGCGTTCGCCTCCTTCGCAAGCAATCGTGTCATGGTTCCGGCAGGTGTCAACTAATTTCGTTGAAACCGATGCTAACTACTACGGATTCACTTGTAATTTGCTGACCTGACTGCGGCAGTCGTGCCGCCGGGCTACCGCAAGCCGGGCTGGGGCCGGGCCGGCCAGCGGTCAGCCGGGGCGGCCGGTCAGCTCATTGCGGCCAGGCAGCAGTGCCCGCCGCCGGACCCGCCAGGCGTGCCAGCGGTGCTCCATCTCCCGGGCGAGAGCGCTGGGCGGGACGATCAGGACCGGGCAAGCCGCGTGGCTCAGGCAGTACCGGCCCACCCCGCCGGGCAGCAGCCGCCGCAGCGCACCACCCCGGCCGGCGCCGATGACCAGCAGGTCATCGTCCTGGCAGGCCGCCCTGACCAGCACCCGGCCCGGCTCGCCGCGGGTCACCAGCACTTCCACCGGGGTCTGCGGCGGCACGCCGCCGAGCGCGGTGTCAAAGGCATCCCAGGCCCGCCGCCACGCCGCGTCGTACCACACCTGGCGCAGTTCGGGCACCGAGAACCGGCGCTCGGCCATTTCACCGCCAGGTGGCAGCCAGGCATGCACGGCCAGCAGGCCGGTGCCCCGCAGTTGCGCTTCCGCCGTCGCGCGGCGCAGCGCCTGCAGGTTGCCGACCGAGCCGGTCACGCCGACGATGACCCGCGGCCCGCCTGTCACCGAGCAGCCCCTTCGCGTCCTGCGGCCGATCGGCCCGGCCCCGGTGCGCGGCCGGGCCGGCCGGTAAATTCCGGGTCCACTTCACACTAGTGCCGTCTGTCAATTGCCACTTCCCGGCAGCCGGGCTGAACCGGAATTGGCGGGCAGAAGCACCGGGCAGCCCCGGCAAGCGGGGTCCGGCGGACCCGGGCCTGGCCGCCGGGGGCACACTTGGGTTATGTCACTTCTCGACCGGCATCACGCCGTGCTCCCCAACTGGGTGGGCCTGTACTACGCCGAGCCGCTGGAACTGGTCCGCGGCAGTGGCAGCAGGGTCACCGACTCGGCCGGCCGTACCTACCTGGATTTCTTCTGCGGCATCCTCACCAACATGCTCGGGTACGACCTGCCCGAAGTGCGGGCGGCCGTCGAGCGCCAGCTGGCCACCGGCATCGTGCACACCTCGACCCTCTACCTGATCCGCAACCAGGTGGATCTGGCTGAGAAGCTGGCCGGGCTGTCCGGCATCGAGCAGGCCAAGGTCTTCTTCACCAACTCCGGCACCGAAGCGAACGAGACCGCGCTGATGCTCGCCACCGCGGCCCGCCATTCCAACCAGGTGCTGGCCATGCGCAACAGCTACCACGGCCGCTCGTTCGGCGCGGTGGCCATCACCGGCAACCTCGCCTGGAAGAGTTCCCCGCTGGCGCCATTCAGCGTGCAGTACCTGCATGGCACGGACCGGCAGCTGCCCGCGTTCGCCAGGCTCTCCGGCGCCGAGTACACCGAAGCCTGCACCGCCGACCTGCGGCACCTGCTGACCGCCGGCGCCGCCCGGGAGGTGGCCTGCCTGATCGCGGAACCGGTGCAGGGTGTCGGCGGCTTCACCATGCCGCCGGACGGCCTGCTCGGCGCCTACCAGCGGGTGCTCTCCGAGCACGGGATCCTGTACATCTCGGACGAGGTGCAGACCGGCTGGGGCCGGACCGGTGATCACTTCTGGGGTTACCAGGCGCACGGGGTCCGGCCCGACATGATCACGTTCGCCAAGGGACTCGGCAACGGGTTCGCGATCGGCGGGGTCATCGCGCGCGGCGACCTGATGGATGGGCTGCCCGGCAGCGGGATCTCCACCTTCGGCGGCAATCCGCTGTCCACCGCCGCGGCCGGCGCCGCGCTGGACTACCTGCTCAGCCACGATCTGCAGCAGAACGCGGCCACCCTCGGGTCGATGATCATCGGCGTACTGGCCGAGGCCACCGCCCCGCTGGCGGCCGTCGGCGAGGTACGCGGCAAGGGCCTGATGTTCGCGGTCGACCTGGTTGACCCGCGGACTGGCGAGCCAAGCCCGGCACTGGCCACCCGGGTACTGGAGGAAACCAGGGAGCGCGGGCTGCTGATCGGCAAGGGCGGCCTGTTCGGGCACGCGCTGCGAATGGCGCCGCCGATGAACCTGACCGAGGCCGACGCCAAGGAGGGCCTGGGCATCCTGGTCGACGCGCTGCGGGCGGTGGACGCGGAGGCGGCGCGATGACCAAGCATGTGACCCACTGGATCGGTGGCAAGCCGTGGACCGGCGCCGCCGAGCGGCATGGCGAGATCTACGACCCGGCCACCGGCGCGGTAACGGGCACCGTTGACTTCGCCTCCGGCGCGGTCGTCGGGGACGCGGTCGCCGCGGCGGCCAAGGCCCTGCCCGGCTGGCGGGGCACCTCGCTGGCCCGGCGCACCACGGTCATGTTCGCGTTCCGCGAGCTGCTGGTGCGCTACCAGCGTGAGCTCGCTGAGCTGGTCAGCTCCGAGCACGGGAAGGTCGCCTCCGACGCGGGCGGCGAGGTGGCCCGCGGCCTGGAGGTGGTCGAGTTCGCCTGCGGGCTGGGCCACCTGCTCAAGGGCGCCTACTCGGAGAACGTATCCACCGGGGTGGACGCCTACTCCATCCGGCAGCCGCTGGGCGTGGTGGCGGGCATCACCCCGTTCAACTTCCCGGCCATGGTGCCGATGTGGATGTTCCCGATCGCCATTGCCTGCGGCAACACGTTCGTGCTCAAGCCGTCAGAGAAGGATCCGTCGGCCTCGGTGCTGCTGGCCCGGCTGCTGGCCGACGCGGGCCTGCCGGACGGGGTCTTCAACGTGGTGCAGGGCGACAAGGAAGCGGTGGACGCGCTGCTGACCCACCCCGACGTGCACGCGGCCAGCTTCGTCGGGTCCACCCCAATCGCCCGGTACGTCTACCAGACCGGCACCGCGGCCGGGAAGCGGATCCAGGCGCTAGGCGGGGCGAAGAACCACATGGTGGTGCTGCCCGACGCCGACCTGGACCTGGCGGCCGACGCGGCGGTCTCGGCCGGGTTCGGCTCTGCGGGCGAGCGCTGCATGGCGGTGTCGGTGCTGGTCGCGGTCGGGTCAGTGGGCGATGAGCTGGTGGCGAAGATCGGCGATCGGGTGGCCAGGCTGCAGGTCGGCCCGGGCACCGACGACCGCTCGGAGATGGGCCCGCTGGTAACCAGGGCGCACCGCGACCGGGTGGCCTCCTACCTGGACAGCGGCGTGGCCGAGGGGGCGGTGCTGGCGGTGGACGGCCGCCGCCACCCGGTCATCGGCGGTGGCGGCGACGGGTTCTGGCTCGGGCCGAGCGTGCTCGATCACGTCACCCCGGCCATGAGCTGCTACCGGGACGAGATCTTCGGCCCGGTGCTGTCGGTGGTCCGGGCAGCCAGCTATGACGACGCGCTGCGGATGGTCAGCGAGAACCCGTACGGCAACGGGGTGGCCATCTTCACCAACGACGGCGGCGCGGCCCGGCGGTTCGTGGCCGAGGCGGAGGCCGGAATGGTCGGGGTCAACGTGCCGATCCCGGTGCCGATGGCCTACTACTCGTTCGGCGGCTGGAAGTCATCGCTGTTCGGCGACTCGCACATCTACGGCACCGAGGGCGTCCACTTCTACACCCGCGGCAAGGCGGTCACCTCACGCTGGCTCGACCCCAGCCACGGCGGGGTGAACCTGGGCTTCCCGGTCAACAGGTAACCGCTGGCGTCCGCCCCGCGCTCATCCCGGCCCGCCGGCAGGCGGCCGCGAACGCCGCGGAGTCGGCGACAGCCGCCCCGCCGGGGTCATTGTTGAAGTAGGCGTACACGTCCGCGTCGGCCGGCCACGCGGCTTGCACCCGGCCGAGCCAGGAGCGCAGCGCGCGGGCGCCGTAGCGCGGCCACGGCCGGGCCACGCCCTGGTGGAAGCGCAGGTACCCCCAGCCGGCGGTCCGCCACAGCGGCGTCACCGGGCGGCCCGCCCGGTCGGCCCAGCACAGCGCGGCGCCGTGCTCGGTGAGCACCTGCCGCACCTCCTCGTTCCACCATGAGGGATGGCGCGGCTCGACCGCGACCCGGACCGCGCCGGAACGGCCTGGCCCGCCCGGGCCGGCGGATCCGGTCAAGGCGGCCAGGCAGGCGGCCAGCCGGCCGGGGTCGGCGGGCAGGTCCGGCGGCAGCTGCAGCAGTACCGGCCCCAGCCGCTGGCCGAGGCCGCTGGCCGCGGTCATCAGCCGCTGCACCGCCTCCGCCGGGTCCCGCAGCCGCTTGACGTGGGTCAGGTACCGGCTCGCCTTGATCGCCATCACGAAATCGTCCGGGGTCCGCGCCCGCCAGCCCGCGAACACGTCCCGCGCGGGCAGCCGGTAGAAGGTGCTGTTGTTCTCGACCGTGGCGTACTGGCTGGCGTAATGCTCCAGCCAGCCGTGCTCGGGCAGCTCCGGCGGGTAGAGCAGGCCACGCCAGTCGCGGTACTGCCAGCCGGAGGTCCCGACAAAGACGGGCATGGCCGGTATCTGCCCGCTGGCGGGGCCCGGCATCACTGGGCCCCGCCAGATTCCGCGGACGGCGCCGTCACTCCCGGTGGCTGACCGCGGAGATGGCGCCCAGGCCGGCCGGGACGGCCGCGGCCCGGACCGCCCGGCCATGCCCGCCGCCGCCCGGCAGCCATGACAGCCAGCGCGGCAGGTACCAGGTGCGCTCGCCGAACAGCGCCATCGCGGCCGGCATCAGCACCCCGCGGATCACGGTGGCGTCGATCAGCACGGCGGAGGCCATGGCCACGCCGAACATCTTGAACTCGATCAGCGACAGGCTGGCGAAGATCGAGAACACCGCGACCATGATCGCTGCCGCACTGGTCACCACGCCCGCGCTGCCGCTGATGCCGTGCACGATCGCGGCTGGCGTGGCATGCCCGCGCTGCCACAGCTCCCGGATCCGGCTGATGATGAACACGTGGTAGTCCATGCTCAGCCCGAACAGGAACACGAACAGGAACAGCGGGAGCCACTCCACGATCGCGCCATAGGGGCTGAAGTTCAGCAGCCCCTTGAGGTGCCCGTCCTGGAAAATCAGCGTGAGCAGGCCATAGGCGGCAGCGACCGACAGCAGGTTCAGCGCGATCGAGATCAGCGGGATCGTCACGGACCGGAACGTGATCATGAGCAGCAGGAATGCCAGCCCGAAGACGAACGCGAAGACCAGCGGCAGCCTGCTGTCCAGCCGGGAGGTGAAATCGTGGTTGCCCGCGGTCAGCCCGGCCACCGCGTACCCGATGCCATGCACCCGGCCCAGCGTGGCGGGCAGGGCCTGGTCCCGCAGCGTGGCCAGGGCCCGGTCAGAGGTGCCGTTGGTGCCGGACCCGGCCAGCGGCACCGACACCACCAGTACCTGGCCGTGGCCGAGCAGGGCGGTGGTGACCGGCCGCCGGATCAGGCCGTGCCCGCCCGCCCGGGCCGCCAGCGCGGCGACCGCGTGACGGACCGCCGGGCCGGACAGGCCCTGCCCAGTGACGACCACCTCGGCGGGCGCAGGGCCGCCAGGGAAAGCACGCTGGATGGCCGCCAGCGACTGCACCACCGGCAGATTGGCGGGCAGATCGTTCAGCCCCGGGTCGGCGAGCCGCATCCCGAGCGCGGGCGCGGCCAGAGCCAGCAGCGCGATCATCGCGGTCCCGCCCCAGACAACCGGCCGGGCGACCACCTTTCGCATCAGTGACTCCCACAGCCGGGAGCGGTGTGCCGCCACCCGGCGGCGGCCCAGGAACGGGATCTTCGGCTTGTCCACCCAGCGTCCCAGCAGCGACAGCAGCGCGGGCAGCGCGGTGAGCGAGCCCAGCACCGCCACCCCGACCACCACGATGGTGCCAACCGCGACGCCGGAGAAGACGTCGATGCCGGTCAGGAAGAGCCCGGCCACTGAGATCATCACGGTCAGCCCGGACACCACGATGGCCCGCCCGGAGGTGGCCGCCGCAATCCGCAGCGCCGCCAGCTTGCTCTGGCCCAGCGCCCGTTCCTCGCGCTCGCGCCGCAGGTAGAACAGCGAGTAGTCGACTCCGACCGCCATCCCGATCAGCAGCACGACCGCGGACGTGGTGCCGCCGACCGGGAGCCACCGGCTGGGGATGGCCAGCAGCGAGATCGCGGCGGCGACCGCCGACCCGGCCAGCAGCAGCGGAATGCCGGCCGCGATCAGCGCGCCGAACACGATCAGCAGCAGGGCCAGCGTGATCGGCACCGAGGTCACCTCGGCGTGGCGGAAGTCCGCGCCGTAGAGGCTGTTGCCGACCCGGCTGAAGCTGGCCTGGCCCGCCTCGGCCACCCGCAGGCCGGGATGGCGGGCCTGGACCGCGGCCACCGCCCGCAGGGCCGGGCCGACCAGCTGGTCGGCGTTCGCGGGGTTGCCGGCCACATTGAACGTGACCAGCTCGGACCGGCCATCGGCCGAGATCAGCCCGTGCGCGGCCGCCCCGCCGGACAGCGGCGAGACGATGCCGGTGGCCGCCTGCGGCACCGCCCGCAGCGCGGCCACCACCTGCCGGGTGGCCTGGGTCAGCTCCGGGTCGCTGGCCACCGTGCGGCCGGCCGCGCGCGCCTGGATGATCACACTCTCGGTATCCGGCTGAACCACCCCCGGGCGGCTCAGCACCCGCTCGGCCCGGCCGGACTGGCCGGGATCGTAACTGTTCAGGTTCTTGGTCCCGAGCTGGTGGCCGGCCGCCACCGCCCCGGCCACCAGCAGCAGCCAGGACACGAGTGTGATGACGCTATGCCTGGCGCTCCAGCCGGCGATCCGCTCGACCACCGGCCGCCGCCCGCTCGGGCGGGCAGCGGCCGCCCCGGCGCCGGCCGGGGCTTGACGCGTCAGTTCAGGCGCGGGCTTCATGGGAACCTCGTTCCGGTTGTCGCCGTGGATAGGTGCGAAGCCAGCGTCCGCCGCCAGGCCCCGCCGGCGGCATCCGGCAGGCCGCCGAATCGGGGGTGAGGACAGCCCCCGGGCTGACCGGGAGGGCAGCCGGGTGGGCGCCGCCGCGCCCGCCGCTTAAGGTGCTGGCAGCACCTGCAATAGCCGGCGGGCACCGATGGGCCGAGGAGACGCGTGTGACCGAGAGTGGGACCCGGCCAGGAGTGGCCGCGGCGACGCTGGGCCCGGTCATCTCCGCACAGACCTGGCTGGCCGTCATCCACCTGCTGACCGGGCTGTTCCTCGGCAGCCTCGTTTTCGTCCTGGTCGTGACGTTCGCCGCGGCGGGGGTCGGCTTGGTGGTGGTGTTCCTGTCCGGGATTCTGGTGCTGGCCGCCACCCTGTGGCTGTGCGCGCAGTTCGGCCGGGCCGAGCGGGCCCGGTTTGCGCTGATGCTGGGCCGGCTGATCCCGGCGCCGGTGCCACCGGCGGCGACCCTCACCGGCTGGCGCCGGCTGTGGCGGATCACCTGGTCATCGCCGACCTGGCGGCAGTTCGGCTACGCGCTGCTCCGGCTGCCGCTGAGCGTGGTGCAGGTGTGTGTGCTGCTGGTCGTCTGGGCGGCCGCGCTGGCGCTGATCACCCTGCCCGCCTACTCCTTCGCGCTGCCCCGCGGCGGCCCGGTGCTGGGCGGGCAGGTGGTGCGCGGCCCGGGCCAGCTGGCCGGTGCGGTGGTGGTGGGACTGCTGGTACTGCTGGCCGCGCCGTGGGTGACACAGGCCCTGGCCCTGCTGGACGGGGCAGTAGCGGGGCGGCTGCTCGGGCCCGGACGCCGGGCGGATCTGACCGCCCGGATCGGGGAACTGGAGACCAGCCGGGCGCAGGTCGTGGACGCCGCCGAGCACGAGCGCCGCCGGATCGAGCGCGACCTGCACGACGGTGCCCAGCAGCGGCTGGTGTCACTGGCCATGGAACTGGGCCGGGCCCGGGCCAAGTTCGGCACGGATCCGCAGGCGGCGGAGGAAATCGTCGGCCAAGCCCATGACCAGGCCAAAGAGGCGCTGAGCGAACTGCGGAACCTGGTACGCGGGGTCCATCCGCCGGTGCTGTCCGACCGGGGCCTGGATGCCGCCCTGTCCGGGCTGGCAGCGCGCTGCCCGGTGCCGGTGACCGTCCGGGTTGATCTGCCGGAACGGCCACCGGCCGCGGTCGAGGCGATCGCCTACTTCGTGGTGGCCGAGGCGCTCACGAACATCGCCAAGCACGCGCACGCGGCGCACGCCGAGGTATCCGTCAGCCGGTCCGGCGACCTGCTGCTGGTGGTGATCACCGACGACGGGACCGGCGGCGCGGACCCGGCCGGGCAGGGGCTCTCCGGGCTGGCCGCCCGGGTGGCCGGGGTGGACGGCCGGCTGTCGGTGATCAGCCCGGCCGGGGGACCGACATCGATCGAGGCGGCGCTGCCATGCGGGTCGTGATCGCGGAGGATTCGGTGCTGCTGCGGGAAGGCCTGACCCGGCTGCTGGCCGAGGCCGGCCACGACGTGGTGGCGGCCGCCGCGGAGGCGGAGGAGTTCCTGCGCGCGGTGGCGGCGCACGAGCCCGACGCGGTCGTGGTCGACGTCCGGATGCCGCCCACCTTCAGCGACGAGGGCCTGCGCGCCGCGCTGGTAGTGCGCAGCTCCTGGCCCGATATCGGAGTGCTGGTGCTGTCCCAGTACGTGGAGGAGCGGTACGCCACCGAACTGCTGTCCGACCGCCCGCAGGGCGTCGGCTACCTGCTCAAGGACCGGGTCGCCGACCTCGGCCAGTTCCTGGACGCGCTGGAGCGGGTGGCCGCTGGCGGCAGCGCGCTCGACCCGGAGGTGGTCGCCCAGCTGCTTGCGCGCAGCCGCCATCCGCTGGCCAGCCTTACCCCACGGGAACTTGACGTGCTCGGCCTGATGGCCGAGGGCCGGTCCAATTCCGCCATAGCCGCCCAGCTGGTGATCGGCGACGGGGCGGTGGAGAAGCACATCAACAGCATCTTCAGCAAGCTCGGCCTGGCCCCGGCCGACCGTGACCACCGCCGGGTCCTGGCCGTGCTGCGCTACCTGGGGACGGGGGAGTCATGACCGGGCCGCTGCCACTGACCGCCGGGCGCTGGGTCACGCTGGCGATCGGTGTCCCGGTGGCGCTTGCGCTGATCGCCTGGACCGGCCTGAACATGGTCGCTCTGGTGGGGGTGGGCAGCTACCGGGTCAACCTCACGGTGCCGGTGCCGGGCCTCGCCGCCACCGTGCAGGCGGGCGCCGCCGATGTCAGCGTCAGCCCGGGCCAGCCCGGCCGGATGCGGGTGACCGGTGCTGTCCGGTACTCGCTGGTCCGGCCCGACATCAGCTGGCGGCGGGGGCCATCGTCGGTGACCTTCCATTCCGGCTGCGATTTCCCGGCCGGGGAATGCTCCATCCACCTGGCGGTGACGGTGCCTCCCGGGGGCAGCCCGGTGGTCTCGCTCGGATCTGGTGATCTCACCGCCCGGGGCCTGTCCGGCCAGGTCACCCTGAGCAGCGCGTCCGGCAACGTCACCGCCACCGGCATCACCGGCCGTTCCGCTATCAGCGCCAGCTCCGGTAATGTCGCGGTCACCGCGCTGTCGGGCCCGCGGGCGGTGCTCAGGGATGACTTCGGCGACATCACCGGCACTGGCGTGACCAGCCCCGATGTCACCGTGTCCGATCAGTCCGGGGATATCACGCTGACTTTCTCCGCGGTGCCGGACCAGGTTCAGGTCAGCAACGCCTCGGGGAATATCACGCTGGTGCTGCCGCCGGGCGCCACCACCTACCGGGTGAACGCGGTCACGGCCTTCGGCGCGACCAGCATCGACGTGCCGCGCAGCGCGACCTCGCCGCACGTGATCATGGTGACCGATCAGTTTGGCGACATCACCATCAGCCGCTGACCACGGTCAGCGCGCGGCGAACGCGTCCTCCAGGATCGACAGGCCCTCTTCCAGCAGGTCCTCGCCGATCACCAGTGGCGGCAGGAACCGCAGCACGTTGCCGAACGTGCCGCAGGTGAGCACCACCAGCCCGGCCGCGTGGCAGGCCTTGGCCACCTGCTGCGTGCTGGCCGGGTCAGGCTTGAGGCTGCCGGGCTCGGTGAGCTCGACGGCGATCATCGCCCCGCGGCCGCGCACGTCCGCGATCACCGGGTGGGCCTCGGCCAGCTTGCGGAGCCGCGGCAGCATGATCTCGCCGATCCGCCGTGCCCGCGCGGCCAGGTTCTCGGCCGCCATGGTCTCGATCGCGCCGAGCGCGGCGGCGCAGGCGACCGGGTTGCCGCCATAGGTCCCGCCGAGGCCGCCCACGTGCACCGAGTCCATCACCTCGGCCCGGCCGGTGACCGCGGCCAGCGGGAGCCCGTCAGCGATGCCCTTGGCGGTAGTGACCAGATCGGGCACGACGCCCTCGTGGTCGCAGGCGAACCAGTCGCCGGTACGGCAGAAGCCGGTCTGGATCTCGTCGGCGATGAACAGGATGCCGTGCTCGCGGCAGAACTCGGCCAGCCCGGGCAGGAACCCGTCGGGCGGCACCACGAACCCGCCCTCACCCTGGATCGGCTCGATGATGACCGCGGCCACGTTGTCCTCGCCCACCGCCGTGTGGATCAGCCCGGTGATGACATCGAGCGCATCGGCGGCGCACCGGTCCGGGCCGCCCGGCCAGCGCAGCGGGTAGGCCATCGGCACCCGGTAGATCTCCCCGGCGAACGGCCCGAACTTGTCCTTGTACGGCATGTTCTTGGCGGTCAGCGCCATGGTCAGGTTGGTGCGGCCATGGTAGGCGTGGTCGAAGGCCACGATGGCCTGCCGCCGGGTGGCGTGCCGGGCGATCTTCACCGCGTTCTCGACCGCCTCCGCGCCGGAGTTGAACAGCGCCGAGCGCTTCTCGTGGTCCCCGGGCGTCTGCCGGGCCAGCGCCTCGCACACCGCGACGTAGCCCTCGTACGGGGTGACCATGAAGCAGGTGTGGGTGAACTGGGCAGCCTGCGCCTGCACCCGTTCGGCCACCCGCGGCGCGGCGTTCCCGACCGAGGTCACCGCGATGCCGGAGCCGAAGTCGATGAGCGAGTTGCCGTCGGCGTCGACAAGCACCCCGCCACCGGCCGCGGTGATGAAGACCGGGAGCATGTTGCTGACGCCACGGGCGACGGCGCCGTCCCGCCGGGCCAGCAGCTGGCGGGAGGCGGGACCTGGGATCTCGGTCACCAGGCGGCGCTGCTGGGGCAGCCCGGGGCCGCCCTGCGGTGCTGAGAACGTGGTCATACGGCCGACGTTACAGCGCAGGCATCCGAGGCTGTCTACCCCCCGGTCGCTGCCAGCCGCCGTCCGCTTGGTCTAGAGTGCCCGGGAAGGGCGAACGTGTGGATGGGTCTCACGTTCCGTCATTTCTTGGCATCAAGGGTCACAATTCCCGGGGGGGAACATGCCAAGAGGCCTCCGGCTCGCAGTAGCCTGCCTCCTTTTTGTAATTCCTGCTCTCACTGTGTTCCCGGGCGTCCAGGCCGGGGCCGCCGGTACCGTGATCGCCTCGGACAGCTTCAACCGCACCGTCACCGGCGGCTGGGGCAGCGCGGACGTGGGCGGGCCGTGGACGGTGCTGGACACCGCGGCCAGCTGGAGCGTGACGCCGGGGGCGGGCAGCATCAGCGTGGCTGGGGGCGGGCAGCGGCGGGCGGTGCTGGGCGGTGCCTCGGTGCAGGACGTCGACCTGCTCGCCGAGCTGGTGCTGCCGCGCTGCACCGGCAGCGGCAAGAACTGCGACAGCTTCCTGGTCGGCCGCTACACCGGCGGCAGCAGCCCCACCTATTACCGCATCGGGGTGGTGCAGGGCGCGGGGCGGAGCACTGTGTTCTTGCGCTCGCAGCGCAGCGACGGCACTAACCTGGCCGGCGATCTGAACACGGGCATCGCCGCCGCCGATGGGGTGGTGCTCTGGCTGCGGGTGGACTTCCAGGGCGTCAACCCGACGGTCATCCGTGCCCGTGTCTGGCCAGCCGGCGGCAGCGAGCCCTCGGCCTGGCTGCTCAACATCACTGACAGCACCAGCGCCGAGCAGGCCAGCGGGGCGGTCGGCGTGCGCGCGCGCAACGAGGACACCGCCACGGCCCACACCTTCGCCTTCCAGAGCTACCAGGCCACCGCGCTTCCGCCGTCGGCGCCGCCCACCACGATCGCCGCCGATAGCTTCCAGCGAACCGTGCCGAGCGGTTGGGGGAACGCTGACACCGGCGGCTGGTGGACGGTCGTCGGCTCGCCCTGGAACTGGTCGGTCTCGCCGGGGGCTGGCACCATCGCCGTGGGGGCAGGCGCCGCGGAGAGGGCGTATCTGTCAAGCTTCACGGTGCAGGACGTCGACGTCGTGGAGAAAGTCGCCCTGCCTCTGTGCGGCGTCAACAACTGCGACGCCTTCGTGCTCGGTCGCTACTCCCCCTCGTACAACCCCACCTACTACCGGATCGGGGTGGTGGCGGGTGCCGGCCGGGGGGACATCTATCTCCGTGCGCAGCGGAGCGACGGCACTTCCCTGGTGAGTGACATCGATACCGGCCTGCCTGCTGCCGACGGCGCGCAGGTCATGCTGCGGGTCGAGTTCCAGGGCGTCAACCCGACGGTTATCCGCGCCCGCGCCTGGCTGGCGGGCACCGGTGAACCGTCCACCTGGCTGCTCAACACCACGGACGGCAATAGCGCCGAGCAGACAGCAGGCATGGTGGGCGTGCAACTCCAGAACGAGGACACCGGTGCGGGCCATGCCTTCCAGGTCGCAAGCTGGCAAGCGACCGGGACAGCGATCCCGGTCAGCGTTGCTCCCAACCCGAGCGGCACCGCGCACTGGCTCTACGTCGTCGACGACGGCACTGTCTACGTCTACGACATCGACAATAACCACGCGCTGGTCAAACAGTTCCCTATCCCGGAGGCGGGCAAGCGGGGCATCGCATTTGCTCCTAGCCGGGGGTTGCTGTATGTGAGCGAGTGCGGCACGAGCAATTGCGCGGGCAGCCACGGCAGCCTGCTCGCCTACGACCTCGTGCACGACGTGGTGGCGTGGATCGCCAACTACACGTTCGGCGTCGACCAGCTCGCGGTCACACCCGACGGCGCCACCATCTACATGCCGCATGGGGCGGACGCCTCAGACGGTCAGACTTCCATCCTCGACGCGAGCGACGGGAAACCAACCGGCACTATCACCACGGGCACTAACGGCCACAACACAATCGTGTCGCTGGACGGCACCCAGGTGTACCTGACCGGCTACACCGTCAGCAACTACGGCTACGTGCGGGTGGTCAGCCCCGCCACCAACCAGGTGACGCTGAGCGCCGGGCCGACGATCAACGGAGTACGCCCATTCACGGTCAACGGCAAGCACACGCTCATGTTCACTACATCCACCAAAACCTGCGGGTTCCAGGTGCTCAGCCTCACGACGGGGCAGGTGCTCTACACCGTCCCCTTCGGCGGCTCCTGCGCCTGGACAGCCTCCAGCGCGCCCAGCCACGGCATCTCGCTCTCCCCCGATGAGAAGCGGGTCTACGTCATGGACGCCCCCCTGGACCAGCTCGAGGTCTACGACGTCAGCGGGCTGCCCGCGTCGGCACCAAGCTTCGTTGCCGCGATACCACTCAGTTCCCTCACCGGCAGGGAAAGCCCTTGCCAGACATACTGCGAGCGGGAAGGCTGGGTCCTGAACGACCTCTCCGGCCGCTACGTCTACGTCGGCGATACCGGGGACGTCGTCAGCACGAGTACCCTCACCGTCGTCACGACGCTCCCAGCCCTCCAGAACACGCGCCAGGTTGTCGAGATCGACTGGCTGAACGGCACACCGAATGGCTCCAGTACCAGGTTCGGGCTCGGTCGTGTGACGAGCTGAGCCCGGCCCACGTGGCAGGCGGCGGCCCCGGAACCCGCCGCCGCGGAACTGCCTACCCGAGACCTGGATGGAGAGCAGCTGTCAGTCAGCGCTCCGCTGAAGCTGCCACGCTGCCTCAAGCGCGTCCTCGATGGCACCGGCGTTGCCTTGTGCAAGGTC
>Ga0318552_10000239_pt1 | contig 15671 bp, 19 predicted proteins | sample GRESIP082b2f20_FD_203516 | JGI IMG/M metagenome (GOLD analysis project Ga0318552, IMG submission 203516) | Tropical soil microbial communities from Luquillo Experimental Forest, Puerto Rico - GRE.SIPMG.082b2f20 | ecosystem: Environmental > Terrestrial > Soil > Tropical forest > Bulk soil...
GTCCACCAGTCCCTCGAGGCCGTCGGCAGCTCGGCGGCGACGGTGCGGGGGAGCGTCGTGATCCGGTGGCTCGCGGTCACGAGCGCGGCGACCTGCGCGGCGGTCGCCGGCTGGGCGGCGCCCCCAGGGGGCGCGGCGGGGAGCCCGGCGAGGAGGGCGGCCCAGATCCAGGCGAGCCGGGCCCCCCGCATCCGCGGAACGCTACGCAGCCGGGACCCGGAGGGCCGAGCCAAGGGGGTGGGTTGTTACTATCTGGATAGGAGAAAGTCGATCGAAGCTCGATCGTCGGAGTGCTGCCCATGGCGATCCAGGATCTCGACCTCAGCCGGTACAAGCTCGGGTGGAGCGACGCGGAGGACTACGTCTTCAAGCCCAAGAAGGGCCTCGGCGTGGAGATCGTCCGCGAGATGTCCGAGATGAAGGGCGAGCCCGAGTGGATGCGCCGCTTCCGCCTCGCCGCGCTGAAGCGGTTCGACAAGAAGCCCATGAAGGCGTGGTTCGCCGTCAACATGCCGGACCTCGACTTCGACGACATCTACTACTACGTGAAGCCCACCGAGGGGCAGGTCCGCGACTGGGAGGAGCTGCCCGAGGCGATCAAGACCACCTACGAGCGCCTCGGCATCCCGGAGGCCGAGCGCCGGTACCTCGCCGGCGTCACGGCGCAGTACGAGTCCGAGGTCGTCTTCCACCGGAACCGCGCCGACCTCGAGGCCCAGGGCGTGCTCTTCTGCGACATGGACACCGCGGTGCGCGAGTACCCCGAGATCGTCCGCCAGTACTTCGGGACCGTGATCCCGCCGAACGACAACAAGTTCGCCGCGCTCAACTCCGCGGTGTGGTCGGGCGGCTCGTTCATCTACGTCCCGCCGGGCGTCAAGGTCGAGATGCCGCTCCAGGCGTACTTCCGCATCAACGCCGAGAACATGGGACAGTTCGAGCGGACGCTCATCATCGCCGACGAGGGATCCCAGGTGCACTACGTGGAGGGGTGCTCGGCGCCGGTGTACTCGACCGACTCCTTGCACTCCGCCGTCGTCGAGCTCATCGCCAAGCCCGGGAGCCGGATCACGTACACGACCATCCAGAACTGGTCCGCGAACGTCTACAACCTGGTCACCAAGCGCGCCCGCGCCGAGGCCGAGGCGCACGTGGAGTGGATCGACGGCAACATCGGGTCCCGCCTCACGATGAAGTACCCGAGCGTCTTCCTCGTCGGCCCGAAGGCGTCCGGCGAGGTCCTCTCGGTGGCGTACGCCGGGCCGGGCCAGCACCAGGACGCGGGAGCCAAGATGATCCACGCCGCGCCCGAGACCTCCTCGACGATCGTCTCGAAGTCGGTCTCGAAGGACGGTGGCCGGACGACCTACCGCGGGCTCGTGAGGGTGGAGGAGGGCGCGCGGGGCTCGAAGTCGTTCGTCCGCTGCGACGCGCTCATCCTCGACGAGGCGTCGACGTCGGAGACCAAGCCGACGATGGAGGTGGCCGAGCGCGACGCCTCGATCGGCCACGAGGCGACGGTCGCCAAGATCGGCGAGGACCAGCTCTTCTACCTGATGAGCCGCGGCCTCACGGAGTCCCAGGCGATGGGGATGATCGTGAACGGGTTCATCGAGCCGGTCACGAGGACCCTGCCGATGGAGTACGCGGTCGAGTGGAGCCGGCTGATCGAGCTGCAGATGGAGGGCTCGGTCGGCTGATCAGCCCCGGGGCTCGCGTCGCATCGAGTACATGGCGGGGCACTCGGGGTAGGGACGGTGCTCCTTCACGAGCTCGAACCCGAACCGCCCGTAGTACGCGACGTTCTCGTCCTTCTGGGTCTCGACCCACGCCGGGATCGCGTCCTCGTCGCACGCCGCGAGCTCGGGCGCCTGGAGCATCCCGCCGATCCCCTGGCGCTGGACGTCGGGGTCGACCATCAGGAGCTGGAGGTACCAGTGCGCGGGCACCTTGGGGTGGGCCAGCTCGACCGAGCGGAGCACCCGGCCGGCGCGGGGGAGCCGCCAGAGCTCGGGGAGGAACGCCCGGATCCCCGAGAGCAGCTGGCGCAGCTGGACGCCCGGCGGGTAGGGCCAGCTGCCGGGCGGGATCCAGAGCGCGACTCCCACCACCCGACCGTCGAGGACGGCGCTCCGGGTCACCGCCAGGGAGGCGACCTGGACGAGCACGGCGCGGTGGATGCGCCCCAGCGCCTCGTCGAAGTGCGACGCGGGGAACATCCACCTGAAGAACGGGTCGTCCCCGAACGCGCGGACCGCGACGTCCACGGCCTGGTCGAGGGCCTGGCCGTGGAGCGGGCCCTCGACGAGCGTCGGGGTCGCGACCACGTCAGCGCTGCCTCGGCTCGCGGCGCAGCGTCCAGAGCGGGGGGCCGTCTCGCACCGGGTTGAGGGTTGCCGCGACCTCGTACCCGAACCGTCCGTAGTAGGCGAGGTTCGCCTCCTTCTGGGTCTCGAGGTACGAGGCGATGCCGTCCCGGTCGCACTCGGCGAGCACCCCCTCCACGAGCGCGGTGCCGACGCCGGTGCCCTGGTGCTGGGCGTCGCAGGCGAGCAGCTGCAGGTACCAGAGCGGCTCCTTCGGGTGGGCCGTCTCGATGGCGGTCAGGTACCGCAGCCCTCTGACGATCGACGGCGGGACCCGGTAGAGCGCGCGGAGCGCGCCGAGCGTCTGGGCGAGCTGCAGCGAGGCAGTGAACGGGTACCCCTCTGGCGGGATCCAGGCGCCGATCCCGATGACCGCGCCGTCGCGGCGGCCGGTGAGGATCCGCGCGGTCGGGCCGAGGTGCCGGAGCAGCGACGCGAAGTAGAGCGCGAGGCCCCTCGCCCGGGCGACCGCCATCGGCGAGAGGTACTCGAAGAACGGGTCGGTGTGGAACGCTCGTGCGGCGACGAGCGCGGCGTCCTGGAGCTCTCGTTTCGAGAGGGGCGCGTCGTGGATCGACACGTCCTGGCGCGGCACGGCGAGAGCGTACCCGGGGGTTGCACGGGCGATCGGGCGACGTCGCGCGGACGGTGGGCGGGCGTCGGGTGCAAGACTGGTGCGGTGCCCATGCGCGAGGAGTGCAAGAACTTCCAGAGCCGCACCTACGCCTCCGGCGAGGTCGCGCGGTTCTGCGTCCTCGACCTCGCGCCTGAGGCGCCGTGGCGCTGCCCCGACGACTGCCCCAAGTACCAGCCTCGGATGGCTGACGTCGGGTGGGTGCACGGCTCGCTCGTCGAGCCGGCGATCGAGGCCGAGCCCGAGGTGCCCGTCGACCGGATGGTCGAGGTGCTCGACGAGGCGGAGAAGATCGTGAACGAGCTGGCGCCGGAGGCGCTGGAGCAGGAGCGACGCCGCCAGAAGAGCCGCCGGCGCAGGTGGCCGCGGCCGCGCTGAGCCTCGCTCAGCGCCCGGTGAACCGCGGGTCGCGCTTCTCGCGGAAGGCGGTCATGGCCTCGGTGAGGTCGTCGCTGCGCAGGTAGAGGCTGTTCCACCAGGCCACGTACTCGAGCCCCTGCTCGACGGTCCGCCCGTCGTTCGCGGCGAGCACCGCCTTGGTGCCCTGGACCGCGAGCGGGGAGTTGGCAGCGATCTCGACCGCGAGCGCCGTCGCCGCCTTGCGCACCCCGTCGCCGCCTCCGTCGACGACGTCGTTCACGAGCCCGATCCGTGCCGCCCGCTGCGCGTCGACGTCCCTGCCGGTGAGCGCGAGCTCGGCGGCGTGCCCGGCGCCGACGATCCGCGGGAGACGCTGCAGGCTGCCGAGGTCCGCCACGATCGCGATCCTCGTCTCACGCACCGAGAAGATCGCGTCCTCGGCTGCGAGCCTCACGTCGCACGCCGTGATCAGGTCGACGCCGCCGCCGATGCAGTAGCCGTGGACGGCCGCCACGACCGGCTTGCGGCACGCGGCGAGCGACGAGACCGACGCCTGCATGGTGCGCACCGACTCGAAGAGCGCGCGGTTCGCGGCGACGGCGCCGCGGGGATCGTCCGCCCCACCACCGATCCCCCCGAACGCGCTGAGGTCGAGGCCGACCGAGAAGTGGGGGCCGGCCGCCGCGAGCACGACCGCCCGAACGTCGTCCTCGCCGTCGAGCCATGCCATGAACCTCGGGAGGTCGGCCCAGAACGCCGGCCCGAGCGCGTTGCGCTTCTCGGGCCGCTCGAGCAGCAGCGTGGCCACGCCGCCCTCGACGTCGACGCGCAGCACCTCGGAGCTCGGTCGATCGGTCATCGCGCCTCCTCGGCGCCGGAGCCTACGAGCACCAGCGGCCGTCCGGGTCGCCGCCGGTACACTTCGCGCCGCGTCGCCGACGCGCACCAGCCACGTGACCCTCCTCACCGCCGCCGAGCCCAGCTTCGACGAGCCGACGTGGCGCCGCGAGCAGCGGGCCGGTGCGCTCGCGATCTTCCGGGACCGCGGCCTCCCCGACCCCGAGGACGAGGTGTGGAAGTACGCGCCCCTCGAGCACCTCTCGCTCGAGGACGTCGAGGTCGCGTCGCCGCAGGGGACCACGGCGGCGACCGCCATCGGGGGGCGCAGCCCGGCCGCCGTGGTCCTGATCGACGCGGGGGCGCTCGGCCACGCCGAGGTGCACGCCGACGGGCTCACCGTCACCGCCGGACCCGTCGAGGGGCTCGGCGAGCTCGTCGGACCCGACGACGCCTTCTCAGCCCTCAACCTCGCGCTCACCCCCGGGCCGGTCGTGATCGACGTGGCGGCGGGGGTGGTCCTCGAGCGGCCGGTCGTGGTGCTCGTCGGCTCGCCGGTCGGCGCCTCGTTCCCGCGGGTGCTGGTCCGTCTCGGCCGGGGGGCGAGGGCGCGCGTGCTCGAGCACGTGACCGGCGAGGAGGCCGGCCTCGTCTGCGGGGTCGCCGAGTACGTCGTCGCCGAGGACGCAGCGCTCTCGGTCTGCACCGTCGAGTCCCTCGGCCGCGCCGCGTGGAGCCTCTGCCGCACCCGCGGCTCGCTCGCCCGCGCCGCGACCCTCTCGCAGACGGTCGTCGGGCTCGGCGGCCTGTACGACCGGGTCCGCGCGGACGCGGTGCTCGAGGGCGAAGGAGCGGCGAGCGTCCTCACCACCGCGCACGTCGGGCGCGGGGACCAGGTCCACGACCTGCGCACGATGCAGGTCCACCGCGGCCGCCGGACGACCTCGCGGCTCCGTTCGAAGGCGGCCGTCGCGGGACGGTCCGGCTCGGTCTACAGCGGGCTGATCGCGATGCGGCACGGCGCGAGGCGGGCGGACGCGAGCCAGGTGAACTCGTCGCTCGTGCTCTCCGGCCACGCCTACGCCGACGCCATCCCCAACCTCGACATCGAGGAGAACGACGTGCGGTGCACGCACGCGTCCTCGGTCGGCCCGATCGACGAGGAGCAGCGCTGGTACCTCGGGTCGCGCGGCGTCGCACCGTCCGACGCGATTCAGCTGATCCTCGAGGGGTTCTTCGCCGACGTCGAGGCGCTCCTCGACGACGCGGTCCTCGCCGCACAGCTTCGCGACGCCGTCGGCGAGCTCGAGCCCGAGGGCGAGCCCTCCCCGGCGGTCTCGTGATGGCCGAGCACGTGGTGTGCGAGCTCGCGGCCCTGGACGAGGCGGTGCCGGTGAGAGCGTCGGTGGGCGGGGTCGAGGTCGTCGTCGTCCGCTGCGGCGGTGAGCTGTACTGCCTCGAGGACGTCTGCAGCCACGAGCGCTTCCCGCTGAGCGACGGCGAGGTCGATCCGGACACCTGCGAGATCGAGTGCGCACGGCACGGGTCGATGTTCGACCTCGCGACCGGCGAGCCGCGGTCGCTGCCCGCGACCCGACCGGTCCGCACGTTCGCCGTGACCGTCCGAGACGGGCGGGTCACCGTGGAGGTGCCGTGAGCACCGGCTCAGGGCTCGAGGTCCGCGCGCTCAGCGCGTCGGTCGGGCGGACCGAGATCCTCCGGGGCGTCGACCTCACCGTCGGTCCCGGCGAGGTGCACGCGGTCATGGGCCCCAACGGCTCGGGCAAGTCCACGCTCGCCCACGTGCTCGCGGGTCGGCCCGGCGCGACCGTGACCGGCGGCGGCGCGCGGCTGGACGGTGTCGACCTCCTCGGGCTCGCACCTCACGAGCGCGCGCGCGCCGGCCTCTTCCTCGCGCTGCAGCACCCAGTCGAGGTCCCCGGCGTGACGATCGAGGGCGCGCTCTCGCGCGCCGGCGTCCCCGGCTCGGACGTGACGTCCCGCATCCGTGCCGCTGCCGGGGCCGTCGGCCTGCGCGCCGACCTCATGGAGCGGCCGCTCAACGTCGACCTGTCGGGCGGGGAGCGAAAGCGGAGCGAGGTCGTGCAGCTCTGCGTGCTGCGGCCGAGCGTCGCCATCCTCGACGAGATCGACTCGGGCCTCGACGTGGACGCGCTCGCGCAGGTCGGCCGCACGGTGATGGCTGCGGTGGCGGAGTGGGGGCTCTCGGTCCTCGCCATCACCCACTTCGCGCGGTTGCTCCACGTGCTGCGCCCGACCGCCGTCCACGTGCTCGTGCGCGGCGCGGTCGTGGCGTCCGGCGACGCCGAGCTCGTGGACCGGCTCGAGCGCGAGGGGTACGCGCCGTACTCCTGAGGCCCGCCGCGCGGTGCGGTGCAGACATGGACAGGGCCGAGACGCACCGCACCCCCGGACCCATACGGATCCGGGGGTGCGGTGAGGCGCGTATCGAAGTGGGTGGCTACTCGTCACCCGTCGGGCCGGACGACCCCGAGGGGCCGCACTTCCCGGTGGCACCGCTCGGGCCTGTCGGACCCGTGGGCCCGGTGGCACCGCTCCCACCGAGCACCCTGTCCCCTTGGCCGTCCTCGTTGCCCTGGCAGTTGTCGTCGCCCTCGTTGTCGTCGCCCTGGTTGTCGTCCTTGCCCGAGCCGGCCTGGACCGAGACGGCGAGGAGCGTCGTGCCGCTCGCCGGCGGGTTCGACCCGACCTCGACGTGGTCACCCATCTGGACGTTGCCGCCACCGTCGCGCTCGATGTGCGCGTTGGTGATGTCGAACGTCGCCGAGGTCCCGCCCCCGTTGGCAGCGAGCCACGTCGACGCGGCGTCGTTCGAGTCCGAGACGGTGATGGTCATGGTCGTGGTGCCGTCCGTTGAGGTGACCGTGCCCTCCCAGCGCTGGGTGGCGTCGCTCACATGGGCACCCTGGCAGTCGTCGTCCTGGGCCCCCTTCGCGGAGTCCTTGATCAACACGACGGTCACGCTGGACTGGGAGTCGCAGTTGAACGTGTTCGCGCTCGGCCCGGCGTTGAAGACCTGGTCATTGCCGGTCCCGCCGTTGAACGTGTTGGCCGACCTGCCGCCCCACATGTTGTCCCAGCCGCGTCCGCCCTTGAACGTGTCGCGCCCGGCGCCGCCGATCAGGATGTTGTGCCCCGCGCGGCTGCTGGACGCGATGAGCGTGTCGTGCCCGCTCCCCGCGATGAGCACGATGTGGCCCGGGCCCTTCGCGATGAGCCGGTCGTTGGCCGAGCCCGCGCAGACCACCTGGCCCTTGCGGCCGACCAGCACGTGGTTGACGCCGTTGCCGACCTTCGTGCAGCGGAACCCGTCGCGCATGACGACCTTGCTGGCTCCCGCGGTCGTCGCGGTCATCACCGCCACGCCGAGCGACGCCAGCGCGAGCGCCGTGGCGGCCGCCGCTCCCGCCCGCACTCCGCGCGCCCTCCACCTTGCCGTCTGGATCATGAGCCCTCCCTGTGTCCCCCGGTCCCTTAGGTGCCCGGCCCGAGCGCACAGTCCCTGCCCCGACGCACGCGACCTGGGGCCTTCTACCCCACGACGTTCCCTATCAAACCGGCGTCGCCCGGTCCAGCCGGTCTCCACCCCGTCAACCCGAAGAAAACTCGACCACTACCCCTCGAGCGTGGCGTGCTCCGCCTCGAGCTCGAGCAGCGCCTGGTCGAGCGTGTTCCACGCGAGGGTCGCGCACTTGATCCGGACGGGGAACTTCACGACGCCCTGCAGGGCGGCGAGCTCGCCGAGGCTGCGCAGGTCGACCGGCTCGTCGGCGTCCTCGTCGTCGAGGTCGCCGTCCTCGGCCACGGTCATCATCCGCTTGAACGAGCGCATGGACCGCCGCGCATCGGCCACCGAGAGGCCCTTCACCGCACCGGTCATGAGCGACGCCGACGACTGCGAGATCGAGCAGCCGTGGCCGATCACGCGCACGTCGGCGATCCTGTCGTCGTCGACGAGCAGGGTGAGGATGATCTCGTCGCCGCAGAGCGGGTTGAACCCCTCGGTGCGGTGCGCCGGCGGGGGGAGCTCTCCGTGGTTCCTCGGTGACCGGTAGTGGTCGAGGATGATCTCGCGGTAGAGATCCTCGAGGTCGTCCATCAGCCGAACATCCCGAGCGCCCGGTCGACGCCGTCGAGGAGCTGGTCGACGTCCTCCTCGATCGAGTACGGACCGAAGCTCACCCGAGCCGTCGCGGGGACGCCGAGCCGGCGCATCAGCGGCTTGGCGCAGTGGTGGCCCGGACGGACGCAGACCCCGAAGGAGTCGAGGACCTGGGCGAGGTCGTGCGCGTGCACGCCCTCGAGCTCGATGGAGAGCACGCCGCCGCGGTCCTCGAGGTCCGACGGGCTGAAGATTCGGACCTTGTCGCCGAACCGGGATCCGAGGCGCTCGAGCGCGTACCCGGTGAGCTCCAGGTCGTGCGCCTGGACCGCGGCCATGGTCAGCCCCTCCAGGTACCGGACGGCCGCGGCGAGCCCGACCGCCTCGGCGATCGGCGGCGTGCCGGCCTCGAACCGGTGCGGGAGCGCGGCGGGACGGAACCCGTCGAGGCGGACGTCGAGGATCATCCCGCCGCCGCCGAGGAAGGGGGGCATCGCCTCGAGGATCTCGGCGTGCGCCCACAGCACCCCGATCCCCGTCGGGCCGAGCATCTTGTGGCCGCTGAACCCCACGACGTCGACGCCGAGGGCGGCCACGTCCATCGGGGCGTGCCCGACGAGCTGGGCGGCGTCGATCGCCACGATCGCGCCCGCCGCGTGCGCGGCGTCGGCGAGCCGGCGGATCGGCGGGATCGTCCCGAGGACGTTCGACATCCCGGTGAACGTGAGCAGCCTCGCTTGGGCCAGCACCTCGTCGAGGTCGTGCAGGTCGAGCCGGTAGGCGTCGGTGACCCCGAGGTAGCGGAGCTCGACCCCGCGCTCCTCCTTCAGCTGCAGCCACGGCACGAGGTTGGCGTGGTGCTCCATCTCGGTGAGCACGATCACGTCGCCCTCGCCGAGCGTCGTCGAGCCCCACGATCGGGCGAAGAGGTTGAACGCCTCGGTCGCGTTCTTCGTGAAGATGACCTCGTGGGCGGGGTCCGGCGCGCCGATGAACGCGCCCACGGCCCTCCGGGCGTGCTCGTAGGCCTCGGTCGCCTCCTCGGCGATCTCGTAGACGCCGCGGTGCACGTTCGTGTGCGTGCGCTCGTAGTACCTGGACATCGCCTCGATGACCGAGCGCGGCGGCAGCGACGACGCCGCCGAGTCGAGGTACGCCATCTCGAGGCCGTGGACCGTGCGCGCGAGCTCCGGGACGTCGCCGCGGACCCGCACGGGGTCGAACCGGCTCACCGCGCACCCGCCCGGACGGCGTCGTACCCCTCGGCGTCGATCGCGGCGGCGAGCTGCGGGCCGCCCGACGCCACGATCCGCCCGTCGAGCAGCACGTGGACGTGGTCGGGGACGAGCGCCCGCAGCAGCGCGGCGTAGTGGGTGACCGCGACCACGGCCATCTGCGGGCTGCGAGCCCGCACGGCCTGCACGCCGCTCGCGACGATGCGCAGGGCGTCGATGTCGAGCCCCGAGTCGGTCTCGTCGAGGATCGCCACGTCCGGCTCCAGAAGCGCGAGCTGGAGGACCTCGTTGCGCTTGCGCTCGCCCCCCGAGAACCCCTCGTTGAGGTGGCGCTCGGCGAACGCCCGGTCCATGCCGAGGCGGTCGAGCCAGTCCTGGAGGGCGAGGCGGACCTCGAGCACCGAGATGTCCGAGACCCCGGTCCGCGCCGCCATCGCCTGGCGGAGGAACTGCACGACCGAGACCCCCGGGATCGCCTCGGGGTGCTGGAACGCGAGGAAGAGGCCCATCCTCGCCCGCTCGTCGGCCGGCTTGCCCGCGAGGTCGACGCCGCGGAGGCGCACCTCGCCGCTGGTGAGCTGGAGCTCGGGGCTGCCCATCACAACCGACGCGAGCGTCGACTTGCCCGCGCCGTTCGGACCCATGATCGCGTGGACCTCGCCCTCGTTCACGACGAGGTCCACGCCGCGGAGGATCTCGACGCCGCCAGCGGCGCACGTGACGTCGCGCAGCTCGAGGAGCGGGGTCGTCACTCGCCGCAGCCTACCGGTGGGCAACCGTCCGACCACCGGGACGAGCGGCCGTGGTCGTCCGGCTACCAGCCGCGCTCCACCCACTCGTCGAGGAACGGGCGCTCGGCGCCGACCGTCGTCATCGCGCCGTGCCCGGGGAGGACGATCGTCTCGTCGGGGTACCGCGCGTAGATCCGCTCGGTGATGGACCGGATGATCGTCGAGAAGTCGCCGAGCTCGGTCGCGGTGTTGCCGGGGCCGCCAGGGAAGAGGGTGTCGCCGCTGAAGAAGAGCGGCGTGCCCTCGACGGCGAAGCAGATGGATCCCGGCGTGTGCCCGGGGGTGTGGACGGTGCGCACCCGCACCCTCCCGACCTCGATGACGTCGTCGTCCTCCAGGAGCTGGTCGTAGCTCTCGAGCATCGCCGCGTCCTCGGCGCGGACCGCGACGTCGTACCCGGCCTCACGGACCGCGCCGACCGCGGCCACGTGGTCCCAGTGGCCGTGCGTCTCGACGACCGTGCGCACCCCGAGGGCCTCGCAGACCTCGAGGAGCCGCTCGTGCTCGTTCGCCGCGTCGATGAGGAGCGCGTCGCCGGTGCGTCGGCACCGCACCACGTAGACGTTGTTGTCGATCGGGCCGACCACGAGGCGGTGCACCTCGACGGCGGCGTCCTCCCAGATCCGCTCCACGCCCTGCACGACACCAGTGAACCAGGCCGCGCCAGTTGGTCGCGCGCGTGCGGGTCTGGTAAGAACCAGCACGCCGCGCTCGTCGGCGCGCGCCCAGAATCGAGGGAGAGATGAACTTCGGCTTCAGCGAGGAGCAAGACGAGCTCCGCCGCCTCGTCAGGCGGTTCCTCGAGGAGAAGTCGCCCGAGACCGAGGTGCGCCGGCTGATGGCGACGACCGAGGGGTACGACCCGGCCGTGTGGCGCCAGATGGCCGAGCAGCTCGGGCTGCAGGCGCTCATCATCCCGGAGTCCTACGGCGGCGCCGGGTTCACGTACGTGGAGCTCGAGGTCGTCCTGGAGGAGATGGGCGCGGCGCTGCTCTGCGCTCCCTACTTCTCCACGGTGGCCCTCGGCACCAACGCGCTGCTCACCGCCGGCGACGAGGTCGCCGCGAAGCAGTGGCTGCCGACGATCGCGTCGGGCGAGACGATCGCCACGCTCGCCCTCACCGAGGACACCGGCCGCTGGGAGCTCGACGCGGTCACGACGACCGCGACGAAGAAGGGCGACCAGTGGGTCCTCGACGGCCACAAGAGCTTCGTGATCGACGGCAGCACCGCCCACCTGGTCCTCGTCGCCGCCAGGGCCCCCGAGGGCCTCTCGCTCTTCGCGGTCGAGGCGGGCGCACCCGGGCTCGTGCGCACGCCGCTCGCGACCATGGACCAGACCCGCAAGCAGGCCCGCCTCGAGCTCTCGTCGACGCCCGCGGCGCTCGTGGGCCGTGCGGGCGACGCCTCGCCCGGGCTCGAGCGGACGCTCCAGCTCGCCGCGGTGGCGCTCGCGGCCGAGCAGGTGGGCGGCGCCCAGCGCGTCCTCGACAACGCGGTCGAGTACGCCAAGAACCGGATGCAGTTCGGGAGGCCGATCGGCAGCTTCCAGGCCATCAAGCACAAGTGCGCCGACATGCTGCTCGAGGTCGAGTCGGCGAAGTCCGCCGCCTACTACGGGGCGTGGGCAGCCGCGTCCGACGACGAGGAGCTCCCGCTCGCCGCGAGCCTGGCGAAGTCGTACTGCTCCGAGGCCTACTTCCACTGCGCCGCCGAGAACATCCAGATCCACGGGGGGATCGGGTTCACCTGGGAGCACCACGCGCACCTCTACTTCAAGCGTGCGAAGAGCTCCGAGCTCCTGCTCGGGGACCCCGCCTACCACCGCGAGCTCCTCGCCCAGCGGCTGGGCATCTAGCCGCGACGTGCCCGACGCCGAGCAGGTCCGCGGCCCGAGCGGGCCGCTCTCGCTCGTCGTCGCCACCCCCCAGGCTCGCCAGACCGAGCCGCGCTGCCTGCTCATCTGCCACGGGCTCCCGCTCACGCGGGGCGGGGGGCGCACGGCCGCAGGGACGCTCCCCGAGCTCTGCGACCACCTGGCCGTCGAGTCGGGGTGGGTCGTCGCGACCTGCTCGCTCTCCGGGGTCGGGGAGAGCCCGGGGACGTTCTCCGGCCCGCGGTGGCGCGAGGACCTCGCCGCCGTCGCCGCGCACCTGGTGGGCGCGTACCAGCGCATCTGGCTCGCGGGGTTCGGGTTCGGGGGCGTGCTCGCGCTCGACCTCGCGGCGCACGACGAGCACGTGCGCGGGGTCGCGACGTTCGCCGCCCCCGCCGACGTGGCCGGGTGGGCCGGCACCCCGGAGCAGTTCGCGGCGCGCGTCACCGCCTCGGGGGCCGTCAGCCGCGCCGTCCCGCTCGAGGACCCCGAGACCCTGGCCAAGGGCGTCTACGCGTTCGACCCGCTCGCCGCCATCGCCCTGGTGCCGCCGCGGCGCATCCTCGTGGTCCACGGCGCGGACGACCTCATCACCCCCGTCGACGCCGCCCGTGAGCTGGTGGCCGCGGCGCACGGCCCGGCCGAGCTGCGCGTGATCCAGGGCGCCGGCCACTGGCTGCGCTCGGACCCGCGCATGGTCGCCTCGCTCATCGGGTGGCTGGACCGGATCCGCTGACCGCCCCGACGGACCCGTCGATCGCGCGGCGCAGCGCGCGGGCGGCTGCCTCGGGGTCCCGCGCCTCGGTCAGCGCGCGGACGACCACGAAGCGGGTGATGCCGGCCGCGGCGAGGTCCGGCACCGCCGCGGCGGTCACGCCGCCGGTCACGAAGACCGGGACGGCGCTTCGACGGGTCGCCGTCGCCGCGAAGGCAGCGCCGGTGGGCTGCCGGCCCGGCTTGGACGGCGTCGCCACGACGGGGCCGGCCGAGAGGTAGGTCACCGGCTCGGCCAGCGCGGCGTCCAGCTGCGCCGCCGAGTGCGTGGAGAGCCCGACGATCGCGTCGGGGCCGAGGAGCTCGCGGCACCGCGCGACCGGGAGGTCCTCCTGGCCGACATGGACGCCGTCGGCGCCGGCGCACCGCGCGAGGTCGCAGCGGTCGTTCACGACGAACGGGACGCCGAGGGCCCGGCACCGCTCGGCGAGGCGCTCGGCCCCGGCCAGGATCGCGCGGTCGTCGTGGTCGCGGTCGCGGAGCTGCACCACGTCGACGCCCCCGCGGACGCACGCCTCGACGAACGCGAGGAGGTCGTCGCGCAGGGGGGTGCACAGGTAGAGCGACCGCCCGTCGAGCGACGGGCTCACGCCTCCTTGGCCGCCTTCGACGCCTTCTCGGCCTTGGCCGCCGCCTTCGCCCTGCGCTTGTGCTCGCGGACGAGCCGCAGCGTCTTCTCGTCGGTGATGTCGGCGACCGACATCGTCGAGCCGTCCTCGCCGTAGGGGGCGGACGCCTCCCGCCACCCGTCGGGCCGGCACCCGAGCTGCTTGCCGAGCAGGGCCGTGAAGACCTTGGCCTTGTACTCCCCGAACCCGGGGAGGACCTTCAGGCGCGCGATCAGCTCGTCGCCGGACCTCGCCGTCTCCCAGATCCGCTCGGGCTTCCCGTCCCACTCGTCGACGACCTGGACGCACATCTTGCGGACGCGGTCGCACATCGCGCCGGGGAAGCGGTGCAGCGCGTGGTGCCGGGTGAACACCTCGAGCAGGACGTCGGGGTCCGTCGTCGCCACGAGCTCCGCGGTGAGCGGCTCGCCGAGCCGGCTCTGGAGCTCGAGCGGTGCGGCGAACGCCCGCTCGAAGGGGACCTGCTGGTCGAGCACCATCCCGATCACGAGCGCGATCGGCCGCTCGGCGAGCAGCCGGTCCGCGTCCGCCTCGCCGGTGAGCGCGAGAGCCACGCCGCCACGATAGGTGGCGCGCGTCGACGTCGCGCCCTCTGTGCGCAGGGCCCGCGCACAGATGGTCTGGCGCACAGAGGCGGTCGGGCAGAATCGAGCCGTGCAGATCCCCGCGAAGGCCGATTACGGCATCCGAGCGCTCCTCACGCTCGCGAACTCGTCGACGTCGCTCAGCGCCGAGCACCTCGCCGAGGAGCAGGGGCTCCCGCCGAGGTTCCTCGGCGCCATCCTCTCGGATCTGCGCCGGGCGGGGCTGCTCGTCAGCCAGCGCGGGGCCGACGGCGGGTACCAGCTCGCCCGCCCGGCGTCGGAGATCACGATCGCCGACGCGCTGCGGGCGATCAGCGGGCCCATGGCGGGGGTGCGGGGACTTCGTCCCGAGGCGGTCTCCTACGACGGCGCCGCGACGTCGCTCCGGGACGTCTGGGTCGCCGTCCGCGCGGCGCTCCGCAACCTGCTCGAGCACGTGACCCTGGAGCAGGTCGCGTCCGGCTCGCTCCCCGCCGTGGTCACGAGGCTCACCAAGGACCCCGACGCCTGGCAGGCCCGCTGACGGCGCGACGCGTGCACACCGACGGGGCGTGCCGCGGCAACCCCGGACGCGGCGGGTGGGCGTGGGCGGACGACGTCGGCGCCTTCGCCTCTGGGTTCGAGGCGCGCACCACCAACCAGCGCATGGAGATCACCGCCGTCCTCGAGGCCCTGCGCGCCCACCCGGGGCCTGGCCCGATCGAGGTCGTGAGCGACTCGACGTACGTCGTGAACTGCTTCCGCGATCGCTGGTACGAGGGATGGCGGCGCCGCAGCTGGCGCAACTCGCGGGGCAAGCCCATCGCGAACCGCGACCTCTGGGAGCCGCTGCTCGAGCTCGCGCTCGGCGACGGCGCGCAGGTGAGGTTCTCGTGGGTGAAGGGGCACGCCGGCGACGAGATGAACGAGCAGGTCGACGCGCTCGCGACCGAGGCCGCCGACACCGGCCACGGAGTTCGAAGCGCGTGACGCTCGGGGGTCCAACGAGAGGCGGTCGGTAGGCTGTCGCGCGGATCGGACCGAGCGCCGGCCGGGAAGGACGCGCGATGCCCGCGCAGAACTCGACTCACGACGTCGTCGTCATCGGCGGGGGTCCCGGCGGGTACGCCGCGGCCCTCTACGGGGCGTCGGCCGGGCTGAACATGGCGATCGTGGAGCGCGAGAAGGTCGGCGGGACGTGTCTGCACCGCGGTTGCGTGCCGGCCAAGGAGTTCCTCGAGACCGCCCACGTGCACCGGACGATCGAGCGATCGAAGGAGTTCGGGTTCACGACGGGCGCGGTGGAGACGGACTTCGCGGTCAGCCAGCGGCGCAAGCAGGCCGTGGTCGACGGCCTCTTCAAGGGGCTCTCGGGGCTCCTCACCGGCCGCAAGGTCACGATCGTCACCGGCACCGGGCGGCTTTTGGCCGACCGGATCGTCGAGATCCTCGACGGCGAGGA
>Ga0318552_10000247_pt1 | contig 15592 bp, 11 predicted proteins | sample GRESIP082b2f20_FD_203516 | JGI IMG/M metagenome (GOLD analysis project Ga0318552, IMG submission 203516) | Tropical soil microbial communities from Luquillo Experimental Forest, Puerto Rico - GRE.SIPMG.082b2f20 | ecosystem: Environmental > Terrestrial > Soil > Tropical forest > Bulk soil...
GACCGGGAACGAGAACAGCCGCACGCGTTGCCAGGCGCCGAGCTGGACCGGTGGCAGCGCGACGTTCAGCTCCTGGTTTCCGCGCAGCAGCTGGACCTGCGCCGGCCCCGTGGTGCCGCCGACCTTGCGCATCACGGACAGCGCGTGTCCGGGGCCCTCGAAGCGCGTGCCGTTGATCGAGACCAGCACGTCACCGTGCTGCAGCACGCCCTTCGCGGGCGGGCCGATCACCTTCTCGACGCGCGGGAAATCCTGCCCCGGTATCCAGGTGAGCTGGACGCCGAGCCGCGGATACGGCGAGTGTGTGAGGAAGCGCGGCAGCGCGACCGCGATCGCGGCCAGCACCACGGCGAGCGCGAGCGCGCGGCGCACGCGGTACGCGGCCGGGCTCAGCGTCAGCGGCGCCACCCGCGATTCCCCGGCCTCGACCACGGGATGGAGCACATCGGAATGGGTCGCCATCCGTTCCATTATCGCTCGCCGGGCCCGCGGGGCGCGAGCGCCGCCGACCAGCGCGGCAGATGCTGCGGACCAGCGCTTGAAGGGGGGCGATGCGGCGGCCCGGCGAGCGGGTTGCCTCCCGCGCTCGGGCGGTGGGAGACTCGCGCTCCCCGCGCCGCGCCGGCCGGCGCCGGTCCGCGGGGAGACCCCGGGCCCCGGCATGATCGGCGAGAACCTCGGCCAGTTCCGCATCCTCGAGAAGCTGGGATCCGGCGCGATGGGCGTCGTGTATCGCGCGCGCGACGGACGCCTGCACCGCGACGTCGCCTTGAAGCTCCTGCCGCCCGGCACGCTCCAGGACGACTCGATCCGCCGCAGCTTCCATCACGAGGCGCTCGCGCTCTCGCGCCTGAATCATCCCGGCATCGCGACGGTGCACGAATTCCAGTCGGCCGACGGGCGGGACTTCCTCGTCATGGAGTACATCGCGGGCGACTCGCTCGATCGCCGCATCGCGCGCGGCCCGCTCCCCGAGGCCGAGGTGATCGAGCTGGGATTGCAGTTCGCCGAAGCGCTCGCCGAGGCGCACCGCCAGGGCGTGATCCACCGCGACCTCAAGCCCGCGAATTTGCGCGTGACGCCGGAGGGCCGGCTCAAGATCCTGGACTTCGGGCTCGCGCGCTGGGAGTCGGAGAGCGTGCTGGGCTGGGGCGGACGGGAATCCCGCGGCCTTTCCGGCACGCTCGCCTACATGGCGCCGGAGCTGCTGAGCGGCGTGCAACCCGGCGAGATGACGGATTTGTATTCCGCGGGGCTCGTGCTCTACGAAGCGGCGACCGGATCGCAACCGTTCCCGGGGCTCGGCGCCGGACCGCTGCTCGAGGCGATCCGCACGCGCACGCCGCCGGCGCCACGTTCGGTGAATCCCGCGATCTCGCCCGGCTTGGAGGACGTGATCCTGCGCTGCCTCGAGCGCCAGCCCGAGCACCGCTTCGGCTCCGCCGCGGATCTCGCGGTCGCGCTGCGCCGCCTGCAGGCGAACCCCGCGGCACGGCTCGGGCCCTCGCCCGCGGCGCGGAGTCGCGCGCTCCGCGGGGCGGCCGGCGGCGTAGCGCTGGCCGCGGCGATCGGCGCGTTCGTGTGGTGGCGCGCGCACGGCGTCACGCCGTCCGACGCGGGCGAGATTCGATCCATGGCGGTGCTGCCGTTCGGGAATCTCTCCGGCGATCCCGGCCAGGAATACGTCGCCGACGGAATGACCGACGAGCTCAACACGCAGCTCTCCCGTGTTCCCGGGATCCGCGTGATCTCGCCGTCGTCGGTGACGCGCTACAAGAGCTCGCGGCCCTCGATGCCGGAGATCGCGCGCGAGCTGAGCGTGGACGGCGTGATCGAGGGCAACGTGCGCAAGGAGAACGAGCGGCTGCGCGCCACCGTGCACCTGGTCGACGCGCGCCGCAACAATCTGATCTGGTCCGACGAGTACGACGGCGAGGCGACCGACATCCTCGGGCTCCAGAGCCAGGTGGCGCAGGACATCGTGCGCAGGATCCAGGTCCACCTGAGCCAGAAGGACCGCGCGCGGCTCGCCGGCCCCGGACGCGTGGACCCGTCCGCGTATCAGTTCTACACGCGCGGCCGCTCCGAGTGGAAGCGGCGCAGCGAGGACGGCATCCGGCCCGCGATCGAGTACTTCCAGCGCGCGATCACGGCCGACTCCACCTATGCCCAGGCGTATGCCGGGCTCGCCGACGGGTGGGCCGCGGCCGGCCTCTACGGATTGATTCCGCCACAGGATGCGCGCGCGCGGGCGCTCGCCGCGGCCTCGCGCGCGGTGGCGCTCGATCCCGAGCTTTCCGAAGCGCACACGTCGCTCGGCAGCGTGCTGCACAACTTCGACTGGAAATGGGACGACGCCGACCGCGAATACGCGCGCGCGATCCTGCTCAATCCGAACAACTCCACGCCGCACCTGTGGCGCGCGCACCTGATGGTCCAGCGCGCCCGGCTCGGCGAGGCGGAGGACGAGCTGTCGAAGGCGCGCCAGCTCGATCCGTTTTCGCTGACCACCGCGCTCGCGGAGGGCGTGTTCGCCTACTACAGCCGCCGCTACGATCTCGCGCTCGAGCGCCTGCGCCGGGCGGCTGAGATCGATTCACTGAACCCGCTCGTCCACCGCACCACGGCCGGCGTTCTGGACCGGCTCGGACGCGACCGCGAGGCGATGCTCGAACTGATCCGCGAGCGCGAGCTGCAGAACGAGCCCGGCGAAGCCGGGGCGCTGCGGGCCGCCTACAAGACGTCGGGCGTGCACGGGGTCCTGGAGCTGCTCATCGCGGGAATGATCGCGAAGCGCGAAACCGGCGCGTATCAGCCCGCAGAGCACATCGCGGAGCTGTACGCGCGGCTCGGTCGCCCCGATGACGCGTTCTTCTGGCTCGAGACCGCGTACCGCGAGCACGACACGGAGCTGAATCGCCTGCGCATCGATCCGATCTTCGATCGGCTGCGATCCGATCCGCGCTTCACGAGCCTGCTGCATCGCGTCGGGCTCGATACGCCCGCGACCAGCTCCTAGCGCCGCGCGCGGCAGAGCCCCCGCCGCATCCCTCCGTTCGTACAGTCGCGCTCCACGATCGTGGAGACGGAACCCGGGGCGATCGCTCCGGGCGATCTGCGCATCGCCGCGCGGCGCGCGCGGCGCCGGGACGGAAGCCGTTGATGCGCGCGGCGCTGCGGCGCGCGCGATTCCGGCGAGCGCGACCTCCCACCCGCGCGGCATGTCGGTTGCTGTGAGCGCGAGCGGCGCACGCGTCCATCGCGGCCGCGGAGCGCTCCTCCACCCCGGAGGCCGATTGGCCGCGAAGAACGGAGGTCGTCATGGCACGGTTCAACGCTCACTCGCCGCGCCAGCGGTCCCGGCCCATGTGGCCGCCGCTCGGCGCTGCCGCCCTGGTCGCGACTCTGCTCGTCGTGTCCGGTTGCGGAGGTCCGAATCTCACCGGTCTCAATTACGTGGTCGCGGGCATGCTGCCCCAGGACTATGCAGCGCACGGCGTGAACAAGGGCCGCGCGCAGGAAGCCGGTGCGGTTCATCTGGAAGGCGAAATCGGTCCGGGTGCGCTGTGGACGATCGACCAGCCCGATACCTGGAACGGTGATCTGGTCGTGTATCTGCACGGCTACCTGGATCCCGCGCTGCCGGTCCTCGAGCCGGGCGCGCAGCCGGGCTTCGCGCCGATCCGCGATGCGCTGCTGACCCGCGGATTCGCGGTCGTGGCATCGAGCTATTCCACCAACGGCTACGCCGTCAAGGAGGGCATGGAGCAGTCGCATCAGCTGAGCGGGCTCTTCGCGTCGCGCGTTTCGCAGCCGAAGCGCACGTTCCTGCTGGGCCAGTCGATGGGCGGGCTGATCGGGCTCCTGCTCACGCAGAAGTTCCCGACCCAGTACAACGGCACGCTGCTCGTGTGCGGCGTCGTCGGCGGCAGCGACGACGAGGTCCAGTACCTCGGCGACATCCGCGTGCTGTTCGACGCGGTCTACCCCGGGGTCCTCGGTGGCGATCTCGAGCACCCGCCGGTCATTACCGACGTCAACGCGCAGGTGATCGGTCCGGTCCTCGCGGCGGTCGGAGGCAACCCGCAGGGACTTGGCATCATCCAGCTGCTCGCGCGGCATCCGCTCGCCGGTGCGAACAGCCAGGAGGTGGTCACGTCGCTGCTCAGCGCGCTGATCTTCGGGCTCGAGGGCGGCGGGGTCCACGCGGTAGCGGACGACGCGCGCGTTGATGTCATCGAGCAGCGCCGCGCTGGCGTTCCTGCAGCAGTACGGCGAGCCCTCCGGAGCGATCCGCGTTCCGCTGATCTCGATGTACACGTCGCGCGATCCGGTGGTGCCGTCGTTCCACGAGGATCTGCTCGCCCAGGCATCCGCCGGCCCGATGCTGGTGCAGCGTCAGACCCAGCGCTTCGGCCACGTGAATTTCTCGGTGGACGAGCTGATGTCGAACTTCGACGACCTGGTGGCGTGGGTCACGTCGGGGCAGCGGCCGATCTGATCCTTTGCGCATCGACGGGGCGGCTCGCGGGCGAAACGCCAGGGAGCCGTCGCCGCGTTTCAGGCGCCGAGGCCGTGCTGGCGCAGCTTCTTGTACAGCGCGGACTCGCTGATCTTGAGCCGCGCCGCGATCTCGGCGCGCGTGAGCGTGGGGTAGCGCTGCAGCGCCTCCTCGAGCCAGTGCCGCTCCGTATCGGCGAGGAGCCGCGGGAGACCCGCCTCGAGCTCGGCGCCGTCGGCGGCTCGCGCTCCGGCTTCCGCAGTGGGCGCGCCCGGACGCCGGCCGAGCAGGCGCGCGACGTCCGCGGCGGACACCGGGCCGCGCAGACCCTCGGTCGCGAGCCGCGCCGCGAGCTGCTCGATGTGGCGCACGTTGCCCGGCCACGAGAACTCGAGCCGCTCGAGCGACGCGACGGCGTCGGCGGTCAGCTCGATCCAGCGCCCCGAATCCGTCTGATCGAGGCTGTGCCTGAGCAGCAGGCCGATGTCCTCGATGCGCTCGCGCAGCGGCGGCACGCGGATCGGGATGAAGTCGAGCCGCTCGTACAGATCGCGCCGGAAGCGTCCCTGGCCCACCTCCTCCTCGAGATCGCGATTCGTCGCCGCGATCAGCCGCACGTCGGCGCGCCGCTCCTCCGGATCGCCGATGCGCTCGTACGTGCGCTCCTGGAGCAGCCGGAGCAGCTTCGGCTGGATCTCGAGCGGCAGCTCGCCGATCTCGTCGAGGAACAACGTCCCCTTCTCGGCGGCCTGCACCTTGCCCATGCGGTCGCTCGCCGCGCCGGTGAAGGCGCCGCGCCGATGCCCGAACAGCTCGGCCTCGACCATGCCGCGCTCGAGCGAGGGGCAGAACACCGTGATGAGCGGCCCGGCCGCGCGCGGCCCGCCGTAATGCAGCGCGCGCGCGAGGATGCTCTTGCCGGTGCCGGTCTCGCCCTGGATCAGGATCGGGAATTCCGTGAGCGCGGCCTTGCGCACCTTTTCTTCCAGCTCGCGCACCGGCGCGGAGCGTCCGACGAACCGGCCGAACGACCATTCCGAAGCGAGCAGCTTGCGCGATTCCTCCGCCTCGCCGCGGTAGCGCGTTTCCGAGAGACGCAGCAGATCGCGCTCGCGGATCATCTCGCCGCCCGCGCGCAGCGCCTCGAGGATCGGCCCGGCGACTTCGACCAGGGATCCCATCAGCTCGAGGTGCTCCTGCGTGAAATGGCCCGGCAGGCGGTGGTCGAGATGGATCAGCGCAGCGATCCGGTCGTCCGCGCGGATCGGAACGCACAGGATGGAGCGCAGCATGAACGCCTGCACGGAGCGGGCGCCGCCGTAAACCGGGTCCTCGAGCGCGTTGTCGAGCAGCACCTCGCGCCCGGTCTCGATCACGCGGCCGAAGAGCTGGCGGCTGAACTGGCCGGATTCCCCCTCGAAGTGCCGCGGCTCGAATCCACGCAGGACGCGGTAACTCAGCTCGCCGCGATCGGCGACCTCGATCAGCAATCCCCGATCCGCGCCGGTCAGTGTCACGGACTGGTCCAGGATGGCGCCGAGGACGAGCGTCGGATCGGCGACCTGGCAGAGCACGCCGCGCAACGCCTCGATCAGCGGCCTGTCGCGATTCCCGGTGCCAGTGATCAACCGATCCTCCGCGATTTCCGGACGCGAGTGCCGGCGGCTGCGCGCGGCCGCGTCAGGAGCCCATTATACGCTGGGCCTGACAACGTCCTGTGCTCTTCGTCGTGCGGGAATGCGGCGCCAATTCCGCAGTACCTCGGGGTGGGGCCCAGCGGCTATACTCCCCCGCTGTTTCTCGACGCGGCCTCCGGCTCCCCGGCGCCGCGGACACCGGGACCACCGAGCCATCTGGAGGACAGGTTGAACCGCACGTCGCCCACGCCGAACCGCAGGCTTCGCCTTGCACTCATTCTCGCGCTCGCCGCGGCGCCGGCGTTCGCCCAGACCCCGCCGGCGAAGAAGTCCGCCGCGACCACGACCACGAAGCCCGCGGCCACCTCGACGACCTCGACCACGAAACCCGCGACCACCGGCGCGAAGCCGGCGAGCACGAAGAGCACCGCCTCGTCGGGCGGCTCGCAGGAGCTGGATCGCATCGCCGCGGTCGTGAACGACGAGGTCGTGCTGGAGAGCGACGTCGACGAGCAGGTCTTCCTGTTTCTCCAACGCAACAACGCGCGCCCGGATTCCGCGACGGTGGACACGCTGCGCCAGCAGGTGCTCGATCAGATGATCAACGAGAAGCTGATCGTGGCCGAGGCGAAGCGCGAAGGCATGACGACGAGCCCGAGCGAAGTTTCGCGCCAGGTGGACCAGGCGATCGCGGACGCGCGGCAGCGGGTCGGCGGCGATGCGGCGTTCCGCGAGCAGATGGCGAAGGAGAATCTCACCGAGGACAAGCTGCGCGAGCGCTACCGCACCGAGGTCGAGCGCCAGCTGCTGGCCCAGCGCCTCGTCCAGAAGCAGCTCCCGCGCAAGGAAGTGACCCCGGCCGAGGCCGAGGCGTACTTCAAGCAGTATCCGGAGAAGTTTCCGAAGTTCCCGGCCCAGGTGCGGCTCTCGGTGATCCAGATCCCGGTCGCGCCGGACAGCGCCTCGGACGCGAAGGGGCGCGCCGCCGCGCTCGCGGCGCGCAGGCGGATCACGGGCGGCGAGAAGTTCGCGAAGGTGGCGGCCGAGCTGTCCGAGGATCCGGGCAGCGCGAAATCGGGCGGCGATCTGGGCTTCTTCGCGCGCGGCACGATGGACGGGAGCTTCGAGAAGGCGGCGTTCTCGCTGCCGCTCAACACCGTGAGCGAGCCGGTGAAGTCGCCGTTCGGCTGGCATCTCATCGAGGTGCTCGAGCGCGACACGGTGAAGACGATCGCGAAGCGGGACAGCATGGGCCCGGACAGCCTGCCGCTGCTCGAGGCGCACGCGCGCCACATCCTGATCCGCGTGCAGGTGAACGACGCGGACGCCGAGCGCGCCCGCGCGCTCGCGAATCGCGTGTACAGCGAGGCGAAGAAGGGCACCGACTTCGCCACGCTCGTGCGCCGCTACAGCAAGTACGAGGGCCAGTCGACGCCGGACGGCGACGTCGGGTACGTCGCGCTCGGCGGGCTTTCGGAGAACATCCGTCGGGGGCTCGACACGCTCGAGACCGGGCAGATCAGCGAGCCGCTCGCGAATCCGGTCGGCTACAACATCTTCAAGATCACCGACCGCAAGCCCGAGCGCCGGTACACGCTGGATGAGATCAAGAAGGAGCTGCCGTCGGCGGTCGAGGAGATCAAGCAGCGCGAGCGCTACGACGCGTGGGTCAAGACGCTGCGCTCCAAGGCGCATATCGAAATCAAGGGTTGATCCGCGCGCGGGAGCGCCGCCACGCCATGCTCGATCAGGACTCGCTCGGCATTCTGCGCGCCGCGCTCGAACGACTCGACTCGGGCTTCGCCGCGCTCCCGGAGCTTCCCGCGGGCGGGACCGATCGCGCCGCGCTCGAGCGCGTGCTGATGGACGTCGCCGGGCGCCTCCATGACAACTACCCGTACTTCCACCCGCTCTACGCCGGGCAGATGCTGACGCCGCCGCACCCGGTGGCGCGCCTCGCGTACATGCTCGCGATGTGGATCAATCCCAACAACCACGCCCTGGACGGCGGCCGCGCCAGCTCGCGCATGGAGAAGGAGGCGGTGGCCGCGATCGCGCGCATGTTCGGCTGGAGCGAGCATCTCGGGCACCTGTGCGGCGGCGGAACGATGGCGAACCTCGAGGCGCTGTGGATCGCCGGTCGCACGCATCCCGGCGCCGCCGTGCTCGGGTCGGACCAGGCGCATTACACGCACGGGCGCATCAGCGCGGTGCTCGAGCTGCCGTTCGAGTCGATCGCGAGCGATGTGCGCGGACGGATGGACCTCGCCGCGTTGGAGCGGCGCCTCGCGAAAGGCGGCGTCGGGACGGTGGTCGCGACGCTGGGCACGACGGCGACCGGCGCGGTGGATCCGCTGCCCGCGCTGCTCGAGCTGCGCGCGCGCCACGGCTTCCGCCTGCACGTCGACGCCGCGTACGGCGGCTACTTCACGCTCGCCGACAACCTCGCGCCCGAGGCGCGGGCCGCGTTCGACCGGATCGGCGAGGCGGATTCGATCGTGATCGATCCGCACAAGCACGGGCTCCAGCCCTACGGCTGCGGCTGCGTGCTGTTCCGCGATCCCGAGGTCGGCCGGCACTACCGCCACGATTCCCCGTACACGTATTTCACGTCGGACGAGCTGCACTTGGGCGAGATCAGCCTGGAGTGCTCGCGCGCCGGCGCCGCGGCGGTCGCGCTGTGGGCCACCCAGGCGCTCTTCCCGCTCGAGCGCGGCGGGCGGTTCGCGCGCGGCCTCTCCGACTCGCGCGCCGCGGCGCTCGCGCTCCACCGGCATTTGGAATCCGACCGGCGATTCGTCACCCCGTTCGAACCCGAGCTCGACATCGTGGTGTGGACGGTGCGCGCGCCGCGCGCGAGCCAGGCATCGGAAGCCGCGCGCCGCGTGTTCGCCGCTGCGGCAAGCGCGGATCTCCACCTCGCGCTCGCGGAGCTTCCGGCGACGTTCTTCGCACGCGCCGCGCCGGAGATGGAGCGCGATCGCGCGACCGTCACGTGCCTGCGATCCGTCCTGATGAAGCCCGAACACCTCGCGTGGGTGGATCGGATCTGGGAGCGCATCGAGCGCGCGGCGGCCGCGCTGCCGGCCGGCGCCTGAGCCGTCCGCGGGCGCGCGCCGGGCGCGCCGGGCGTTGAGCCGGGCCGGTCCGCTCTGTTAGCTTGGCCGGGATGATCACGTTCGATCAGGTGTCGAAGCGCTTTGGCGAGCGTGTCGCGCTCGACTCGGTCTCGTGGAACATGAACGAGGGCGAGTGCGTGGTCTTCCTCGGGCACAGCGGGGCGGGCAAGACCACCGTGCTCCGGCTCATCACGCACGAGACCCTGCCGACCACGGGGCGCGTCGTGGTGGGCACGTTCCAGGGCTCGCGGCTCACGCGCCGCCAGCGCGCACTGCTGCGGCGGACGCTCGGCATCATTTACGAGGATTTCCGGCTGCTCGGGGACCGCACGGTGTTCGAGAACGTCGCGCTGGCGGTGCGGATCGCCGGCCACTTCCGCGACGACGAGGTGATCCCGCGCGTGCTGTACGCGCTCGATGAGGTCGGCTTGAAGGGCGTGCAGGCGGCGTATCCTCACGAGCTGTCGGCGGGCGAGAAGCAGCGGGCCGCGATCGCGCGGGCGATCGTGAACCGGCCCGCGGTGATCCTCGCGGACGAGCCAACCGGCGCGCTCGAGCCACAGAGCGCGCGCGACGTGCTGACCCTGCTGCAGAAGATCCATCTCGAAGGCGCGGCGCTGCTGCTGGTCACGACGCGGCGCGAGGTCGCCGAGGTGCTGCCGGGGCGCGTCATCGAGCTGCGCGAGGGCTGCGTGATCTCGGACGAGGAGCGCGGCGGCGCGCCGCGCGTCCGCGCGGCGCGGGCGCCGGGCGAGAGCGACGCATCGATGGAGGCCTGAGATGTTCTTCTTTCATCTGCGCGAGGCGCTGCGCTCGTTCCGCCATCATCGCGGGCTCGCCACCACCGCGATCGTGGCGCTCACCGCGGTGCTCACGCTCGCCGGGCTGTTCCTGGTGCTCGACTACAACGCGCAGGTCGCGCTCCAGTTCATCGGCGACCGGCGCGAGATGGTGGTCTACCTCAAGGACGACGTCACCGAGATCCAGCGCAACGCGCTGATCCAGCGGCTCGCACAGCTCTACGGCACGGCGACCTACGTGAGCAAGGACGATGCGTGGCACGAGTTCACTCTGCAGGTCGGCGACCCGCAGCTGCTCGAGGCGGTGGACCAGAATCCGCTCCCCTCGTCGCTGCGCGTCCACCTGCGGGCCGAGCTGCTGAACGCGCCCGCGATGGCGGCCGCGGCGAAGCAGGTGCAGCAGTTTCCCGAGGTCGAGGACGTGCGCTACGGCGCCGAGTGGGTGCGGCGCCTCGACGATCTCAACTCCGGGTTGCGCCGGGGCGCGCTCACGGCCGGCGCCGCGGTCGGGCTGCTCGCGATCCTGATCATCTACAACACCATCCGCCTCACCGTGCTCGCGCGGCGGCACCCGATCGAGATCATGAGCCGGCTCGGCGCGACCGACGCGTTCGTGGCGCGGCCGTTCGTGATCGAGGCATTGATCGAGGCGCTGATCGCGGCGGCGCTCGCGCTCGGAATCCTGTTCGGCGCGCAGGAGGCGGTGGCATCGCAGTGGCTCACGAGCGTCGTGTTCATTCCATGGACCTGGGCGGTCGCGTTCGCGGGCGCGACGCTCGCCCTGGCGTGGCTCGCCGCCACGCTCGCGCTCTCGAGGGTGCTGCGCGCGGTCGGCGCATGAGACGGCCCGCGGCGCTCCTCGTCCTCGCCGCCTGCATCGGCCTCTGCGCGCTCCCGCCGCCGCGCGCGGCGGCGCAGGACAGCCTCGAGACCGCGCGGCGCGCGCAGGACACGCTCGAGGCTCAGCAGCGCCGCCAGCTCGACGAGCTGAACCGCCAGGCGCGCGAGAAGCGCGAGGCGGCGCGCCAGCTCAAGGGCCAGGAGAGCCAGGCGCTCGTCCAGCTGCGCCGCACCGAGAAGTCGCTGAACGCGACGCGCCGGCGGCTCAAGAACCTCGAGAATCGCAGCCGGAACCTGGACGTCCAGATCCAGGTCACGCGCGCCGATCTCGAGCGCAACCTCGACGCTCTCGCGCGCCAGAAGGTGCGCCTCGGCCGCCGCCTGCGCGCGCTCTACAAGTACGGCGCGGCGCGCGAGCTGGAGTTCCTGCTCTCGACGTCCTCGTTCGGCCAGCTGCTCGCGCGCTGGGACTACGTCGTGATGATCGCCGAGCAGGACCGGCTGCTGCTCCAGGACATCGAGCAGCGCAAGGCGCAGGTCGAGGTCTCGCAGGAGAAGCTCCAGGGCACGCTGGACCAGGTGCACCGCACCGCGAAGAGCACCGAGCGGGAGTCCCAGAATCTCACCGCGCTGCGCGAGAGCCGCCAGCAGTCGGTGAAGACGATCCAGGAGCAGCGCACCACGTACGAGGCCGCGGCCGCCGAGCTCGAGAAGAACGCGCGCTCGCTCGCGAAGCTGCTTTCCGATCTCGAGCGCAAGCGTGTCGCGGAGTCGCAGCGCGCGCTCGCGACGGGTCGGAATCCGCAGCCCTACACCGGCGACTTCGCGCGCGGGCGCGGCGCGCTGGATTGGCCGGTGCGCGGAAACGTGGTCGGGCGGTTCGGCCCCGAGACCCATCCCAAGTGGGGCACGACCACGATGAACAACGGGATCGACATCGAGGCGCCGATGGGCGCCGCGGTGCGCGCGGTCGCGCGCGGTCGCGTGGAATACACGAGCGACGACTACGCGGGCTACGGCGAGATCGTGATCCTGAACCACGGCGACGGCTACTACACGCTCTACGCCCATCTCTCCGACATCCTCGTCGCCCAGGGCGCGGCGGTGGAATCCGGCCAGACGATCGGGCGCGTGGGCGACACCGGCTCGCTCAAGGGCACGGTGCTCCACTTCGAGGTGCGCAAGGGCGGCAACGCGCTCGATCCGCAGCAGTGGCTGAAGTAGCGGGCGTCGTGCCCGCACGCATCGCATCGGCTAGACTCGACCCATGGCGATCGTGAAGCTCGCGGAGCTGCTCGCGCGCGACGAGGTGATCGCGTTCCTGCGCGGCGTCGTGGCGTCCGGGCGTCCCGGGAACGCGTATCTCTTCCACGGACCCGCCGGCGTCGGCAAGGGCACTGCGGCGCTCGCGTTCGCGCGCGCGCTGCTGTGCGAGGGCGGTGCGGCCGGCGCGCCGCACGCGGCGCCGTCGCTGTTCGATGCGCCCGCACCGGCAGCGCCCGCGCCGGTGGCCGACGCCCCGCGCGACGACGCGTGCGGCCACTGCGCCGCGTGCCTGAAGACCGGCGCGCTCGCGCATCCCGACCTGCGCCTCCTGTTTCCCGTCTCGGGCGAGGAGAAGGAGCTCGACGCGACGGTCGCGGAGACGCTCGCCGCAATGCGCACCGATCCGCTGTTCGTGTGCCAGTACGAGAAGGCGGCCTCGATCCGGCTCTCCCTGACCCGCGATCTGCTGCGCGACCTGGCGTTCCGCCCGTTCGAGGCCGCGCGCCGCGTCGTCGTGGTGCGCGACGCGGACCGCATGCGCGAGGATCAGTACTCGGCGCTCTTGAAGACGCTCGAGGAGCCGGGGGCGACGACGGTGTGGATCCTCACGACCTCGCGGCCGGCGCGCCTGCCGGCCACGATCCGCTCGCGCTGCCAGCGCGTGCGCTTCGCGGCGCTCGCTGAGCCGGTGATCGCGCGCTTCCTCGCCGAGCGCGCGAAGCTCCCGGCCACGCCGGCGCGCGTGCTCGCCGCGCTCTCGGCCGGATCGCTCGGGCGCGCGCTCGTCCTCCGCGAGATGGATCCGATCGCGCTGCGCGACGAGGCGCTCGCGCTGCTCGAGCCCGCGGTGCGCGGCGATGCCGCGGGACTCTGGAAGGCGAGCCAGGCGTTCGCGAAGTTCGGGCGCGCCGGTCGCGAGACGCTGCGGCGCGCGATCGAATTCCACCAGCTCTGGCTGCGCGATCTCCTGCGCGCGAGCTGCGGCGCGCCGCGCGAGGCGCTGATCCATCGCGACCGCGAGGCCGAGATCCGCCGCCTCGCCGAGGGCCTGTCCGCGACCGAGATCCGCCGCCGGCTCATGGTGCTGGAGGAGATGCTGCGCGCGATCGAAGGCAACGTCTCGCCCGACCTCACGCTGTTCTCGGGCGTCGCGCGGCTCGCCGGCAAGCGGCCCGGCGAGGGCGCCTGGCCGGCGCACGCCGCCGCGCGGTGGGATTACTGAGACCGCGCGGGAGTGCTATGCTCCCGTGCGACTCGATTCGTCCTCCGGAATTCCGGGGGCTGTTCATAGCCGGACAGGGCGGCGCGGCAGCGCGCGTCGCCGGGCCCGGATTCGGCAACGAATGATTCGCCGGCGCTGGCCGGCGTGAACGGCGGCCTCCCCGGCCGCCGATAAAGGCTGCGATGGCGGAGATCGTCCAGATCGCCCTGCGCGGGTCGCGCAAGGAATTCTTCCTCAACTCGCGAAAACTCTGGCTCCGTCTGCGCGACGACGTCGTCGTGCAGGGCGAACACGGCGAGGCCGCCGGCACCGTCTTCCTCAAGGATGCGACGCTGATCGAGCTCAAGCGTCCCGGCAACGTGACGCGCGAGATCATCCGCAAGATGACCGAGGAGGACCTGGACCAGCTCGATCACAATGCCGTCCGCGAGCGCGAAGCGTTCGAGTACTGCAAGGAGCGGATCGAGCTGCGCGAGCTCAAGATGGACCTCTCCGAGGTCGAGGTGGCGTTCAGCGGCCACCGCATCACGTTCTACTTCTCCGCCGAGCATCGCGTCGACTTCCGCGACCTGGTGCGCGACCTCGCGGCGAAGCTCCAGTGCCGGATCGAGCTGCGCCAGATCGGTGTGCGCGACCACGCGAAGCGCCTGGACGGCTGCGGCCCGTGCGGCCGCGCGTTCTGCTGCTCGACCTGGCTCAAGGACTTCCATCCGGTCACGCTGCGCATGGCGCGCGAGCAGCAGCTGTCGCTGAATCCGAGCAAGATCTCGGGCGTCTGCGGGCGCCTGATGTGCTGCCTCGCGTACGAGCTGACCCAGTACCGCGACAGCGCGGAGCGCCTGCCGCCGGTCGGAGCGCAGCTCAGGACCGGGCAGGGCGTGTGCGTCGTGACGCGCACCGAGACGTATCAGGAGGCGGTGTGGGTGCGCGACGACGAGGGCGGCGAGCATCGCATCGCGTACGCCGACCTGCCGCCCGGGCCATACCACAAGTGCGGGGACTGCAACTGCGGCAAGAAGTCGAAAGGCGGAAACGGCAACGGCGCGCACGGAGAGGGCGCGCCGCCGGAGGGCGATCTGCCGCCCGACGCCTGGGGCGATCCGCCCGGCCCGGGCGATTCCGGAACGGGCGCGGCGTAGGCGCGCCGCTGGCAGACCGGACTTCGCGCTACTTCTGCTTCAACACCGCCGTCCAGTTGAACACGACGCTCGGTGAAGCCTGCTCCGAGTGGAGCGGCGCCGAGAACAGGAACTTCTGGCCGTCGGCAGACGGAATGTAGCGGGAGTACTGGACCCCCTGCGCGACCAGCGGCGAGTTGAACAGAAGGCGCGGCACGCCGGCCTCGAAGCGCGGCGAGAGCTTGACGTCCACGACCATGATGCTCTGCTGGGGGGTGCGGTAGTACATCTCGGTGCCGTCCGGACGCCAGCGCGCGTCCGCTCCGCCGGCATTCGAGATCTGGACCGGGGCTCCGGGGCCGGGAAACGGCTGCACGTAGACCTCGTTCCGCCCCGACTGATCCGAATCGTAGGCCACCCAGCGCCCGTCCGGGGAGAACCGGGGGCGAACCTCGGTGGCCTTCGTGGCCGAGATCGTGATCGGCTTTCCATCGCCATGCAGGGGGAGCGCGACCGCGTCCCATCCGCCGCTGCCGGTATTCAGGATGCACGCGAGGTAGTTGCCGTCCCGGCTCGCGTCCATTGGCCCGATGTTCCCGGCGCCCCGATACAACAGCGAATCACCCGACACGCCGTTCACGTCACGCGTGTAGATCGAGTACGGGCCGCTGCGGTTCGAGGTCCAGTACAGCCGCTTCGAGTCCGGCGACCAGACCGGCCAGATGTCGTTCGCCGGATCGATCGTGAAGCGCGACGAGATGCCGCGCGCGAGGTCGCGCACCCAGAGGTCGGCGGACTGGCCGGTCGCGTCATTCTGCTCCGTGGCGAGGAGCCGTCCGTCGGGCGAAAGCGCGATGTTGTAGTTCGACCCGGGACTGGCGATTTCGTCCAGCGTCTTTCCGCCGCGGTCCACCCAGACGACGCGCCGCAGGGCGCCCGCGCCCTGACTGAACACGAGCACGCCGTTCTGCGACACGGAGAAGAACGGCATGCCGTTCGTCCGATTGACGCCGATCTGGTCCACGATCGTGCGCGGCTCGCCGAGCAGTTTGCCGGAGTGAAGATCAAGCCGCTGCGCCATCAGCGCGC
>Ga0318552_10000250_pt1 | contig 15542 bp, 14 predicted proteins | sample GRESIP082b2f20_FD_203516 | JGI IMG/M metagenome (GOLD analysis project Ga0318552, IMG submission 203516) | Tropical soil microbial communities from Luquillo Experimental Forest, Puerto Rico - GRE.SIPMG.082b2f20 | ecosystem: Environmental > Terrestrial > Soil > Tropical forest > Bulk soil...
GCGCTCATGGTGCCGAGTCTAGGGGAATTTGTTGGCCACACCAACGGCTGCTATCGTTGGTTGTACCAACGTTGGCAGCACCAACAAAAGGTAGGCAACACGACCCTGGAGCAGCCATGTCCACCGATCCGACCCTCACCCCCCAGATCATCGGCCAGGCCGAGAAGACCATGAACGCGATCCTCTTCCAGCTGCTGGCCGGGCCGGGCCTGACCGAGGCCCAATGGATCACCCTGACGCTGACCGCCGCGGGCGGCGGGTCCACCGGCCGGGGCCAGCTAGCCGCCCAGGTGGCCCACGCCCTGAAGATCAGCGAGGCACAGGCGCGGGAGCACCTGGCCAGCCTGGCCGCCGCCCAGCTCCTGCAGGACCCCGGTGACGATGCCGGCCCGATGCGGTTCACCGCCGCGGGAACCGAGGTCTTCGGGCAGATCCGTGGCGCCACGGCCGAGGTCGTCACGCGGCTGTGGGGCGACCTGCCGGCCGAGGACCTGGCCACGGCGGGCCGGGTGCTGAGCATCATCACCGAACGGGCCAACGCCGAACTGGCCGGCCTCTGACGTGGCTGGCCACCCGCGGAGCCAGTCTCAGCCGGTGGCCAGCCGTCAAGGCCCAGCCGGAAACCGCCCGCGTTTACCACCATTCACATAAGCTAACTCCCGCACCAGAAAACGGGCATGTCCGCCGTCCCCCGAATGTGCATTCCGCACAGCGCCTGCTAGAGCCGTGTGCGTCTAATGCCTGATGCCAATTGCCGGGGGATCTCTACAATGTCGGGGTCGAGAAGGCGGTCCGAATCCCGGGACCCGAGGGTGTGCGCCAGATCCGCACACGCGGTAAGCAGGTCCCTGCGATTTGGAGCCGGCCGGCACAGCCTTATGGCTGGCTGCTGGCGGGCTGGCACCGGGGAGGGGTGTTTCAGCTAGCAAGAGCCAGCTAGGGGGCGCCTCGCCGGGGCGGTCGGCCTTTCCGGAGGCCTTTGATAAAGGGCGGCCGGAAATAATCCGGCCGCCCGGCGGCGTGCCCGGCGCTCTCCCATTCGCCGGCGACCACCACGAAGCCGTCACCGTGCCCGGTCCTCCGCCACCGTGGCTACGTCACGGCGGGGGTTCGTGGATCGTTCCTGCCGCGGAGAATTCCTGGCGCCGGTCCCCGCCGTTCGGCGGCCGGCCTGGCCGGGGCGCGGGATGAGCGCGGGCACGCGGGCCGCGTACGCCCGGTAGGTCTCGCCAAGGCTGCGCCGCAGGTCCCGTTCCTCGAACCTGATGCCGGCCAGGATGTAGCCGGTCGCGAGGACGGCCAGCAGGGCATGGCCGAGCGTCATCACCGGCGCCGCCCAGAAGATGAGCAGGAATCCCGCCATCAGCGGGTGGCGGATCCAGCGGAACAGGCCGCGCTCGGTGAACGCCGGCGGCTGGTAGGCGACGCCACGCCAGTGCAGGTACGCCTGGCGCAGCCCGAACAGGTCGGCGTGGCTGACCAGGAAGGTGGCGCTCAGCGCCACCGCCCAGCCGGCCACATACACCGTCCAGACCGCGGCGCCCGCCGCGCCAGAAAGCTGCCAGACCGTGCCGCGGACCGGCCGCCACAGCCAGAACAGCAGCGCCATGGCCAGGCTCGCGGCCACGACGAACGTGGCCCGCTCGGCCGGTGCGGGCACCAGCCGGGTCCAGCGGCGCTTGAACCACGGGCGCGCCATCACCGTGTGCTGCACCGCGAACAACAGCAGCAGCCCGGCGTCGATCGTCACCGCCAGCGGCCAGGGCGACCGGGTCCCCTGGTCGATGCCCTTGGGCACGCCGACGCCGGCGAAGAACCCGAAGGCGTAGCCGAGCACCGCGAGCAGCAGCAGATACCCGGCCGCCGCGTAGCAGAGGCAGGCGAGCGCGCCGGCCCGGGCGCGCCGGGACCGCGGCGCGGCGACCGCGCCCGGCGTCGTTACATGAGGCATATTGGGACGCTACGACGGCCAAGGCCAGGGCCACCATCGGGTGAACTGCCGACCCGGGAGGGGCCGTGCCGCGGCCGGCCTGGCGTCCACGCGGCACGGCATCGGGTGAACTACTTAAGACGCTCCGCCGGGGGCCTTAAGCCTGTGCTCTGTCACCCACGCCGCGATCTGGGCGCGTGAGCGCACCTCCAGCTTCCGCCGGATGTTCTCCACGTGCGCCTCCGCGGTCCGCGGCGCGACGGACAGGCGCCTCGCGATGGCGTGGTTGGTCAGCCCCTCGGCCACCAGCGCGGCGACCTCCAGTTCGCGGCCGGTCAGCCGCGGGCCGGGGACCGCGGGCTCGGCGAGGAAGCCGAGCAGCGCGTCAAGTACCGGCTCCCAGTCGCCGTGGTAGAAGAGGTGGCCGGTGCCGGGCAGCGGTACCAGCGCCGCCCCGGGAATGAGCGTGGCCACCTCCCGGCCCAGCCCGAACTGGGTCGCCGGGTCCGCCTCCCGGTGCAGCACCGCAGCGCGGGCCCGGATCGCCGGGAGCAGGTCCCTGATGTCGGTGCCGTAGTAGGCCTCGAGAAGCTGGCTGGCTATCTCGGCCGACGCGGCGGCCCGTTGCAGCCGGGTGAGCGCCGCCACCTCCTCCGGGGTGGGCTCGGGCATGAAGATGCCGGCCAGCATCTTCGAACCGAGGCCCCAGTTCGCCCGCACCAGCGCCACGATGGAGTCCCTGACCTCGGCTGGCCCCTGGTCGGCGCCGTTGGCGCACGTGCCGTACACCGCCAGTGCCGCCACCCGCTCGGGGTGCCGTGCCGCGATCGCCGCGGCGACCTGGCCGCCCTGCGAGGCGCCGAACAGGCTGAACCGGTCCGCACGGACGGCATCGGCGACCGCGACCGCCGCCGCCATCTGGCCGTCGAAGGACAGGTCGGCGCCATCGGTGTCGGACAGCCCGCACCCGGGCTTGTCGTAACGGATCACGGTGAACCGTTCGGCCAGCCGCTCGATGAAGGCGCCGAACGAGAACAGCTCCAGCTGCCCGGTCAGATGGGTGACCCAGCCCGTGTCGAGCAGCAGCGCCGGGCCGGTGCCCACCGTCGCGTACGCCACCCGTCCCGCGGGGGTGGCGCAGTACCGCACCGCCGGCCTCACCGGGCCGCCTGGCGTATCCGGTAGGCGGCGACGTTGGTGCGGTTGGCGCAGGCGACGCTGCAGAACCGGCGCGACCGGTTCTTCGACAGGTCCACGTACACGTCCCCGCAGTGGTCGGCGGCGCACACCCGGAGCCGGTCAAGCTGCCCGGACCTGATCACGTCGGTGAACGCCATCGCGGCCTCGACGGCCATCCGGTCGGCCAGCGGCGCGTCTGGCGGCGTGGCGTGCAGGTGGTAGTCCCACTGGTCGTGCTTGACCAGTTGCGGCAGGGCGCTCGCCTCCCGGAGCAGCGTGTTGACCAGCCCGGCGGCGGCGTCCTCGTCCATGCCCCACAGCCGTTCCAGCCGGGGGCGCAGCCGGCGGACCGCGTCGAGTTCGGCCTGGTCGTGTGCGCGCCCCCCGGTCCAGCCCCAGTCCTTGACGAACCGGTCAAGGGCAGCGGTGTCCGGCAGCAGTTCCTTGCCGCCGCGGCCGGTGTTAACGAGGGCGGCGGCCGAGGCCAGCGCCACCTCGGTGTCATGGGCAAAAATCAACTTGACCCCTTTCACCACCCTGGGTAGCGTCACTATCGTAACCTACTTTTGACCATTACAGGGAGCGCCATGGGGACCCAGGCCGATAAGCATGCCGCAGGCGGCGCGGGACTGACTCTCGCCCTGGTGTCCGCGGCGGCCTTCGGTACGTCGGGTACGTTCGCCGCGGCCCTGATCGGCGCGGGCTGGAGCCCGGGGGCGGCCGTGCTCACCCGGATAGCCGTGGCGGCGCTGATCCTCACCATCCCCGCGGTGCTGCGGTTGCGCGGCCAGTGGGCCCTGCTGCGGCGCGGCGCCGGCCGGGTGGCCGCCTACGGCCTGATCGCCGTCGCCGGCGCCCAATGGTGCTACTTCAACGCCGTGGCCCGGATACCGGTAGGCGTCGCGATCCTGCTCGAGTACCTCGGTGTGGTGCTGGTCGTGGGCTGGCTGTGGCTGCGGCACGGCCAGCGGCCGCAGCGGCTGACCATCATCGGGGGCGTCGCGGCGATCGCCGGGCTGGCCATGGTGCTCAACCTGGCCGGCACCGCCGGGATCAACCCGGTCGGGGTGCTTTGGGCGCTGGGTGGCGCCGTGGGCCTGGCGACCTTCTTCGTGCTGTCGGCCGGCGACGAGGCGGAGCCGCTGCCGCCCCTGGTGATGACGTGGGCCGGGATGTGCGTCGGCACGGCCACCCTGGCCGTGATGGCCGGGACCGGGCTGATGCCACTGACCGCCAGCGCCGGGGACGTACACGTCTTCGGACACCAGGTGAGCTGGATCGTGCCGGTGCTCGGGCTGTCGCTGGTGGCCGCGGTGATCTCCTATATCGCGGGCATCGGCGCCGCCCGGCGGCTGGGGGCGCGGCTCGCGTCGTTCATCGGCATGGCCGAGGTCCTCTTCGCGATCTTGTTCGCCTGGCTGCTGCTCGGCCAGTTGCCCACCCTGATGCAGTTCGTGGGCGGCGGGTTCATCATGGCCGGGGTGGCCATGGTCCGCCTCGGTGAGCTGCGGGGATACCCGCCGCCCTCCGGTGTCACGCAACCGCGGCCGCGGCGGCCCGGCCTGGCCCACTCGCAGGCCGCCGGGCGCTGATCGGGCGGGGTTCAGCGGCCGGCGCGGGCAAGCTCGATCAGCGCGTGCAGGTCCCTGGCGGCCTGCAGCGCGCAGGCTCCGGTGAGCACGACGACCAGCACCGCGACGGCCAGCAGCAGGACCCGCGAGCGCGGCGGCGGGCCGAGCAGGGCGGCCACCCGGCGGGGCACCGGCCCGGCCCAGGCCACCGAGACCCGGTGGGCCGCGGCCTGGACCATGCCGAGGGAGGCCGCCGGCCACCGGGCAGGGGTGGCCATCATGGCCACCTGGCCGATCGTGAGCGCCACCAGGCGGCGGTCGCCGGTGACCCGGGCGGCGTGCTCGTCGGCCCAGCGCTCCACGGTGTAGTCCACCGTGCGGGCGAGCGGCACAAGGACCGGGTTGGCCGCGGCGGCCAGGTGCGCCACCGTGGTGAAGAGGTGGTGCCTGCCCGCGAGGTGGGCGCGCTCGTGCGCGAGCAGCGCCGCGCGGCCTGGCTCGTCCAGCGCCTCGAGCAGGCTGCCGGAGACCACGATCCGGCCGGGCCAGCCGGGCAGTGCGTACGCCTCGACCGCGCTGCCGCGGACGACCACGACGGTGCCGTCGTCGTGCAGGCGCGCGGCGCGCCGGTAGGACTCGGCCAGGGCGCGGGCGCGGTGCCGCAGCGCGAGCGCGACGGCCACCGCGGCCACGGTCAGCACCACGGCGGCCACCGCACCGGTCACGGCCGGGGTGTGGTCGGAGCGGTGCACGACGTTCTGGGAGTAGTGCCCCAGCGAGGCCATGATCGGTACGCGGGCGGCGGCGGACGCCGCGAGTAGCGCCAGCGCCACCGTGCTGCACCCGGCCAGGATCACCGCGGCCCCGGTGAGCAGCCAGGTGGCATCCCGGGGTTCCAGCCGGGCGGCGAGCGGCCTGGCCGCGACGGCCGCGAGCACGGGGATCAGCAGGGGCAGGTAGACGATCAGCCGCACCTGGCTACCCCCGGTCCTGGCCGTCGCCACCAGCGAGCAGCCGGCGCAGCAGGCGCGCGTCCCGGCCGGACAGGCCGGACACGAACCTGGTCAGCACGGCGTCGTGGTCAACGTCGGCATCCAGTGCGCGGCTCATCTGGCCGGCCGCTAGGCTTGCCGGGTCTACCGGCGTGTAGGCGAACCCGCGCCCGGCGCGCTCGCGGGCCAGCAGGCCCTTGGCGTGCAGCCGGGACACGATGGTGACCACCGTGCTGTAGGACAGCTCACCGGTCGGCCGGACGGCGAGGCGCTCGCGGACCTGGCCGGCGGTCAGCGGCGTGTCCGCGGCCCGCAGCACGGCCATCACCTCGGCCTCCAGCGCCCCGGCAGGACGCCGTGGCGGCTCCGCGGCGGGCTCGGCGGGCGGGCGGCGTGGCGCTGCCTCGTGCACGGCGCGCCTCCTTTTACCCGATTTGCATCTACAAGTCCTGTAAATGTTCTACAGTACCTGTAGAACACCGGCGAGTCCGAGTATGCCACGTCGCTTCGCCGGGCGCTCCCAGCTCACGGCGGAGGACCTGGCATGACAGATCTGACCTACCTGCAAGCCGCGGTCGTCGGCCTGGTCCAGGGCGTCTCCGAGCTGTTCCCGATCTCCAGCCTCGGCCATGCCGTGCTCATCCCCGCCGTGATGGGCGGTCAGTGGGCGCAGAACCTGAACGTCGCCGCGGAGTCATCGCCCTATCTGGCCTTCATCGTCGGGCTGCATGTGGCCACCGCGGCGGCCCTGCTCATCTACTTCTGGCAGGACTGGGTCAGGATCATCCGCGGCCTGATCACCTCGATCCGCTACCGCGAGGTGTACACCGCCGACGAGCGGCTCGCCTGGATGATCGTGCTGGGTACGATACCTGTCGGCATCGCGGGCCTGGCGCTGCAGAAGACCTTCCAGACCGTGTTCGGCCAGCCGAAGCTGGCGGCGGTGTTCCTGACCATCAACGGCCTCATCCTGATCGCCGGGGAGCGCTTCCGGCGGCACGCCTCCGTTGAGGCCGACGAGGAGAGCGCACGGCAGCGGGAATACGCCGAGCTGGCCACCGTGGGACGGCACTCGGCCGGTCCCCGCGCCGAGCGCGAGCGCGAGCATGCCGCGGTCGCCATGTCCGACGGGCGGCTGGCCAGCCTCAGCTTCCCCCAGGCCATGCTCATCGGCTCAGCGCAGTGCCTCGCCCTGATAGCGGGCATCAGCAGGGATGGGGTCGCCATGGTCGCGGGCATGACCCGCGGGCTGTCCCGCGAGGACGCCGGCCGGTTCGCGTTCCTGCTGGCTACTCCGGCCATCCTGGCCGCCGGGGTGCTCAAGCTGCCCGAGCTGTTCGGCCCGGCAGGCGCCGGAATCGGCGGCCAGGTCCTGGTCGGGAGCCTGCTGGCTGGCCTGGGCGCCTATTTTTCGGTCCGGTTCCTCGTCAAGTACCTGCGGACCCGCACACTCACCCCGTTCGGCATCTACTGCATCGTGGCCGGCCTGGGCAGCCTCGCCTACCTGACGCTTTTCCAATAGGCCGGCGGGCCGGGGCCGGTGGGCCCCGGCCGGCACCGGGGCCGAACCGCTCGCCGCCGCGTGCATCGGCGAGCGCTTCGCCTCGAGCCTGGCCAGCGCGCGCAACGAGCCCGGGGCCAGCCTCGACAGCGCGTAGAGCACCCTGGCCTCGGCGTTCACCGGCACCACCGGCTGATCGCGGAGCACGGCGCGCATCACCGCAAGCGCGACCTTCTCCGGCGGGAACCGGCGGCGGCGCAGGGCACGGATCGCGTTCTCGCGCACCTCGTCCTCCGCGCCGGGGGGAGCGCCGACGTACCGGGCGGACCTGGCGATGGGCGTGCTGGTGAACCCGGGGCAGATTGCCGTCACCCCGATGCCGGCGCCGGCCAGTTCGGCGCGCAGGCACTCGCTGAGCATGCGCACCGCGGCCTTCGTGGTCGCGTACGCCGGCAGCGAGGCCGACGGCGCGTACGCGGCGGCCGAGGCGATGTTCACCAGGTGACCGCCGGTCCCCCGCTCGGCCATCTGCGCGCCGAAGAGCCGGCAGCCGCGGGCCACGCCGAGCAGGTTGACGCCGACGATCCGCTGCCAGTCCTCCTCGGTGGTCGCCAGCAGCGGGCCCACCACCGCGATCCCCGCGTTGTTCACCACCACGTCGGGGACGCCCACCTCGGTGCGCACCCAGTTGGCGAACCGCTCCATGTCGGCCGCGACCGCGACATCCACCTGCCGCGCGTGCGCCGCACCGCCGCGCCCGCAGATCAGCTCGCTGACCGAAGTGGCGGCCGCGAGGTTCAGATCGGCGGCGACGACCCGGGCGCCGTTGGCGGCGAACCCCAGCGCGGTCGCCCGGCCGATCCCGCTTCCGGCACCGGTCACCACGACCAGCTTGTTTCCGAACGGCTTCGCCGCGTCAGTCATGGGTTTCTCCGAGGTTGCTGCCTGGCCCCTTCCGCACCGCACTACCGCGCGGTAATTTAGGGCGGATCCCACGTTACTCGCGAGTAGCCAGTTCGGGTACTGCCGCCCGCGAGGTTAGGAGCCACGATGACGCCCGGTTCGCCGGGAACCAGGCCCCAAGCAACTGCTAGGTGGTGAGCCGCGATGCTGCAGGCGGTCGAGTCCAAGCCGGGGGCGTGGCCGCGTATCTGCCCCGAGGACGTGCGGGAAGCCGCGCGGCCACGGCCACCTCGGGCCGCTGCCGGCGCTGCCGCCGGACGTGCTGATCGATCTCACCCGGCGCGATCCGTGCGCGCTGGTCCCCGACCCCGACGGCCCCGGCCGGGCGCAGGTGATCGAGCGCGGGCTGCGCGGCTGGACCGGCGCGGAGCGGCTGCTCGGCCCGGCGGAAGAGGCGTGACGATGCCCGGAGACAGGGACGCCGGGACCGCGGGTTTCCCCCCCGGTCCCGGCCCCGCCTGAGCGTTATCTACCCGCGGTGGTCATGGCCAGCGTCACGCCGGTCATCGATTGCCCGGTCGTGTCGCCCACCGCGGTGCAGGAACCGGGCACCGGGCAGGACACGCCGAACAGCTCGGTCGTCACGGCGCCGGCCGGGGCCGGGACCGGCTGCAGCTGCCACCTGGTGCCGTCCCAGGTTTCGGCGAAGCCCCCCGGAGGAGCGAAGTCGCTGGCGAACTCGACGCCGACCGCGGTGCAGGCCGACGGCGCGGTGCAGGACACCGTGTTGAGCTGGTTACGGCCCTGGGTGGCCGGGTTGGGGCTGGGCCGGAACCGCCAGGCGGTGCCGTTCCACGTCTCGGCCAGCGTCAGCGGGCCGCCGACCGCGCTGAAATAGGAGCCGACCGCGGCACACGCGCTGGCCGAGGTGCACGACACCCCGTTGAGCGCGAGGGCCTCGGACCCGGCGGGCGCGGCCACGGCGACGTAACGCCAGCTTGTGCCGTTCCAGACCACCGTGCCGTGGTCGCCGACGGCGACACAGGCGCGCGGCGCGGAGCACGACACCCCCATCAGGTGACCGGTGTGAGCCGGCCCTGGTGCTGGCTGGACCTGCCAGCGGATGCCGTTCCAGGCCGCGGTGAACGCCGCCGTGCCGGACTTGGTGAAGTACCAGCCGGTCGCGAAGCAGGTGCCCGCCGCGGGGCAGGACACCCCGGACAGCTCGCTGCCCTGCGCGGTGGCCGGGGGCCGGGGGAAGGCCTGCAGCCGCCACTGGCCGCCGCTCCACCGCCCGGCCAGCGCCAGTTCCCGCTGGCCAGCGGTGAAGTACTGGCCGACGGCGGTACAGGTGCGCGGCGCGGAGCACGAGACTCCGTTCAGGGTGGCCGACACCGCGCCGGCCGGGAGCGGGGATCGCTGGATCCGCCAGCGGGTGCCGTCCCACCGCTCGGTCAGTGCCGTGCTGTTGCCGGTCCTGTCCGTGCTGAACCCGGCGGCGGTGCAGGCGCGGGCCGACGCGCACGACAGCCCGATCAGGCCGCTGCTGATCGACGCACCAGCCGGGCTGGGCGTGGCCTGGCGGTGCCAGCTCCTGCCGCCCCAGGCCGCGGCCGTCGCCCGGGCGAGGTGGCTGGTCGTGTCGTAGCTTCCGGCGGCCGTACACGCCGTCGCGGCGCTGCACGACACCGCGGCGAGCCCGGTGCCCACGGACCGGCCCGGATTGGGCGTGGCCTGGACCCGCCAGCTCGTGCCGTTCCACCGCTCCGCCAGCGACACGGTCTGGCTGCTGCCGCCGGAGGCGCTCCGGCCCGCTCGTGCGCTGATCGTGGTGGCGCCGACCGCGGTGCACGCGGCCGCCGCGGAACACGACACCGCGAGGAACTCGCTGCCGGTGGATCCGGCCGGGCTTGGCGTGGCCTGGATGCTCCACTTTGTGCCGTTCCACGCCTCGGCAAGCAGCACCATGGCGCCGCTGCTGTTGCCGTAGCTTCCGGCGGCGACGCAGGTGGCCGGCGTACTGCAGGACAACCCGCTGAACCCGGCGCCGACCGCCCCGGCCGGGCTGGGCACGGCCTGGGCGCTCCACTTCGTGCCGTTCCAGCCCTCCGCCAGCGGAACCGGCTTCTGGGCGCTGTTGAGCTCGCTACCCCCTGCGGTGCAGGCGGCCGCCGTGGGGCAGGACACCGCGAGTAGCTCGCTCGCCAGCGACCCGGCCGGGCCGGAGATGGGCTGGATGACCCAGCTCGTGCCGTTCCACCGCTCGGCCAGCGGCGTGGTGACGCCGGTGCTGCTCGACTCGGCGCCCACTGCGGTGCAGGCCCGCGCCGAGGCGCACGAGATCGCGAAGAACCCGGCCTGCGGGATGCCCGCCGGGGCGGGCACGGACTGGATGGCCCAGCTCGTGCCGTTCCACCGCTCCACCAGCGGGTGAATTTGCAGGGCGGCGTCGGTCCAGTAGCCCGCCGCGAGGCAGGCGCCCGCCGCGGTGCAGGACACCCCGAACAGGTTGCTCAGCACCGCTCCGGCCGGAACCGGGGTGCGCTGAATCCGCCATCCGGTGCTGGTGCGCGCCTCGGCCAGGGGAACCTGGGTGCCGGCCCTGTTCTCGTAGCCGCCCACCGCGATGCAGGCACCCGGGCCGGTGCAGGAGTCGGCCACCAGCATGGCGTTGTGAATGACCGGGTTGGGGCTGCGCTGGAGCTGCCACGGGCCGCCCGCCGGCGCCTGGCCGGCGGGCGGCGCGGGCAGGCCGTGCGAGGCGGGGCTGACGGCCCCGGCCTTGAGCGGCCCCCAGAGGCCGGAGCTATCGGCGGGCCGCCACACCCCCGCCGGGAACGCGGGCAGGGCCGGGTGTGCGGGCGCCGGGCCGGGCCCGGTCGCTGCACCGGCGGGGGTGGCACCCGCCACGGCCACACCAAGGATCAGTACCGTTACGCCGGCCCACCGGGCCGTGCTCCGTCCCCGCACCGCGTTCGACGCCATGTACCACCGCCATTGGATTAGTAAGGTTTACGGCTTCCAGTGCTCGCTCATCGGCTGCGTGCAGCCTAGGGCAGGCGTGGCCAGCAGGCTGACCTTTATCGAGTCGGTGTTCTGTACCGGGCTCACCCCCTGGAACTGGGTGATGTTCAGCGAGCAGGTGTCCACCGCGAACCAGAACCACTGGTTCGGCGCACCGACCCGCTTGACCGCGATCAGCTTCCAGCCAGCACCTGATCGCTGGTATCCGGCCGCGGTCACGGTGGCCGTGGGCGGCTGGCCCGCGCCGCGGGTGGCGGTCAGTACGACCTTGAATCCGGACAGTTCCGCGGCGCCGATCTGCCGGTGCTGTGGGCTCGCGTTGTGCTGGCTCGCGCCGGCCGCGCCCGCCACCGCGACCGTGGCCAGCAGGCCGGCCCCGGCGGCGAGCACTCCGGCGGCCGCGATTCGCCGCGTGACACTAAGGATCATGGGAACCTCCTTAACCCCGTTTGCCGCCTAAGACGCCGGAGCGGGCCCGGCGGTTAGGCAGAACGCCGGCGCCCCAGAAATCTGGGCAAAGCCCTGGTCACACGCGGGCGATAGGGTCGGGCAGGTGGCCGTGGATGAAGGCTCCAAGGCCACGCGGAGGTTAAGTTGAGCGCCGAGCCTGCCGCCCTGCCAGGTCTTCGGGCCGCCAGGACGTTGTACGCGGCCTTGTACGGCGGGTTCGCGCCGCACCCGCGGCCGGATGCCCATGGCGAACTCTCGCAGGACGCGTACAGCCTGTTCTACGCCAGGTCGGCGGCCATGGGCTGGCTCACCCCGGCGCGGGAGGGCGAACTCGGCGGGTTGTGGGGGATGAACGACGCGGCAGCGGGCGAGGGGCCTCTTGCCGCCTTCTTCCAGGTCACGCTCACCGAGCCCGCCGAGGGGAGGCTGCTCCCGGTACAGCCGTTCCTGGCCTGCGCGGGCGATGTGATGGCCCGCCTGGGCACGCTGCGCCTCGACGCGGTCAAGGTGCTGCTGCCCGAGCACGACGCCGACGCGGACGCGCGGTTCGCCTCGCCATCGAGCCTGCGGACGGCACGTGCCTTGCTGGACACGCTCAACTGGTTCGGCGACTGCGACCCACGGCAGCGGGTAGCGGCCCGGATCACGCTGGACGGCCTGGCCGATCCCTCGATCGGCGCGGCAGCGCCGGCGCTCTGGCACTGGGTGCGGGAAATCAACCAGGAGGTCTTCGACTGCGAGTCGTGGTCCGAGGACGATCATCTGGTCCTGCCGCCCGCGACCGCCTTCGAGGTGGAAGCCGGCCATCACCGGGTCACCTTCCGCGGCACGCTGGCCGAGTGGTCGCTGGATGCCCTGGGGTGGCTGGCCGCCTTCCTCGCCGACCTGAGCGCCAGGCATGGCGTGCACACCCCGCTGATACTCACCGCCGACCGGCTCACGTGACGGCGTCCCGGTTCGTCGTGCAGCTTCACGACGCGACAACGCTGCACTTCGACCTGCGGCTCCAGGCCGGCCCCGTGCTGCGTTCGTGGGCGGTGCCCAAGGGCCCATCACTCGATCCGGCGGTGCGGCGGCTGGCCGTGCCGGTCGAGGACCACACGCTGGAGGCCGGTGAGTTCGAGGGCGTGCACCCCGATGCCCGGCGCGGCACCGGGGCGGTGATCATCTGGGACGAGGGCCCGGCCGAGATCACCAGGGACGAGCCGGGGCACCTGTCCTTCGTGGCGCACGGCAGCAAGCTGGCCGGTGGGTTCGCGCTGACCCGAACGGGGCCACGGCGCTGGGTGCTGGTCAAGGTCCGTGACGAGCACGCGCGGGAAGGCTCGGACATCGCCACGGAGCGCCCCGCGAGCGTGCGCAGCGGCCGGACCTGGCAGGACCTGGCCCGCGAGCAGGCCGGCTCCGGCTAGCAGCGAGTTCCACGCATCCTCTCCGCTGTCGCGGCCGTACAGTGTGTGCCATGGCGGGCGAGGTAACGCCGCGCGGGAGCGGCGATGAGCAGCTGCCGGCGCACGAGTTTCGCGCCTCATACGAGGACAGGGACCGGGTCGTCGAAGTGCTCCGGCTGGCCGCGGGGGACGGGCGGCTGAGCGCCGAGGAGCTTGACCACCGGCTCGAGATGGCGCTGGAAGCGCGCACGTACGGCGAGCTCGCGGCGCTGACCAAGGACCTGCCGACCGGTTCCGGCCTCGCCGCGGCGGCGGAACCGAAGGACCTGGTCCGCATCGACGTCACCAGCGCCCGCACCCAGCGGGACGGCCGCTGGGTGGTGCCCAGGCGGATGGAGGTAAAGGTCGGCAGCGGCGGGGTCAGGCTGGACTTCACCGAGGCGGTGATCACCCAGGCCGCGCTGGCGATCGACGTCGAGGTGAACAGCGGGTGGCTGGTCCTGATCACCAAGCCGGGCATCGTGGTCGACGCCGACGACATCTCGGTCCGCAGCGGGTCGGTCAAGGTCGAGCCGCCAGCCGAGGCGCCCACCGTGCTGCGCATCCAGCTGTCGGGGAAGGTAGGCAGCGGCAGAGTCAAGGCGCGGCCGCCACGCCCGCCCCGGCGGACGTTCTGGCAGTGGCTGCTGCGCCGGCCGCGCCCCGCGCTCCCCTCGCGCTGATCTCGCGGGCTCAGCGCCGTCCGGCACCCCTCACTGATCTCACGGGCTCAGCGCCGTCCGGCACTCCCTCCTCCCTGATCTCGCGGCGCGCCGTCCGGCACTCCCTCCTCCCTGATCTCGCGGCAACGTTCAGCGGAAGTCGCGGCTGGGGGCGGCGGCCGCCACCCGCATCCGCCGCAGCCGGGTGGCGAGCAGGCTGACCGAGCCGTCCAGGCGCTCCACCCGCCCGTAGACCAGTAGCGCGCTGGCGTCCATGGCGATCCGGCAGTAGCGCTGCCACACCCCCGGCGGGCAGATCACGTTCGCCATCCCGGTCTCGTCCTCCAGGCTCAGGAACACCACGCCGCGCGCGGTCCCCGGCTGCTGCCGGTGGGTGACCAGCCCGGCCACCACCACGGCCGCGCCCGGCCGGGCGGCCCGCAGCGCGGCGGCCGGGATCACCTCGTCCTGCGTGAGCCGCTGCCGGACGTGCTCCAGGGGATGGGTGCCGTAGGTCCCGGTGGCCCACAGGTCGGCGAAGGTCTCCTGGGCCGCGGTCATCGCGGGCAGCGGCGGCGCGTCCAGGCCGACGGTGGTACCGGGCAACTGGCCGGGCCGGATGGTGGCGGCCGCCCCCGCCGCCCACAGCGCCTCCCGCCGCGGCACCCCGAAGCAGCCGAATGCGCCCGCCATGGCCAGCGCCTCCAGCGCCCTGGCCGGCAGCCCGGTGCGGCGGGCGAAGTCCTCCAGACCGGTGTACGGCTGGCCGGCCACGATGCGGGCGGCCGGCTCGGTGCCCAGGTTCCGCACCGCGGCCAGGCCGAGCCTGATCGCGGGCTGCCCCGGCACTGGGTGCCCGCCGGACGGGATCCGCTCTCGGGCGCCTGCCGGCTCCTGGGTACCCCGGAGCCCTTCAGCGCCCGGGCCGCGGGGCATGGCGGGCTGATCGTTATGAAGCGGAGTCTCAAGGGTGGCGAGGATCCCGCTGGCGTTCACATCCACGCCGCGCACCCGTACACCATGCCTGCGCACATCGCCGATCAGGCTGGCCGGCGAGTAGAAGCCCATCGGCTGGGCACGCAGTAGCGCCGCGGTGAACGCCGCCGGGTAGTAGCACTTCAGCCACGCGCTCGCGTAGACCAGGTAGGCGAAGCTGATCGCGTGCGACTCGGGGAAGCCGTAGCTGGAGAACGCCAGGACCTTGGTGTAGATGTCCCTGGCAACCTCGCCGGGGATGCCACGGGCCGCCATCCCGGTCAGCATCGCCTCGCGCAGTTCCTCGATCCGCTCCGGGCCGCGCTTGGAGCTCATCGCCTGGCGCAGCCGGTCGGCGCCGGCCGGGCTGAACCCGGCACAGTCGATCGCAAGCTGCATCATCTGTTCCTGGAACAACGGGACCCCGAGCGTCTTGCCCAGGGCGCGGCGCATCGACGGATGCGGCAGCGCCGGTTCCTCATCGCCGTTGCGGCGGCGCATGTACGGGTGCACCGAGCCGCCCTGGATCGGCCCCGGCCGGATCAGCGCGACCTCCACCACCAGGTCGTAGAACTTCCTCGGCCGCAGCCGCGGCAGCGTCGCCATCTGGGCGCGGGACTCGACCTGGAACACCCCGACGGTGTCCGCCGCGCACAGCATGTCGTAGACGCCGGGGTCCTCCTGCGGGAGCGAGTGCAGGTTCCAGCGCATCCCGTAATGCGCCGCCACCAGCTCGAAACAGTCCCGCAGCGCGGTCAGCATGCCCAGGCCCAGCAGGTCGAACTTGACCAGCCCGGCGAACGCGCAGTCGTCCTTGTCCCACTGCAGCACCGACCGGCCCGGCATCCGCGCCCACTCCACCGGGCACACCTCCCCCACCGGCCGGTCGCAGATCACCATGCCGCCCGAGTGGATCCCCAGGTGC
>Ga0318552_10000252_pt1 | contig 15533 bp, 22 predicted proteins | sample GRESIP082b2f20_FD_203516 | JGI IMG/M metagenome (GOLD analysis project Ga0318552, IMG submission 203516) | Tropical soil microbial communities from Luquillo Experimental Forest, Puerto Rico - GRE.SIPMG.082b2f20 | ecosystem: Environmental > Terrestrial > Soil > Tropical forest > Bulk soil...
GTGGCTGGGGATGGGGCGGCTCCATCAACTTCAGCGGCGGTTTCGGTGGTGGGGGTTTCCAGTTCGGTGGCGGTGACTCTATCAACTTCGGCGGCGGCTACGGTGGTGGCGGCTTCGCGCCCGCTCCCCAACCGTTGCCGCAAGACATCGGCAGTGGCTTGGGACTCTCTCCCGGCTGGAACGGCGGCGGCGGCTTCGGTCCCGTCTGGGGCGGTGGAGGATGGAACGGTGGCGGCGGGATCGGCTTGGGTAATCTGAACGCCGGTCAGCAAATCATTACGCTGCCGCCGCCGCCGATCATCTTGCAGCAGCGCACGCCGGACATTTTCTCACCGTTTCCTGGATTCGGTGGTTTCGGTGGTTTGCAAGTGTTGCCGATCAATGGCGGCGGCTTCTTCGGCGCGCAACAGTTCGGCGGCGGCGGCTGTCCCAATTGTGGTCCGCAGATCCGCCCGGCGCAGGGGTTGCAAGCGGCGTCCGGCCGCCCGCCGGCGGGATACATCAATTTGACAAGCTACTGGAAGCGGTGGTGATGGCCGCATAGATTGGCATTGCCTCTTCCCTACTCTGGCGGATGGAGTCCACTTGCCGGGCTCCATCCGCTTTTCGTTTGAACACGGTCGCGAGGTATGTATGATGCGCGTATGACAAACACCATGAGAAACGGCAACGGCAAAGCAAGGCGATGGGGCCGGCCGCGTTCGGCAAAACGGGCAACCAATTCTGTCGGCAGCCGGCGGCTCCAGTTCCGACTCACGAAGGCCGACGTTGAGTGCATCAAGCAGATCCGCAAGCATTTCAAACTACGCACCACGGTGTCCGCGATTCGAGCGGCCTTGACCCATCAACACTCCATTTGGCCAAAGTCGCGGGGCAAGGTCCGATTGTTCTACGAGAGCATGGCGGACCAGTGCCGGGAACCGTACTGGACTCACCGGGTCCAGCGGAACGGCAAGACACCGACGTTGCGGCGGGTGTGCTGGTGGGCAAAGGCTGACGATTGGAAGCGGTTGTTGACGTTGCAAAAGAGGTGGCGATTCGACCAGCGGTCCGAAGCGCTCCGATTCGCCCTGCGCGCCACGGCCGCGGAAGTTGTCCGGAGGGTCAAGCGATGAATTTGGTTGCATGGGTGGCCAAGGGGCATATCTTCGATCTGTCGATGTATGACCGGCTGCGCGTGATTGACATGGAGTTAGTTGCTGGCGCCGGCGTGGTGTCCTTGATGGTGGCCGACCGCTCTGACGGACGGCTCCCGGTCAACGTGCTTGGCGTACTCACGGACCCGGAAATTGAGCGAGTGATGGGCGGCGTCAAGGATGCCATTCGCATGGACTCAAAGGCCATCGACTTGAAAGCTGTACTCCGCGAAATCACTGACGCGGAGGGCGCCGGGTTGGATCGGTTGATGGACAAAGAACGGTTGGAAAGCGTGAACGGTCAGCAACAGGCGCGGACGCCACGAGGGTTGCTTCCGCCCGACGATTAGGAGTCCGTGACGTGAAATCGTCTACAACGCCGGTTGTCGAAGCCGTCCAATTCGAGCGGCTGCGCGCCGTGAAGTCGAAAGGCCGGTATGCCGGCAACGCTGTCTATGCCGTCAAGAGCCGGCCGGGGGAGTTGTACCGGCGGATCGGTAGACCGAACAAGGACGTGGCGCGAGCCCGTGGGGTGGTGGCAACGTATTGGGACGGCGCTTTCGTTTATTTGGAGCGGTGGCTGGAGGGAGAAGCTGAGTTGCGCGAGGGCGGCTATGGGAACGCGCTGGCCGGGGAGGGATTTCTGCGCGTGGAGGAGGCGGTGCGCCCGTCCGGGGAGGGATTCAAGATCGACGGCAAGTTGCGTTTGGAGGAAGGCCTGCGCGTGGAGGAGGCGGTGCGCCCGTCCGAGCCGGAACCGGCGGCGCTTTGGGACCAGGTGCAGACGGCGCCTTCGACTCTGCCGCCGCAGATCCCGGTGACTCAGCTGGCGCCGACTGATGGAATGCTTCCGGCGGATGCCGTGGGCGAAAAGACGGCCGCCGAGTTGTTAGAAGCCGGCGGCGGGGAGTGACAGATGTTATGATTTTGAGCGTGGCATAGTGTGACGGTGTGTTTCTCTGTATCGGAGTAGAACGATGGCAAGTCCGAAGAAGAGATCGACCAGGCCGGTCGGTCCGCAGTATCCAGGTGTGGGCAAGGATATGGCGCGTGTCATGGCACAACGTCTGAAGCCGGTCACGCGGCCAAGACAGATGCCCGTGAGACGCTGAGCGTTTCCCAATTCCCAGCCGTTGGGGGAAAGTGCCCGGTCAATGATTGGCCGGACACTTTGCTTTTTGGTAGGCTACCCGAGCCGTGACAAATATTTGTCACGGCTCCCGGAGTCCACCCAATGGCCAAAACGAAGACGCCGACCGAGCCCGAAGCAAATCTTTCCCACATAGATCCCGCCTTGCGGCACTTGGCTGTGCCGATCAAAGAACTGCAACCCGACACGAACAACGCCCGTGCGCATGACGAAGCCAACGTCGCGGCCATCGCGGAGTCGCTGCGCACGTTCGGGCAGGATCAGCCGGTGGTGGTCCAGCGTGAAGGCATGATCGTGCGGAAAGGGAACGGCCGGCTTTTGGCCGCTTACCGTCTCGGATGGACCCACATTGCGGCGCTCGTGATTGACGAAGCGGCGGCCAAGGCGAAAGCGCGAGCCATCGCGGACAACCGCACGGCAGAGTTGGCGACGTGGGATGAACGGGTGTTGGCCAAGTTGCTGGAGGAGTTGAAGGCGGACCCGGTGGTCCCGGTCACCGTGACGGGTTTCACGGACGAACAGATTGCCAAGGTGATCGAGAAGGGCAAAGAGTCCGGCGTGCTTGACGGCATGAACGGGCCGGGTGGTCCACCCAGCGAAGGCGGCGGTGAGGCGTCCACGGAAAACATCTACGCGGGCTACAAATCTTTTCAGTGCATGTTTACCACGGACCAGGAACTACGTGTCCGCGAGGCCATCAAGCTGGGCAAGAGCCGGTTTGAAGTCGAGACGGCGGCGGACGCGCTGGCGGCCATCTGTAAAGGTTATTTGGACGCTAATCGCACTTAGGAGGACTGGATGCGAACCGTACTTGAGTCGGCGGCACGGGAGTTCATCAAGAGCGAGCATTTGAAAAACGTGCTTGCCGGCGCGTGGGTAGATCTGCACGCCGAAGACGGTACGGTGCTACTTGGCATTCGTGGACGGATAGGCGCCGCGGCGATGACGTGCTCCGGTCACGAGATCGGCTGCGACATGATCGAGATGGAGGCCGGTAGCGCGTTTCCGCTGCACACGCATTCGGGCGATCATGTGCTCTACATCCTCGAAGGCAGCTGTTACGTTACGGCGGCAGGAGAAAAGAACTGCTGCATCAAGGGTGATACTGTATTCATCCCGGCGGAATACCCGCACGGCGTCAGTGCCATGTCCGACCAGTCCGTGCGGTTTCTGGCCTTTGGCCATCCACATAAACACCTTGAAGCCAAAGACCGGATGCACGTTGTTGGGCCGTAAGCAGAGAGTCCGCAACCAGGATTTTCTCGACACCCTTGCGCGCATCGAGGAAGTGGTCCCGCGTCCGGTGGCCATGCGCGTCTTTACTGAGGCCGTCCGAGAAATCCGGGACTACACGGCCGGCAAGCGCGTGGCGTTCGCGTGGTCCGGTGGCAAGGATAGTTTGGCGTTGCAGGCGGTGTGTTACGAGGCCGGCGTACGCGAGTGCCTGTTTACGATGACGGATCTTGAGTACCCGGCGTTTTTGGCTTGGGTCACCGACAACATGCCGGATCGGTTGGAAGTCGTGAATACGGGGCAAAATCTGGAATGGCTCGCCCGGCATCTGGATTGGCTGTTTCCGCAGAACGCCACGGCTGCCGGTCGATGGTTCAAGGCCGTGCAGCACACGGGGCAGGAATTCTTTTACCGAAAGCGCGATCTGGACATGCTGCTTTTGGGCAGGCGTCGGGCGGATGGAAACTACATCGGAGGCAAGAACGCAAAGGCGTATGAAAGCCGGGGCATTCTCCGGTACTGTCCACTGGCCGATTGGTCCCATGAACAGGTCATGGCGGTCAATCACTATCTCGGGCTCCCGCAGCCACCCACCTACAGCTGGCCAAACGGTTTCGTGGTCGGCACGGGAGCGTGGCCGGCCCGACAATACACGGGGAGCGTGGCGAACGGCTGGCGTGAAGTTTTCGCCATCGATCCGACTGTAGTAAAGCACGCGGCTACCAGTATCGAGTCCGCCCGCGCCTTTCTCCGAGAAAGTGAGTGATGCAGGGTTGGCCATCGAGCGCGTAACCGGCAAGCGTATCCGGGTTAGTCATGTGCCAGTGCTCTCCTATTTCTACGGAGGAAAAGTAAAGAACGGAACGGTTACCGTGCATGAAAAGCGGCAGGTCACGCCGGCCGGCATGGAACTGGCCACCGATGACGCCAAGCACAGCGAACGGCGAAGGTGGGTCTGCCAGAGCCAGCGCCCGAGCGGGGCCGTATAGACCGGAGAGCAACAAAAGAACTTCGCTGTCGGTAGCCGACTTGGGTACTAGGCCGTGTTCTTGGCCAAGCCGTTCATGGTTGTAGTAGTTGCCGTTGTGAACCAACGCGTCACGGCCAGAAACGAGCGGATGGTAGCCGGCCAGATCATTGGTTGAGCCACTGGTAGCAAGGCGAGCGTGACCTATTCCGTAGACGGCATTTTGAAAGGCGTCCAGTATGCTCAGATTCGCGTCCAGGCGACCGAAACGCCTATCAATGAGCGGAACGTCGTTTGTCGCTTTCCACGAGGCTACGCCGCAACCGTGCGGCCCCCTGCGACCGGCAGCTTTCGCCATTTCCTGCAGAAGCGCCGCGTCTGGTGAGATGCCTACAAATCCGAAGATCCCGCACATGGAGCTATCCTAATGCCAAACGACAAGCCGTACCACAAGCCACGGCATCAGGCTGGCGCCGATGTGTTGACGATGGCCTGCCGGCGGATCGAAGAGATCTACCGGCGCTTTGACCAGGTCCAGATCAGCTTTTCCGGCGGCAAGGATTCTACGGTCTGTCTGCAACTGGCGCTGGACGTATGCCGCAAGATCGGCCGGCTCCCGGTAAAAGCGTTCTTCTATGACGAAGAGTGTATCCCGCCGCAGACGGTGGAATACGTGGAGCGGACAAGCAAACTGCCTGATCTTGAATTGACGTGGTACTGCATTCCCGTGGAACAGCGGAATGCTTGTAGCCGGAAGTCACCCAACTGGTGGCCGTGGGCGGAAGAGGACAAAGACAAATGGGTGCGGCCTGTACCGTTGCTCGCGGTTACTACAGGACCGCCAGGCTTTGCAAGACAGACGATTCCGAACATGTTGCCACTGCTGCACCCGCCTGCCAGCGGTACGGCTTGTCAGATACTCGGCATTCGGACCCAAGAGTCGATGACGCGCTATCACGTCATCGCTTCCAAGTCCACGCCGGATGCTTACCTTTCTCAAGCAGATGAATGGCCGTGGATCTGGAGAGCCTATCCCATCTACGATTGGAAGCTTGAAGACGTGTGGCTGGCTCCGGTAAAAATGGGGTGGGATTACAACCGCGCTTATGACCTGATGGAAGCGGCTGGCATCCCGCGTCCTGGCGCCAGGTGTTCACCACCGTTTGGTGAGCAGCCGATTCGACGGCTCGATTCGTTCAAGACGTGTTGGCCGGGGTTATGGGATAAGATGTGCGCGCGAGTGCCAGGAGCATCGACGGCGGCACGGTACGCGAACACCGAGTTGTACGGTAGGAAGCTTGGGTCCAGTGCGGAGCCGCCGGCCGGCTTGACGTGGCGGTCGTGGATGCAGCAGTTGATGGATAAGTTGGACGAGGACAACCGCCGCGAAGTAATGATCGTCACGAACATGGCGGTGAAGTGCCACTATCGCTACACGAAAGATCCGGTCCCTGATGCCGAGCCGCATCCGCGTTCTGGCTTTTGCTGGCGAACGCTGATAATCCCTGCGCTGGCCGGGGGCAACAAGCTTAACCGGCAGAAGCAGAAGGTATTCAACAGTGCGATGAATGTGCGCCAGGCGAACGGGGTGAAGAGTTGGCGTTAGGAGCCGTGACAAATATTTGTCACGGCTCGGGTAGCCGATTATGCCGCGCCATTTTGCGCCACAGCCGACCGGCAAGACCGTACTTGAGATGGCACGGGCTCGTACGCTGGAATGTTACGAGCGGTTTGACCGCGTGGTCGTGCTTTTCTCGGGCGGCAAGGATTCGACGGCGTGCTTGCAACTGGCTATCGAAGCAGCCGGTACCACGTCGCGCCTGCCGGTAAACGTGGTGTTCTATGACGAAGAGGCGATTCCGCCGGAGACCGTGGAGTACATGGCGCGGGTAGGTGATCGTCCAGACGTGCAATTGGCATGGTATTGCATTCCCGCTGAGCAAAGAAACGCTTGTAGCCGCAAATCGCCGAACTGGTGGCCGTGGGCGCTTGAGGATCAGAAGTTGTGGGTGCGGCCGTTGCCGGATCATCCATCGGTGATTGTCAAGGAGCCGGTTGGCTTCGCGCGGCAAACGCTGCTCTTGCTCACGCCGATCTTGTTCCCGCCGACGTGTGGGACGGTGTGTGCGATCATGGGCATCCGGGTACAGGAGTCGATTACGCGGCGCCGGGCGGTAACATCCACGGCGGGCAACGATGCATGGCTCAAGCCGTATGGTGACGCCAAGAATGTGCTGAAAGCCTATCCCATCTACGACTGGAATCTGGAAGACGTGTGGCTGGCGCCCAATCTCATGGGTTGGGACTACAACCGGGCGTATGATCAGATGGAAGCGGCTGGTTTGTCTCGCAACGAGAGTCGTTGTTCACCGCCTTTCGGTGAGCAGCCGATTCGACGGTTGTGGACGTATCGAGTGTGCTGGCCGGAGTTGTGGGACAAGATGATTGCACGGGTGCCGGGAGCGAACACGGCCATTAGATACGCTAATACCGAGTTGTACGGGTTGGCGGCGGACGGTAAGCCGGACGGTCTGACCTATCGGGATTATTGCGCCAGCTTGATGGAGCGGTTGGAGCCGGAGTCGCGCGCCGAGATGGCGAAAAACATCAAGATGTTGGTGCGGCAACATCATCGCTACACGGATGAAGCCATGCCGGATGAAGAACCGCACCGGCTGTCTGGATTCAACTGGCGGGATATGATCCCGCTGTGCTTGGCCGGCGGCAACAAGTTCGGCCGGCAGACCCAAAAGATTGCGATGAAGGCGATGAACAACCGAGCCGAGATGGGCGTGCCGACGTTGCCGCCGGCGCGACGTGGGAGAAAGTGATGCGCCGACCGCAGCCGCTGGACAAGGTGGAGTGGGTGTCGCGGGACTCGGTCAAGCCGAATGCGTACAACCCGAATCACGTGCCGCCGCCCGAGCTACGCTTGCTGCGCATTTCGATTCTGCAAGATGGCTGGACACAACCCGTCGTGGTGCATCGAGCGACAATGACCGTTGTAGATGGTGAGCACAGATGGACCGTGGGGGGTGACCCGGAAGTGGCAGCCATGACGGACGGCAAGATCCCGGTTGTCTTTGTCGAAGGCGATGAAGCGGCTCGGATGATGAGCACGATACGGCACAACCGTGCTCGTGGGGAGCATTTGATTCTGCCGATGGGCGACATCGTGAACGCGCTGCTCAAGCACGGGCATGACAAGTCGGACGTGTGCTTTTTGCTGCAAATGGAAGACGAAGAAATTGAGCGGCTGACGGACCGGGCAGGTATGCCGGAAAAGATGGGCCGTGGCACAAGCGAATTCAACCAGGGATGGGTACCAGGATGACACAGCCAGAGTCTGACGGCCGATCTGACGGTTTGCCGAGTGCTTGCACCTTTGTCCTAAAGATCGTGGCTTAAACGCCGTTTAATCACGTCTCGGTTTTCCTGCCAAATTGACAGATTTGCGCCGCCCGCCGGCGGGCCGTAGAAAAATGCCGGATTTTTGTCGAGTGTAGCGCGGCTTGGCGCTGCATCCGCGCGGCATGGTCACCCAACCGCATCCAGCCAAACGATTTGCGAGGCGCGCATAGTAGCGCGTTTTGGGCGCTGCATCGGCGCTACATGGTGGCGGGCGAACTAGTTGGTCCGGGGATGGTCAGATCCGGTCCGGGTGGTGGCCAAAGGGCGGGAAGATGGTTTGCCGACTGTTGAACCGGCGGCCGACTTCGGCTTTGGACATGGCGGGAAGGCAGAGCCCGGCGGCTTCGGCGGTTGCGTAGGTCAGTTCGCCGGCGCAGATGCGTTCACGGAGTCGGCGTAAATGGACGCTGCACAATCCCCGGCATTTGGCGGGGGCCAGACAACCGGGGACAAGACAGACGGGGTAGCTAGTCGGTGCGGCGGGGCAGGTCACTTATCCGTTCTCCACGTGGCGCCGGTGAAGGCAACTCACGCCCGGTCTGATCGCGCCGCGTCCCATCGTCCAGCGGGTCACCGTCCCGACCCCAGCTAATGCGAGGGGAGACATGCCGGTCGGCATAGTCCGTGTTGCACCGGTCACAAAAAAGCACGGACATGCGCAGATCGTTCAGAAGCGCCTCCGGGTCCGCCACGTCTTCAAACCGCCGCGCCGCGCGTCGCCCGCAGTCGAAGCATTCAAAGGTAATATCGAGCGACGGCATTGATTTCTCCTTGTCAAGACGAAGTAGAGTCGATCTGCGGCATTGACCAGGATCAGCCGGTGTTAGCTGGTTGCGGCTATCACGTCGCATTTACACAGGCACCAGCGGCGGTCGTTGTCACCGCCCCGCAGACCAAGTTGTCAACAGTGCTATTATACAGCCGCCGCTCTGTTTGTCAAACGGATTGTTAAACATTTTCAGAAATCCCACGACACCCCTTCGGCAAGGCCAACTGCCTCTTCGCGGGCGGACTCGATCTTGGCGGCGGCGTCTTCGTCGCTGGTGGACTCGGTGCCATCGGGTTCCTGTTCGCGCACGTCGCTGGCCGCCTGTTCCAATTCATCGGCCAACGACTCGCACTGGTCGGCGCGTTCGTCCAACAGCTGGCCCGTGTCGCCTTCTTGCAACCCTTCGGGCATGTTGTCCTTTTTCTCGAGGCACGATTCACCCTGTTCCCGGATCGTGGCGGCGGCGTCTTCGAGAGCGGAGGCCAGTGCATCAAAGTCGCTGTCCTTGTTGAAATCCTTGACGGCATCCTCCACGTTCTCCTGCGCGCCGTAGACGGCGCCCAAAAATTCCGACTGCGTGAGTTGACTTGGGCGTGGCCGCGTCTTGGACATCCACTTGCCGCCGTAGCGAAATTTCCACCAATAGTAGGAATCGCCCTTTTTGATGCCGTGGTCCGGGTAATCCTTGCGGGCGGCCTTCACAAAGTTTGCACGGGTCATTGTGTCTCCTTCTGGTTAAATGATTTCTCTTACGTCGCGCCAAGCTTGGCGCGAACGTACTTCAAGAAGTCCGGGTGGTCCAGTTCCGCGTGGTATTGCTTCACGAATTCGAGAACGTGTACGGGCGGCGGCACAACCCCGAGAAGCATCAACGCGAACGCATCCTTGATGCCGGCGAGAATGACGACGGGATCTTTGCCGATATGCTTTTCAAACGGGTACGGCTTGCCATCACGCCGGACTATCAACCCTTCGTGAAAGCAGACCATGTTGGCGGCGCCGGGGTAAGCGGCAACCAGCTGTCGGGTGGTCCACTGCCACGGCTCCCCGGTGCCGATGTCAGCGATGTCCTTGTCCGAGGTATTCATTTGGTCTTCCCCGAGGCGTCAGGCCCGACACCGTGTCGAGCCCGGAGCCGTGACAAAAACTTGTCACGGCTCCCGAATCAGGCGCGCCGCAGAAACGAGTCCACGGCGATTCGCAGCATGGTAGACAACCCGACTTTGCGGCGGTTCGCTTCCCGCGTGAGCCGGTCTTTGTCTTCGGCGGTCACGCGGATGCCGATGAATTCAGAACAGCGCGGCCGGTCGGTTGGGTCAAACAGTGTGGCTTTCGGTTTCGTTCGGGTGGACATGGCTTTTCCCTTCGTTGAGCCGGACAAGCCGGCTTTCGTGGTATCGGACCTTTTTGGACCATCGCTTGGCCCGCGACGTGGCGAGTCTTGCCTTGCGTTCCCATTCAGCGACCTTGCGCCGTGCGTTCTCCAGTTTCGCGGTGACCAGGTCGGCGCCGGCCAGTTTCGGTTTGACTCGCGGTGCTTTCCGCTCGAGCGGCAAATCACCCGCCCATGCGTACAGCCGGCGGGAGACTTCCCCGCGGCAGTAGAGCCCGGCGCCGCGCATCTGACGGTGCGTGAGCCCGCGGCAGTGCCCTAACTCGTGGGCGATGACGTGGGCAAAGTCGATCTTGTCCGGGAGACGACGGGGAAGTCGGACCGTGAGCGAAGATCCGCCCAGCCATGCACACCCGGAAGATCCGCCCGTGTTGTGTTTCGTGTAGACCACGGTGACCGTGAGCACCCGCTTCTCATGCGGGTCCAGGATCATGGCCGCGGCCCGGCGGACGAATGTTTGAATATGATCTGTGCGCCAGTGCGTTTTGTTCTTGATCAGGATGCGGCGGCGACGGCGGTTGTCGGTAGGCGTGCAGCCGCCTACCCGCGGCGAGGTGGTCGGTTTGAAGTTGGGCACGTCATTTTCCTTTCCGTTGTTTGACTGGTTGTTTAACCGTTCTATTCTACGTGAATGCCCAACTCTGTCAACCGATTGTTTAACAGTTTTTGAGCAACGTCTTCGATGGAGGCTTCCGGTCCGAATTGCGTCAGGTCTTCTTCAAGAGAAGCAACGTCCGGGCTCCCGCCGGCCGGTCGTTCGCTATGCCGTTCCATTGCCGGGTAGCTTGTTTCCCCGCTACTGTTGGTGACGACGCGTGCCGCCGGGCGGACCGGAGCGACGGCGCCGCGGCCGGCACATTCCGGCCCGATGCCGGCCTTGACCGAATCGGGCGTGGTCAATTTGCGACCGCAGCGACAGCATCGGGTAGACGGCAGGATTTCGGCGGCCGGACACTTCGAGCCGTCAACCCGACCGGAGAGCATATCAAGCGCCCATGTCAAAGCACGGACCGGCGTAGATCCCTCATGCTGCCGTGATTTCCGGGTGATGCGGAGCCGCAGGTACTCCGGGTCGATGACGCCCAGATAGGTGAAGTCCGATTCGTTGTCCTGCCCGGAGAGAAAGGACGCGAAGTAATTGAGCCCGTACTGGGCCGATTCCTTGCGGGTGACCTTGAACGTGTACCAGTTGCCGGCGCCGTTGTGCGCGGTGAAGGTGGCGTTACCGGCCAAGATGTAGTCGCGGGTGATTTCGAGACGTGCCATCGGATTCTCCAGTTTTACGAGTTGTTTAACACCACAGCCTTATCATACCCGCACTGGCAAAGGTGTCAATGGATTGTTTAACATTTTTTTGAAATTTATTCGCCGGATTTCGGCGTGAGCACGCGCCGCCCGGTGACCGTGCCGAGCCCGGCGTCACCCCGGTTGTGCTCCGTCACCCACACGAACTGACCCCGCTTGTTGACGAATTGTTCGGACCGCAGTTCGCGGAAGTGTCCGGAGCACAAATGGAACCGCTTGCGCAAGCCAGTGCCACGGGCGGTGCCCGCAGCGTGGGTACGACCGTGGGGGACTTCAATCTTCAAGACACGGAACGAGCAGCGCGGCGGTTCGTGGTGCTTGGCCAGTTTCCGGTTGAGCCCTTCATCCGGCGCCACGGTTTCGGTGACGATGTTGCGGCAGTGAAGCAATGAGAACGCAAAAAACATTGGCCAGGCCAGAAATGCCTCTTGCGTGGTGTCGCTGCCCGGTCCGGCCAGGTGGAAGTCAACCAGCCGGGGGAGAAACATGGACAGCTGGTTGTATTCCAGCTTCTCCGCGCGGCTCATGTCTCCGAACGGCTTCACGCTCCGTTCGCTTTCTTTGTAGGTCAAACACTCGATTTGCCGGCCGCCGTCTTTGAGACCCCAGAGATAGTGCCCGGCGTCCATCATCAAGAAATCGCCGGACAGCGGCTCATTGGAGCGATTGTAGAACGTGCCCTTGGGGGCATTCGAGATAAAGCGGTAGTGGACGGCGGTGTACAGCGCTTCGGCTTCGTCAATGACGCGGCGCGCATCTGGCGTCTCGACCGGGGAATTCTTCTCGCGGTACTTGTTGATTTCGTCCCGGTCGGTTTTGAAAAGTGCGGTGCCGATCCGCCAGTCCAGCTTGGCCCGAAACGTGTCGGACTCCTTGCCGCCGGTGAGAAGCGAGGATAGCGCCGCTTCAAACCGGATCGGCCATTCCGCCCAAAGGTTGTCGTGAGGCGGCCGGCGTGGGATCGGCTTTTCCTTCTCCCGTTCCCAGTCGGGTAACAGATCCATGATGCTTGACAAATCGTACACTTGGCATTGCTTGAGCCAGCGAAAGCGGCCCATGTTGATGTCACCAAACACTTGCGGACCACAATGACGGATGACAGCCGCACAGTGGCGCATCACACGGTCATAGAGCAACACGGCTTGAGCCTCCTTTGTACCCGCAGCATTTCTTGGTCTTCTTGCCCGATCCACACGGGCACGGTTGATTCCTGCCGGCGGTGCTGCGGGCCGTCCGCCGTTCCATCAACTGGAGTGAACGAGCCAGTAACAGCCGGCCTTCTTCCGGACCAGCCGATACGAGTCCACGGGATTTCAAGTGCATCCAGATCCGAGCATACAGACCTTCGGGGCAGCCGGGCCGGTCCAGTTCGGCTTTCCATGCGTTTATTTGAGCGTGGACGGCGGCAAGTGAACGCGGTTCCCCGGTTTCGGCGCTCATGTGAACGTCATGGAACGCGCAGCCATAGGGCGCGACGGCGTGGACGGAGCAACGTCCGTCTTTGGTCAGCCAGTGGCAGACGTGCTTGCCCGGTTGTCGAGCGGGGACCAGCGACGGCACGCGCATCTGTTCGTGAGTGGACGCGATGCGAGCCACGGCGCCCGGACTTGCCCGCAGATGGTGTTCTGCCCACGCCAGCGGATCTTCCCCGGCGGGGACCATCCGGTCCAGATCCGAGGGCACCAAAGCGCCCGGAAGCCAACGGCAGCATTCCTTGCACTTCTGGCAGGCGCAAATGGTGCGGGTGAATCCGAATTCAGTTCTGTCCATGATCGAGCCTCTATCGCACGCTAATGCGTTCCTGTGGGTTGAAACAGCCAGGCATTGCTGCTGTGCCAGTGTCCAGGGTCCATCGACGGGTGAGCGATGCCGCGGCGCCGGCATTGTGCCAGGTGAACGCGGATGGCCGGCCCGATGAAGAACTGGCCGCAAGAGCACAGAACGTGGGGAAGCGCCGCGTGCTGCCGTGCTGGTTCCGGCACGATGAAGGATTGCGGGCAGCCGTGGTGCGGGCATCGGTGCTTTCGTCGCATGTCATTCTCCCGTGGTAACGCGGGCGGCCACGCGGTCAATGGGTGAAATCACTTCGACGGCGGAAGCTATCTTGGACCGCGCCACGGCTGCCCGGTTCGGTGAAGGGTCTTCATTCCACCCGAGACGGGCCAACTCTTCCGGCGTCTCCCAGATGTACAGAAACCCGGTGTGGAGTTCGGTGAATAGCTGAATGTCCGGCGGGTGTTCTCGTGCCGTGCCTTCCAACACGCCCCATTCGCGGAGCAAATTCTTGATCCACATGATCCAGGTATCGTCGGTCCAGTGCAGACCACCCGGCGAGCGGTACGAATCGAGTACGTGTGCCAGCCGTTCCGGGTTGACTGGGACCATCAAGCGGCGTTCCAAGTAACCGGCCAGCGCCCCGTAGTACTTGCCACGGACCCAACGACCGATGCGGCTACACGGGTCCGGGTAGCTTCGGGTGCGTTGACGGTCCAGCAGATCGATAACTTTCGAGTTGGTCATGCTTCCTCCGTGGACGGGTTGGTCCAGTAGGTCACGTGGTCAACCGGATAGCCGAACGCCCGGTGCATGCGCAGCAGTTCATCCTTGGCCAGTTGCAGATTGTCGCCGTCCAAGTACCAGCAAGCGACGTGGCCTTCCATCCATACTTGCGCCAGTACGCAATTCTCGATTTGGTCCGGGCGGCCCGTGGCGGGAGTGAATCCCTCGAAGGTTTGTTCCTTATGCCGGCCGTCATTAACGGAAAAGATCAGAGCGGTCATCGGTTTTCTCCGGGGAAAATGGAGCCGTGACAAATTTTTGTCACGGCTCCACGCATTGGCAGTCGCTTATGCCTTCACCAGTTCGGTGAAATCCTTTTCGTTCATGCGAGCGATGGCGCCGCCGATTTCTTCAAATTCGCTGGCCCGTGCCCCGTCCTTCGCTTCGTCGGCGGCGTGCGCCTGGAAGGTGACGGCCTGGACGAGCCCGAACGCGGTCAGGTCGTTGGACGTGAACAGCTTCCGCAGGATGTCGGCCCGTTTTTCTTCGGGCAGACCGTACTTTTCGGCAACCCGTTCCACGGCCTTTTCCGGGTTGGCGATTCGCCGGGTGGTCAGACCCCGGAGCCCGTCCATCGCTTCCGCGAATTTCTCCGGGTCGAATGCGGCCCGGATGGTGTCCCGCAACTTGAGCCACACCGTGTGCGCCTCTGCCTCTTGGGTGTCTTCGGCGTATCGGATGGCGCCTTCCTCTTGTCGCCGGCCAAGGTGGATTTGGGCGAGCCCCTTTTGCCAAACAAGCGTGTTGTTGCAGGCGCGGGAGAACATGCACAAGTCTACGTTCAAGCCACCGCAGCCGGTTTCGGAGTTGCGGATACGCGCCGCGGCGTTGTGGATGTCGCCGTCAGAGTCGCGTGGCGTCCAGTGGTGATATTCTCCGGCGTGCTTTTGGAAGTCGCGGGCAATGGCTTCGTGAAGCGTGGACGAAACGGCGAGCAGTTCAAAGCCATCGTCCCACAACCGAGCGTGCCACGGGAACGCCTTCGCCTTGTCCAGTTCATCGGCGGCGGCAAAGAACACGTCGCAATTATCCAGAATCCGGTAGCCGTTTGACAGGACGGCACGCACCTGGTTGTCGAGCGTGCGAACCATCAACTTCTTGTCCGTGCGAGCCAACAGAGTGGTGAAGTTGTGCGCGGCCAAGTCGCTGTGCTGTCCTTCGTGCAAAGCGTCCACGTACTTGATGGGAATGCCCAGCTTGTCCGCCAGCTGCCGTTCGGCGGTCCGCTTGAGCGGGATGGCGCCGGCCTTGCCAAGTGGAATGATCTTGGCGTCTGGTTTGCCACCTTCCCGTTGCACGGCGTCAAGCGCGATTTCGGCGTCCGCCCATTCGGTGAAGACCTTGCCTTCAACGGCGAAGGTGTCGCGGCCCGTGAAGACCAGCGACCGCTTGTCATCGACCGACAGCGCCGGCCCGGTCACGATGTAATCGCGTCGGGACTTTTTCTGCCGTTCGATTTCCTTGAGCGTTTGCAACACCTGGTTGGGGTCGCCACGGAAAGTAGAGTCGTTTTGAGACATGGAACACGGTTCCTTTCGTTCCCTCGTGGTAGAGACCGGCGCCGCCCGGAGGGAGCGGCCGGGCGCCGGTGTTGATTACCGGGGCAGTTG
>Ga0318552_10000263_pt1 | contig 15222 bp, 14 predicted proteins | sample GRESIP082b2f20_FD_203516 | JGI IMG/M metagenome (GOLD analysis project Ga0318552, IMG submission 203516) | Tropical soil microbial communities from Luquillo Experimental Forest, Puerto Rico - GRE.SIPMG.082b2f20 | ecosystem: Environmental > Terrestrial > Soil > Tropical forest > Bulk soil...
CCACGAGCACCGGGCGTCGGCCGACCCGGTCCGCCACGTGCCCTGCGACGTACTGGAAGACCACGCTGCCGACGAAGTACGCCGCCATGACCGCGCCGATCGTCGCGGCGCTCGCACCCTTGCCGCGGAGGTACAGCGGCAGCAGCGGGAGGACCGAGGTCGCGCCGACCCATTGCAGGAAGACGACGACGACGAGGCGCGTGACAAGCGAGGTGGCCCGCACCTCGCCGCTCATGGCGCGCGATCGTAGGGCGGTACCATCGCCTTCGTGGCGTCCGAGGTGGCGGCGCACCTGCCGCGCGACGCCCGCCGCATCGTCGTGCGCGGGACGAGCGGCTCGGGGAAGACCACGCTGGCGCGCGCCATCGCCGAGTCGAGGGACCTCCGCTTCGTCGAGCTCGACGCGCTCTTCCACCAGCCGCGCTGGACGCCCCTCGATGAGGGGTCGTTTCGAGACGCGGTGGCTGCGGTGGCCCGGACCGAGGGCTGGGTGGTCTGCGGCAACTACCGCGCGGTCGCGGACCTGCTCCTCGACCGGTGCGACACCGTCGTGCTCTTCGACCTCCCCCGACGCACGGTCATGTCCCGGGTCGTGCGCCGCACGCTCCGTCGCATCGCGACCCGCGAGGAGCTCTGGAACGGGAACCGGGAGCGGGCGCGGAACCTCCTCTCGACGGACCCGGAGACCTCGGTGATCGCCTGGGCGTGGACGACGCACGCACGCAGGCACGTAGAGACCCTCGCCTTCATCGCCGCGCCGCCTCGCGACGGCCTTCGGATCGTGCACGTCGCGTCCCGCGCCGACGAGCGCCGCGTCTACGGGCAGCTCGACGCTGGCGCGCGTGAGCCCGCGGACAGGACGGCCTGATGGACCTCGGGCTGATGGGCCGGGCGGTGCTCGTGACCGGTGGCACCGACGGCCTCGGGCTCGCGCTGGCGCACCGGCTGGTAGAGGAGGGCGCGCACGTGGCTGTCTGCGGGCGGGACGGAGCACGGCTGGCCGCGGCGCGCGCGGCGCTCGGGGACCGCGCGCTCGTCGCGCAGGTCGACGTGACCGACGCCGACGCGCTCGACGCGCTCGTCGACGCGACCGCGGCGCGGTTCGGCCGGCTCGACGGGGTCGTCTCGAACGCGGGGCGCGCGTCGGCGTCACCGGTCGCGGACTCGAGCGACGAGGTGTGGCGGACCGACTTCGAGCTCAAGGTCCTGCCGGCCGCGCGCCTCGCGCGCCGTGCCACGCCGCACCTCGCGCGTGAGGGGGGTGCCATCGTGAACGTCCTCGCGATCAGCGCGAGGGCACCGGACGCCGCCACGACGCCGACCTCGGCGTCGCGCGCCGCAGGGCTCGCGCTCACGAAGGCGCTCTCAAAGGAGCTCGGCCCGATGGGCGTGCGCGCCAACGCCGTCCTGATCGGGCTCGTCGAGTCGGGCCAGTGGGTGCGACGTGCGGCGTCGCTCGGGGCGAGGCTGGAGGAGTTCTACGAGTCCGCCGCGCGGCAGGCCCACGTCCCGCTCGGCCGGTTCGGCCGCGCCGAGGAGTTCGCGGACCTCTGCGCGTTCCTGCTCTCGCCGCGCGCGTCGTACGTGACGGGCGCGGCGATCAACCTCGACGGCGGGCTGAGCCCGGTCCCCTGAGCCAGCGGTTACCAAGCGGGGACCGGCCGGGCGACCGCGGTCGTCGGCCGCGCAGGCGGGCGGTACCGTCGGCGCGCGGAGCATCGGCTCCGACTCACGGACGCGAGGTGGACCGATGCGCGGTCGACGGGGAGTGGCGTGCGCCCTTGCGCTCGCGGCATCGTGCGCGACCACGAGCGCGGTGGCCGTCGCGGTGCCGCGGACGACCGCGCCGCATCCGGGCACGGCCGCGCAGGTGCAGGCGGCGGTCGCGTTCTCGTCGCGGATCACGACCGTCCCGTCACCGAGCTTCCCCTGGCTCGGGGCCGAGGGCGTGGACAGCGCCTCGCGCGAGTTCCCCGCCACCTCACGGGGGTGCCTCACCGCGACCGCGTGCGTCTTCGGCGACCCCGCCGCGCGTCTGACGATCTTCCTCTACGGGGACTCCCACGCCCAGATGTGGCTCTCGGCGGTCGCCCCGGCGGCAGCCGCGCTGCACTACCGGGTGGTCCTCATGTTCCTCGGCGGGTGCCCGTTCGCCGACGTGACGGTCTGGAACCCCATCCCGATCGGGCCGTTCCCCGCCGGCTTCTACCACGCTTGCGACTGGTTCCGGTTCGCTGCGATCCAGGCGATCCGCAGGCTCAAGCCGGCGCTCGTGCTGCTCTCGAACCGGACGGCGATGGTGATGCGCGGGCCCGGCAGCTACTTCTCCCGCGCGCAGTGGCGGCGCGGCGTCGTCAGGACGATCGCCGCGATCCGGCGCACGACGCCGAACGTGGCGGTGATCGGCGACATCGTGTTCATGTCGAACGCGCTGCCCCAGTGCCTCGCCGCCGAGCCGACCCATGTGCAGGCGTGCGCGTCGCCGAACCCCAACCTCGCGGTGCACGGCCACGAGGCGGCCGAGGGCGAGGCCGCCCGTGCGGCAGGCGCGAGGTTCATCGACACGCTGCCGTGGGTCTGCACGCAGCGGTGCTCGCCGGTCATCGGGCCGTTCCTCGTCTACCTCAACGGCGCGCACCTCGACGCGACGTACGTGACGTACCTGAGCCGCGTCATGCAGGCGAGGCTCGTCGCGCTGCTCCGGTGACCGGCGGTGGCGGCTCCGGGTGGCGCACCTTCGGCGCTAGCGTCGGATCCGTGGTTCGGTCATGACGCGTGAGGTGCGCCCGCCGACGTCGGCGCAGTTCGAGGCGGCACGACGCGCGATCGCAGAGAACCTCCGCCCGACGCCCGTGGTGCCCCTCGCGACGCCGCTCGGGACGCTCTGGTGCAAGCTCGAGTCGCTCCAGCCCGGTGGGTCCTTCAAGGTGCGCGGGGCGGTCGCGGCGGTCTCCGCAGCGGTCACCGAGCGGCCCGACGTCGAGGTCGTCACGTGCTCGGCCGGGAACCACGGCCTCGGCGTCGCGTTCGCCGCGCAGCTGCTCTCGGTGCCGGCGACGGTCGTGCTCTCGACGACCGCCTCGGCGGTGAAGGTCGCCCGGCTGAAGGGCTACGACATCGAGCTCGTCCAGCACGGCGAGTCGTTCGCGGAGGCGCAGGCGTTCGCGCTCAAGCTGGCTGCCGAGCGGGACGCGCGGTACATCTCGCCGTACAACGACGCCGACGTGATCGCCGGCCAGGCCACGGTCGCGAGCGAGCTCATGGAGCAGCTGCCCGACGTCGCGCACCTGCTTGTGCCCGTCGGTGGCGGCGGGCTGCTGAGCGGCATCGGGCTGGCGCTCCGCGCCGCCGGCCGCGAGGTGGGGCTGATCGGGCTCCAGCCGGCGCGCGACGCTGCCATGGTCGCCTCGATCGGTGCAGGGCACGCCGTCGAGGTCGAGCGCGCCCCGACCATCGCCGACGGCCTCGCGGGGGCGATCGAGGACGGCTCGGTCACCGTCGAGATCATCCGTGACCTCGGCGTCCCGGTGATCCCCCTCGAGGAGGCCCAGATCCGCGCGGCCGTCCGCACCGCGTCGGTCGACTTCGGCCTCGTGTTCGAGGGGTCCGCGGCGATCGCGCTCGCGGCGGCGGAGCTCGGGATGGTCCCGTTCGACGACGGGCCGGTGGCGATGGTCGGGACGGGGCGGAACATCACGCCCACGCTGCTCGCTGAGCTGATCTCGACCTAGAACAGCCGGTCGGCGCCCGACTCGACCGGGCCGATCAGCTCGGGCCCGTTGTTGCGCACGTCCCCCACGCGGCGGTCGACCTCGTGGTGCACGAGGGTCCCGGCCCGCGTGGGGCGCAGCAGCGCGTCGAGGGCCTCGAGCTCGTCCTCGTCGGCGGTGAGCCAGAGGTCGTACGCGTCACGCTCGAGCACCACCGGCATCCGGTCGTGGATGCCGTCGAGGTCGTCACCGGGCGCGGTGGTGAGCACGGTGCAGGTCCGCAGCGGCGGCGCGTCCGGCGCCGACCGGTCCCGCCAGCGCTCGTGGAGGCCCGCCATCACCATCGGTGCGCCGTCGGCGCGCGTGAAGTAGTGGGGGACCCGGCCGTGGCGGCGGTCCCACTCGTAGAACCCGTCGACGGGCACGAGCAGACGGCGACGCTCGAACGCCTCTCGGAACGCCGGCTTGGAGCGCACGCTCTCGACCCGCGCGTTGATCATCTTCGCGCCGCCGGAGCGGTCCTTCGCGAACCACGGCACGAGCCCCCAGGTGTACGCCGCGAGCACCCGACCCTCGCCGCGGTCGGCCACGCCGAAGAGCGTGTCGGTCGGCGCGACGTTCCAGCTCGGCGCACCGCTCGGGTCGAGCCCCGCCGCAAGCGCCGCGTCGAGCAGGCGCGCGAGCCGGTGCGGTGGGGTGTACAACGCGATGCGCCCGCACATCGTTCCTCCACCGAACAACCGTGACAGGCTCACCCTAGAGTCCCGGTGCGACGAGGAGGACACGATGGCCGTGAACGACGCATACCGAGCCGGGTGGCTCGACGGGAAGCAGTACGACGCGCTCCGCGCGGCGGACTTCCAGCGGTTCTGCGAGGCGGCGTCCCGCGACCTCAGGGCGCACGTGCCGACGTGCCCGGAGTGGGACGTGACCGCGCTCTGCGACCACCTCGCCCGCGTCTACCAGGGGCGATCGCACGTGATCGTGCACAGCGAGTTCATCGACCGAGAGGCGTTCGAGACGCGGCCCGATGGCGACGACCCGCTGGCGTGGGTGCGCCGGTGGTCCGACACGCTCGACGACGCGCTCTCGGCGCGCGACGACGACACGGCAACGATCACGTTCATGCCCGAGGCGGACACCGTCCACTTCTGGCGACGGCGCATGGCGCTCGAGACGCTCGTGCACCGCACCGACGCCGAGATAGCCCAGGGTGACGTGAGCGCGATGGACGACGAGCTGAGCGCCGACGGGGTGGACGAGCTGCTCTGGTTCGGCTCGCATCCCGAGAACGACGACGACGACGGGGTCGACGGCCCCAGCGTCGTCGCGCTCACCGACGGCACGCGCACCTGGGCCGTCGAGTGCGCCCGCACCGGGCTCGGCCGCGCGTCGGCCACCTCCCCAGACGTCACGGTGCGGGGCTCGGCCCCCGCGCTGCTGCTCGCGCTCACCGGCAGGGACATCGAGGGGATCGGCGCGCCGCGCTTCGGTGTGGAGGCCCCGCTCGTGGAGGGCGACCCCGCCGCGTGGGAGCGGCTCCGGAGGCGGCTCGGCGAGTTCTGAGCGGTGAGTGGGCGGGCGCGCACCCGCCGTGGCGCCCGGGGAGTTGGCACACCGATCGGCCCACCGCCCACTGGATGACGTCCGAGCGCCTCGGTAGAGTGCGAACATATGTTCGCCTCTTCGCCGGAGCGGACCGCCAGGGCGGCTGAGCTCGCCGTCGCGATCCGCCCGACCGCGCCAGCCGCCACCCGCCGCCTTCCGGTCGCCGACCCGCTGACCGGGCTCCTCCCTGACGGGGCGCTGCGGCGCGGGGCGACGGTCGTCGTCGCCGGCACGCCGGGCATGGGAGCGACCTCCCTCGGCCTCGCCCTGCTGGTCGCGCCGACCGCGGTGGGGCACTGGGGCGCGGTCGTCGGGCTCGACGACCCAGGCGTGGTCGCGATGGCCGAGCTCGGCGTGGACCTGCGTCGCGTCGTCTTCGTCCCGCGTCCGCGCGGCGCGTGGGCGATGGCGGCCGCCGAGCTGCTGGAGGGGGCGGACGTGGTGGTCGTGCGCCCGCCGGCCCGCGTCGCGCACACCGCCGCGCGCCGGCTCTCGGCCAGGGCGCGCGACCGCGCCGTCGTGCTCGTCGTGCTCGTGGAGCACGTCGACGACTGGCCTGTCCCTCCCGACGTCACCCTGACGCTCACCCAGGCCGAGTGGCACACCGGCGGACGGCTCGTCGCTCGTCGCACGGAGGTCCGCTCGACCGGACGACGGGTCACCCGGTCGCGCCGCGTCGCGCTGTGGCTGCCCGACGTCGAGGGGGGCGTGACCGAGGCGGCGTGATGGTGCGGCTCGTGGCGGTGTGGTGCCCCTCGCTCACGAGGGAGGGACCGGATGGCGATGAGCCCCGCCGGTTCGCCGACGTCCTCGACGCGGCCGTCGAGCTCGCGCCGTTCGCGCGACCGGTGCGCCTCGGCGTGCTCACGATCCCGTCCAAGGGGCCGAGCCGGTTCTTCGGCGGCGAGGCCGCGTTCTGCGAGCTGCTCGGGCGCGCGCTCACCCCGCACGTCGGCGACGGGCAGGTCGGGGTGGGGGTGGCCGAGGGGCTCTTCGCCGCGGTGCTCGCCGCGCGCTCCTCGGTCATCGTGCCGACGGGGGCGACGCCCGAGTTCCTCGCGCCGTGGTCGGTCGCGACGCTGCGCGACCCAGACCTCGCCGCGACGTGCCAGCGGCTGGGCCTGCACACGCTGGGTCGGTTCGCCCGCCTCGACGAGGCCCGCGTGCTCGAGCGGTTCGGGCTCGAGGCCGTGCGGCGGCACCGCGTGGCGCGAGGGATCGACGGCGAGCTGCCGGGCCTGCGGGACCCCGCCGCGCTCCGGCGGCTGGACGCGGTGCGGCGCCGCGACGACCCGCGCGACGTCCAGCGGGGGTTCTTCGGCGAGCACGCAGGCGCCGACGCGCGCGCGGCCGCGGCGGCGCAGCGGCTCGAGCGGCGCCTCGGGGAAGGCGCGGTCAGCGTGGCGCGGCTCGGCGGCGGCCGAGCCCCTGACGACCGGGCGGCGCTCGTGCCGTGGGGGAGCGCCGAGGCCGAGCGACCAGGCCGTGACGTGGCCCCGTGGCCGGGCCGGCTCCCCGCCCCCTCGCCGTCGTCGATCCCCTCGCGCACCCTGGAGGTCGCGCTGCTCGACCGGCGCGGCGCTCCCGTGCGGGTCGGCGCCACGGGGCTGCTCAGCGCGACGCCCGCGCGGCTCGAGTTCGAGCCGGGGCGGGGACGCGGGGTGGTCGCGCACTGCGGGCCGTGGCCGATGGCCGAGCGGTGGTGGTCGGTCTCGCGTCGACGTGCGCACCTCCAGGTGCTCTGCGACGACGGGCTCGCCCTGCTGCTGCGCGCGGAGCGGTCGAGCTGGTGGCTCGCCGGGGTCTACGACTGATGGCGCGGTACGCCGAGCTCCACGCGCACTCGGGGTTCAGCTTCCTCGACGGCGCCTCGGACCCCGAGGAGCTGGTCGCGACCGCAGCCGCGCTCGGCCTCGAGGCGATCGCGCTCACGGACCACCACGGCCTCTACGGCGCCGTCCGCTTCGCGGAGGCGGCGCGGGCCCTCGGGGTGCCGAGCGTCTTCGGCGCGGAGCTCACCCTCACGGGTGGCGGGGCGCGCACCGGGGTGCCCGACCCGAGCGGCGCGCACCTGGTCGTGCTCGCGCGCGACCCCGCGGGGTACGCCGCGCTCTCGTCGCTCCTCGCCGACGCGCACCTGCGGCTCGGGGAGAAGGGGTGCGCGACGGTCGGCCTCGACGAGCTCGCGGCGCGCCACGGCGGCCACTGGGTCGTCCTCACCGGGTGCCGCAAGGGCACCGTCCCCGCCGCCCTGCTCGCCCACGGCCCGCAGGCGGCGCGCCGCGCGCTCGACGCGCTGGTGACGGCGGTCGGCCCGGCCAACGTGGCCGTGGAGCTGTGGGACCACGGCGACCCGCTCGACGCCGCGCGCAACGACGCGCTCGCCGCCCTCGGCGTCGCGGCGGGCGTGGACGTGGTCGCGACCAACAACGTCCACTACGCCACGCCCACCTCGTTCCGGCTCGCCACCACGCTCGCAGCGGTGCGCGCACGTCGCTCGGTCGAGGAGATGGAGGGATGGACGTCGCCCGCCCCCGTCGCGTGCCTGCGCTCGGCGGCCGAGCAGGCGCGCCGGTTCGCGCGGTTCCCCGGCGTCACCGAGCGGGCCTGCGAGCTCGCGCTCGAGTGCGCGTTCGACCTCCGGCTCGTCGCCCCCAGCCTGCCGGACTTCCCGACGCCCGACGGGATCACCGAGCAGGCGTACCTCGCGCTGCTGGTCGAGGAGGGGGCGATCGCGCGCTACGGCCCGCGCGACGCCGAGCGCGTGCCCGGCGCGTGGGCCCAGATTGACCACGAGCTCGCGGTGATCGGCCAGCTCGGGTACGCGGGGTACTTCCTCATCGTCTGGGACCTCACGCAGTTCTGCCTGCGCGAGGACATCTACTGCCAGGGGCGCGGCTCGGCGGCCAACTCGGCGGTCTGCTACGCGCTCGGGGTGACCAACGCCGACGCGGTCTCGCTCGGCCTGCTCTTCGAGCGGTTCCTCTCCCCGGCGCGCGACGGCCCGCCCGACATCGACGTCGACATCGAGTCCGGCCGGCGCGAGGAGGTGATCCAGTACGTCTACGGCCGCTACGGGCGCCGCCACGCGGCCCAGGTCGCGAACGTCATCACCTACCGGCCGCGCTCGGCGGTCCGCGACGTGGCCAAGGCGCTCGGCGACACGCCGGAGGACGCGCTGGCCGCGGCGTCGCGCGTGGAGCGCCACTGGCGGCCGAACTCGGACCGCGAGGTGCTCGGCGACGCGGCGGACGGCGCGCAGCTCGCGCCGCTCGTGGCGACGCTCGCGACCGAGGCGCTCGGCCGCCCGCGCCACCTGGGGCTGCACTCGGCGGGGATGGTGATCTGCGACCGCCCGGTGGTCGAGGTCTGCCCGGTCGAGTGGGCGCGGATGGAGGGCCGCTCCGTGCTGCAGTGGGACAAGGACGACTGCGCGGCGATCGGCCTCGTCAAGTTCGACCTGCTGGGTCTCGGCATGCTCGACGCGCTCCACCGGACGGTGGACCTCGTGCGCTCATCGACCGGCGAGGAGGTCGACCTCGCGATGCTGCCCCAGGACGACACCGTCTACGACCTGCTCTGCTCGGCGGACACCGTCGGGGTCTTCCAGGTGGAGTCGCGCGCGCAGATGGCGACGCTCCCGCGGCTGCGACCGCGCTGCTTCTACGACCTCGTGATCGAGGTCGCGCTCATCCGCCCCGGGCCGATCCAGGGCAACGCCGTCAACCCGTACCTGCGGCGCCGTCGCGGGGAGGAGGCGGTCTCGTACCTGCACCCCCTCACCGAGCCGATCCTGCGCCGCACGCTCGGCGTGCCGCTCTTCCAGGAGCAGCTCATGGAGATCGCGGTCGCCGTCGCGGGGTTCAGCCCGGCCGAGGCAGACGAGCTGCGCCAGGCGATGGCGGCGAAGCGCTCCGAGGTCCGCATGCTGCGACTGAAGGGTCGCTTCTACGCCGGGATGGCCGCCAAGGGCGTGAAGGTGTCCGTGCAGGACGACCTCTATGCCTCGCTCGCCGCGTTCGCGAACTTCGGGTTCCCCGAGTCCCACGCGGTCTCGTTCGCCCACCTCGTCTACTGCTCCGCGTGGCTCAAGCGCTACTACCCGGCCGCGTTCCTCGCGGCGCTGCTGAACGCCCAGCCCATGGGGTTCTGGTCCCCGCAGAGCCTGGTCGCCGACGCGCGCCGCCACGGCGTCTTCGTGCTGCGCCCCGACGTCGACCTCTCCGCCCCCGAGGCGTCGCTCGAGCCGACCGCGGACGACGACGGCCACGTCGTGCGCCTCGGGCTCACCACGGTGCGCGGGGTCGGCCAGGCCGTCGCCGAGCGCGTCGCCGCCGGCGCTCCGTGGGCGAGCCAGGAGGACCTCGTCCGCCGCGCGGGGGTGAGCCGCGCGCAGCTCGAGGCGCTGGCGGCCGCCGGTGCGCTCGACGCGATGGGGCAGAGCCGCCGGGCGCTCACCTGGACGGCCGGCGCGGCGGCGCAGTCCGCGCCGGACCGGCTGGCCGGCATCGTGACCGGGACCGTCGCGCCGGCGCTCGAGCCTCCGACGCCGCTCGAGGTCGTGGCCGACGACCTGTGGTCGCTGGGGCTCGCGCCGGAGTCGACGGCGATCTCGCTCGCGCGACCGGCGCTCGAGCGCCGCGGCGTGGTGCCGGCAGCCGCGCTCCCCGGCGCGGAGGCGAGCCGGGTCGTCGTGGCGGGGGTGGTCACCCACCGCCAGCACCCCGAGACCGCGCACGGCGCCGTCTTCCTGAACCTGGAGGACGAGACCGGCCACGTCAACGTGATCTTCTCGGTCGGGGCGTGGGCGCGGTGGCGCCACGTGGCAGGCAGCGCGCCTGCGCTCGTCATCCGGGGCCGGATCGAGCGCGGCCAGGGCGCGATCAACCTCAGCGCCGAGCACGTGGAGGTCCTCGACCTCGGCGCACCCGCGGCGAAGTCGAGGGACTTCCGCTGACCGGTACGCTCGCGCCGCGTGCGCAGCACCAGGGTCGTCGCCATCGCCGCTGTCTGCGTGCTCGCCGGCATCGTCGCCGGTGCGGTCGCGCTGGTCGCCACCGCGCCCGGCGCCCCCGCCATCGTCCCGTCGCACCTCGCCGTCGGCCAGGGCCCGCCGACGACCGTGACCGGGGTGCTCACCTACGGCGACAGCACCGGGATCACCGCCCGCGCCGAGTGCGCGATCGACTTCGCGAGCCAAGCCGTCGACGTCACCGCCAGCGCGTCGCTCAGCGTGGTCACGGTCAACCTCGAGGCGCGCCTCGTCGACCGTGTCGTCTACCTCTACCTCGCCCAGTTCGCCACGCTCGTCGGCGAGCCGTGGGTCACGACGGGCCGGGCTCGCAGCACGGACCGGCTGGACGAGCTGGCGACGGTGCTTCGCCACCCAGACCTCGCGAGGCTCCACCCGACCGCCCGCCACGTCACGACGACGTCGGGTGGGACGACCACGACGCGGATGGCCTTCGGCCTCGTGCACGTCCCGTTCGCTGACGCGCTCCCGATCCCGATCCCGAACCCCGCGCACCTGACGCTCGTCGTCGTCACTGGGCCCCAGGGCCAGCTGCTCGCCTCGTCGGCGCGCCTCGCGAGCCCGTCGGAGCGGGCCGGGCTCTCGTTCGTCGTCACCGGGTACGACGTGCCCGTCTCCATCGCCGCGCCACCGGCGGACCAGGTGACGACGCTCACCCCGAGGCGGGCGGCCGAGCTCTTCGGGACCGACGCGCCGACCGTCGACCGGTTGCTCCGCGGGCTTCGCCGCGTCGCCGGGTAGCCGGGTAGCCGGGTAGCCGGGCGGGGCGCGCCGGCCCTGCGCCGTGCCGTCCCCCGCGCCGTCGTGGCCGAGCGCCGGCTCCACGCCAGAGGGCGACGTCGTGGTGGTCGGCGCCGGCGCGCCGGTCGGCGCGACCGCCGCGTCGCCGAGCGTCGTCCACGGCCACCACGCGAACAGCCTCGGCCGCCGCCGCCGCACGAGGCTCACCCCGATCGCGAGGACCCCGATGAGGACCGCGAGCCACGCGAGGAGCGCTCTCGGTGGCTCGTAGGTGAAGACGACGGTGGACGTGCCCGCGGGGACCGCGACCTCCTGGAAGACGCCGTTGGACGCAGTCGCGATCGCCGCGTCCTGGCCGCCGACCGTCGCGCGCCACCCCTTGAAGGAGAGCTCGCGGTAGGTGAGCGTCGCGGCTCTGGTGCACCGCACGGTGAACGTCGTCATCGTGTGGGCGTGCACGGCGCACCCCGGCGCCGTCGCGATCGGCGAGGGGTGGGGGAGCAGGTAGATGTGCGCCTCGGGCGTCGACTTCACGAGCTCCGGGATCGAGCTGGCCTCGTAGACGAAGGTCACGAGCGCCTGTCGGTCCGCGCACAGGTCCGGCGTCGGCGTGCAGTCCTGGAGCGGCTTGCCGTCGGCGACGACCGAGGACGCGTAGATCGGCGGGTTGCCGGGCGGGCCGGGCACCGTCAGCACGTGGACGGGGGTGGTGTTCGACCCGGTGAGCGTGATGGTCACGCCGTCGCCGAGGGTGAGCGGCGCGGCGAGCGCCAGCACCTGGCCCGAGACGCCCGGGCCCGCGAGCGAGGCGCCGACGCACCTGCCCTCGCTGCAGACGGTCGTGCCGAGGTTCGGTGGGGGCCCGCCCGGCATCGGGATCATGAGCTTGGTGATGGTCCCCGTGTGGAAGTACGCGGGTGGGCCGTAATGGATCACGATCTGGACGCCGCCGTCGGGGGTCGGCGGCCCCGTCGTGACCTCGGGCTGCATGAACATCGCGAGGTGCGTGCGGTGCCCGACCATCAGGTACTTGACCCCGGCGTCCTCGTACCCGGTGACGTACGCCATCGAGGCGATGACCGGCGTGATCGGGCACCCGGCGACCGGGCCGCCGTTGCCGAGCTGCCAGGGCAGGATGCACGGGCTGAGCGTCGCGTTCACGTACCTCGCCCAGCTCTTCGGGACGGGCAGGTCGGAGGCGCCGAGCGAGGGGATCCCGTAGTAGGCGCCGTAGTTGGGGGCCGCCGGCCCCGTCGAGAAGTAGCGCTGGACCCCGAGGTGCGTCCTGAGGAAGGCGATCGGCGCGGTGTCGACCGTCGCCTGCCGGGGCCACGCGAGGATCGGGACCTCGAAGTACCCGAACGCCTCGACGGCGAGGACCGCGCCGAGCACGACGGCGACGGCGGTCTTGTGGTTCGCGAGCGCGAGCACGACCGCGAGGACGAGCGCGCCGACCACGAGCACGAAGAGCCCGATGCTGCCCCAGTACCACCGCGGCACGTGGAGCTGCGCCCACGCGCGACCCGACGACGTCGAGAGGAACCCCACGGCGAAGAAGACCACGACGACGACGATCCCGGGGACGAGCCGCTTCGCGACCGCGACGACGTCGAGCCCGCGCAGGTCGTCGAGGCAGAACCCCGCCAGGAGGCAGAGGCAGAGCAGCAACGACGCGGTGTCGTAGCGGTAGACCGCGAGGTGCGTGAGCCCGGGGACGCTCTTCACGATCCAGTGCAGCACCGGCACGTCGAAGTTCGACCCGAAGAAGAGCAGCACCCAGGCCGCGAGCACGATGCGCAGCGCCCGCTCGCGCCGCCCCCACATCGAGCCGATGGCGAGCACGATCACCGTCGCGCCCACGTACCCGCCCATGCGGGTCCACGACTCGAAGACCGTCGGGTCAGGTGAGTCGAGGATCCCGCCGAAGAGGTAGGGCGAGACGGTCTGGGCGAGCGAGGCGGAGGGCAGGGTCAGGCTCGCGAGCGGGTACTTGTGGATGCCCACGTTGGCGACGTGCAGGTACCGCACGAAGACGTTGAGGATCGGCGCGGCGAGGAGGAACCCCACGCCGACGCCGAGCGCCCCGCGGACCAGGATCCCGAGCCGGTCCGGCCAGCGCTGGACGAGGCGGAGGATGAACCACGCCGCCACGAGCCCCGCGTTCATGACGGCGACCTCGGGGAACCCGGCGACGACAGAGAGCCAGACGCCGAGCGCGAGGAGGATCCACCCGCCGAGGCGCTTCCTGCCCGCGGCGCTCACCACGTACTCGATGCCGAGCAGGCAGACCGGAAGGAACGGGACCGGGTTCGCCGGCGCGTTCGTGATCCACGCGATCGCGCCGTTCAGCCCGAACGCGATGCCGCCGGCCGCCGCGGCGAACGGGGAGCAGCGCAGCTGGCGGAGCAGCGCGTAGGTGGCGACCCCCGCGATCATCTCGATGACGATGTGGAACCACAGCGAGCCGCCCGAGAACGCCTGCAGGAGCGTCAGCGGCAGGAAGCTCGCGGACTGCACCGACGCGGCGAGCGGCATCCCGAGCCCGTCGTTCAGGTTCCACCACGGCACGTGGCCGTGGAGCCACGCGAGGGCCGCGGCGTGGCCGATCGCCTGCGAGTTGTACCCGACGTTGGGGTCGATGAACGGCTGCCCAGGGATGAACCCCTTGCGCGCGATCACCCCGAGGCCCGACGTGTTGAGCAGCGGCTGGTAGCTGACGATCCCGACGATCGCCGGGAGGTTCGCGATCAGGGGGACGAGGCCGACGATCAGCAGGCCCAGGCGGCTGGCGCGCGTGGAGAGCAGGCCGTCGGGGGCGTCCGCAGCCAGCGTCACGAGTCCGTTCGCCGGCCCCGCCCGCGTCGCGCCGTTGCCGCCCCCGTCGTCGACGGCGATGGGCGCGAGGGCGTCCAGGGGCACCTCTTGGTCGGTGGGAGGTGCCACGGTGTGTCGATGCTACGGGGGCGCGCCGACCCCCCGGGGCCACCGGCCCGTCCCAGGTCAGGCTCCCCGGAGCCGCGCCACGACCGTCTCGGCGCGCGACGGCCTGCCGGTGCGCGTCTCCACCCGGTCCGCGTGCGCCGCCGCGAGAAGGCCGCCGTTGATCCCGAGCCACCGGAGCGGCTCCGGCTCCCAGGCGCGTGATCGGTGGCCGACGAACGGGAGCGCGGTGCGGTCGGTGGCATCGCCCGAGATCAGGTCCGCGAGCGCGCACCCGGCGACGTGGCTGAGGACGACGCCGTCGCCCACGTACCCGCCGGCCGCCGCGATCCCGGTCTCGCGGTCGTAGCGCGCGTACGGCCGGAAGTCCCGCGTCACCCCGAGCGCCCCGCCCCACCGGTGGGTGAACGCCCCGGGGATCTCCCCGAACAGCTCCGCGAGCGTCGCCTCGAGCCGTGCGAACACCCTCGGCGACTCGTCGAACCTGGCGCCCGTCCTCGATCCGAAGTGGTAGGGGGCGCCGCGCCCCCCGAACACCAGCCGGTCGTCGCGGGTGCGCTGCCCGTAGATGATGAGGTGGCGCCCGTCGGCGAACGTCTCGCGCGCGCCGAGCCCCACCCGGTCGTAGAACGACGGGTCGAGCGGCTCGGTCGCGACGATGAGCGAGTACAGCGGGACCACCGCGCGCCGCTCCCCGCGCAGCGTCGCGGTGTACCCCTCGGTCGCGCGGACCACCACGTCGGCTCGGACCGTCCCCGCCGCCGTGCGTGCCCACGGTCGGCGCCACCGCGTGCCGGGCTCGATCGCCGTGACGGCCGTGCCCTCGAAGACCTCGACCCCGCGGCGCTCGCACGCGGCGGCGAGCCCGACCGCGAGCTTCGCGGGGTGCACCGCCGCGCAGTGCGCCGTGTACGCCGCCCCGAGCACGCCCGTCGCGTCGCACCGCGTGCGCGCCTCGCGCTCGTCGAGCCAGCGGGTGTCCGCCGGGTCGTCCCCGAGGGCGACGAGCTCGTCGACCTCGCCGCGCAGCCGCTCGACCTGCAGCGGCGACCTCGCCATCGTCACGGTCCCCCCGCGCGCGTAGTCGAACTCGATCCCCTCAGCCGCCGCCTCGTCGTAGAGGCCGGTGACCGCGTGCCGGAGCGCGGCGCGCAGCGCGACGGCCGCGCCGGGGCCGTGCTGGGCGGCGAC
>Ga0318552_10000270_pt1 | contig 15044 bp, 8 predicted proteins | sample GRESIP082b2f20_FD_203516 | JGI IMG/M metagenome (GOLD analysis project Ga0318552, IMG submission 203516) | Tropical soil microbial communities from Luquillo Experimental Forest, Puerto Rico - GRE.SIPMG.082b2f20 | ecosystem: Environmental > Terrestrial > Soil > Tropical forest > Bulk soil...
GCACGTCCCTGGGCGGCGAGGAACGTGAACGCCATCCCGCCGCCGACGAGCACGGCGTCCGCGGCGCGGGCGACGGAGGCGACCACGCCGAGCTTGTCGGCGACCTTGGCGCCCCCGAGGACCGCCACGAACGGGCGCGCCGGCGCGCCGAGCAGCGTGGTGAGCACCGAGACCTCGTGGGCGAGGCGGAGCCCCGCGGCGCTCGGCAGCCTCGAGGGCACCCCGACGACCGAGGCGTGGGCGCGGTGCGCGACCGAGAAGGCGTCGTTCACGTAGCACGCGAACCCGTCGACGAGCTCGTCGACGAAGGCGGGGTCGTTCGCCGCCTCGCCGGGGTGGTAGCGGAGGTTCTCCAAGAGCCCCACCCCCGGGGCGAGCCTCGCCAGCGCCTCGCGGACCGGCGCGAGGTCGCACGCCGGGTCGGACGGGCCGCTCGGCCGCCCGAGGTGCGTGGCGCAGACGACGCCTGCGCCCCGCTCGGTCAGCCACGCGAGCGTGGGGAGGCTCGCGCGGATCCGGTAGTCGTCGGCGACGAGGCGCCCTCCGCTGCCGTCGTCGCGGAGGGGGACGTTGAAGTCGACGCGGACCAGCACGCGCCGCCCGGCGACGTCACCCAGGTCCTCGAGCATCGGGATGCCGGCGAGGCCGGCGGGGCGCTCCCCCAACTCAGCGGCCGCCCACGTGGCGGACGAGGTCGACGAGCCGGTTCGCGTACCCCCACTCGTTGTCGTACCACCCGAGGACCTTGACGAGCGACGTCGCGCCGTCGATCGGCTGGACCATGGTCAGCCCCGCGTCGAACGTGCACGACGCCGGCGATCCCACGATGTCGGAGGAGACGATCGGGGCCTCGGTGTAGACGAGGTACCCCTTGAGCGGGCCGTCGGCGGCCGCAGAGTACGCCGCGTTCACCTGCCCGACCGATGGGGTCCCGCGGACGACGCCGGTGAAGTCGGTGATCGAGCCCACCGGCACGGGCACGCGCAGCGCCATCCCGTCGAGCCGACCCTGCAGCGACTGGAGCACGAGGCCGGTGGCGCGGGCGGCCCCGGTCGAGGCCGGCACGACGTTGATCGCCGCGGCCCGCGCCCGACGGAGGTCGCGGTGCGGGAAGTCCACGAGGTTCTGGTCGCTCGTGTAGGCGTGGCAGGTGGTCATGAGCCCGGACATCACGCCGAAGGCGTCGTCGAGGACCTTCACCATCGGCACGAAGCAGTTGGTGGTGCACGAGGCGTTCGAGATCACGAGGTGCGTCGCGGGGTCGAAGGTCTCCTCGTTCACGCCCATCACGAACGTGGCGTCGGCGTCGGTGGCGGGTGCCGAGATCACGACTCGCCGCGCGCCGGCCGTCAGGTGGCCCGCCGCCGCGCCCCGCTCGGTGTACCGGCCCGACGACTCGACGACGACCTCGACGCCGAGCTCGCCCCAGGGGAGCTCGGCCGGGGTCCTGCCCGTGAAGACCGCGATCCTGCCGCCGTCGACGACGAGCGCGTCTCCCTCGGCGCGGACGTCGCCGGGGAACGCCCCGAGGATGGAGTCGTGGGCGAGCAGGTGGGCGTGGACCTCCGGGGTCGTCACGTCGTTCACGGCCACGACCTCGAGCGGCGCGGACTGGGCGACGATCGCGCGCAGGAACGCCTTCCCGATCCGCCCGAACCCGTTGATCCCGACGCGCACGGTCATCTCGCTCCCCTCGCCCCCTCCCTCGATTGTGCCAGAGCCAGCTGGAGGGCACTCGCGAGCAGGTCGGGGTCGTGCACGAGGTGGTTGCGGCCGAGCAGCGGCGCTCGCAGGACCTCGACGCCGGGCTCCCCGAGGGCCATCGGCGTCGTCGGCTCGACCAGCACGACGTCGACGGGCACCCCGTGGCGCACGAGCGCGGCGACGTGGTCGGCGACGGTGTACCCCGCAGTCTCGTGGAGCTGGGGGTGGAGGTTGCAGACGTAGACGCGCTGGGCACCCGACGCGCCGATGGCCTCGGTGACGCCGGGGACGGCGGCGGCCGCGAGGACGCTCGTGTAGAGCGAGCCCGGCCCGATGACGATCTGGTCCGCAGCGAGCAGCGCGTCGGCGACCGACGGCGGCGCGGTGGCGTCGAGGCCGACCAGCTCGACGCGGTCGATGCTGGAGGCCGCCATCACCTTCACCTGCCCGGTGACCGCGCCGTCGGCGCCGGTCGCGCGGAGCTGGACCCGGGCCGTCGTCGCGGGCAGCACGCGCCCGCGCGCGCCGAGGAGCCGGCCCGCCTCGTCGACGGCGCGCTCGAGGTCCCCGAGCGTGCCGATCAGCCCCGCGAGGACGAGGTTCCCGAGCGGGTGCCCGGCCAGCTCCCCGTCGGCGAACCGCCACTCGAACGCGGTCGCGAGCGCCGAGCGCTCGTCGGCGACGGCGACCAGGCACTTGCGCAGGTCGCCCACCGCCACGACGTCGAGGAGCTCGCGGAGCCGCCCCGAGGACCCGCCGTCGTCGGCCACCGAGACCACCCCGGTGACCGAGCCCGCGAAGAGGAGGGCCGCACGCAGGGTCACGGCGGTCCCGTGCCCGCCCCCGACGGCGACGACGCGAGGGCCGCTCACCGCTCGATGTCCCGGTGCCGCGCCGTGATCCCCTCGCCGAGGCGCGCGGCGACCTCCTCGGCGATCGCCGGGGACCGGTGGCGCCCGCCGGTGCACCCGAACGCGACCGTCAGGTAGGTCTTGCCCTCCTGCTGGAACGCCGGGAGCTGCCAGGTCAGCATCGCCACGACCTCGTCGAGGAACCGCTTCGTGTCCTCGTTGCCGAGCACGAACTCCCGGACCGGCTCGTCGAGCCCGCTGAGCTCGCGCAACGACTCGACCCAGTGCGGGTTGGGCAGGAACCTGCAGTCGAACACGACGTCGACGTCGCGGGGGATCCCGAACTTGTACCCGAACGAGAGGACGGACGTCCGCATCATCGTGGTGCCCGTCGCCGACTCGAAGAGCTCGGTGATCCGGTGCCGAAGGTCGTGCACCGTCAGCTCCCCGGTCTCGAGCAGCACGTCGGCGGCACCGCGCAGGTCGCGGAGCGCCTCGCGCTCCTGGACGATGGCGGTCGCGACCGAGGCGGCTGGGACGGGGTGGCGCCGTCGGGTGCCCTCGTACCGGCGGATCAGCACGTCGTCGGCCGCCTCGAGGAAGAGCACCTTGATCGGGGTGCCCTCGGCGCGGAGCGTCTGGATCACCTCCACGAGCTCCGGCACCTCGTCGGCCCCGCTGCGGCCGATGACGACCGCGAGGCGCCGCGTGCCGTCCGGCGTGGCGTCCGCGAGCGCGGCGACCCGCGTGATGAGGCCCGCCGGCACGTTGTCGATCACGAACCAGCCGAGGTCCTCGAGCGTCGCCGAGGCGGTCGAGCGGCCAGCGCCCGACATCCCCGCGACGATCAGGAGGTCCGCCACGCGTCCATCATCGCGCATCCCCCGCGGCGGCGACCCCGCCGGTGGTCAACCGGTCGTGGACGCGGCGCGCCACGTCGTCGGGGAGCCAGCTGAGCGCGAGCAGCTCGTCGAGCGAGGCCGCGCGCACGGCGGCGGCCGACCCGAACGTGTCGAGCAGCCGCGCGCGCCGGGTCGGCCCGAGGCCCTCGATCCCGTCCAGCATCGACGCCGTCATCCGTCGCGCGCGGGTGGACCGGTGGAACGAGATCGCGAAGCGGTGCGCCTCGTCGCGCACGCGCTGCAGGAGGTAGAGCGCGTCGCTGGCGCGCGGGAGCAGGATCGGACGCGGCGCCCCAGGGCGGTAGACCTCCTCGAGGCGTTTGGCGAGCGAGGCCACCTCCACCTGGTCGGCGACCCCGCGCGCCTCGACCGCGGCGATCGCCGCGTTGAGCTGCCCGATGCCGCCGTCGACGAGGAGCAGGTCGGGGTTCGCCCCGAACCGGTCCCCGCCCGGGGCCTCGCGCCACCGGGCGAGCCGCCGGTCGAGGACCTCGCGCATCGCGCCCACGTCGTCGTTGCCGCGCACGGTCCTGACCGTGAAGTGCCGGTACGCGCGCTTGACCGGCAGCGCGTCCTCGAACACGACCATCGAGCCCACGTAGCTCGTCCCCTGCAGGTGGCTCATGTCGTAGCACTCGATCCGGTACGGCGGGCGCGCGAGCGTGAGCGCGTCCTGGAGCTCGAGCAGGGACTTCGAGCGGGCGTTGTGGTCCGCGGCACGGCGCAGCCCGCGCCGACGGAGGTCCTCCTCGGCGTTCGCCTGCGCGAGCTCGACCACGGCGCGGCGCTTCCCGCGCTCGGGCGCGCTCACGCGGACCGGCTGGCCGCGGACCGAGGTCAGCCACGCCGAGAGCCGCTCGAGGTCGCCGGCGGACGGGTCGACGACCAGCTCCCGGGGCGGCGGGTGCTCGGCGTCGTAGAGGTCGCCCAGGAACCGGTCCATCAGCTCGTCGGGCGCGAGGTCCTCCACGAGGTCGGCGCTGAGCGACTCGCGACCGACCACGCGGCCCCGGCGCAGCACCAGGTGCACCACGCACGCCTGCAGCCCGTCGGTCGCGACGCCCACCGCGTCCAGGTCGTCGTGGTCCGAGAGCAGCACCTGCTGGGTGTCCGAGGCGCGCTCGACGTGGGCGAGCGCGTCGCGGAGCCGCGCGGCCGACTCGTACTCCTTCGCCTCCGCCGCGGCCGCCATGCGCGCGGCGAGATCGCCCGTGAGGAGCGTGGCGTCCCCGGCGAAGAACCGCAGGATCCCCTGGATGTGCTCGTCGTAGGTCGGGTGGTCCACCCACCCCACGCAGGGCGCCGAGCACCGGCCGAGATCCGCCAGCAGGCACGGCCGGCCGAGGCGGTGGTACCTGGCGAACTTCGCGTCGCTGCAGGTCCGGACGGGGAAGGTCGGAAGGAGCAGGTCGAGCGTGTGGCGCAGCGAGTTGGCGCGGCCGAAGGGGCCGAAGTACCGGACACCGCGCCGGCGCCGCCCGCGGTAGACGGTCGGCCGCGGCCACTCCTCCCTGAGGTCGACCGCCAGGTAGGGGTAGCTCTTGTCGTCCTTCAGCCGGATGTTGTAGCGGGGCTGGTACGTCTTGATCAGGGAGTTCTCGAGCAGGAGCGCGTCCACGTCGCTGGCGGTCACCGTCCAGTCGACGTCGGTTGCCACCTCGACGAGCTGGGCCGTCCGTTCGGGGAGCCCGAGCGGGTCCCCGAGGTAGTTGGCGAGGCGCGCGCGCAGCGAGCGCGCCTTCCCGACGTAGAGCGGGGTCCCGGTGGCGTCCCTGAAGACGTAGACACCTGGCCCGTCGGGGATCGTCGACGGCTCAGGCCGGTTCCGCACGCTCCCGATCGTGGCACCACCCTGGGACGCGGTCCGAGCGCCTAGCATGGAGGCGCCGGCCTGGTATCCGGCACGACACATACGGCTCCCGGGGCCGACACACCCGCGGATGGGCGACCAGGCTGTCCCCGCCGGCCCTGACGGGAGCTCCCCACGAGGGGAGTCAGCATGCTCAGCATCACCACGGCGCTGCCGGAGGTCTACCGTGCCGCGCCCGACGACGAGCTCGCCGCACGGATCGGCGAGGCCAAGTCCCTGCTCGGGGATCGGCTCCTGATCCTCGGGCACCACTACCAGAAGGACGAGGTGATGCGCTGGGCCGACGCCCGGGGCGACAGCTTCGGCCTCTCCCGCCTCGCCGCCGACCACCACGACGCCGAGTTCGTGGTCTTCTGCGGCGTCCACTTCATGGCCGAGTCGGCCGACATCCTCACCGGTGCGGACCAGCAGGTGATCCTCCCTGACCTCGCCGCCGGGTGCTCGATGGCCGACATGGCCGACATCGACCAGGTCGAGGAGGCGTGGGAGGACATCGCGACGGTCGCCGACATCGAGCGCGTCGTCCCGATCACCTACATGAACTCGACCGCGGCGCTCAAGGCGTTCGTGGGCCGGCACGGCGGGGCGGTGTGCACGTCCTCCAACGCGCGCCGGGTCCTCGAGTGGGCGCTCGCCGACCAGCCCGAGCGCCCCGCAGGCGAGAAGGTGCTCTTCTTCCCCGACCAGCACCTCGGCCGCAACACCGCGCTCGCCATGGGGTTCGACCCCGCCTCGATGGTGGTGTGGGACCCGCGCCGCGAGTTCGGCGGGCTCGAGGACGTCGCGGTGAAGCGGGCCACGTTCCTCCTGTGGCGGGGCCACTGCTCGGTCCACCAGCGGTTCAAGCCCGAGCACGTCGCCGCGTTCCGCGCCGCGCACCCCGACGGGCTCGTCGTCGTGCACCCCGAGTGCGCCCATGAGGTCGTCGAGGTTGCCGACCTCGTCGGGTCCACGGACTTCATCATCAAGACGATCGCAGCCGCCGCGCCCGGGACCGCCGTCGGCGTCGGCACCGAGATCCACCTCGTCAAGCGGCTGGCCGACGAGCACCCCGACCGCCACGTCGAGTGCCTCGACCCGAGCGTCTGCCCGTGCACCACGATGTCGCGGATCGACGCGCCGCACCTCGCGTGGGTCCTCGAGGAGCTGGTGGCCGGCCGGGTGCGCAACCGCATCACGGTCGACGAGCCCACGGCGCGGCTCGCCCGCGTCGCCCTGGAGCGGATGCTCGCGATCCCGTAGCGAGCGCCGACGCCGATCACCTCGGCGGTGGCGCGCCGGCCCGGCCCCTCGGCTCGATCTCGCCCGGCTGGCGGCGGTGGCGGACGGCTGCGCGTGCGGCGCCGAGGGGGTCGTCAGGCGCGGCGCGCCGACGCCGCCCGTGAGCGCTTGGCCGCCGGCTTCGCGGCCGTAGCCGTGGTCCGCTTGGTCGGAGCCCTCGGCAGCATCCGGCGCAGCACCTCGCCGGTGTGGCTCGAGCTGTCCGACGCCACCGCCTCGGGGGCCCCGGCCGCGACCACCGTCCCGCCGGCCGCCCCGCCCTCCGGCCCCAGGTCGACGATCCAGTCGGCGCACTTGACGACGTCGAGGTTGTGCTCGATGACCACGACGGTGTTCCCCTGCTCGACGAGCCGCTGCAGGACCTCGAGCAGCCGGCGCACGTCCTCGAAGTGCAGGCCGGTCGTGGGCTCGTCCAGCACGTAGAGCGTGTGGCCGGTCGGGCGTCGCGCCAGCTCGGTCGCCAGCTTGACGCGCTGGGCCTCGCCGCCCGAGAGCGTCGGCGCGGGCTGCCCGAGCCGCACGTACCCGAGGCCGACGTCGACCAGCGCCTGGATGTGGCGCGCGATGGCGGGCTGGCGCTCGAAGAACGTCAGCGCGTCCTGCGCGGGCATCGCGAGGACGTCGGCGATCGAACGGCCGCGGAACAGGACCTCCAGGGTCTCGCGGTTGTACCGCGCGCCGTCGCAGACCTCGCAGGCCACGTAGACGTCGGGGAGGAAGTGCATCTCGATCTTGATCGTCCCGTCACCCGCGCACGCCTCGCACCGGCCGCCCTTGACGTTGAACGAGAACCGGCCGGGCAGGTACCCGCGGACCTTGGCCTCGGGCGTCTCGGCAAAGAGCCGTCGGATCCGGTCGAACACCCCGGTGTACGTCGCCGGGTTCGAGCGCGGCGTCCTGCCGATGGGCTGCTGGTCGACTGCGACGACCTTGTCGATGAGCTCGGCGCCCTTCACCTCGTCGTGGTCGCCCGGCAGGACCTTGGCGCGGTTGACCGTGTGGAGCAGGGACTTGAGCAGGATCTCGTTCACGAGCGAGGACTTCCCGGATCCCGAGACCCCGGTCACCGCGACGAAGCACCCGAGCGGCACCGCGACGTCGATGTCGCGCAGGTTGTTCGCCCGCGCGCCGAGCACCACGAGCTCGCCCGACTCGCGCGGCCGTCGCGACGCCGGAACCGGGATCGTGCGCCGACCCGCCAGGTAGTCCCCGGTGATCGACGCCGGGTTCCGCTCGATCCCGTCGGGCCCCGAGACCGGCCCGGAGTGGACGACCGTCCCGCCGAGCTCGCCGGCGCCGGGGCCGATGTCCACGACGTGGTCCGCCGCGCGGATCGTCTCCTCGTCGTGCTCGACGACGATGACCGTGTTGCCGAGGTTCCGGAGCCGCTCGAGCGTCCCGATGAGGCGCTTGTTGTCGCGCTGGTGCAGCCCGATCGAGGGCTCGTCGAGGACGTAGAGGACCCCGACGAGCCGCGACCCGATCTGGCTCGCGAGGCGGATCCGCTGCGCCTCCCCGCCCGAGAGCGTCGCCGAGGAGCGAGAGAGCGAGAGGTACTCGAGTCCCACGTCCACGAGGAACTGCGAGCGCTCGAGGATCTCCTTGACCACGCGCTCGGCGATCACGGTCTCGCGCTCGGAGAGCTCGATCGACGCGAAGAACGCGACGAACTCGGCGATCGAGAGCGCGCAGATCTGGGCGATCGAGCGGTCGAGGACGGTCACGGCCAGCGAGGAGGGCTTGAGGCGCGCACCGTGGCACGCCGAGCACGACACCTCGCGCATGTACGCCTCGACCTGCTCGCGGCTCCAGTCCGAGTCCGCCTCGCCGTGCCGGCGCTCCAGCCACGGGACGACGCCCTCGTAGCTCGCCTCGTAGCTGCGGGTCCGGCCGTACCGGTTCTTGTACTTGACGAGCACCGGCGACCCGCCGGTCCCGAAGAGCAGGATGCGCCGGTCCTTCTCGCGGAGCTTGCGCCAGGGGGTGTCGAGCGAGAACCCGCCGACGTCGGCGGCACCGCCGAGCAGCCCGACGAAGTACCCGGTGCGCGTGCCGGCCCACGGCGCGATCGCGCCCTCGGCGACGCTGAGCGATGGGTCGGGCACCACCAGCGCGGCGTCCACCTCGTAGCGCGTGCCGAGCCCCGCGCACGTCGGGCACGCGCCGTACGGCGAGTTGAACGAGAAGTCGCGGGGCTGCGGCTCGTCGAAGGAGATCCCGCACTCCGCGCACGCGAGCTGCTCGGAGAAGAGGAGCTCGGCGGTCGCCGTCCCCGCCTCGTCGAGGACCGCGACCGCCGCCGTGCCCGAGCCGAGGCCCAGGGCGGTCTCCACCGACTCGGTCAGCCGCTGTCGCACGCTCGGGCCGACGACGAGCCGGTCCACCACCACCTCGATCGTGTGCTGCTCGTACCGCGCGAGGTCGACAGCCGTGCGGTCGGCGAGCTCCAGGACGTCGCCGTCCACCCGGACCCGGGAGAACCCCTGCCGCCCGAGGTCCTCGAGGAGGGCGTGGTACTCCCCCTTGCGGCCCCGGACGACCGGGCCGAGGACGAGGAGGCGGGTCCCCTCCCCCAGCGAGAGGACCTGGTCCACGATCTGCTGGGGGGTCTGGCGGCCCACCTCGCGGCCGCAGCCCGGGCAGTGGGGCCGACCGATGCGGGCGTAGAGCAGGCGGAGGTAGTCGTAGACCTCGGTGACCGTCCCGACCGTCGACCGTGGGTTCCGTGAGGCGGACTTCTGGTCGATCGAGATCGCCGGCGAGAGCCCCTCGATGAAGTCCACGTCGGGCTTGTCCATCTGCCCGAGGAACTGCCGGGCGTACGCGGAGAGGCTCTCGACGTACCGCCGCTGGCCCTCGGCGTAGATCGTGTCGAACGCGAGCGAGGACTTGCCGGACCCCGAGAGTCCCGTGAACACGACGAGGCGGTCCCTCGGGATCTCCAGGTGGATGTCCTGCAGGTTGTGCTCGCGGGCCCCCCGAACCACGATCCGGTCCGCCATCGGCCGGAGGCTACCGGTCCGCTGTGACCGGCCCCTCCTGGGAGAGCGAGGCGAGCATCCCAAGGACCTCGTGCAGCTCGTCGCGGAGCGCGGCGGCCTCCTCGAACCGAAGGTCCTTGGCGGCGAGCAGCATCTCCTTCTCCAGCCGCTCGGCGTCGTCCTCGAGCGAGGACGCCTCCGCCCACCTGAGGGTCCGGGGTCGGCGGGCGGCGGACCCGCGCCCCGAGGGCCGCCGGCCGCGGGCGCGGTCGTTCTCCGCGGCAGCCCCGCGGAGCCGACCGAGGATGTCCTTCACCGCGGAGGTGACCGACTGAGGGTCGATCCCGTTCGCCGCGTTGAACGCGAGCTGGGCGGTGCGGCGTCGCTCGGTCACCGAGACCGCGAGGCGCATGGAGTCGGTGATCGTGTCCGCGTAGAGCACCGCCCTCCCCCGCGCGTTGCGCGCGGCGCGGCCGATCGTCTGGATGAGGGACGACCCGCTGCGCAGGAACCCCTCCTTGTCGGCGTCGAGGATCGCGACGAGCCCGACCTCGGGCAGGTCGAGGCCCTCCCGAAGGAGGTTGATCCCGACCAGCACGTCGAACTCGCCCAGCCGGAGCGACCGCAGGATCTCGATCCGCTCGATCGTGTCGATGTCGGAGTGCAGGTACTGGACGCGGACGCCCTGGTCTGCGAGGTACCCGGTGAGGTCCTCGGCCATCTTCTTCGTGAGGGTCGTGACGAGCACCCTGTCGCTGTCGGCCACGGTCGCCTCGATCCGGAGGCGCAGGTCGTCGATCTGCCCGCGGGTCGGCACGATCTCGACCGGGGGGTCCACGAGCCCGGTCGGCCGGATCACCTGCTCGACGACTGCGTCGGAGACCTCGCGCTCGTACGGCCCCGGCGTCGCCGAGACGAAGAGCACCTGGGGGACGCGGTCGATGAACTCGTCGAAGCGCAGCGGCCGGTTGTCCAGCGCCGACGGGAGCCGGAACCCGTGCTCGACCAGCACCTCCTTGCGGGAGCGGTCGCCGGCGTACTGGCCGTTGAGCTGTGGGACCGCGACGTGGGACTCGTCGACCACGACGAGGTAGTCGTCGGGGAAGTAGTCGAGCAGCGTGAACGGTCGCACCCCGGGTGAGCGGCCGTCGAGGTGGCGCGAGTAGTTCTCGATGCCGGCGCACGTCCCCGTCTCGGCGAGCATCTCGAGGTCGTGCTCGGTGCGCGCCCGTAGCCGCTGGGCCTCGAGGAGCTTCCCCGTCGACTGGAAGACGGCGAGCCGCTCCTGCAGCTCGGTCTCGATCGTCGAGATCGCGCGCTGCATCGTCTCGTCGCCTGCGACGTAGTGCGAGGCCGCGTAGACGGCGAGGTCGTCGACGGCGGTGCGGACGTCGCCCGTGAGCGGGTCGAAGAGGAGGATCCGTTCCAGCGTGTCGCCGAAGAAGGAGAGCCGCACCGCCTCCTGCTCGTAGCTGGGGAGGAGCTCGATCGTGTCGCCACGGACCCGGAACGTGCCGCGCAACAGCGTCATGTCGTTGCGCGTGTAGTGCATGGAGACCAGCCGCCGCAGCAGCGCGCGCTGGTCGTACTCCTCGCCGGCCTCGAGCGCCACCATCCGCTCGCGGTACTCCTCCGGCGAGCCGAGCCCGTAGATGCACGAGACCGAGGCGACGACGACGGTGTCGCGCCGCGTCAGCAGCGAGGACGTCGAGGCGTGCCGGAGCCGGTCGATCTCGTCGTTGATCGAGGAGTCCTTCTCGATGTACGTGTCCGTTCGGGGCAGGTACGCCTCGGGCTGGTAGTAGTCGTAGTAGGAGACGAAGAACTCGACCCTGTTCTCCGGCAGCATCTCGCGGAGCTCCGCGGCGAGCTGCGCAGCCAGCGACTTGTTCGGCTCGATCACGAGCGTCGGCCGCTGGAGCTGCTCGACGACCCAGGCGATCGTCGCCGTCTTGCCCGACCCCGTGATCCCCTCGAGCGTCTGGAAGCGCAACCCGTCGAGCACCCCCCGCGAGAGCGCCTCGATGGCCTGGGGCTGGTCGCCGGCCGGGGAGAACGGCGACCGCACCTGGAACGCGCGCTCGGCGCTCACGCGACCTCCAGCCGCGCCCACAGCGCGGCCACCGCCTTCGCAAGCTCATCGAAGGTCCCGTCGTTCTCCACGACCTCGTCGGCCATGGCGCGGCGCTCCGCCCTGGTCGGCTGGGCCGCCATCCGCAGCGCGACGTCCTCGGGGTCCATCCCCCGCTCGGTCACGAGCCGGGACGCGGCGAGCTCCTCGCGGCAGTCGACGCACACGACCGTGTCGATGCCGAGCTGGGCCCGGTGCTCGGGGCGGAAGAGCGGGATGGCGACGACGACGACCCTCGCGCGCTCGCGCGCCGCCCGCACCTGACGCACCAGCTCGACCCCGATCGCCGGGTGCAGGATCTCGTTCATCCTCATGGTCGAGCCGGGGTCGGCGAACGCGCGCGTCGCGAGCGCCGAGCGGTCGAGCTCGCCCGCAGGGGTCACGATCTCGTCGCCGAAGGAGGCGACGAGCCGTGCGAGCGCGGGGCTTCCGGGCGTCACGACCTCGCGCGCGATGACGTCGGCGTCGACGACGGCGGCGCCGTGCGCGGCGAGCAGCGCGGTGACCGACGACTTGCCGCACCCGATCCCTCCCATGATCGCGACGGTGGGCACAGCGTCACGCTAGAGGCGGCGTGCGACGCACCGAGGGCCGTTCGTGCCGGAGGGCGGATCGAGGGGCTGTCGTACACTTGCGTCGCACGTGACGCAGCCGACGCCGACGATCGAGGCCCCCGCAGACGCCGGCGCGGACGCCGGACGCGACACCCGCCTGGGCTGGTGGCACCTCGGCCTGCTCGCCCTGATCGCGTACGTCCCGCTCCTCTACACCCACCCCGGGTGGATCGCAACGGACACCAAGGCGTACCTCTACCTCGACCCAACGCGTCTGCTGCGCACCGCCCGGTACCTCTGGAACCCCGACGTCGCGATGGGGACCGTCACGCACCAGAACATCGGGTACCTCTTCCCGATGGGGCCGTGGTACGGGCTCCTCCACGTCCTCGGGGTGCCGACCTGGATCGCGCAGCGGCTCTGGCTGGGCACGCTGACCTTCGCGGCGGGGGCCGGGGTCCGGTACCTGGCCCGCATCCTCGGGATCCCCGCGTGGGGGCAGCTCGCCGCGGCGCTCCCCTACATGCTCACGCCGTACGTCCTCGACTACCTGGCGCGGACGTCGGCGATCCTCATGCCGTGGGCCGGCCTCGGGTGGCTGGTGGGGTTCATGATCATGTCGGTGCGCCGCGGCGGGTGGCGCTACCCCGGCCTGTTCGCGCTCGTCGTCGCGCTCATCGGCGGCGTGAACGCGACATCGGTGCTGCTGGTCGGGCTCGCCCCTGCGATCTGGTTGGTGCTCGCAGGGCTCACGAACGAGGCGCCGTGGCGGCGCATCGTGACGGCGACGCTCCGGGCGGGGACCCTCAGCGTCGCGGTCTCGCTGTGGTGGATCGCGGGCCTCTGGGCCGAGGGCGCCTACGGGATCAACGTGCTGCGCTACACCGAGACGTTCCCCACCGTCACCATGACGTCGCTCGCGTCCGAGGCGCTGCGCGGGCTCGGGTACTGGTACTTCTACGGCAACGACAAGATCCAGCCCTGGACCCAGGCGTCCTCGGGGTACATGCTCCACTCCCTCGGGATCCTCGTCAGCTTCGCGCTGCCGTTGCTCGCGCTCCTCGCGGCGGCGCTCGTGCGGTGGCGGTACCGGGCGTTCTGCGTCCTGCTCGTGGCGGTCGGCACCGTGCTCGCGGTGGGCGCGTACCCCCTCGCCCACCCGACGCCGGTCGGCACCGTGCTGCGCGCGATCGGCGAGAACTCGACGGTCGGTCTCGCGATGCGGTCGTCGAACCGGGTCCTGCCGATCATCGTCCTCGGGCTGTGCCTGCTGCTCGGCGCGGGCGTGGACGCGCTCCGCGCGCTCCGCCCCAGGCTCCCGGCGCTCGCCGCGACGCTCGTCGGGGTGCTCGCGGTCGTCAACCTCGCGCCGCTCTTCGAGGGGCACATGGTGGCGACCAACCTCATGTTCCCCGAGACCCTCCCGCGGTACGTCACCGACGCCGCGACGTACATGAACCGCCTCGGCGACGAGCCGGTGCTCGGGCTCCCCGGCGCGGACTTCGGGTACTACCGGTGGGGCGTCACCGGCGACGCCGTGTGGCCCGGGCTGCTCACCCGGCCGTACATCCAGCGCCAGGCGGTGCTGCAGGGCGAGCCCGCGAGCGCCAACCTGCTCCGCGCGCTCGACGAGTCGATCCAGGACGGCGTGCTCGACCCCGCGACGGTCGCGCCGATGGCGCGGCTCATCGGGGCCTCGACGGTGCTGCTGCAGTCCGACATGCAGTACGAGCGGTTCGACACCCCGCGCCCCCAGGTCCTCTGGCGCTCGCTTCGCCCGCTGCCCGCGGGCATGCGGTTCCTGCGCGGCTTCGGGCCAGCGCGGCCGCTCGGGACGCTCGTCGGGCCGATCATCGACGAGACCCAGCTCGCGGTCCCGACCGGCGCGAAGTACCCGCCGGCGCTCGCCGTCTACGAGGTGCGCGACCCGCGAGGGCTGCTGCGGACCGAGTCGATGCGGGACCCGATCGTGCTCGCCGGCGACGGCCAGGGCGTGCTCCTCGCCGCGGGCGCGGGGCTCCTCGCGGGCGCGCCGCGCGCGATCGTCTACGCCTCCTCGGTCACGCCGCACGAGCTGCGGTCGCTCGCCTCGGGGCCGGGAAGCGAGCTGGTGCTGACCGACACCAACGCGCGCGAGCTCGACACCTGGGGGACGCTGCACACCACGTACGGCTACGTGGAGACGCCGACGGAGCGCGCCGCCAGCTACGACCCCGCCGAGCAGGCGCTCTCGATCTTCCCGCACCAGACCGCGTCCGCACAGACCGTGCGCTTGCTCGGCGGGGTCAAGGAGGTCACCGCGTCGGGGTACGGGAACCCCGTCGCGAACGCCCCGGAGTCCCAGCCGCTCGCGGCCGTCGACGGGGACCCGCGCACCGCGTGGACGGTCGGGGCGTTCAGCGACCCTCGTGGCCAGTTCCTGCACATCGAGCTCCTGCGGCCGGTGCGCCTCTCGGCCGTCCGCCTCCAGCAGCCCCAGATCGGCGTCCGCACCCGCGTCATCACGAAGGTGCGCCTCACCTTCTCCGACGGCTCGAGCGTCGTCGCCCACCTCGGCTCCGCCTCCCTCGGTGCGGGGCAGGTGGTCCACTTCACGCCGAGGTCGAGCTCGTCGCTCAGGATCACGATCCTCGACATGACGGGGTCGCACACGGACTTCTCGGGGGCGAGCGGCGTCGGGTTCGCCGAGGTCCACGCGCCCGGCGTCGGCCCGGTCACCGCCTCGCTCCGGCTGCCGACGAACCTCCTCGGCCCGGCGGGCGCGTGGACC